>Ga0210406_10000705_pt1 | contig 44062 bp, 32 predicted proteins | sample IncBWC30MmetaG_FD_155454 | JGI IMG/M metagenome (GOLD analysis project Ga0210406, IMG submission 155454) | Forest soil microbial communities from Barre Woods Harvard Forest LTER site, Petersham, Massachusetts, United States - Inc-BW-C-30-M | ecosystem: Environmental > Terrestrial > Soil >...
CTCGCCCGTCTCTATGCGGAAGGCTCCTTCGTAGAGAAAGGGCAGCCGATGTTTCAACTAGACAAACGGCAAGCCCAAGCCGCAGTAGAGCAGGCGACAGGAACTCTGGAGCGTGCCCGCGCTGCCCTGGCACAAGCGCAGATTGATGTTCGCAGGTACACCCCTCTAGTGGCCCAGAAGGCTGTCAGCCAAGCCGAACTCGACAAAGCGCAGAGTGCGGAGAGGGCCAGCCTGGCAACCGTCGATGCTGACCAGGCTGGTTTGGACAATGCCAGGTTGAATCTCGGTTGGACAACGGTGACCTCTCCCATCTCAGGAATTGCGGGCGTGGCCAAGATTGGCATCGGCGATCTCATCACTCCAACAACTGTCATGACCACCGTTTCCAGCGTGAATCCAATCTATGTCGACGTTAATATTGCCGAGCAAGATTACCTCAGGCTTACCCGCGAGAAATCGAACCGGGCAGGACACACAGCTCTGCAGTTGATTCTGGGAGACGGCTCGGTTTTTCCCCACGCCGGGCGCCCACTTTTCGTGAATCGCGAGGTGGATTCGCGAACGGGAACGATTCAAGTACGAGGAGAATTCCCAAATCCAGGAAACATGCTCCGGCCCGGGCAGTACGCGCGAATTCGTGCCGACACGGAGTTGCGCAAAGGCGCTCTGCTGATCCCGCAACAATCAGTTTCCGAACTACAGGGCGTTTACCAGGTCGGAGTGGTTACTGCCGACAACAAGGTCAACATCAAAACCGTAACACTGGGCCCGCAGTTCGGCGACATGTGGATCGTCGAATCCGGTTTACAGGCCGGTGAAAACGTTGTCGTGGACGGTCTGCAACGGATCAAGAGCGGCATGGTCGTGGCGCCGGCACATTACAAAGATACTCAAGCAAACGCAGCGGGTAGCGGAATTTAGCCATGTCCAAATTCTTCATCAGCCGTCCCATTGTTGCCATCGTAATTTCGATCCTGACGGTTATCGCTGGCGTGGTTGCGATGTCCAAGCTGCCTGTTGCACAGCTTCCCGACATCGTCCCCCCCCAAATCAACGTCTCTGCCACATACACCGGAGCGGACGCGTTGACGATTGAGCAGTCTGTCGCCACACCGCTCGAGCAACAAATGAATGGTGTAGACAACATGCTCTACATGATGTCCACCAACGCCAATGATGGCACCATGACGCTGAAGGTTACCTATGACGTCGGCACCAATGTGGACATCGACCAGGTGAACACGCAGAATCGAGTTTCCCAGGCCAGTCCGAACCTACCGACTTCGGTCAACCAGTACGGCGTAACCGTTAAGAAATTAATGGGTCTTCCCCTGCTTGTCCTTTCAGTTTACTCACCCAACGAGACCTATAGCGGGCAGTTCCTGGGTAACTACGCGACAATCAACATTAACGACGCACTTCTGCGTGTCCCCGGGGTTGGGCAAGTCACCAATTTTGGGGCTGCCGACTATGCGATGCGTATCTGGGTCAAGCCAGACCAGTTAACCAAGCTCGGCATGACCGTATCGGACTTAACCAACGCCGTCCAGCAGCAGAGTGCGGTCAACCCCGCCGGTCAGATAGGCGCGGAACCCGCCCCAAAGGGTCAACAATTTACTTATGCTGTTCGCGCTCCGGGCAGGCTCATAAATGCAGAAGACTTCAGCAATGTAATCGTTCGGCAGAATCCGGACGGCTCTACCGTGCGGCTGAAAGACGTTGCGCGTATCGAGTTGGGATCGCTGGTCTATCAGCAGATCGGGCGGTACAACGCGAAGTCCGCAGTGATCATTTGTGTCTACCAGGCCCCCGGGTCCAATGCATTGGCCGTGGCGGAACAGGTGAAGGCGCAGATGGTGGAGTTAAAGTCCAGGTTTCCCGAAGGTCTCGAATACAAGATTGCCATGGACACCACCCTTCCAATCACGGAAGGAATGAAAGAAATCGTCACAACCTTACTGGAAGCCATTGTTCTTGTCATCATTGTCGTTTTTCTGTTCCTTCAGAACTGGCGTGCCACCCTGATCCCGCTTCTTGCTGTACCCGTTTCACTCATCGGTACTTTCGCCGTCTTTCCCATGCTGGGTTTTACGATCAACACACTATCTCTGTTCGGGCTCATTCTGGCGATCGGGCTCGTGGTTGACGATGCCATCGTCGTGGTGGAAGCGGTTGAACATCACATTCAGCATGGTCTCTCGCCCAAAGATGCGACCCTTAAGGCGATGGAGGAAGTCTCCGGACCGGTAATTGGGATCGCCCTGATTCTTTCTTCAGTCTTTGTGCCCATGGCTGCTCTCGGTGGCATTAAGGGGCTGCTGAACCAACAATTCGCAATCACTATTGCTATCTCGGTGTTGATCTCGGCCTTCAACGCCTTGACCCTTTCACCAGCACTCTCCGCGCTTTTGCTGCGCCCCCGCAAGGAATCGCGTGGCCCGCTTGGGAAGTTTTTCGCTTGGTTTAACCGCGTGTTCGACAAAGTCACCAGCAGATATGTGAGTTGGAGCCATTTCCTCATTCGCCGCTGGGCGCTTGCATTGCTGATGCTCGCCGGAATCGCGGTTGTCGCCGGGCTTATGGGCAAGAGCCTCCCCACCAGCTTTATCCCCGAGGAAGATCAGGGTTACGCGTTTCTCCAGATTCAACTGCCTGATGCCGCTTCTCTGCAGCGCACGGATGCGGTTATGCGCAAGATTGATGAAATGCTGGCTCACACGCATGGTGTGCTGAGTTTCAGTGGGATTTCCGGTTTCAGCCTGCTCTCCAATACTTCCGCCTCCTACACTGGTTTCTACTTCCTTCAGCTTGAACCTTGGGAAGAGCGCCGAACGGCGGAGCTTTCCGCTGGGGGGCTGGTGAAACAGTTGAATCAGAAATTGCGTAGCGAGATTCCCGAAGCCATTGCCTTCGCCTTTGGCCCGCCGGCGATTCCGGGTCTTGGCACCGCCGGTGGGTTCACGTTTATGTTGCAGGACCGGACCGGCGGGACAGTTCAACAACTATCGGAGACTCTGGACAAGTTGACTTTGGCGGCGCGGAAACGTCCGGAACTGGCTTCGTTGGTTTCCACCTTCCGCCCGACGGTGCCTCAGCTTTTCGTCAACGTGGACCAAGACCGAGTACTGAAGCAAGGACTCCAGTTCGGGGAAGTTTATCAGACGCTGCAAGCCTTCTTGGGAGGCGCCTACGTCAACCAGTTCAATCGTTTCGGTCGGCAATGGAAGGTCTATCTTCAAGCGGAACCGGACTACCGCACCAGCATAGACAAGATAAATAGTTTCTACGTCAGAAATTCCAAGGGTGAGATGGCGCCGCTCACTTCTCTGGTCACCGTGAAGCGCGTGTCGGGGCCCGAGTATACAAACCGCTTTAACCTGTTCCGGAGTATCCAGATCAACGGTTCACCCGCTCCCGGCTATAGCTCCGGGCAAGCCATGGCCGCAATGGAACAAGTTTCAAAGGAGGTGCTGCCGGCCGGGTTTGGTTATTCCTGGAGTGACATGTCATTCCAGGAAAAGAAAGCAGAGGGTGGACAGGCGATGGTCTTCACCATGTCATTCCTGTTTGTCTTTCTGATCTTGGCGGCCCTCTACGAGAGTTGGTCGCTCCCCTTCAGCGTTCTTTTGTCAGTTCCCGTGGCTGTCCTCGGCGCCTATGGCGGACTGCTTTTGCGCAAGTTCGATAACAATGTGTTTGCCCAAATTGGGCTGGTCATGCTGATCGGTCTGACCGCCAAGAATGCCATTCTGATCGTCGAGTTCGCCGTTCTGGAACATTCGAAAGGAAAAGAACTCGTTCAGGCAGCCCTGGAAGGCGCCAAACTCCGGTTACGGCCCATCTTGATGACCTCCTTCGCGTTCATTCTCGGCTGTGTTCCGCTGTGGACCGCGAAAGGCGCAGGCGCCATTGGTCGAAAGGTGCTGGGAAGCTCGGTGATCACGGGCATGTCCGCCGCCAGCGTCCTGGGGATTTTTTTTGTGCCTGTCCTGTTCGTAATCGTTGAGCGCATCGCCAAAAAGAAAGCTCATGTGGTTGTGGCCCAGCCAGCGATATTGGAAGGGGGGCACGACTGATGCGAAGATTCGTGGCAGCCGCGCTTCTTCCTCTTCTCTCGTTGACCGGATGTACCGTGGGCCCCAAATACAAACGCCCGGCATTCCAGCCTCCCGCCAACTTCTATTCCGAAGAACAGACAAAGCAGATTTCGATTGCCGATTTCGGTTGGTGGGATTTGTTTAAAGATCCCGTTCTCCAGGGCCTCATCCGCGATGCCCTGAAAAACAACTACGATCTTCAATTGGCAGTGGCGCGCGTCGACCAGGAGCGCGCCCTCGTGGGTGTCAGCCGATCGCAGTACTTCCCCGAAGTGGGATACGACGCGAGCATTTACGGAGAGAGGTTGCCGTCGCCGCTCATCTCGAGTCACACCTACTATCGTTATAGCTTCAGCACCTTCTGGGAGATTGATCTCTTCGGGCGTATCCGCAAATTAAATGAAGCCCAACGAGCTGTGTATTTCTCGAGCGAAGAAGCCAAGCGGGATGTGCGGCTTTTGATTATGGCGGAAGTCGCCCAAGGGTACTTTCGGTTGCGGGCCTTGGATGCGCAGTTGGAGATATCCCATCGAACGGTCAAGAGTTTTCAGGACACACTTGACATCTTTCAGCGCAGAATGGAAGGCGGCTACGCCTCGGGACTCGAAACTTCCCGGGCTCAAGCCGCTCTCTCAAATGTAGCGGCAACAATCCCGGATTGGGAACGCCAGGTTGTTGCGCAGGAGAACGCGCTGAACCTGCTTCTGGGGCACAATCCCGGCCCGGTCGCCCGAGGCGCCGCACTCGCAGAACAGGAAGACCCGCCCGATGTGCCTGCTGGCTTGCCAGCTTCTCTGTTGGAACGGCGCCCCGATTTGCGTGAAGCAGAGCAGAACCTGATTACAGCCAATGCCAATGTGGGGGTAGCCAAGGCGAACTTCTTCCCGACCATTTCCTTGTCCGGGCTATTCGGTGGTCTCAGTCCCCAACTATCGGACCTCACAGGGGCTGGGAAAGCGTGGACCCTTGGAGCTGACCTTGCCGGACCTATCTTTACCGGTGGCCGATTGAAGGGTCAATATAACGCCTCCCTCGCTCAACGGGACCAGGCCAAAATCTCTTTCGAGAAGGCAGTTACACAGGCATTCGGTGAGGTGTCCACTTCGCTTTCCGCTCATCAACAACTGGCCAAGGCATACCGCGAGCAGATCGCCTCCGTCGAGGCGTATCGCGAGTCTGTTCGTCTTTCCACCATCCGCTACGACAGCGGTCTTGCCAATTATCTGGAAATCATTGATGCTCAAATTCAAATGTATCCCGCCGAGAGTGTCACGGTGACGTATGATCTCGGCCGCAAGTTGGCATTGGTGGATCTGTATCGCGCGCTTGGAGGCGGATGGAATCTGAGCGATTCGCAGTGGACCAGCAGCACCGGTGCTACCCCAGGTGTCAATCCGACCCCCACCCCCTGAGCCGCCCGCTGCAGGGATCATTTATCCCAATCCTCGCACTTAACTAGGCTTGCCTGGCTCCAGAACACGCCCTCGCGTGTGCGGGCCTGACGTCTTAAGATGGCCAGCCTCAACAACTCGCAATCAAATTCCACCTGCTTCCGTTTCTCCTGCTGTCCTGTCATTTTTCCTAGTGTCCACCACGTCTCGCACGGAATAAGGTGTAGGCGATGAGAGCACATGCACCCAATACGGCCAGTCGAGCACCTCTGGGTGACGCTAGAGGCCCGATTCATCAGGATAATACCGTGACCTTTGAGGATGTCTACAGGGCCAATGGTGAGCTCGTTCGCAGGCTCTGCTTGCGCATGCTGCGAGATCCGACCGAAGCCGAGGACGCTGCACAAGACGTGTTCCTCTGCGTGCTTCTCAAACTCCACACATTTCGAGGTGAATCCGCTCTGTCCTCGTGGCTATATCGGTTGACGACTAACCTTGTCCTGATGCGTTTTCGGAAAAAAAGTTACGAACAGGCTTCACGGCGCATGTTCCTGGACGATGATAGCGAACCAGGCATCCAAATCGGCAAGCCAGACTTGTATCTGAACGGGGCGGCAGACCGTGTCGACCTTCAAGCGGCTATCGACCTTTTACCGGTCGGTACGCGCGCGGTATTCGTTCTTCACGAAATTCAAGGTTACGCTCACAAGGAAATAGCCGAGCACTTTGGATATTCGGTTGGGAACTCGAAATCCCAGTTGTATAAAGCCCGGGGACGTTTGCGTAAGTTGCTGCTCGACAACCCTAAAACGCCCGCGCTGCGGGGGGCAAAGCTAAAACCTGTCAGCAAGCGCGTTCTTGCCAGTGGCCGCGAAGCGCCCGATCGATGAATGGGTAAGGAGTCAACCATGATTGAATTCGAATGCAAATCCGAGCGCGGAAAACTGACGGCAGTTCACCCAACGGGGCTCTGGCATTTATGGCGCCGCTGGCTGTTGTACTGATTCCGTTCTTTGCGTTCACTCTGCTAAGCAGTGTCCTCGGCGAAGAAAAATGACGAACACTCTTGTTCACCTCACGCCACGCCGCTGGCCGTTAACGCAACAATCGGAACGTATGGGAAGTGTGCATTGCAGGCTTCGATGAATGACCTTCACTGCAGCGAACGCGCTTCTTGCGGGCCCGGGAGGCAGAAAAGTAGCGACCGCCCAAAGAGCATATCTGAACTAAGAGGGAGAGCACTGTGACCGCTGACCGACCGACGCCCGAAAAGTCACATCTGTCCCGGGCCGTCGAGGTCTTCATTCACCTCGGGCTAATCTTCCTGCTTGCTGCCGCCTGCCTTAGTATTCTGAAACCCTTCATCGGTGTGGTGGCATGGGGACTGATTATCGCCATCGCCGGTTACCCAGGATACTGCCGGCTGCAGAAGCTGCTGGGCGGACGGGGCGGCTTTGCCTCCATCTTGTTTACCATCCTGCTTCTAGGCGTCCTGATCGTACCCATAGCGCTGCTCGCTGATACCCTGGTCGATGGCTTCCAATCTCTCGCGGTCCGACTTGACAAGGAAACCCTGACGATTCCGCCGCCCCCACCGACGATCGCAACCTGGCCTATCGTTGGCAAGCCGCTGAGCGACCTCTGGAGGCTGGCTTCCAACAATCTTCCTGCCGCACTTCGCAGCCTCGCTCCACATCTTAAAGAGGCTGCCAGCGGACTCCTCTCGGCGGCCGCCGGAGTTGGCCTGAGCGTGCTCCAGTTTTTGGTCTCGATTCTGGTTGCGGGATTCCTTCTTGCCAACGCTGGCCAGGGTGCGCAAATCTCGAGAAAGTTTGCAAACCATCTTTTTGGCAATAAGGGTGCGGAGTATGAAGCGCTCGCCGGGGCGACTGTACGCAGCGTTACCACCGGCATCCTTGGTGTGGCTTTAATCCAATCTCTACTGGCCGCTCTCGGTTTTCTGGTGGTTCGGCTCCCAGCAGCGGGTCTGTGGGCGTTTGTGTTCCTCATTGCCGCCGTGCTTCAAGTGGGGAGCTTGACGCTAATACCCGCTGTTGTCTACGTTTTTGCAACCAAAAGCACTGCCACGGCCGTGGCCTTTTTCATTTGGTGCATTGTCGTCGCCCTTATAGACAACGTCTTGAAGCCGTTGCTGCTCGGGCGGGGCGTCCCTGTTCCGATCGTCGTTGTCTTCTTGGGAGCGATCGGCGGCTTTTTGGCGATAGGTATTATCGGCCTTTTCGTCGGCCCCATAGTTTTGTCGGTTGGGTTCAAGCTGTTCCTGGCCTGGTTGGACGAAGACATCGAGCCAGCGCCGGACGCGGCCTGAGGCGATTTGCCATTTTCATGAACTCGTGCGGGCAGGCCAAAGACTGCATCTCAAGAGAGTTGTAGACTGCTCCCGCAAATTTTAGGGTCACAGGAGGTGCAACGAGTGCGTAGGTAACTACGCCACGAGATTTGCGGGAGGAATAATGCCTACATGCCTTTTTTGAGCTGCTCTAATTGGGCGTTAGGAATGATTAGCTCGGCAAATCCGCAGTTCAAGCAGACCAGGATCTTCTGGACAACGTAGACGGGATCTTTTTTGAGTTTTTCAATAGCGAGAAAAGCAAGCGATACTTCCCCCGAGAAGTTTTGCTGCTTCTCGGAAGCACAACTTCTACACGCCATTGCCCCTCCAAAGAGATTCGCCACAAAGTCTAACACCCCGAGTTGTCATAACGAAATCATCTCCCCTGGATTTGCGTCTTTTGGCGAGCTCGGACTTCAAGAGAATATCAAGCGCACTCGTTTCAGAACAAAAGATCATCTCGTTCGTCGCCAGAGGCTCTGCTTCTTTTGACAGTTGTCAGGACCCGGTCAGCGGCCAAGGCTTAGATGCGCGCGGCTTGCCGAGTTCTCCAGAACTTTGCCTTTCGACTCCGACGAGGAAACCTCGCTATGGAAGGGAAGGATCTTACGTGGCGCTCCGCGTTTTAGGGGGTTGGTCAATTGTCGATATTCATAGCGCTCAAGATACGAGAAATTCAACAGTAATCTACTCCCTGTCTCGACAAGCAATTTTCCAGATCCCAGGGCAGGAGAGTTGCCCCCGATGAATCTCCAGACAAGGCCCAATCTGCGAGCACTGCAAGTCTTGGTGTCCTGATGCCGTATTCGTCGCAAGCATGGCGGGATCTCTTGCTCCTCTTGTCCCTGCTGCTGGTTATTCTGCTTTACCCCTTTTTGGACCGCGGCGAAGTTCGCAGGCTGGTTCTCGGAGGACTGATGTTTGCACCGCTCCTTTTGACGACCGTCAGAATGGCACAGATCAAGGCATGGATGGTTCCCACAATTCTGTTGATGGGTGCCGTTGCAGTCTCGACAGTAGCTAGCGCTGTCTTCCCCAGTCGAATATCCGTGGGATTGAAATGGGGAATTCTAGCGGCCTTCTTCGGTCTGAGCGTCATTGGCCTGTTTAGTTACATTAAGAATGCTCGCTCCATCGGCGACGGTCATCTCTATACGGCGGTCAGCATTTACCTATTGCTCGGAATGCAGTGGTTTGCGATTTACAGCGCCATCGACGTCCTGAGTCCCGGGTCGATCCAGCGCAGCGCTTCGGCGGCAGCCGATCGCCATGCGGAACTCTTGTACTTCAGTCTGGTAACTCTCTCAACGATCGGCTACGGCGATGTCGTTCCCCTGCATGGTGAAGTGCGCATGTTGGCAGCGCTTGAGGGGATCGCCGGAGTTCTCTACATTGCGATTACCGTCGCACTGTTAGTCAGTGCATACAGGCCACCGGCAAATTCGACCTGAATGGCAAGCGTCGGCCGGGAAGCTCGATGAGACACGATACCGGACAAATAGGAAATTGCCTCCGGGGAGCAAGCGGCACCTAACCAGTAACGCGATTGACGAGAAGCTAGACGCATTGCCGCGACTAATGAACTACTTTAGAGTTGCCAGATAAGCAGCGAGATCCTTCACATCTGCCGCCGCCAGGTTTTTTACGCTCGCGTGCTTCGGCGAAGCGGAAAGCGCCTTGCTAATTTCTTCGGCACTCTTGCCCTTGATCGGGGGCGATTTCACCGCCGGTTTGCCGGCAGCGTCCGCACCATGGCAACCAGCGCACTTTGTCTTGAAAGTCTTTTCGCCCTTGGCGGAATCTTGAGCGCGCGAAACCGACGCGGCCAGCCACAACACTGCTAGGATTGCTACGCTTAACAGAACTTTCTTCATCATTTCCTCCTTGTTTAGTCTTTCCCGCAACAAATAAAACAGTAGGCACGGTCATCTCACAGGTCTGACTGCGACAGGAATCGTGGGGTCCCTTGGCCTCGAGGGCCTTTCGGCAAGGTCACTTTTGCCAAGCTGCGTTGCAGCGCTGTTGCCGTCAGCCCTGCTGCTGGCGCAGCAGAGAACCGAAGCGGCAACAATCTCGAGACAAATTATTTTCGGCATCGATTTGATTTCGATCGTCAAGTTCCTCCTAAATCAGAATCGATGGTCTTCAGAACGCATACCTAAGAGAAAGAGTGACTAAATTTGCGTGAAAGTTCCGTGGAACGAAAATGTCCTGAGGCGAATTGGCTGTCTCATCTTCGTGATAGCCGTGATAACCCCAATAGGCTTTTCCGGTCCACCCTTTTGCAAACCTATATTCGAAACCTGCGACAGGCTGAGCCCAAAATGAATCGAGCGGCCCCGACGGTGCGTTAGGACTGAGAATCAAAACCGAGCCATTGGTGCCGGTAAGGTTCGCACCTAGGTGCAGCGTAAGTCGCCTCCAAGGCGACCAGTTGGCGGCAAAGTAGCCATAATGCGACGTATTGGTATAAGTCGAGAGCTGTTGCTCGAGTGACGAGCCAGGACATTGATCTATTCCGGGAAGCGGAACACTGGTGACATAGCAGATCAGAATTTGGGAGAAGACGTCATTATAGTCGTAGCCGAGCTCCAGCCCGAGAGATTCTCTCGGTTGCAACGACGCTGAGAAACCGTAGAAACGATTGTGTTGAAGGTTGTCAATCTCCGGTACGTTGTTGCGAGCTTCCCAGATGGTGATGGATCCGTTCAGATTCAGCCAGGGAGCTAGTTTGTATGTCGAACGAAGACGATATTCCTGCGACTGTCGTGGACTAATGCGGGTGAACGAGTTGTCTGCGCTCATAAATTCGCTATTGAAGCTAATCCTCCAGGCAGGTAAGGGCTTGGCCCAAATGCCGAAGACGCCAGAGTATTCGTTAATGAGAGTTTCGCCGGTGTCCAGTTCGATGGGCTGTGGTGTATTGAACGTAAATGAGCCGTTACCGCTGGGAGTGCAGCCTTGGGGAAGCGCGCCGTTTTCGAGAGCGCAGTCCCCGCGATTGGCATTGTCCGGAAAAAAGACTTCGGAGACCGCTTCGAAGTCCTTGTCGTTGATCGATCGGTGGCGGTAACGGAATCCCAGCCGCGCTCCGAGCCGAGGCGAGAATTGGTAGTCGAGTTCTGCAAGATTGGTTTTTTCATCCTGTTTCAGCAGAAGGCTGGACTGGGCGAATGCAAGGTCGGGACCGGATTTTGAGTTGTGGACGGGCGTGCCTGCAAGAGCGCCCGAGGGCGCAGCGCAAGTAACCGGAAAGGGCGTCGCGGGGGAAAAAACGGTCGGGGACGTAAGCAGATTTGGGGCGAAAAAGGAACACGTGGAGGGGTCAAACTCGACGGGATTGTGGAAATTCGAATAATGGAACGAGTCGATGAAGCTCAATTTGTTGGTTAGGTGCCAGGTCGCCCCGAAATCAGCTGTAGTCGCCACGCGCTCACCGAAGACCGGTCCAGTGATTGTTTCGCCTCGGGTGTTCGATTTCGACTCGAGACCGTTCCAATTCTCGAGCCAGTCAAACACGTTGGTGCTTCCGCTGGTATAGCTCACTCGGCCCGAAAGATCCCAGCCCGGCAGGTAGTTCGATTGCAGGCTGAGCTGCTCGGTAGGCGCATTGGTACGGGTGTTGCCGTGGCGGAGGTAGTCGAAATAAGCGTTGCAAACGGGATTGACAACACCTCCTGCGAGGAACGTATTGGAGCAAGGCTGACTCGCTCCGGCGTTCAGGGCAACGCCTATGTCCACGAGAGTTCCGTTAGAAAGTGGAAAGAGCTGATTCTGATCGCTAGCGCCGGTGTCTCCCTTGTAATAGCTCCAGATCTGGTCGTAGCTGATGTTGGTTTTCGGCAAGATTCGGAAATCGACACCGATACGGTAGTTGTTTTGCGTTGTCTTATAGTCTTGAAATAGCAATTGCTCAGTGCCCTGATGAATGCTACTGAGTCCGGGGCCTTCGAAAATTCCTCGTGAGTAGCCAAAGCGGAATCGAATCCTGGATTGCGGGAGCAGCAAAAGGTCGAAATCGCTGAGTTTGTGGCGTGTACTAAAGAGGTGAGGCGACGTGCTAATAATCGGAGTAAAGCCCAGAGGAGCATTCGCGAACGGTGGCGTGATCGGATTCAACGGATTCGCGAGCAGCGAATAATCCCATGCATATTCGTTCCGACGGAAGAGCGCGCTGAAGTTGTACCATTTGTTCTTGCTGATGTTCAGCCTGGAAACATTCTGGGGGTCTCCGCCGTAACCGAAACTGCTGAACGACAGTCGATCGAAAAACGCACCTTCATGGTTGAGGGACCTCATCTCGGTTGTGAAGTCGAGCAATCGCGGACCTTGCTGGAGATTCACGAAGGTGTCGTAAGTTGCCTGGCTACCGGTAACGTCTGTGAAGCGGTAGCCGAATTCCACCGATTGCTTGAGGTTGTAATTTCCTTGCTCAACCCCTTCCGGATCTGGCTGCTGCGCGGAGCAACATTTTGCGGCAAGCAGCAGGAAAGCCAAGCCGAAAAGAAAGATCGAGGCCTTCGGAATGCAAAAAAAGAGGTATTCCAAGCCGGTTCTGATTGTGCGCATCGCCCACCTCCTTACGGCTTGAAGAACACATTGCTCGAATTGGAACCGTGGATGGCCACGTGGCAAAGGGTGCACGCCTGATACTTCTGGTCTTGCTTATGAAATGTAGGTACGGCGGGAGCTCCGGCGTCTATGGTTAGCGAATGGCATTCAAGACATAACAGGTTTATCTGACTGCGCTTGAGCAAGCGCGGATTGGACGAGCCGTGAGGCGTGTGGCAGGAAATGCAACCTTCGATCTTCACTGCCTGATGTTCGAAAACAAAGGGACCGGCTTTGTCCGTGTGGCATTTGAAACAGACGGTGTCCTGGGAGATCGTCGCTCGCGCCTGGCGAACCAGGAATCCACCGTGCGGATTGTGGCAGTCGTCGCATTTCACTAATCCTTCGTTAACCTGGTGATGGAAGGTGCGCGTGAACTGCTGCTTTGTTTCAAGATGACAGCCGTAACAGAGCTGCGGCTGCCTTTCCTTCATCAGAAACTGGCTTTCTTTGGCGTGATGCGGCGAGTGGCAATCGGTGCACCCGACGTTGTTTAGCAGGTGCGCGGAGCGGCCAAAATTTGCGTGCTCTTCGCCATACTGATGGCAATCCAGACAGCGGGCACTCACTTCCTGTGCCGAAACGTCCTTGAAGGTAAAGATCTTACTTTTGTCTCCGCCTCCGTCGACGTGTTCCTTGCCCGGCCCATGACAAGCCTCGCAACCCTGCCACTGGGGCCCTTTCTTGCTGTCCATGGTGGTTACGAAGTGCGGAGAAGCCTGGTAGTTCTTGTAAAAATCCTTGGTGGGCGTGTCCTCGTGGCAGCTTTGGCACACTTCGGAACCAACATAGAGCGAAGGGTCGGTGGGCCGCTGGTAAGCCTTGGCTTTTTGCGGATTGCCAGCATCGCCCCGGCTCTGTTTGGTTGGAACGAACGGAGCGAGGAAACACAAAACTGCGGCCCCTGCGACACGCACAGCCGGGAGACTTTTTTTGAACAGAGTCAATCGTCACCTCGGTTTCGCTCTGCCAATTCACCCACGTCGCTTGCGTTTGCAGACTACGGAGGCCACGACACGACAGAACCTGTCAAAAATGCCAGGTTTCGTCGACTCCTGGATAAACATAATCGTCTAGCAACCTCGAATGGCCGCCTTGTGGACAAAAAAAGGCGGTTCATTTGGCTCGTAGATCGAGGCCATGGCCCGGACAATTCCTTCACCCCCCATGGCAAGAAGGCCCTCGCTATGGACCTCTGCGGCAATCTGGGAACGGGAATCGATGCGCAGGATCCACTAGACCGCCCTCAAAGGACAGAAGGGTTAACAGCGATCAACCGCCGAGATTGGTTACGGCTGACGGTGAGCGGTGGCGCAGGGTTGGCGATCGGTGACCTCCTGGATCTGTCCACGGTGAGGGCCTCCACACAAAAGTTGAAGCTCGAAAACATCAGTGAGTTCACTACCTCGTGCAACTTCTGCTCGTGCGGGTGCGGCATGGTCGCCGCCGTACGCGAAGGTAAGCTGATTTCCATGGAGGGAGACTACGACCACATCGTGAACCGCGGATCGCTGTGCGTGAAAGGCATCTCTATGTTCGCGACGCACACCTCGCCGAACCGGCTTCAAACGCCGCGGTACCGGGCGCCGGGCGGCGACCACTGGGAGGACATCTCCTGGGACGACGCGATTGCACGGGTCGCGCAGAAGATTCAGAGGACGCGCGACGCAACCTGGATCGCTACCGAGAAGGTTGGCGACAAAGAGGTTCCGGTCAATCGAACCGATGCGATCGGTTTCCTGGGCGGCGCGCAGAACACCAACGAGGAGTGCTACCTCTTCCAGAAGGCGGCCCGGTTGCTCGGCTTGGCCTACGTCGAGCACCAGGCGCGACTTTGACACAGCCCCACGGTCCCCGGTCTGGGGGCCTCGTTCGGGAGGGGACCAACCACTGGATCGACCTCCAGAACTGCAAGACGATCCTGGTGGAAGGCAGCAACGTGGCCGAAAACCACCCCATGGCCTTCAAGTGGATCCGGAAAGCGCAGGAGAACGGGGCGAAGATCATCCACGTCGATCCGCGATTCACCCGGACATCAGCAGCGGCCGACATGTACGCGCGCATCCGGCCCGGAACTGACGCGGCGTTCCAGAACACGATGATCAACCACATCCTCGTCCACAAGCTATACGACGAGGACTACGTCGTGACCCACACCAACGCCCTTTTCTTGGGCGATGTGGCGTTCGACTTCAAGGACGGAGTTTTCAGCGGGTTCGACGCGGAGAACCACAAGTACAACACGCAGACTTGGGGATATCAGCTCGATGCCGGGGGAAAGCCCCGTGTCGCCAAAAGTCTGGATGACCCGCACTGCGTCTTCTCGCGCCTGAAGACCTTCGTCTCACGCTACACGCTCGAGACGGGCGAGCAGATCACCGGCATTCCGGCCGAGCAGATCCAGCAGATCGCGGAGACGATGGCCAAGAACCGGCCGGGATCCATCCTCTACGCGCTCGGCATGACCCAGCACACGACCGGTGTGCAGGGGATCCGGTCGTTCACGATCCTGCAGCTCCTGCTCGGCAACATCGGCAAGCCGGGCGGCGGCGTCAACGCCCTGCGCGGCGAGCCGAACGTGCAAGGCGCGTGCGACATGGCGGTGCTCTACAACTACATGCCGGGCTATCTCAACTCTGCGTCGAACGCCGAGCCGACCATCCACGACTACGTGCGCAAGAATGGGATCGCCGACAGCCGCTATCTCGTCAACACGCTTAAAGCGTTCTTCGGTGAGGCCGCCACCGCCGAGAACGATTATGCCTATGCCTGGCTGCCCAAGCGGAACGCTTCTAAGGACTACGGAACCCTGGCGATGTTCGAGGACGCCCTCGCCGGGAAGCTGAAGCTTCTCTGGATCATCGGTCAGAATCCCGCGGTTACCCTGCCCAACCTCAAGTTGACGTTCGACGCGATGGCGAAGCTCGAGACGCTCGTGGTCCAGGAGATCTGGGAGACCGAGACCGCGGCGTTCTGGCGCCGGCCGGGCGTCGACCCGAAATCCATCTCGACCGAAGTAATCCTGCTGCCCGCGGCGTTCTTCATGGAAAAGAACGGAACCATCAGCAATTCGGGCGGCATGGTGCAATGGCGCCACGCCGCCGTGATGCCTCCAGGACAGGCCAAGCCCGACGGCGAGATCGTGGACCTCGTCTTCCGCGCGGTGCGCGATCTGGTCAAGGACTCGAAGGAGCCGAGAGACGAGATCCTTTTAAAGGCCTTCTGGCACTACACCACTGCCGAGGACGTCCTGCGCGAGATCAATGGCTACGCGCTGCGAGACAACCCGGAAACCGGTTTAAAGACTGGCGATCTTGTCCGCAAGGTCAGCGATCTTCGAGCCGATGGTTCCACGTCGTCCGGCGCGTGGATCTACGCGGGCGTCTTCGCCAACGGCGAGAACCTTTCGAAGCGCCGCGACTCGCAAACGGACCCCGGAGGCCTCGGCCTCTTTCCGGGCTTCGGATGGACCTGGCCCAACAACATGCGCATCCTCTATAACCGGGCGTCGTGCGACCGGAACGGCAAGCCCTATCCGGGCTCGAAACCCATCGTCTGGTGGGACCAGCAGGCAAAGCGTTGGACCGGATACGACGTACCGGACGTTCCCGTCGCGACCGACGGACCTGCTACGCCGAACGGCCAGCGGGCCTTCCACCTGGGAGCGGAGGGCGTCGGACGCCTGTTCGCGGCCGTCTACTCGGACCCAGACGAAAAGCATCCGGGATTTCCGCGCGACGTGGCCTACGTTCCGAAGGACGGTCCGCTGCCGGAGATGTACGAGCCCGTCGAGAGCCCGGTGGAAAACATCCTTCACCCTCGCGTGAAGAGCAACCCGATGCTCAAGTATCCGCGCATCGCCTCGCATCAGCCCATCGGCACCGCCGACAAGTACCCCTACGTGTTGATGACGTCGACAGTCGCCGAACACTGGTGCGGCGGCTCGACGACTCGGAACATTCCCTGGCTCAACGAACTCGTTCCCGAACCGGTGCTGGAGATGCCGGTCGTCCTCGCCCAGAAGCTGAGGGTCGAATCGGGGGACTGGGTCCGGGTCTCGTCGGCGCGAGGTGAACTTGAGGTTAAGGCCCTCGTCACACCCCGGATGAAGGAGCTGAAAATCGGTGATCGCCAGGTCACCGTCGTCTGGATGCCGTACAACTGGGGATACCAGGGGTTGTCGAGCGGCCCGAGCGTCAACCACATCACGATCGACGCCGCAGATCCAGGAGCGGGGACCCAGGAGACCAAGGCGTGTCTCGTCAACGTGGTCAGGGCTGGCCGCCCGACCGCGCGAAGATCCGGTTCCCCGGGGAGACGCACATGACCAACGCCGCCGCCTCCGGCCCGATCAGGGCGACGCTGATCGACATCACCAACTGCATCGGCTGCCGCGCGTGCCAGGTAGCCTGCAAGCAGTGGAACGAGCGCGACGGCGAGGAGACCGAGCTGGAGGCTCAGCTGGGCTTCCAGAATCCGGCGACACTCAGCGCGAAGACGTACACGCTCATCGCGTTCCACGAGATGGAGAACCCGCAGAAGCCGGGAGGCGTGGAATCTGCCTTCGTGATGCAGCGGTGCCTCCACTGCCTAGAGCCGGCCTGCGCCTCCGCCTGCCCGACGACGGCGCTCTACCGGCAGGACGACGGTCCGGTGACGTACGACGTTGACAAATGCATCGGCTGCCGCTACTGCCTCCTGGCGTGTCCCTGGGACGTGCCGACCGCAGAATGGAACTCGCGCGCCCCGAAGATCTCGAAGTGCACGCACTGCGCCGATCGCACCGATCAGCCGGTGCCGATCGCGTTCAACGGCAAGCCGCTGTCCGACGACGCGGGCAAGCGATTCGCCGAGAACATCGCCACTCCCGCCTGCGTCAAGGCGTGCCCAGCCGACGCCTTGCGCTATGGAACCCGCGACGACATGCTGGCCCTTGCGCACAAGCGGATCTCGGATCGGCCCGACAAGTACGTCGATCACATCTACGGAGAGAAGGAGCTGGGCGGCACGAGTGTGGTGTACCTGTCTGCCGTACCGTTCGAGAAACTCGGCTTCCCGACTTACGGCGACAAGCCCTTTCCGGCCTTCACCAGGGCGGCGCTCGGCGCCGTTCCTCCCGCAGTCATAACCGTTGGCGCCTTGCTCGGTGCTGCGTATGCCTTCTTCCGGAAGCGGGCCCAGGGAGTGGCAGATGGATCGGCCGCGGCGAAGCATGCTGAAGACCACGGCCACGTTGAATTCGAACCTCTTCCAAACAAACTGATGACGCCTTTCAACTGGGTGCTCCTCCTGCTCATGGCGTTTGGAGGCCTCTCGTTGGTCGCGCGCTTCGCCCTGGGGCTCGGCGGCAGCACTCACTTATCCGACACCTACCCGTGGGGTCTGTGGATCCTCTTCGACCTGGTATGGATCGCGGTGGCGGCAGGGGCGTTCGCGATGGCCGGCGCTATCTATGTTTTCCAACGAAAAGACCTCTACGGGCTGGGTCGTACAGCCGTGCTAACCGGCCTACTGAGCTACTCCTTTGTAACGGTCACTCTCGTCGCCGATCTCGGCCTGCCTTGGCACTTCTACCAGCTCGGACTGCAGGCTCCCGGGCACTCGGCCATGTTCGAAGTGTCGTGGTGCGTAGGCCTCTACGTTACGATTCTCCTGCTCGAGTTCCTGCCGGTCCCCTTCGAGCGTTGGGGATTTCAGCGGGCCGCGGCGGCTTGGCGGAAATGGAACGGCGTCTACGTCGCGGCGGCGGTGACGCTGTTTGTCTATCTGCTTTCGCGTAACCTCGTCTACGCCCTTGCCACGGCCGTGATCTTCGGCGCGCTCGCTTGGATATTCCGTGCGCGGGACGGAAGATCCGAACCGATCATGCTCGCGATCGCTGCCGTCACGCTTTCGACCATGCACCAGAGCTCACTCGGCTCCCTGTACCTGCTGATGCCGAACATGCTCGCCCCGCAGTGGTGGTCTCCCCTGATGCCCGTCTCCTTCTTCCTGTCGTCGATCGTGGCCGGCACTGCGCTTGTGATCCTCATTGAGATGTGGATCGCGAAAGGGTGGCGCCGCCCGCTCGAGATCACGCGGCTCGCATCGGTCGGACAGATTGCGTTCTGGGCGCTTCTCGTCTACCTCGTATTTCGCCTCGGAGACATGGCGCTCCGCGACCAGCTTTCCGGAGCTTTCGCCGGAAGGCTCGGCGTGGCCTTCGCGGCCGAAATCCTTCTCGGCGGCGTGCTTCCGCTCGTCCTGCTGGCCCGCAGGTCGCTTCGGCAGCGTGCGGACGTACTTTTCTTTGCGGCCCTTCTCGCGGTCCTCGGCGTGACTTACAACCGCATGAACGTCGTCCTGTTCGCGATGACCTTTCGGGGCCGGATGCCCTGGCGCGCACCCGAGGGCTACGCGCCATCGATGGTCGAGTGGGGGATTTCGATCGGCCTGATCGCCGCGACAATCTTTCTCTTCGGCCTGGCGGCCCGTCTTGTGCCAGTTCTATCCCGGGCGGAGCCCAAGGAGGCACATTCAAGCTGATGACTCCGGATCTTTGGTTGGAATCGCATTCCTACTTCGGGCCGCTCGCCGACCTGTCCGCAGAAGTCGATCGTGCGGCGGCCGGGATCGATGTCCTCGACGCCCGCATTCCCGACTGGGAGGATTACCGCGCAGACTTTCTCGCCGGTGTGCCGCTGCTGCCGAGTACCGCCGCCGCTGTCGATCTCGAACCCGGTGGGCGGATGGCGGGTGCGCTTCTTGAAAAACTTGCCTCCGGAACGTCGTCGGGAAGGCTCGCGGCAGAGACCCGCGCTCTCGACACGGAACTGCGGCGCGTGCCCCAGGTCTCGCGCCGCATCGCGGACTTTCTGCTGGGTGACGAGACGCTCAGACCGCCGTTCCCCGGGCTGTTGCGCTATTTGGCGTGGACGGCGGCTGCGCGGTTTCTCCGACCCCTGGTGAATGCCTTCGACGGTTGGCGAGACGAGGAGCGGTGGCTTCGCAGGTATTGCCCGACGTGCGGATCCGCGCCCGCGATGGCCCAACTGGTCGGCCTCGATCCCGGCCGCTGGCGGCTCCTCTCTTGCGGCTGTTGCAGCACACGCTGGCGATACCGGCGAATTGGTTGCCCCTTCTGCGAAAGTCCGGACAATCATCAGCTCGCCGCTCTGGCGATCGAAGGAGAAAAATATCTTCGAATCGACTACTGCCAGATCTGCCGGGCCTATCTCAAAACCTATACTGGAGAGGGGAGCGAGTCCCTTTTCCTAGCGGATTGGACTTCGCTTCACCTCGACATTATCGCCCGCGATCGTGGACTGAAACGATTGGCTAGCTCACTCTACCAACTGTGACCAGCCCCATCTTCAGTCTCGAGTCGAGGTGCGTGGCAGAGCCTATAGAAAATCCGGCGATCAGATCTTGTTCAACTCAGTGGGCTGAAGAAGCGAGAAAAGTTCCAGCGTTTGACTTCATGCCTGGAAAGGATGTGGACCGATGCTCGATGCGACAATTCTGATCGTAAGTCTGATCCTTTTTAATGCGGTAGTAATAAGCATACTTATCGCACGCCCGGCAATCACTGCTGCCCGCGGCGGAAAGATACTCGCCTTTGTCGCTATGTTTTGTTTACCTATCTTTTGCGGGCTGCTGGGCGTTTCCAAAGAAATGGCGCGTTCGAAAAGCACAACTTTCTGCTTGTCTTGTCACACCATGGACGGATATGGAAAAAGTCTCTATGTGGACGACCCGTCCCTTCTTCCCGCGTCTCATTTCCAAAACCATAGAGTACCGGCCGATGAAGCCTGCTATTCCTGCCATACGAACTACGCCATGTTTGGCGGGCTTAAAGTGAAGCTATATGGACTGAAACACGTTGCCATCTATTATCTCGGGACTCCGCCGGCACCGGAAAACATCAAGCTTTACGAACCTTATAACAATCGAGAATGTCTGCATTGCCATCTTGGTGCAAGGTCATTCGAGGAAGGAGCGGTACACAATGCCGACCCCGCTACACTCCCGGCAATCAAATCCAATCAACTCTCCTGCCTCTCTAGCGGCTGCCATGAGACAGCGCACGATCTGGGGCATCAGAAAGACGCTAAATTTTGGAAAGCAGGTAAGTGATGCTTAGCGTAAAACAGCTTGAGAAACGCCGGCAGGTTGCCGGCATCTTCATAGTGCTCGGCCTTGTGATTGAAGCACTGTGTTTGCTTTGGTCCACGCCAATTGCGTTCGTCATCTTTGTGGCGAGCGGCGGTCTGTTCATGTTTGTAGGAATCGTGCTCTATCTGTATTCCCTTGTCTCCCACGCGGGGGTGTCAGAGACAGTCGGTTGATAATAAAGAAGTAGGTAGTCGGGGCGCGGAGATTTGAACTCGCGATCCTCATTTCTGTTCCCACTCGCCGCCTCCGAGATCAGAAGACGTGGCTACCCACTCGCTCTCAAAGCGCAAGCCAAAATCGCGCTGATACGGGAATAACCTATTAAGAAAGTTCCCCGCCTTGTTGCTCTTTTTTCGAGAGGCGTCGTTCCTTCTAGAACTGCCATATCTGACAGTGGGAATGCGACTAGGCGTCCAGTAAATTGCTCGAACCGACGTGACCGACCTAGCAGTCCGAAGATCGGGCCGTCACCGACTTGCTTGGGCGGAGGCCGCCCGCCCTCATAGGCACGGTTCGAGGAGCTTTGATGAATTGGATCACTGCTGTGTCTGAGAATCGCCGCCCCAAGGCCCTGCTGCTATTTTCGGGGATGCTATGGCTGCTGATGGCGTCTCCGGCGCCAGCCAAACTCGCTACCGATTTCGATCCCAATGTTGATTTTTCGAGGCTCAAAACCTTCGCATTTATTGGCGGCTTCGAGCAACTCGTCAGAATGCAACTGAACCCCGACCAGCTCAACAACCAGATCCATCGGGCCGTCACACGTGAACTGACATCCAAGGGATTGCAGGAGGTGACGCCCGAACAAGATCCGGACCTGGTGGTACGCTACTTCGTAGAAAGCCAGAAAAGCTTCGATGTTGGCAGCAATAGCACCTGGGGCGTCTACGGCCCATACTACGGATACCACTGGGGTTTCATCTACGAGTCTATGGAAACCTCCACCAAGCACACAGGCACGCTCGGCATTGACCTTATTGATCCTCACTCACGCGATCTTGCCTGGCGCATGTTGGCAAATGTGAAGATTTATCATACCGACCCAGACAAGATTTGGAAGACCGCTGACAGCAACATCAAAAACGCCTTCAAACGTTTTCCGCCGTCTGCAAAGGACATCGAGGAGAAGAAGCAACAGTGGGCCAAAGAAGACGCCGCCAAGAAGCCCTCTGAACCGCGATAGTGGCGCGATTGCTCTGTAGGAAATATCCCCGGCTTCACAGTCCTCACAGTCATCATCGTATACGTCATGCTCGACGTCGAGTACCCGCGGGCGGGTTTGATCCACCTCGACTCCGCCGACAAACTGCTCGTCAATCTCCGCGAGCATATGAAATGACAGTAGACGGTGGTGTCTTGAAATCCTTCTTAACCGGAGGGGAGGGAATCCCCTATTCGCGGTCTCTCGACAGGCACAAGACTTTGTTGGTCTCTTGCAGACCCAGGTTTACTTTCTGTCGGATCTCATCCAGCCGCGCTGGCCTGTCGCATTTTCACCTTAAGCGGCACCCGGGCAGTGATCGTGGTGCCATGGCCCGGTTCGGATTTGATGTAAAACTCACCGCCGAGTAATTTCAGTCTCTCTCTCATGCTGATAAGACCCAGGCCGTGATGGTTGAATGCGTGCTGTGGGTCAAATCCAACTCCCTTGTCATTCACTGTCAGTTCTATCTCACCCGATGTTCCAAGCAGTTCCACACTGAAGTGCCGCTCACCGCTGTGCTTAACTGCATTCTGCAGAGCTTCCTGTAATACACGGAACAGACATAGCGAAATCTCTTTGGGCAGGTTGTGCGGAATCTCTTCGTGACGGAATGCAATCTGTACCTTTTGCCGGTCGGACAACTCTTTACAGAAGCTGCTAGCAGCGGTAGCGATACCCAGGTATTCAAGTTTCGAAGAGTGCAATCGGTGCGATAAAGCTTGAATGTCGTTCCCCAATTCGGAGAGGTCCATACGGACGTGACGAATGTGATTGGTAATTTCAATTCGAGAGTTTGGCGGATCTTGGGCCCAATGTCCCAGCTGGACCGCCACCAAGGCTATTCGTTGATTGACATCATCGTGGAGCTCTCTCGCAATCCAAGTACGCTCTTCTTCATGGGCTTCAATTAGCTTTCGCCCCATTTCGGCCAGAGTTTGCTCCGCTTCCTTGTGATCCGTAACATCCAGGCAAGATCCAATGTAGCCAGCAAAAGAACCGTCTAGATTCAGTCTCGGGACGCCGATATCGAGAATCCAGCGGTATTCTCCATCGTACCGCCGCAGCCGGTACTGCATCTTGAAAGATTCGCGAAGATCAAAGGCCCGCGTGTAGGTTTCTAGGCAATTCTTCAAGTCATCCGGATGTACCCCCTCCGACCAGCCGTTTCCCAGTTCCGTTTGAAGTTCGCGGCCGGTGAATTCGAGCCAGGGCTGATTGAAGTAGTTGCGGAGCTTGTCCGGACCGGACATCCAGATAAGTACGGGGGCCGTGTTCGCGACCAGCCGGAAACGTTGTTCGCTTTCCCGCACCTTTTCGAAAGAGCTAGCTAGCTGGAGTTCCGCTTCAATGCGTCTCGCCCTTTGCCATACCAGCGCGAGAATCAAGAGCGTCTCCACCAGGATTAGAGAAACGCCTCCGACAATGTAGGGCTTATAAGACTCCCAAGCTGCTGACTGCCGGTTGATGACAATGCTCCCCGCGGGAAGAGCGCTCTCGTTGAGGCCCCAGTGCTTTAGGGCTCGCCAATCGAACATGTAGGTGGTTACACTTTTTACGCTGGAGATATCCTTCGGGTTTTCCCCGCTGAGCACCCTTAGCGCCATCTTTCCAGCAGCCTTGCCCTGTTTGGCGAGGCTAGAAAGACAGCCGCCAACCTCTCCGTGGCCTAGGTAGATATCAAATAGGCCAAAAACCGGTGCATTCGCTGCAGCGGCAACCATTGAGCCTACTTCGCTTGACTTGAACCGGGTTCCCGCCGCGTCCTGCCCTACTGAGGTGACGAGGACGACCGTGTGCGTTGGCAGTTGTTCTAGGCGTTCAAGCAGATCGGGCATAGCCAAATCCGTCAAAGAAATAATATCGACCTGGTCGGTGAAAGCCTTCAGGCGCTCCTTGACCCAGGCTTGGCCCCGTCTGTCGAAGTCCGACACACCCCCTACCACTGCCACGTGCTTCGTGCCGGGCTGGAGCGACAACGCTACCTGCACTGTCTCAGCCGGGGCCATGTCAATCTCGACGCCTGTAAAGTCAGAATCTAATTTGGGAGCCCCGGGTACAGTTCCGTTCGGCAGACAGAAAATAATTGGAATACCCGGAAAGGCACTTTGGTGAACCTCTAGCATGAATCTGAGCGGGGATGGTCCGACAGTGATGATCACATCCGGTCTGCGATTCTGATATTTGCGAAGGTAGAAAGCGCGGAACTCCTGCTGGGCGGCTGGATCAGGGAACAATAGCGTATCTAAGTACTCAGAATAGAATTCAAGTTGATAGGGTGAGTCTTGCAGCGCCGTCTGGATCCCATCATTGATGATGCTCATCGCCGGATACGAAGTGCCGGCCTCGTTTAGAATCAGAATCCGTTTGACTTGCTTCGAGGGCGCCGCAGCAATTGGGTACGACAGCACAATGGCCACAAGAGCGGCCAGCAGCACCCAGACGTGGCGTCTCACTCCCTTTCTTTGCCCTTGGTGTTCAGACTCACGCCGGGGAAGGTGAGAAGACGACGCGATGATTCTATAGTCCGCAGTTGTGCACACCCAGACCTTCGGACCCGAGGCACACTGCCCCGATAAGAATTTGAATTTAATTAGGTAGCAAAACTCCGATAATCGAAACACTAGTAAATATAACAGGTGTAACTCTATCAAAAACCGCGACAATCAGCATTCGACCGTATCCCAAGTATACGAGGACAAATGCCTTATTGGGTTCTAGATCCAGGCCAAGGTTCAAACAAGAGTAAGGTAAGCCACACGGACCGAACCCTTCGGTCGTTTACACCGCAAGTTAGGTCGCTTACAAGCGATGGTTTAGATAAAGGCAATCCACCTTGCCGCTTCTTGTCTCTGCGCTTGGCGATCCTGGCAATTGCGCTGCTGTCTTCCAGAAACATGTACAGCCAAACAGCCTCCACGGGAGCACTGACGGGGGTAACGCTCGATCCCTCCGGCGCGACCCTCCCGGGAGTAAGCGTTCGCCTCGCTAGGTCGGATGGGACGGAAACGATGTCTGTCAGCTCGGACGAAAATGGGCTGTTCCGGTTCTTCCTATTGCCCCCAGGAACGTACGAAGTGCGGGCAAGCAAGGTTGACTTCAAGCCCCTGCGCCAACCAGACATTCACGTACATGTCACCGAGACTGTTCGGCTTCAACTTCATCTGGAATTGGCAACCCGCGCTGAGAAGACACAGGTATTTTCAAACACTCTGATGGTCCAACTGGACACTTCGGCGCTGGGAAGGGTGGTTGACAAAGAGGCAGTGAGCCGTTTGCCGTTGGTCACTAGAAACTTCACGCAAATAACCGGGCTCTCTACCGGAGTAGCTGTCGGAGTCTACAACGCCGGAGAACTTGGGACTGGAACAACGGCGTTCTCACAAATTGGGAAGTCCAATGACGGGGTGTTCGTGCACGGAGCACGTTCCTATGACAATAACTGGCAACTGGACGGAATCAGCGTCAGTGATGTGCAGGGTTCAGGCGCAATAAGCGGGGGGATCCCGATTCCCAATCCCGACACGCTGGAAGAGTTCAAGGTGCAAACCGGACTGTACGAAGCAGCGTTCGGGCGCGCTGCGGGAGCTAACGTAAGCGTGATCACGAAGGCAGGAACCAACCAGTACCACGGAACGATTTTCGAGTTCCTGCGAAACGATTTTCTCAACGCGAACGACTTCTTCTTGAATCGAACTGGGCAGAGAAGACCAGCCCTCAAGCAGAACCAGTTCGGATTCGCTCTGGGAGGACCAATTAAAAAGGACAAGTTGCTTTTCTTTGCATCCTATCAGGGTACCCGACAGGTTAACGGAACAGCCGCTGGTCAATCGCGGGTTGCTTGCACTGCCACCTTGCAGGAACCACCGCTCACCAGTGACAGGAGCTCCGCAGCCCTTGGGAAATTATTCGGTGGCTTGAAAGGCGCATTGGGGGGTGTCGCGATCAATCCCGACGGATCGAACATCAACCCCGTGGCCCTGGCCCTGTTGAATCTCAAACTGCCCGATGGCAGCTTTCTGATTCCGACGCCTCAAACCGTTGACCCCTCCAGGCCGTTTACCAGCAGCGGTTTTTCGGCTTTCACACAACCTTGCACCTTCAATGAGGATCAGGGATTGGGAAATATCGATTATATTGCGTCTCAAAAGAGCCGGGTCGGAGTGCGGTTCTTTATCGCTAAAAACGACCAGATGGTCAGCTTTCCGGGCGGAGCGCTGAATCCATCGGGTAACATTGAGGGGTTCGACAGCCCCGGTGATAGCGAGTTTGTGGTCTTCTCTCTTGCCCATACATACGTGCTAAGTAATGCGTTGCTCAACGAAGCCAGAATTGGATTTGTTCGCACGCGAACCGAATCGAGGGCAGAAGCGCCGTTCCAATGGTCCGATGTCGGCGTATCTGAAAGCGAAATGAACAAGAATAACGAACTGCCCAGCTTAAGTATTGTTGGTTCCGTCAGTATGGCTAGCGTCCTTCCTAGAACCTATACGCAAAACAGCTTTGTCTTCAGCGATGTTGTTAATTTTATCCGTGGTGCGAATGCGTTCAAATTCGGAGGGTCGATTACCCGATTGGAAGATAACCTTGACTTCGCTGGGTTTGGTTCCTTTGTACAGTTTCTCAGCTGGCCGGATTTTCTACTCGGCCTCGATGGGGCGAGCAACGGAACCGGAACTTTTAGTAATGTCTCTCAATCGGCTGATGCCTTTGGCCTTCTGAATCGTGACTTCAGAGTGTGGGAAGGCTCGGGTTTTGTGCAGGATGATTACCGGATCAGGCGGTCGTTGACTCTAAATCTCGGGGTGCGTTACGAGCGATTGGGGCAATTCGGCGACGAACTGGGCCGTAACTCGAGTTTCGATGTCAGCAAGGCGAATGCGAACCCGCCACTGACTGGAAGTCTCGATGGCTACATCGTAGCTTCCAATTTTCCGCTCGCTCCGCCGCCGGGTGTGACCCGTGCGAACAACACATTTGGAAATTATGGGGAAGGACAAAACACGCTCGCTCCCCGGATTGGTTTCGCGTGGCAGGTCCTTCCGATGACAAGTCGGCTGGTGCTGCGAGGGGGGTACGGCATCTACTACTCCCGGCCGACCGGCCAGGCCTCTACTCAATCCGTGCTTGCCGCGCCGTTTTCCTTAACCCGAATCAGCACCGGACTGGCGAACGCAGGGGCTACATTTGAAGCACCCTTTGCCCAGCCGTTTCCAACTCCGGATTCATTCCCGATGTTTGTACCTTATTCTTCGACTACAAGGTCATCGGTCAATGCTCTAGCCCCCAATTTTCGGCCAGCAATGGTGCAACAGTTCTCGTTGAACGCCCAGGTAGCATTGCAGGAAGATTGGCTGCTGGAAGTCGGATACTTCGGCGCCCGCGGAACACATCTGCAACGCTTCCGCTCCCTGAATCAGGCGCTCGATGCGTCTTCAAGTGATCCGATCAATGGCGTGACGTCAAACACCTTGGCGAACATTGGATCGCGAGTTCCCATCCCTGGGATAAGCCCGGACTCTCTCCGCGAAATCGAATCCGAGGGAAACTCCTGGTATAACGGGCTAGAAATGAGCCTGACAAAGCGGCTCAGCCACAGCCTGCAATTCCTCGCCTCTTACACCTTCTCGAAGACTCTGGACACCGATGGTGCCGACATTAATTCAACGTCTGCCGGAAACGCATTGACACTGGGAGACCAAAACTCCCCGAGACAGCGATGGGGACGCGCCAGTTTCGACCGTACGCATCGATTCGTTTCCAGCGAAACTTGGAATCTCCCTAACCCGCCGGTCGGTCTCCGGCGGGTCGTTCTGGGAGGGTGGGACTTTGATGCGGTAGTTACGATTCAATCCGGGAGTGCGCTCACGATCTCGACCACCAATGCCACCAACGTTTTTGGGATAAGCACAGACCGGGCGGAACTGAGCGGCGCGTGCTCGAAATCTCAGTTGGTTAGAAGCGGGGCGGTTGCGTCGAAACTCAGCGGTTATTTCAACACGTCTTGTTTTACCGCTCCACCCGTCATCGGAGCTGATGGCATCGGAACCGCGTTCGGGAACAGTGGGACGGGGATCGTAAACGGTCCGGGAGAAGCAAACCTGGATCTCGCTTTTTCAAAAGCCATGGATTTGAACTGGCCGGTTGAGAAGAGCCAGCTGCAATTTCGGATAGAGTTTTACAACGCACTGAACCATCCCCAATTTTCGAACCCAGACAGCAATTTTACATCTCCCACGTTCGGCGTCATCGTCAGCACGGCGGTAAATGCTCGCGTTGGGCAGTTGGCGCTGAGGTTTGCGTTCTAACGGCCCAAGAGGTGTTCGATAGAAGCGACGAAATGCCCGGTGTGGATGGGCGGAATGTTGGATCGGCACTCTGCGACTCTATGTTCCAGTAATGCGGATCCTGGGTGGCAAGACCGGGGCAAGAACTTTGAGGTTTGCGCAACTAATTTACACCAGGGGTGTTTTTGCATTATAGACCGATAAACAGAGCTTATTTTCGCACACTAGGCTGAACAGTGGCGGAGCAGATGTTGTCATTCATGACTCGCATTCTCATTGTTGATGATTTCGAAGATTGGCGACGGCAGGTCCATCTGCTGCTTCAGGCACGGCCAGAATGGCAAGTCATCGCCGAGGCGTCGGAGGGATTCGAAGCCATTCGGAAAGCCGAAGACCTGAAGCCGGACTTGATCTTGCTGGACTTTAGCCTCCCGAAGCTGAATGGACTCGAAGCCTCCCGGCGGATAAGACAACTCTCTCCCAACTGCAAAATAGTCTTCCTGAGTCAGAACAATGATCCCGACTTGGTGCTGACAGCTCTGAGCACTGGCGCCAAGGGTTACGTTCACAAGACAGATGCTCATAGCGAATTACTGCCCGCCATGGATGCGGTCCTTCGGGGCCAGCAATTTGTCAGCAGCAGCTTAAAGGGCTGTCGATTCATCGCCAGCTCAACAGAGAGAGCCCTTCACCGCCATGAGGTTCTATTCTATTCTGATGACACGATTCTTCTGGATAGGGTGACACCCCTCATTGCTGCCGCCCTCAACAGTGGTAACGCCGCCATTGTGGTCGCCACGAAGTCGCACCGCGATAGTCTTCTGCGAGGATTGAAAGCAGAGGGTGTCGATACGGATGGCGCTCTTCAAGCGGGCACCTACATTTCATGGGATGCTGCCTGCATGCTCTCAAGAATCCTGGTAAGGGATTTGCCCGACCCGGTTCTATTTTTCGCGGGATTTGGGGGCGCGATTGAAGCGGCCGCTAAGGCAGCAAAATCAGAAAGGCCTGAGGTTGTTGTGTTCGGCGAAGGCGTGGCTCTCATGAAAGCGGAGGGCAAAGTGGATGCGGCTACTCGCCTCGAACAACTCTCAACTCAACTGGCCGAAACACATATCGTGCATCTCCTGTGCGCATATCCATTGAGCGGTTTTCAGAATGAGGAAGATGAGTGCGTTTTCCGGAACATATGTGCAGAACACTCAGCTGTATATTCTCAATGAAATAGTAAGGGTCAATTCTAGCTTCGATCGCCGCCGCTTTCAAAAAGCTCACTACTTGTTCGTTTTGCTCGGCCGAGATGGCCGGGGATTGAATCGAGAGTCAGTTGGGAGAAATAATCAGCTGGGTGTTAGTGTTGCCGCACATACCGTAGACAGTACCAGGGGTGCAAGCTCCGACCGAATAGGTGTAGCAGCCTGGATGCTTGGCGGTCACGGTAATGGGGCGGTCAGAGCCGCCTATGATGGCACCCTCGTGATCAAATGGATCACTACTGTCGAAGTCGATGACGAAGCCGGTGTTCTTAGAACTGCTCATAAAGGTGACGGTGGTGCCGACCTTAATGCAGAAGACTTTGTTGGATTTTGCGTCGGGTATGCTAGGAGTCGCGGTAGCATAGGAGCCCCCGCTGCGCCTGATGTTGATGGAACAGGGAGCGGAAGAGGAACCACAGGTGTTCTCTGCGGCGCACACGCTTGCGGGATTAGAAGCCGAACAGGCATCGTCCTTGACTTTCTTTTTGCTGTTCTGACCGACCACATAACTGGCGAATAGGAGCGGCAGGGTGAACAAACAACAGAGAAGCGCCAAACAGCGGCCGATGTTCATTAAACACCTCTTCACGAAAGACAACTAATGACGATTTTGCACAGTAAAAACTCGCGCCAACTCTTCCGGTAATGGTTTCCGCCCGGACCATGACTGCGGTCAAAACCCAAACGATTCAATCATCCCTACTGCGAAGTGCCAGATTTGTCCCAATCGATAATGTTGACCAGCTTCCAAGCATTTTGATTTAGCTGGAACTCGAGCTGCCCCTCTTTGTTCAGGACCAGTTGTGCAGCGGGGAAAAGAACGCCGGCACTCTTATCCTTGTCGGAGTCGATAAGGTCGATCTCGCCCGCGGTCAAGTTGTAGGCAGTGGTTTGGGTGTTGTAATAAGCTTCACCGAATCGGAGCAGCCGGTTGGTAACGAAGCGAATCTTGCGACCCGTTGGTGTAGGGATCAAACGGATGAAACTGAGATCGTAGCCGAGTGTACCGGTGATCGCAATGCGGCCAACGGACTTCATCTTGGTAAGCGCATTCACCAACCCTTGGTTCTGTCCCTCCTTGAAGGCCTCAACGAGGATTTGCCTGTCTTCATCCGTGGAGAACTCGTAGATGGTTATCTTCACGTTGACGGTTTTTCCCAACTGCGTGCTGGTGCCCATTGCCGTGGCGTCAATCGTCCCCACTTTTTTGTTATCTGCGGAAAGAGCGAGAGTGACAGCGGTCAGCAGGAGCGCAGCGAGTAACAATCCGCCGAACCCGTATTTACGAATCTTTGAGTTGCCAGGATTGTTGTGTGTCATTGTTTTTTCCTTGATCCATGCCAGCCGGACAATCTTATGAACAAATTCATGCGAAGCCCGTACAGAGCCCCGAAGATGTAATTCATCCGAAAAAGTCCCTGTGCCAAACGCTACTTGTGCAGCTGAAGAGCGTCGACTGGTAAAACTGCCAGTTAACGGAAATGCACACAATACATGGGGCGATGACCCAGGCCAGCTTGCTTGCTAAGGCGTGTTGCCAGAAAAGTTCGTTGAGGCTGGGCTTTCTGTGGCCGTGCGGTGGGCCGCGTGCAGATCTCTGTGAACTCCTGGGCTTTAACAGGCGACGAAGAGCAACCACGGTGTTCCGATTACCAAGAACACAAGTAGACAGAAAACCGTGGTCAATAGTCCCAGTCGGTAGAGCTCGCCCTGAGTGAGATAACCACTTCCGACGAAGATAACGTTCTGGCTGCCGCCCTGCGGAGTAATCGTCGAGAAGTAGCTACTAGCAAAAAGGAGAGCGAAAGCCATTAACGGCGCGGGGACGCCGGTCTTCACGCCGACCCCCAGGAATACATCGAACAGAGCCAAGATCTGCGCCGTCTGACTGACGAACATGTAGTGCATCAGCACATAGAGCGCAAGGAGAACCGCATAAACGATGGGCCAGGTGATGCCACCGAGCAGGGAGGTCAACCGCCCTCCGACGTAACCCATGAAGCCGAGTTCGTTCAGTTGCCCGCTCAATGCAAAGAGCACTGCCAGCCAGATGAAAGTGACCAGGGTACCTCCCTGGAGGTTGATGTCGTCGAGCGTGAGCACATTGGTTGCAAGGAGAGCGCCCAGGCCGGCGAAGGCCACCGCTGCGATGCTCAAGTTCAGAGTCCCCGCCATCACCCACCCAGTGACCATGAATGAAAAAGCCACAGCGACGATCCACTCGTCTCTTGTGAGCTTTCCCATCGTGCGCAGGGCCTCGCGGGCGACGCTCGGTGCTTCCGGAGTGTCGGTCACCCCCGGTGGAAACAATTTGTAAAGGACGAGGGGCAGCAAGGCGATCATCGCCAAGATCGGAATTGATGCTGCTACAAGCCATGAGCCGAAGTTAATCTTCACACCATAGTGCTCCGCTAACGAGACCGCGATGGGGTTCCCGGAAGTGGCGGTGAGCCACAGGGCTGACGAGACGCTGAGACTGGCCATTCCACAGAACATGAGGTAGCCACCCATCCGGCGGGTTTTCTCGTCGTCGGGCTTGGAGCCAGAATTTTGTGCCAGGGAAAGAATAATCGGATAGAGCACGCCACCGCGTGCCGTATTGCTTGGAAATGCGGGTGCGATCATGGTGTCGGTGAGAAAAATGCTGTAGCCCAGCCCTAGCGTGGATCGTCCGAATACGCTCACGACAAGGAGGCTGATGCGGCGCCCGAGTCCCGATTTGACGACCGCGTTGGCGACGAGAAAGGCGACGACAACAAGGAGCACGCTTGGGTTGGCGAAGCCAGCGAAAGCCTTGCCGGGATCGACGGTGCGGGTAAGCACTGCAGCCGATACCGCCAGTACCGAGGCCGTCAGGAGTGGAAATGAGTTCAGAATGATGGCGACGATGGCCGCTGCAAATATGGCAAAGACATGCCAAGCCTCTTTGGTCAGCCCGGCTGGAATCGGCGCGAGCCAAATTGCAAACGCAAGAGCAAACGGCGGAATTTTTTTGAGCAGACCGCGGCGGGTGGCAGTGCCTGCGCTCATTGAGTGTGTTCCCCGGGCCTAGCTGAGCGCAGCCGCGCCCGGCCCTTAAGGTCGACGGCGCGCCCGCTAACGCTGCCATCCTCGGACTCGACGACGAAGCGCCACTCAAAGGAATACTCTCCGGTCACGCCGGCGTAGCGGCCCGTCCCTCCCAGGATCGTACCGGCGATGTGATTTCCGGTGGCCACGAACTCCCCCTTCAATTGGCTATAAATCTTGTCACCGTGCTCATCGGTCCAGACACACCAGCCCTGCATGCCGGCGAGACTGTCGGTTAAGCCTATGGCCCGGGACTGGAACCCGGCTCCCAACTCCCGATCCCCGGTGAGCAGTAGCTCTCCGGTTAGATCGAAGGTCGAAGCGCGGTGATTCGGCTCGAGGTTGAGCGTCTGCCGCACACCTGAGGCGGACCAAGTACCTTCGAATGTGCGCCACTCGCCTGACCAAGGAGTTTCCGTGGTGGCGGGTGACGAGCGACTGCATCCGGCCGTGAACATCAATAGCGCAAGCGCCACCCATTGTCGTCCGAATGAAACGACTGAGCTGTTTTGCGAAAACACTTCTGCGTTTCCGTCGGTTGAAACCATACGCGTTACCTCAAAGCCTCGCGGAGGCGTGGTGTCTTCTGATCAAACGGCACGTCCAGCGGCATTGTGCCTCGCGCCTTTTTGCTGGGCCTGCGGCTGCATGCGTATCGGACAAGAAGCCTGGGGGCGCTCGACTCTCACTTCCTCCTCTCGCAGTTCTCGATCTCGCCCTCCGCTCCCGAAGCAAAACAAGCCTGCAGAGGTCGAAAAGAGACAAAAATTTCGTCCATCTAACAATCACGATTGCGCCAAGCATAACGGCCACTAAAAAGTTCGGTCTCCTGAGATTTCTGACAGGAGGCACGGGGGGGCGCTCTCGTCCTGTATTTAGCGTGATCTTGAGCTACCTTTTATTAAGGTAGTCGACTTTAGAGAACTGCATACCTGCGGGGTTGATTGGAGGGCGAGGCCATTCTCGGTTGATCTGGCAGACCCGATACTCCCGAGTAAACTGCATCCGCCTTGGCCGCAAGGTCTGTTCGCGCTGAACGCGGCCAGCCGGAGTCGAGGAATCATGTCAGGCCTTATCGCTCTCGAACACAAAGATCACCCGCTAATCCTCCCGCCCAATGTCCACAACTCTGTCGTCCGGGAGTTTGAGGCTTTGCAGGTGCCCCGAGCCTCCCGAACAATGTTCAGGTGGAACGGGCAAAGTAATGTGTTTGGCACTGGAATTAGCTTCGGGAACCCAGAACACCTCTTCCAATACAAACTTTCTTTCTCCTTGTGAGGAGGAAGTTGCTGCCGAATATCGAGATCGATTCTTGTCTTGCATATTTCTTTCTACTCCTTTCACGTCGCGTTGCGATCTCGTTTGGATGGAGGGTACAGCTAGCAGCGGTGTACCCTTGTTTATCCTGAGCCGCTTTGCGCAGTAAATGTTTTGTTAGAAGCGGAGCTGAGCTCCGGCCTGGTAACGGAAGTTGCTCTGGTTGTTGTTACCCGCGGTGAAAGCACTGCCGAAGCGCGTTAGCAGATAGTCAAACTGCGCTGGCCGGATGGCGAAGTGGCCGCCCAACGGCAGATCGACGCCGCCACCGATGATGAAATCAAACGCGTTGTTGCTTGGAGACCTGCCAACCGTGCAGGCGCCAGCACATGCCTGGTTAAGATTTGCGTAAAAGTTCGAGTGCGCTCCACCGAACAAGGCCTCAACAAACGGTTCGAAATGCTTCGGGCGGAATTTTACGATTGGGCCGATGTTGTAGGTAAACAGATTGCCTTGAGCCGATACGGTGCAAGGACCACTGCAAAACGGCGGGGGCAGGGTAAAGTGGTGCGTATAGCTGCCGTAGCCCTGAAATTCAGCTTGGATACCAATATTACTGGTGGAGTAATACGCAATCCCGCCGCCGCCTCCGTTCAGCGAGAAGGTCGGGATGACGTTATTGTTTTGCGGATTCGCGTGAACATAGGAATAATCGACGGTGACCTCCAACTTGTGATCGTCCTGCGCGAATGCTGTTGACGCATACAGTAAAGCGAACGCCGGAACGAGCGCACTTCTGATTTTCATCGCCATCTCCAGTTCAATTTCCTTTACTTGCCAGTCGTCCCAGGCGGCTTTTGAGCGAAAGCGCGGAGGACCCGGAAAATTCGTGGAGAGGGACGTGTAGTTCCCGGGTCCGCCGATTCCTGATTGCACGATGATGGTGCGGGGCCGGGTTGCCTCGGTATTGGCAAAACTAACAGGTCCCATTTCTCAAGGGCGGTCCGGGTTCCCGGCCCTCGATTGGTCGTTCAGTTTGAGTACAGGTCTTGGCATGAATCAGTTCACTTGGCGGGCAGGTTCGTGCTGAGACCAACCTTTGCCAATATCACTGGTCTTAATTGGTCGGCTTCCGGGCGGAATCATTTTGTTCGAGTTTACTTGGTACTTTTGACAGCTCCATTGCTTGATGCCGTGCGGCACACCGCATATCTGGCATCCCACCCGACCAACTGCAAAAGGTCCTCGCGCGAACAAGAACGGAATTGTAGTTTCCGATTAGACCTCATGCGCCTTCGGCGCACCACCAGGCAGAGTGGTCTGTAACAACTTACAGTTTCTTGGAATCGCGAACCGAGCCACCCTCTAAAGTTCAAAAAAAGAGCATGGGGTGAGAATGAAAACGAATCTCTTACGGGCAGCGATTGCTTGGACCGTTATTGTGGCACCTGCGGCGTTGGCCCAAAAGGGCATCGAAGTCACGCCCTTCATCGGCGGACAAATCAACACTGGACTGGATCTCTCTACTGCCCGTTTCAATCGTCTCGATGTGCAGAACGGTCGGAACTACGGGGTCAGCGTAGGCTACTTGATCGGCAAGTATGCCGGCATCGAATTCATGTGGGGCCACAACCAGGCCGACACCCTAGCCCAGTCCGCAAACGGAAGCGCCGACCAGAAGGTGTTCGCCCTCAGCACCAACCAATATCTAGGAGACTTCGTGATGCACTTCAAGGAACGCGAAAGCCGACTAAGGCCATTCGTCCTTTTTGGTGCGGGAGCCACCAATCTTGCTCCCGACCGAAGTCACGTAAACAGCATTACCCGCTTTGCGTGGGTATTCGGTGGCGGCTTAAAATATAATTTCAGCAAGCATCTCGGAGCGCGTCTTCAGGCGAAGTGGTCGCCCACCTATATCAATACAACTACCGAAGGCATCTGGTGTGATCCGTTCTGGTTTGGTTGCTGGGCCAAGGGGGACAGCGTTTTTCTAAAGGAACTCGACGGGACTGCCGGGTTAACGTTCCGGTTCTAGAAGCAACTGGAACTGTCAAAGATTTAGACTGGAACGTCGAAGCCTATCGCAGAAGGTACGTGCGCCAGCAATTCTTCGACAATTTCGGGCAGAATGCTCAGCGGAATTCAGGGACCGTGTCGCTCTAAGTTCAGCCCAACATGGATCCCGCGGGCAGGTTTGCCACAGGACAACGCGCTTTCCTTAGTACGCGTTCGGAGGTGGTTCCCCGCAGGGCGTCGAGAAATCCCTCAGGACCATCCGTTGTCATGATGATCAGATCCGCAGGGAGCTCCGTAGCGGTTCGCAAGATAGTGCCAGTCGGCTCACCGACCTTAGCCACGCTGTTCCATATCCAGTCGGTATCCTTGGGTAGCTGTAGCGAGGGCATTTCCGCAGCGGATCCAACGTGGAGCAACGTGACGGTGCCAGCAGGCAGCTGTAGGTTGCGGATCAGACGCGCGGCAGCTTCCACGCTTGGCTGCGGTCGGGGTTTGATCGTGACCGGAATGAGAATGTTCCGCAGGGAGATCGAGCCGTCCTGTCGTGAGACGAAGCCCTGCACCCCGTGGGGGATGAAAAGCGTCATTTGCCCGGCCTTGCGCGCGATGGGTTCACCCACAGATTTCCTCAACCAGCACATGCGGCCCTCATGCTGGTGAACGGCCAACACGATCAGATCCGTAGGATTTTCTTGCAGAAAAATGAGACAGGCTTTCACCGGATCCTTGCTCAATCTGAGAACTTTGGCGACCTTGATACCAAGCTGTGCAACCTCGCTTTTGGGACTGCCTTTAGGGATGAGTCCCCAGCGCTCAAGCGTTTCTCGGACGCCGGGGAAGTCTTGCCATTCGGCGCTTCGACTCGCCTCGACATGGAGCATGGTAAGTTTAGTTCCGGCCGCCAGTGCGATCTTCAGGGCGTGCACAAAGGCGACTTCGCTGGCTGCGGAAAAATCTGATGGATGAAAAATCGATTCAAGTTTGACTGCATCTAGTATCTTGGTCTGAGTCATAATTTGCCCGGTCTTTTTCTCTTCGTGGGTCGACTAAGGGTGCATCGGCGAGAATGCTTGATATGGACCATTTAATGCCCAAGGAATGTGACTTACCCTGGTGAGTCGGATTGCCGAACATGTGCCGTTTGGAATGATTGACGTGCGACGAGTGGAAAATTTGCGATCTGAAATTGATCATTCCCGGGGCAAGCCCCGACGAAATTCGAGCCGATCTCTGAGAATCCAGCATTCCATCTTTCTCTCTGCGGAGTCAGAGCCGATTAAAGCAGAGTGTTAAAAAGGCGAGACCTGTTAGGAATGACAGACAAATGCACGCTGTTTGCGCGCTTAGCCCGCTGCCGGAAAATCGAGCTGTGGACCAACAGCGCCCTGCAGAGCGTCCATCAAGCGGAGCTCTCGTGACAGAGTGACGTGGGCGGGTCATTAGTTCGACGGGACTTTTCTCGGCAGCAGCCCGTCGTTCTCCATCTGCTTCGGAACTTCCCTGACGAGGCCATCGGCAATCTTTTTCGCTGATTTCGGATTGAACGACTTGCTGACGCCGTTCCACACCAGGTCACCGTCTGGTTTGTCTGTGGCGTAAACGTTGGTCTCAACGCTAACTGTCGTATCTTCTCGTGTGTAACCCGGATCATGAATCGTCGGATATACGGCGCCTAAATATCCATAGAAAGAGTAGTAGTAGGGATATGGAGCGATGTAGGTCGAGCTCGGGATGTATGTCACTTTCTTTTCGACCTTGAGCAGACGTGAGACAACTACAGCGTCAATATGATTGTCGTGGATCTGCCCACGTAGGTAGTCGAGATCGAGTTTCACGTCAGGATCCGGGCGGAGCAGAATAAGGTTACCGGGAATGGTCTCTACACCCGGACGAGCGATCCGTGCGGCCATATTATCCTCGAAGTCGGCGCGCACCTCGAGATTTTGAGCGACGCCGATAACCAGAATTTTGTGGAAGGTATGTCCTTCGTAATTTGGGTTGAACCAACTTGTGATCATCTTGACAGATTTGGCGTTAACAGCAACCAAAACAGCCAGCGAAAAGAGGATCAGAGACGCTGAGCGAAAGACTAGATCGCGCGTGTAATCGGAAAATGTCATGGATTCATCTTGAAAACTGAAATATGCTGAGGCCTCTCCTTGCGATTAGGAGAAACAAAGTTGCCCTCAATTTGTTTCATGGGCACCGTCCTCCAGGAACTGTCATTTCTGCCAGCACCGCCCTCAGTGTCGGTTCCCCCGCGATTGAATCGACCGAAACGTCCTGCTAACGAAGATCGAGCGCGCGGCCAGCGCGGCAGCTATCGGGAGCATAGCTGTCGTTCGTATGGAGTCGCCGGCGATTAACTCGGATACGGGTAACCTTTGGCAAGAGCTTTTTCTAGCGCAGCGTCGTGCCCGTAGATGTCGTCGTAAAAATGAACGATTCCATCCTCAGTTACGATAACGGTGCCATACAGAATTAACACTGGAATCGGATGGGCCAGATTCACCTGCCGATTTGGCGTTCCATTCATCGTCGCGCGGACGCGATCCATGTCCCAGCCCGGATTCTCGCGCAGCACCCATACGGCCAGATCGGCCGGCTTTTCCAGGCGAATGCAGCCATGGCTGAAATCCCGTCGCGACTTCGCGAAGAATTCCTGTGCGGGCGTATCGTGCATGTACACGTTAGAGCTATTCGGAAAGATGAATTTTACAAGTCCGAGTGAGTTCTTAGGGCCCGGCAATTGCCTGATATAAAGTTTGCCTGCTCGGAGCTGGGCGAGGATGTCGTCCGTCACCGCTCCCGACGTGACGACATCCTGGCCGCTGTTCACTACCTCGAATCCCTTTTTAGCCAAGTAGTCTGGATCGCGAGCGAGGCGCGAGAGGAATTCAGCTTTGGCGATGGAATAAGGAACATTCCAGTACGGCCGAAATACCACGTATTGCATGGCGTCGGTAAATACGGGGGTATCGTGGGCATAGGCTTTGCCCACCACGACATTCATCGACAGCACGGTCTTGTAGTTCTCATCGTATGCGCGGAGGCGAAATTCGGGGATGTTCGCGACGATCGGAGCCGAGTGGAGGCCAAGGGGCAGCCACCGCCAGCGCTCTAGGGTAAGTTGCATCTGGCGTATTCGATTCGTGAGAGGAACATTCAGGTCGGCCAGGGTTTGCGCGGTGATTCGTCCATCCGGGGTTCGGCCATGCCTGCGCTGAAAACTCTTCACTGCGTCCACCAGTGGACCCTGATAGACCGTTCCATCAGCGGGAACGTCCGCGCCGGCAGAGAGATCGCCCTCGAGCCGGAGCAATTTAATCAGTTGAGGGACTCCCGAATAAGAATCGCCCGGTGCGATCGTCTTTTGTACGGCGGGAAGCTGAATCCAATGATATTCGTTCACAAACTCCAAGTAAGAATGCAGAGCTAGGATCGTACGTTGGTATCCAGGATAGGGGGGTTCCACTTTAGCTAGGGCGCCCACAACATCGGAGGAATCGACAACATCTGCTTTCAGGAAATCGGGCAGATCGTATTTCTTCGTCTCGACGTCGAGGCCAAAGTCAAAATGCTTCGGATTCACCTTCCCGATGTGCAGGTCCGAGATATATCTCATCACGCAAACGGTGAGCGCGGCATCGAATCGGACCGCATCTGCTTCGGATGGCTGCACACTGGTGGGCTTAAGCTTCGCCAGCCGGTCGGCCCAACGCGGCCCGTCATAGTCCTCGGCGGCCAATCCCTCTTGCTCGGCTTTTAGCAGAACCGAAATTAACTGCTGAGCCTGCGCAGTTGGTTGCATTCCTCTAATCCAGGGCAGGGAATACCCGTAGGATTCGTAAAACTTCCGCACATGCTTGTCATAGTCGCTGAAGTCAGGCCAGCGCAGGTCCGAGAGATTTCCGGACTGGATGATGCCTCGCAACGAGGCTTGGCCTTCAGAGCTAAGCTGCTGAGGCGGCGCGACCGGTCTTGCCGAGCTTTCTGCTTGTCGGCGTGCGCGTCTTGCCGCACCGACGCCGTAATTGCACAATAAGAAGATAGCGAAAAGCGGCAATGCTAACGCCAGACCCCTCGATGTCCACGTTCCCTTCACATGGTCCTCCTGTGCTGTCTCTGACCAGAGAGTGATCTTGAACGGAAGATTGAGTGTGTTTTCCTTCTCCAGTCTCGAAACGAACCAACGGGAGCGCCAGCCCGCTTCCATCAGCAGCATGTGCCGATGCGCACGCTGGGATTATAGATCAGTTGCAGTTATGAACGGGGCCACCGCTGAATCAAGAAGTATTCAGCGAACAGGTGCGAGCTAAGTTTAGAGAAGCCCGTGTTGGGTCCCTACGCCAGCCGCTGATTCATTTTCTTCGATCTGAACTGCCGGCTGGCCTGTTGGTTGTGTCCTGCTGTTCAATACCGACAGCAGTTCCAGCGCGGACGGCGGCGGCGAAACTTCACCCTGAAGCACAATGGCTTGCGCACTCACATCTTTTCCATAGAGCTTTCGGTTTGCCCTGTTGTCGGGCCGTAGCGTGGAGCCTTCCAGCGACACGCCAGCAAAAAGTCCCCGAGCACGTGAGTACGAAAGTATCTCTGCGCGTAGGAATAGATCCGTGGCGGCAGTTGATTCACGTCCAACGGGCCCGCCGGCAGCCGATGCAGTAGCGCCGAGCTTGACTTTGCTCTTGAGAATGCTTGTCGCAGCACGGTCATTCATCAGGAGTAAAACAAAGTCTGTGGCTTGCCCGCCGACCTGAAAACCAAAGCCACCTCCCCCAAGTGCGATCATCGACGGAGCCCCCCACGGTCCTTGAAATTCCGGCCCTCCGCGGCAAGTCATTACTCCACGCCCGTAGCTTCCACCAACGCCAACAGCGAACTTCAGGGTTGAAGGCACAACGATCACGCATTCTGCCTTTTGTAGCAGCGACGCGGGTATGCCACTCCGCAGTTGCAGGACTTCCCTCATCACCGTGCCAGAATTTGCGACTCGGTCGTTTTCTTTGGTGTGGGTTTGGATGGTGGCCGCAGTAACGGCGACTCCCGACCCGCCATCATCCGTCAGTCCGGAGAACGCTGCCGTCACATGGTAAGTGCCGGTGGAACTGCCAGCCGTGTAAAGACCAATTGCTGATACCGAACCGCAGACCGGACTCGGAGTGCAGGCCCAGATCGCTATGGGAGTTAGATCAAGAGTCGTGCCATCACTCCAATAGCTCGTGGCTGTCATCTGAAGCGTGGTTGACGTTTTGATCGTGTATCCTGCAGTCGTTTTGATCGTATCACCTGCCGCCGTGACGCAGATAGCGCTCCCGCAGGGACCTGTGCCCGTCAATCCTGCCGGCGCAACTGTGAAAGAGATCGCTGCGATCCCCCCTCTTGCATCGGTTACCGTCACTGTGGCTTGCACACTAGCTATCCCCGTAGGCGTCCCATTGATCAAGCCACCGCCCATACCAGTGGACATAGACATCCCAGCTGGAAAGCCTCCAGTAAACGCATAGCTGTAGGGTTGCGCACCCCCTGTCGGTGTGATTTGACAATTCACCGCGATGTTTTGCTTAACATGCGAGATGCAAGGCGGCGCGTATGTGTTGAGAGGATTCGAATCGACCCTCGAACCGCCTGTATCCTGGCCAAAGCAAGCCGCGGGCAGCCACAGAAACCAAAATAGTTGCAACCGGCGAGATTTACGCCATGTCATGGTCGCACCTCCAACCCTCGTCGGTGAACCCATACTTCGACTCGGGAAGGCAAATCGCACAGAACGCAGACTAGGTTCGCTAGGCGGGCGGCGGAACTGTTAAAAGTAACAGACTAACGCGAAGCTCATCATCCTGGTTCGCGAGCAGCGATCCTTTTGAGGGATTGCGAGTATCCGGAATCATAGATTTTCCGCCCCGCTTCTGGACGGTCTGCCAAACAGCGGGGACAGCTGCCTTCTTTTTGGCGGGTACGCGTTGATGACGTAATTGGCTCGAGCGAGAGATCCCTATCTGTCATTCCTGACAGGTTCCGCCATTCTTACTCCTGACTTTAATCACCTGTGACCAATGCAGAGGAAAGATTGGATGCCCCATTTTCCGAGATTCCGTTCGTATTTGGCTGGGCTATGGAAATCATCAAATTCAGATCGCAACTTGTGGCCGCGCTGGAACCCGTAAGGGTATCTCTGCGACTACTGCAGGAGACGCTCACCAAACTGGCAGGGAGTGTGGTCGACAGATGCCGAGCATTGCAGGAGGCAGTTCTCACAAGAAAGAATGATTTGCGAGAGTTGTCAGCAAGCTTCCTCGATGCAATGGTTGTAGCGAACACCAAAGTCGTCGAATTCAGATCGCAGCTTGTGGCCGCACTGGAACCAGTAAGGGTATCTCTGCGACTAAGACAGGCGACGCTCACCAAACTGGCAGGGAGTGTAGTCGACAGACGCCGAGCATTGCAGAAGGCAGTTCTCACAGGAAAGAATGATTTGCGAAAGTCGTTAGTAAGCTCCCTCGATGCAATCGTTATCACGGACGTTGACGGCCGATTCATTACTGCAAACTCGCATGCCCTGAATTTATTCGGAGTCTCGGAAACGAACATGAGGAGGTTCACAATTGATATCTTTCTTTCGCAGGACCAGACTCCATACATCGCCGGACATGGTTCCCCTTTCATAAGACGAGAGAAAAGGCATGGTGAATGTAAGATTAGGCGTCTCGATGGAAGCTTGCGAGTCGCGGATTACATTCTCCTCGCACACTTTCTGCCTAATTGGTATGTATGCAGATTTTGTAACATTAAGACGGCCCGTGTGAAATGTTTTGCAACATTCAACTCGGGGAACGGCAATGATTCAAAACTGGTCAGGCAATGTTTGGAGCCCCGCGGTCGAAAGATCTAGAAAAGCAAACACTACCAAAACCCACAATTCATTCCGCACGGTAACCGAAACTTTCCAGATGTAGTCGAGGGCCTGTTTTATTTTTGCCTATCACGGGATTCGAGCATTCTTCGTGGCGAGGCACGAACGTCTCGTCCACTGCTTTGATTCGTTAGCGTCCGGTCAGTACGTGCCGACAGATCGTGTTAGGAAGCCCATCGTTGGTTCATCGGCCTGAGAGATTCCCCGTCAATCGAACGGCGCTGCCGCCCGCCGCACTAGTTCTAAGTTGCGATGCTGACCGGCCCATAAAGCGAAATAGCCAATTCGACCCATGCCACGCCTACGGTTAATTTGAATGGGGCTCGCCGACGTTCTCCGCGTAACGGGATTGGCAATCTTCACGCACGCCTCGCCGCGATCAGGGATAGCAACAGTAGCCTGGCGGCGAGAGACCAGCAGGCCTAATCCAAAGGCCAGAAAGCATCGAAGAACTTTCCGGGGCAAGCTTGTCCTGACATTTCTGACAGTACATGGCGAGACAGGTCACCTTGTACGTTGAAGTGTGGCGTAACCAAGTTGCCATCCTGTGCCGGCCGGAATCTGGAGTGGATGGCTCATTCTTGAAACGGACGTCGAATCAACGTCGGAATGACGGCTCAACATTTTGAAACGCAGAGAGTCTTGAGGTCCCGCAGCGCAAAGGGATTCACGACTCGCACGGAATCCCGAGATTTGAGTGTCAGTTCGGGAGGGAGCGGGAGAAATAAAGTGTCGATAAAGAGAAAGATGTCTTTCCTGTTATGCGCACTGGCGGCCTCGTGGTTCTCCGCACTGTCTACGGCTGCGCAGTCGAATGTTGAACTATCGCCCGATCGCGTCCAGGTGTTGGATGCGCAGTCGCTATTCCTCGATGAAACACTTGAAGGCTGGCGCCCGCTGGAGACAGACGTACGCCCACTGTTCGACACTCCGTACAACATTCAGGGGACCATGCTGGTGCGGCCGGGTGAATTGGGACTTGCTGCGAAAAGAACGTTTCCGAGCAGTGCAATCCGTCCAGTAGTGAAACCAAAATCGGACACCAAGGTTCATTGGAAGTCGGCGCTCATGGAATCCTTGTATTACACGGGCATAATGCACGCGTTTCGTACGGTTTCTGAACCCGGGACACGGGACACACTGAACGGCCACTGGTTTCAAAACTACACACAATCGCTGGCTGAACTGCGCGGTTGGAGCGACGGCGATTCTTTTATGGCTCCCTATATAGGCCATTCCATTGAGGGGTCCGTGTTCGGATATATTCTGCGGCAAAACGATCCGCGATACCGCAATGTGCAGTGGGGAGACGGGCGGGACTACTTCCTCAGCTTGTTGCGGTCGATGGCGTTCAGCGCGGTTTGGCACACGCAATGGAAAATCGGACCATTGAGCGAAGCTTCTTACGGGAACGTGATGCTACATGCTTCGCCAGGATTCGTCACGCTGGCGGACAC
>Ga0210406_10000706_pt1 | contig 44049 bp, 32 predicted proteins | sample IncBWC30MmetaG_FD_155454 | JGI IMG/M metagenome (GOLD analysis project Ga0210406, IMG submission 155454) | Forest soil microbial communities from Barre Woods Harvard Forest LTER site, Petersham, Massachusetts, United States - Inc-BW-C-30-M | ecosystem: Environmental > Terrestrial > Soil >...
GCCGGTTTGAATTTCGTACTGAAACTGCGGCCGGTCCATCGCAAAAGGAAACGCAAAGTAGACGGCTTCCTTGGTACTGACCTCGTTCTTGTTGACATCTTCGACGAACTCAATCTTCTTCTCCTGATCGAAGACTCGAATCTCAGATACGATCGTGGGCGTATTCGTGTCCGTGCTTTCCATGCGTGCGACCCAGCCGGAAGGTGTTCGCGTTACCGATACCAAACGGCCGTCGTGCGCGGGATTTATCTGAAGTTCCGGCCGTGGTACTGCCAGTGGGTATTGCAGCAGGGTGCTGGGTTGCTGGAATACGAGATGGCTGTCGAGTGCCGCGTCGCCGCCCGTAACATAGACATATTGTCCGAACCGATAGGAGCTTTGGTGATTGACCAGTTCGCGCTGGAGTTGCTTGTCATAAATGCTGCTGACCGCACCAGTCGCGGGATCCAGCTCCACGCGGTAGTAAGGACTTTCAAGGAGGGTGGTTGGTGTGGAATCCGCCGGTGCCAGAACTCCGTCAGTGTGACGAAGTAAAAAAACCTTGTAGCCTACCGCGGGAACATTCGGCGCAACAAAGCGTATGCGATGCATAGCATTGCCGCTCCCGACGATTTCAACGGGCACTACCTGGCCTGTCGATAGATCCACGATTTCATCGCCGAAGGTCAGATCAATCGATACCGGGCCGCTACGCTCCCAGTTCAGAGTATTGAAGACGATCAGGCTGCCTTCGCCTGCGGAGATTGAATCAACGATGCTCGCCATGCTGTTCCGTGCGACGGAATCAGCCAATGCCTGGGCCTCGATGGCGTGCGATTCTTTCACGGCCAACTGACTGATGTTCTCTGCACTTGTGGGCACAGCAACGCTGTTCGCCGAGCTCGATACATGCTCATCCATTAGCACCATATCGCTCCACATCCGATCCAGATCTGCCTTGTCCGCCGCCATGTGCGGATTTACCAGCGACGTCAGAGTTGCCAGCTTCTCGGCGGACGGAGCACGGCTTTCATTCTTACGCTCCATCGCGACATAGAAGGCATCGGAGGCAATACTGTCGTCCCAATAGGGACCACCATCTCCGCTCATCGTGGGAATGTCATCGCCGAACTGATCTGCAACGTTTTTCAGAGCCTCATGAAAGCCCGAGTATTGCAGCCGCGGATAGGCGTAGACGTTATTCCATTGCCCGGCAAGTTCGGCCTGCTGGGGAAATAAGTCAGTATTTTCGACTTGGGAACCGAAGAGAATGGTGGCATTCGCACGGTAGCTCGGACGCTCATACATCTGCAGGAACAACGGCAGCGTGTCGTATCCAGCCGATAGCTCGGGTGGCAGTCCGAACAGGACCTGAATGTGCTGGTAGTGGCGCGCATACCATAGCAGGATCTTCTGACCGTCCGGGCCTTTCCACCACATGGGAGAATTCTCGGTCAGATGCCCCTGCAGCCATATCGGCGCCAGAATGTTATTGCCGCCTATGAGGAAGTACTTGAGTCCGGCTGCCGCGAGGATCGAAGCATACGACCATGTAAGGGTCGGGGTGTCCGTGAGGTTGGCATAGTTAAAAGGCGTGCCGTGCGCCTGGCTGAAATCCGCGCCGGCATAGAGCGAACGGATCAGCGTCTCTGCCGTGGGAAAACCCATCACCATATCGACATATTGCGGGGGAACGAACAGTTGTTGCTTCTGAACGGCGGCGATCAGGCGCAGCTGTTCCGCAGGCGTCCGCGTCTTCAAAAACTGCGCCAGGCTCCATTCGCCGTCGATGCTGAAGCGAAAGTCAGGATGCTGGTCAACCAGGTCCAGTGCTTCATCAATAACCCGGCTGTGGAGTGCCTCGACCTTGGCCTGGTAATCCGTGTATCCGACATCGAGATGAACGTTCGGCACCAGAAACAATGTCCACTTTTTCCCGGGAGAGAGGGATTGTTCAATCTTGTGAAGATGACCATCAATGTTCCACGCGAGCCGGGCCTGCGTCTGCGCCGGGAATTCGGCAACATGGAACTGGACCTTCTCTTCGCCAAAATCCTGGTCTCCACGAATCTCCTGGTGGTACTGCTTGTCAGCCATAGAAAGGTCTACGCTGCTTGCCATTTTCACTCGTTCGCTATGGCGGACAAAGACGTCGACCAGTTCTTCCAGATGACCCTGCCGGTGTTGATAAAAAATTGTCGGAAGAATTTGCGGGGTGGGCGCCGCCGGATGCTCATTTCGGTCAAGCTCCAGCGCATCATAATTCAGACTAGCATCAGGGACTCCTTTGTCCGCATCTTCCACCGCCCGAAGGTTGATCGTATTGACGCCCTGGCGCAGATAGCTTCCGGGGAATGCGAATAGAACATCCGAATGCGAATAGATTGGAAACCAGGCATTAGCCCAATCTCCCATACCAGCATCCAAGGTCGGATGAAGATAAAATATCCCATGTTTGCCATTGATGCTCACCCATAGAATCGGCACGCTGGACGACTCAATAAGCAAAGCAATGTGCAATTGGTAGGCTGCTGCTGGAGAGTGTTCGAGCGAAAAGGTAATGGTGCGGGGTGGAGCCCCGCCCTTGTCTGGATCATGCGCGGCAGGATTCGAAAGGAATTGAACTGGTTGTGAAGCATACCAATCCTTGGCCGGATTGCTTTGTCCAACGATAAAGTTTACTTCCCGTTTTGGATCCTCCTGAGCAAACTCGGCCGAAGAGCGATCGAACGTGCCAATCCGAAAAACCATGTTTTCATGTTCGCTCTGAGCCCTCATGGTAGGCGTGGCAAAGTCCGCCATGAGCATGAGACAGACCATCCATGCAGAAAGGAGCGTCACCTTCAGTCTCATGGCACCCACCAGTTTCTCCTCTGCTAATTTATCGTTACGAGCAACTCGGCGCTCGTGCAGCGAGTACAGGTTAGCCTGGCACCTTTCAGGGCGAATTCAATCTTGGTGACCAAGCCACGCGGCATTGACTATTCGTCTTCAGCCACCATTTTCGGCGGCATGATCTGGGCTAGAGCTCTCTGCACGTACATGTTGTAAAGCCGCGCGCGATCTCCCAGAACTTCTGCCTTCCACTTTTCGCTGAGCAGGCTTTTAACAAGCTCCTCCTTCGAGACTTTGGTTGGGTCGGCCAGGTCGCGAAGGTTCGACAGGGCTTCCGCATATGCGGAATGGAAGTGTTGAATCTCACGAGATGCTGTCTCAGGATGGTAGGTTAGTCGATCTCCACTCTGCATGGCATCGATCAGGGAATCGGGCGACCAAAGAAGCGGCCAAAGGCTGTTAAGCGTATCGGAAGCGCGACGGAGCCGGACCGTTTTTCCTGCGAAGCCGTCAAGCTCCGTCCTCCGCGCTTCCAGACCAGCCGCGCGGTGAACCAGAATGTGGATAGTTTCGGTGATAGGATGGCTGGCAATGCGGACAATGGTCGTGAGCGTGTTTCCTTCATAATGCCAGCCATGGTCATCCTTCGCTGCAGCAAAACTCAGCGGATGTCCATTGATGGTCACCAAATCGGGCGGCCAATCCCCAGGCAGGCGTAATTCATAACCGCGTTGCGCCGGCATTCCGGGATATCTGCCTTCCACGGGTTCTATCGTGACTTCAAGGTCGTCTCGACTGCGAGTCGCCCAAAGTCGCGTCCAGACACAGATGCCCGCTCGATACTCTTCCGACTTGCTGGAATCCTCATAAAGGGTGTAAGTGGACTTCTGCCCATCATTCATGGGAAAAACGGTGATGACCAAAGGATCCACCGGTTTCTCTTCGCTATAGGCCATCCGTAGTTGCATGGGAATGATGGCACCAGCTTTCACATAGACTGGGACTTGCTGGATGGAGAACTGTTGTTCGATCGTGGTGGGGCCGGTGAGTTGCTGTCCCGTCGGCCACTCAACCCACTCGCCCGCGGGAAGCCATATTTTCTCACTGGCAAGCTGTGAGTTAGCGTTCACGGAAGTGGTCACGGGTGCGACAATCAAAGAATCGCCGAAGTTGTATTCGCCTCTTGCCTGATAGGCTTCTTTATCTTCCGACGAGTCGTAATAAAGAGGCCGAACGAAGGCCACCCCAGTGTCGTAGGTCCGCCGCGCTTCGGTGTAAATATAGGGCTGCAGGGCGTACCTGAGCTGAAAAGCAGCGCGCATTATGGAGGAATACGGCTCAGGAAACGCCCAGATGCGCCGCTCCGCGTCGGGGTTCTTGGCCGAGTGGGTACGGAGAATGGGACTGAACCCTCCGAATTGCACCCAGCGAGTGTAGAGTTCCGGATCGACGACGCCCGGCGAATTGCCGCCGATATCATGACTCCAGTAGGCGTAGCCAACGTTTGCGGCCGTGGCTGTGAACCAGACCTGAAACGCTAGCGAGTCCCACACCGAGATCGTGTCGCCAGAGAAGCCGATCTGATAACGATGATTTCCCAGCCCTCCCCAGCGATGAAAAAGCAATGGGCGCTTGCCTTCACGCTCCTGGTCCGTAAAGTGAACGTAGTTCAACCACCAGGTCGGATTCACCCCCGGAGTCTTCGTGTGGTCTTCCTGCTGCCAGTCGAGCCACCAGAAATCAATCCCCTGACGCTCCAGGGGATGATGCAAGAGATCCATGTAGTTCGTAGCAAACTTCTTGTTGGTGATGTCGAACTCTACGTACCGTTTGCTTTCAGGATCAATGCCCATGGCCTTTGCCATCGTTGCATATTGGTCTTCCCATGGCTCAACCCCCGAGGCAGGATGCATATTCAATGTGACTTTCAGGCCTTCTGAGTGGATCCGTCTCAGAAAAACGTCAGGGTCGGGGAATAAAAGGCGATTCCAGCTATATCCGCTCCAGCCTTTGGGATGGCCCGACTGATCCAGCACTCCAAAATCCAGTCCGAACTTTAGTCCGAACACAGGGTGCCAATCCATGTCGACCACGAGGACGTCCAGCGGAGTGTCGTTCTCGCGGAACTCGTGCACTAACTGCTCAAGCTCCTGATCGCTGTACGCCCAATATCTGGACCACCAGGCTCCGAAAGCAAACCTGGGTGGAATTGGAATTCGACCTGCAACCTGAACGTAGTCGTGCAGAGCTTGTCTGTAGTCGTGACTGTAACCAAAGAAATACCAGTCCTGGCGATCCCCAGCTGGACGCAGGACTACCCATGGCCATTGACTGTGTTCGCCGCCAGTGAAGCTGAAATCCGAGGAGTCGAAAAGCGGCCGGGTCGAGTCGTCTACCACGGTCCATCCGTTGGTCGAGATCAAGCCGGGTTCCATCGGCACTTCGGATGGATCGCCCCGCGTGTCGTCCAGAGTGCGTGTTGTGCCCAACAAATTGCCCGTATCGGCCATCCCCGGATGCCAGACGACCGGCTGGCCATTTAACGTGAGCTTCACCGACAAGCTCTCGGGCGCAAATCTTCCATCAGCCGCTGATGCTGGTATGTAATTCAACTCGAGGGCGCTGGTACGGATTGTCAATCGCCCCGACCTGGCCTCCTGCTCAACATGCGGCACCGGAAGGTGACGATTGATAAACACCAGGGACGCCCGATCTTCGAATTTCCCGTCCGCGGCCCATTCCATGCGGATCAGCTGTGGCGTGAGAACTGTAAAGCGGCAGTGGCCGTCTACCACTTGCGCCTGAGCGTCGGCAACCGGATTCGAAAGCGCTTCCAGCGGATCGATGGGTTGTAGTGTTACGCGCTCTTGGGACACCGCCGGCAGCAAAAAGACCAGGACTAGAAGTCCGGCATTCGAGAGGCGAGTCACCACCGATTGAGCAGTGATGAAACTTGAGATTTTGAAGTGAAACAACTTCATGCTCAATACCTGCCACGTTTGTCTATTGTTACGCGACGCGATTTCGAACTGCTTCGTCTTTAATGGCCCGAACTGCTTCATCGGCTGCCATCCTCTGCAGTTGGGGCTGACTGAGTTCGCTGTACCAGCTCACATGAGAAGTCAGCAATGCGTTTGTGCATTTCATCAACGGGTGCGCTGCGTCTAAAGGCTCTTGCTCAAAGACGTCCAGCGCAGCCCCAGCGATTTGATCCCGGCTCAGAGCAGCGGCAAGCTCCACCGTGTTCACCAAGCCGCCCCGAGAAGTGTTGATTAGCAGGGAAGTTGGCTTCATCTTGGACAAACCCTCCCCGTTGATAAGGTGGCGTGTCGCTTCTGTCAGGGGAAGGTGAAGAGAGACGATATCGCCTGTCTTTAAAGCCTGATCGATGTCGAGAATCTGAACGTCTGGTGGCAGTTTGGTGCCAGCGGGGAGATATGGATCGCACGTGGCGAGATGAAACTTGCATGCCCGCGCACGATCCAAAACAGCCCGAGCGATGCGCCCGTATCCAATCGCGACAAAAATCATTTGACGGGAGGCAGGCATGGGCCGTGGTGGCACGATCTTCCAAACACCCTGTCTTACCAGTGGGTCTAATGCGGGAAGCTGGCGAGCCATGGACATTGCAAGCGCGAATGTGTGATCGGCAACTTCATCGATGCAATAATCCGGAACATTGCAGACCATGATCCCGCGACTGCGCGCAGCGTCAAGATCGATATTGTCGATCCCGATTCCGTAACGCACGATCACTTTGCAATGCGGCAGTTGCTGCAGGACGGCATGCGTGAGAGGAGCCCACTGCACGAGAATGGCGTCCGCCTCTTTCGTGGCCGCAATTACTTCTTCTTCTGTCTTGCATTGGAACGTGGCGAGCTGGCCGCCGGCGGTTTCGATGATTTCGCGTTCGATCGTAATCGTCGGAAACCCATAGTCGGTGATGACAAACTTTGGGGCGTCTGGCACGTAGTCCATCTCCTGAGTACTAACCCATCACGACTTTGAAAGGGGCTCGCCAATTTGCAGGATTGCCTTAATGCTGTTTCCCTTTCCGGACAACATGGCGTGGAATGCGGTGTCCGCTTTGGCCAGGGGGTATTCCGTAATCCACCTGGTATCGAGGGCCCCAGAAGCGAGTAGTTGAGCTGCCTGTTGGAAATCGTTCAACGAGCCCGAATATGTGCCCGACACCAGCTTCTGTCCGAGAGTCAGCGCGTAACTATTCAGAACAATTCGATCCTCTTCGAGTCCGAGCCATACGACCATTCCACCGGGTTCGATGAGTTCAAGGGAGAGTAGTTTCGTCTTGGCGCTACCTACCGCATCAATCACGAACTCAGCTTTTTCGCCAGACCAGTGTTTTGCTATCTCGGGCTCGATGTTTTGGCGCTCAGCGTTTACGGTGAGGTCTGCTCCCATCAACCGAGCGGCGTCGACGCGCTCGGGGATCATGTCAGAGGCTACGACATTGGAATTGTGAAGGCGCTTGGCCGCGAAAACACACATGAGGCCGATAGGTCCACTTCCAATGACAAGGACCCGCGATTTTCTTGCGGTTGGTCCCTGACGCATTGCGTTGATGCCGGTTGCGAGTGGCTCCGCGAGGACGGCTGTTGTGCCAGGCGTCCCGTCTGACCAGGGAATCAAAACGTGCCCAGGAACCGCAACATACTCGGCGAACCCACCGGCGCGGTGCATTCCAAAGACTTTCCTTTCGATGCACAGGTTAGTATCCCCGCGGAGGCACGCTGCACATTTTCCACAGTGGATCAAAGCGTGAGCGATGACTTTGTCACCTTCTTTCCACCCGCTTTGCGTGCCATTTGCTTCCGCGATATAACCGCAGAACTCGTGCCCCATGACCAGTGGTGGCGTTCTTCGAACGCTTTTGGTTCGAAATGTCTCAAGCTCTGAACTACAAATGCCACAGTTTGAGACCCGAACCAGCACCTCACCGCCGACGAGGCTCGGTTTAGGAACGTCCCTGAGTTCGAGTGCTCCCCAAGAGGGGTAAAAAAGCGCTCTCATCAGATTTTTTGCAACCTCCTGGGAGGAAACATCACGGCCTTAACATCGTCGGCACTTAATATACATATGCAAGCGCTTAAGCGCAAGGATTACTAATTTATCTTGCACGCTGGGAATGCAAGTTTGATGGCTCAAGATCGAGCAAATTCGAGAAAAATAACAGGTAAATCTTCCAGTTACAGGATTTACAGGGAATCTTCCTGTCCGTTGATTGCGAGATACTAAGCGCTTGTGCTAAATCTTCAAAGACGGGATGTTTTGGAGCTTCCGCGAGGCGTGCCGAGTGCTGCGACTCAATGTGGAAGGCGAAGGATGATGTGTGCCCGTTGCTCCGTGCGGCCAGCTCAGCTACAGGAGAGCAAAAAGGACGGGATCCGAGTGGAAGACAACGTTCAAAATTTTCTTCTTACGTCAAACCGGTAAGGTTCGCGCACATCGTTTTTTCGGCGTGCCTGCGGGGGTGCGCTTGGATCGCGAGAGTCCTTCACTCGATCGAGCAAACGCTTCGCCATAGGGATCTACTTTTACGACCGCATGAATACCTCGCGTTTGCGGCATTGATCGGTGATTTAGTTCAAAAAGGAAATGCGGATTAGAACGTGCTAGAATTCCGGCCACGGTTTAGTATGAGCCCTTCCCTCGCTAATCTGGAACATTCTCAACGGGATCTCCTGCTGGTTAAGGACAATCTGGCTGCGTATTTCCGCGAAGAGATCATCAATGGACTTCTTGCTCCAGGCGAGAAAATTGTAGAGGTAACGTGGGCCAAGCGTCTCAAGATTTCGCAAACCTCCGTTCGGGAAGCCTTGAACATCTTGTCCGCTGAGGGATTTGTTCAGAAGGGCTCAGGTCGAACGGCTCGAGTTACCCAACTGAATGATGAGGACGTAAGTCACAGCTATCAATTGCGTGCTGTTTTAGAGAGCTACGCCGCCAGCATTGTAGCCAAAAAAAAATCTAATCTTGGCGATCTTGAACAGGCCCTCGCTGATATGCGGTCGGCAATCGAATGCAACAATATCAAAGGGTTCTATGAACGCGATTTGCAATTTCATATCTTGCTCGCGGAAAAGACGGGCAACCCGATGCTGGTACAGGCCATTAAGCGGATTATTCTTCCGCTGTTTGCCTTTGTGGTGATGAGGGTACAAGTAGCCCGAACCAGCCAGCAGCAGTGGATGCGAAGCTTGGAACAGCACAAGCGGATCATCGATGCGCTGAAGACCGGTGATCCGGTGTTTGCCGAGCGTCAGGTCGCACAAACAGTCAGCGCATTTCTTGAAGAGACTAAGGACGTGACACTCTCCGTCAAATAGATATTCCGCTCCACCACTTCCTGGGTCCGCGAACTCTTGACTGTCGGCACCTATCCATCCGAAACCTAATCCATATGTTCGTAGCCCGCATGCCCGCGGTTTATCGGGGTCTACTTAATCAAATTCCTTTTATCGGCGATTGCGGCGCCGCGGGGGACGGGCGTATTGTGAAAAAATGTTGCCCCGTATGTTTCCGGTTCGCCAAAAGATGATCGACCGAAGTCTGGGAAACGTTTCCGCTGAAGTAACGCGGCAGCTTGGCCTCTCGGAATTCGCTTCGGGCCCCAAGAAAGGAGGGCGGATTGGGATTGGAGTCGGTAGCCGGGGTATTTCTAACATCGCGGCAATCGTACGAAGTGCCGTGGCATATTGGAATGACGCAGGGTATGAGCCGTTCATTTTTCCAGCGATGGGAAGCCATGGTGCTGCAACGGCTGAGGGTCAGGCCGCGGTGCTCGCGCGTTACGGTATTCATGAGAGCTCGATGGGTTGCCCAGTCATAAGCTCACTCGAAGTAGTTTCTCTCGGCCTTACGCCCGAAGGCATCGAGGTCTTCATCGATAGGAATGCACACAGCAGCGATGGCGTCATGTTGATAGGGCGCGTCAAGTGGCACACGGATTTTGAGGGTAAGCTCGAAAGCGGTCTGTTCAAGATGATGACATTGGGCTTAGGTAAGCTTGCAGGTGCTGGTCAGTATCACGCGTTCGCTCACACGCTGGGCTTGGAATATGTGATCCGTACGGTTGGTCGCCATGTACTGTCGTCCGCTAAGATCCTCGGCGGCTTGGCGGTGCTGGAGGATGCGCTCCACAATACAGCCAAGATTGAAGCTGTTCCGGCCAGCGCAATGGAAGCACGCGAAGAAGAATTGCTTGCTCTCACAAAAAGCTGGAAGGCCCGTATTCCAGTCGATCATCTCGATTTCCTGATGATCGACGAAATCGGTAAGGAAATCAGCGGGGCCGGCATGGACACCAAAGTGGTTAATCGAAGTTCTCAAGGAGGCTACAATACCTGGCGGGATGCGGGCGCTCGAATCGAGAGGATATTCGTTCGTGATTTGAGCGATCTCACCGATGGCAACGCGATCGGAATTGGCATGGCGGATGTAGCTCACGACCGAGTTCTGGCGAAAATCGACTGGCATAAGACGTGGATCAACTGCATCACGTCAGGGAGTACACCGTGCGGCAGAATGCCGATCCACTTCGGCACGGACCGCGAGTGCATCGAGAACATTGCCCCCACAACCGGAAAAGTCGACAGCGGCCTCATGACGATTGCCTGGATCCAGAACACGCTCGAACTTACTCGTATTATGCTGAGTGACAATCTCCGGGAGGAAATCGAAGCGAATCCCGATCTTGAGATATTAGGTCCGGCCCAGGACTTTTGCTTTAACAAGAATGGCGATCTTCCGCCGAGACTCGACATTGGGGCTACGCGGCCTGGCCCATCTCCCGCCGCAAGATCCTAACGCATGGATTAGAGGGCGTAGTATCTTTCCTCTGCGGAAGCGATCTCCAAGGCAACCGCTTCGCGGTTGATTGGATTCGAGCGGCGCTGTCGCGTCTGCTTCGAAGACTCAATTAGAATTTGATCGTTGACACCAACTCAACACCGGACTTACGATCCTATGCGGCAAGACATTAAGCGCTTGCACTGTAAGTGCAAGTAAAAACTGTGGTTAGTGTTTCTGGAGTCCAACCTTGGCGATTCTAATACTTGCTCGTTCGGTAGTTGGCTGGTCTAAGATTCGTTGAAGAGGAGTAGATCGTTTGCCAGAGTTTCCTATTGTTGACGCGCATCTTCATCTCTGGGATCCGGCGGCGCTGCCTTACCCGTGGCTGGCCGATAATGCACTCCTGAATCGCCCGTACCTGTTGAAAGACTACTGCGTTGCTACGGAGCGGGTGCCGATCGAAGCGATGGTCTTCGTTCAATGTGAGGTCGAGCCAAGCAGATTTGAAGCAGAAGCGACGTGGGTTGCAGAGCTTGCGGTGCGTGATCCACGCATCAGAGGCATGGTGGCTTGGGCGCCACTCGAAAAGGGCTCCGCGGTGCGGGACGACCTCGAACGTTTAGCGCACCATGACCTTCTGCGTGGGATTCGTCAGCTCATCCAGTTCGAGCCCGACCTAGCGTTCTGTCTGCGTCCCGATTTTATCGCGGGTGTCCGTACCCTCGCGGACTTCGATCTCTGTTTTGACATTTGTATTGATCACCGGCATATGCACAACATTCTTAAGTTTGTGGAGAGTGTTCCGGACGTCCCCATGGTTCTCGATCACATCGGCAAACCTGCCATCAAAAAGGGTGCGATGCAGCCTTGGGCGAATCAAATGCGTGAGCTTGCGGCCTTTTCCAATCTGTCGTGCAAGATATCGGGGGTCGCCACGGAGGCCGATCACCGAGCATGGAAAGTTGACGAACTCAAGCGCTACATCGAGATTGCCATTCACGCGTTTGGTTTCGAACGCATCCTGTTCGGGGGGGATTGGCCGGTCGCCACTCAAGCCATCAGTTTTCGGCGCTGGGTCGAGCTTCTTGATGAGATGTTCTCCGGAGTGAGTGGGACCGACCAGCGTAAGTTCTGGCGCGACAATGCGGCCCGCGTCTACGGCTTGGAGCTCTAGCCTTTGAACAGAATTCCCAAGCCGCAGACGTATGGCCACAATCGGCTGATATCCGTGCGCGGAATTGCCAAATCGTTTGCCGGTATTGAGGTTCTGCGTAACGTCGATTTCGATATCGAGTCAGGCGAGGTTCATGCGCTCCTTGGGGAGAACGGCGCGGGCAAGACGACTTTCGCCAAGATTTTGTCGGGAGTGTTTCGCCCGACGAGGGGCACGATGCGACTCGGCGGCGAACTTGTGACCCTTTCCAGCCCCCTCGAAGCGCAAAAGCTTGGTATCACTTTGATCCATCAGGAGCCACTGTCGTTCCCGGATCTTAGCGTCGCAGAAAACGTTGTGCTTGGCCGGAGCCGGGGCGGTCTACGCCGCGTGCGATGGTCGAATATGGAGCACGACGCGCGTGTTCTGATGAGTTCGCTCGGCGTTGAGATTGATGTGAGGAGGCCGATGCGGGGTCTCTCGATCTCCGATCAACAGATGGTGGAAGTCGCGCGCGCACTGTCTGTCGAGAGCCGGCTTATCGTCATGGACGAACCGACCGCCGCTCTGACGCCAAAGGAAGTCGATATGCTTTTTGGGATCATTCGGCGTCTTCGAGACGAAGGACGGACGATCATTTTCATTGGTCACAGGCTCGAGGAGGTGCGAGACCTATGCGACCGCGTGACCATCTTCCGCGACGGGGAGAAGGTAGCCACGGCGCCGACCTCAACCTTGACCGACGCCGAGATTATCCGGCTGATGATCGGCCGCCCGCTCAAGGAGTATTTGCACAAAACGACTTCGTCGATTGCAGATACTGCGATCGTTGTCCGGGAGTTATCCCTCCCAGGGCGCTTCGAGAACGTGAATTTCGAGATTCGCCACGGTGAGATTGTTGGCCTTGGAGGCATGGTTGGCGCCGGCCGCAGCGATGTTGCTCGGGCGCTGTTTGGGATTGCGCCGGCAGAATCTGGTTTCGTAGCCGTCAACGGGCAGTGGGTAACAATCAAAAACCCTGCAGAGGCGATCCGTCTCGGAATTGCCTTCGTGCCCGAAGACCGGGCTGTTGCTGGCATTTTCCGCACGCTTTCCGTCGAGTCGAATATTACGGCGGCTGTGCCACATCGAATTGCGCCACACGGCGTGCTACGACGATCCGTGGAACATGCGGACGCGGAGGAATTCGTTTTGAAGCTTGGTATTAAGGTCGCCAGCCTTCGCCAGTCAATCGGCGAGCTCTCGGGCGGTAACCAGCAGAAGGCGATCCTTGCGCGCTGGCTTTTGACCAAACCTTCCATCCTCATTCTGGATGAGCCGACGCGTGGCATCGACATTGGCGCCAAGGCTGAGTACCACGACATGATCGGCAAGCTCGCCGCCGCTGGATGCGCCATTCTTCTGATCTCGTCAGATTTGCCGGAACTTCTCGCTCTTTCTGACCGCATCCTGGTGATGTCAGAGGGACGGCTAACCGTCAATATCCCGAGGGCCGAGGCCACACAGGAAGCCATTATGCATGCGGCAGTGCCTCGTGCGGTGCATCGATGATTTCGCCCGGAACGCTACCATGAACACCATGATTCGGCTCGCAGGTCGGGTTGCACAAGTACGAGAGGCCGGCATTGCGATGATCCTCGTCTTATTCTCATTGATCGCAGGCGCCGTCGAGCCGCGGTTTCTGACCGGAGAAACCGCCCGGGTCGTGCTCCTGGCCATTCCACTCGTTCTCGTCGCCGCCATGGGTCAGATGATTGTCATCGTAGCGCGGCATGTCGATCTGTCGATGGGCTCGATTCTCGGTTTTTCCGCGATTGTCGGCGGCTTGGTTTTCCGTGATCATCCACAATGGCCGCTTGTGATCGGTTTTCTCGTCGCAATCCTAGTGGGTGCTGGACTCGGTCTTTTCAACGGACTGATTGTGGCAATCTTCAAACTTCCATCCATCATCGTCACACTGGGCACGCTCAGTCTTTATCGCGGAATTTTATTCACGTTGTCGGGGGCGCGTCAGATTGATCCCAATGATATTCCCGAGTCGTTGATCCGCATGGCACAGACGTCGCCGGTCGGCGTCCCATGGATCGTGATCATCGCCTTCGCGGTTGCCCTGGTGGTACATTGCTTCTTAAAGCACACGGAGGCTGGTCGCCACATCTACGCGGTGGGTTCCAATCCCGTCGCCGCCCGGCTGCGCGGCATTCGGATCTTTCCAGTCACGATACTGGTTTTCACGCTATCGGGGGCACTCGCGGGTCTGGCGGGCATTTTCTACGCGGCGCGATTTGGCTATGTGAACCCGGGCATAACCGGTGTTGGTTTCGAGTTTACCGTTATTGCCGCGGTCGTGGTCGGTGGAGTCAGCATCAACGGCGGCGTGGGCTCTGTATTGGCTACAGTATTGGGTGTGGTGCTGCTAGGTGCTGTAACCGTCGCTTTGCCCATTCTCGGTACATCGGGTTTCTGGCAAAATGCGCTCTACGGCGCGATCATCCTGATTGCGTTGGTGCTCGGCCGCGCGGTCCGGCAGGGCGGGCTTCGGGGACTCAGTGCGACAAAGGATGCAGGATGAGCAGCACGGAGACTCCCCTACAAGCTGCCCATGGCAGGAAGAGTTTGCTCCCGGCACTACGCTGGCGGACGATCATCATCAGACCCGAAACCGCGATCCTCCTACTAATCGTTTTGATAGCGACTCTTGCGAGTCGCCTATCACCATATTTTGCCAATATTGCGTTTATTCTAGAGAGTTCGACTTACTACGTCGAATTTTCCCTCATTGCCCTGGTTCTCACGCTAGTCATCATAGCGGGCGAGATTGATCTTTCGATCGCATCGATGATGGCTCTCTCGGCGTGCGTTTTTGCGGTTGCAGTCCGTGCCGGAGTTTCGATTCCTATTGCCATGACGGCGAGTCTTGGTTCTGGGCTCGTGATGGGCGCGCTCAATGGGTTTCTCGTGACGATTTTTCGGCTGCCTTCGATCGTCGTCACGATTGGAACTCTCACTCTTTATCGCGGTCTCGCCCAGGTGCTGGTGGGCGATCGTTCCATCGGATCTTTCCCGAGCTGGTTTGTGGGTATCGACTTTCGCAGCATCGGCCGGGTACCGGTGCCCGTCGTGATTTTCGTCACTGCCGCGATCGTACTCGGCCTCGGGCTCAGTTCTACCATCTATGGACGCCAAATCTATCAAATCGGCGCCAACGAGATTGCGGCGCGACATGTCGGCATCCACGTTGATCGAATCAAGATGGGCCTCTTTCTCGCTTCAGGGTTCGGGAGTGCAATTGCCGGACTGATGATGGCTTCGCGGCTCGGTTCTGTTCGCTATGACCTTGCCACGGGCGGCGAACTGCAGATCGTCCTGATTGCGATGCTGGGCGGAACCTCTATTTTCGGAGGGCGTGGAACTATTCTCGGAACCTTTCTGGCCTCATGGTTTCTTGTGATCATTGCAACCGGCATGACAGTTGCTAACATCACGATCAACGCACAGCTGACAGTGCTCGGCCTGCTCCTCATTGTTTCGACTATCGCGACCAATATATTTTATGTTCGCTGTCATCAATAGTGATGGTAATAGTTGCCCGAAGAAGGGATGCCAATGTTATTGAAGAAGGATTTGCTTGCAATCGTCCTGGCAGGAGCGAGTTTGTTCGCGGCCACAACCACTACCAGCACACGGATCTCCATCGCCTATATTCCTCGGAGTACCGGGAATCCCTATTACGATGGCGTGATCGACGGCTTCCGGCATGGATGCGCAGTTCTCGGCTGCGACTTTACGACCATTGGTCCGGCGACATCCGATGCCACGTCGCAGATCCCTTTCGTTGCGGCGCAGACGCAGCGCGGCGTCAATGTGATTGCTATCACTCCGAATAGTCCCGACGCCCTCAATCCCATGTTCGATCGAGCGCGGCGGCGCGGTACGCATGTCTTCAGCATCAACACTGACATGCCTGGCAATCAATCGCATCGCGAAGCCGCGATACTGCCCGTGGACTTTACTAAGATCGGCCCTTCCCAAATAGAACTGATGGGTTCGCTGATCGGCTACGCGGGAGACATCGCCATTCTAACGACGACCACAGACGCGCCTGACCAGAACCTGTGGGTAGAGGACATGAAGAGGGTGCTCGCCGGCAGCCCAAAATACGCCAGGATGAAATTGGTCACGGTCGCATACGGCAATGACGATCCCCAAAAATCAACGACCGAAACCGAAGCGTTGATCACCAATTACCCCAACCTCAAGGGAATTATTGCTCCTACCGCGGTGGGTCTCGCGGCTGCCGCGCAGGCGGTAGAGACGGCTAAGAAGGTGAAGCAGATCAAGGTCACAGGTCTCGGAACGCCGAACCAGATGCGGCGCTTCATTCAAAATGGCACGGTGACAGCTTTCCAACTTTGGAGCCCGTATAACGAAGGGTTGCTCGCTGCGTATTTTGTGGTCGGTCTGGAAAAAGGGACGATCAAGAACGTCCCCGGCACGACGTTCGACGTTCCTGGTGTCGGCAAAATGACGATCGGCAAGGACAACGTCATCAACACACAGTCGGATCTCACTGTCTTCAACAGATCGAACATCGATCAATTTCACTTCTGAAGAACGGGTCACCATGAACAGATTCGACTGGAACGGCAATCTGCTTTAGTTCGTGAAACTGTGTCCTAGATGCTCTCGGGAAACGCTAAAGGTTAAAAGCTAATGGACAGACTGAAAGATAAAATCGCAGTTATCACGGGTGGGGGAACCGGAATTGGGGAAGCCGTATGCCAGCGCTTTGTCGAGGAGGGCGCGACCGTCTTGATCTTCGAGAGAGACATCCAACTAGGTACCGCGGTGGCGGGAACCCTTTCCCGCGGAAACAGGCCGTCGCGTTTCTATCATGTGGACGTTTCGAACGAAGAGCAGGTATCCAAGGCTGTAGGCGAGTCGGTCCGCGAATTTGGTCGTATCGACGTTCTCGTGAACAACGCGGCCATTGGTGGCTCTAACAATCCGACCCACGAGCTGGCGCTGACGGACTGGGAGGCCGTTTTCGCAGTCAACGTAAGAGGCGTATTCCTGTGCTCGAAACACGTGCTGAAGCACATGGTGTGTGCCCGGCGTGGAGCAATCGTCAATCTCTCTTCGATCTATGCCCTCATCGGCAACGATGATGTTCCGTCTTATCACGCAACCAAGGGAGCAGTTACCACGATGACCAAGACAGACGCGATCTGCTATGCGCCTCACGGGATTCGGGTCAACGCCGTGCATCCAGGGACCACCCTGACACCATTGGTGCGAAAGGTTGGCGCAGCTTTTCCTGGCGGATTGGAGGCCTATCTCGCGATGGTCCGGACGAAACATCCGCTGTGTCTAGGCGAGCCTGCGGATATCGCAAACTGTGTCTTATTTCTGGCTTCCGATGAGGCCAGATTCGTTACGGGCGCCAACCTGGTGGCGGACGGCGGATACACAGCACAGTAAATCGCGTCCCACGGACATAGAAAGTATTGGCGGATCGCCCGCAGTTTTTGTTTTCACATTGAGACTTGTAAGCCGCTCCACGCTGGAGTTCCCGCCTTTTCCCCCACGTAGTCTACAAGCGTGTAAACGCTTAAGCGCTACCTGCGATCCAGTACCTACCATAGGGGCCAGATTGTGCTCAACACGTTTAGCCTCAGTTTTTTAAGGGATTATGAATGTTTTCTTGACAAAGCCCACAACGTGTAATAACCTGCGCATCGCAAGACATCAAGCGCTTGACATGACGAAGAACGCAATTGAGACCGCCCAAGGATCATGAGACTTTTCCACGGACAAGCCGATGAAAACCAGCATGAGAAGCAAAAGCCGTAGGGGCCCTGCAGAACCAATCAAAGTTTGGTAGGAGGCGCGATGGAAAAGACAGTTAAGACGAAAATTTGTGAACATTGCCCACGAATCCTCTACACGTTCCTTATGTTGGTTCTGGTTTTAACGTTTCTAACGTTTGGGGCTTATGGTCAGGACATAACCGGTCGGGTAGTTGGTACAGTGGCGGACAATTCAGGCGCGGTTGTACCCAATGCGGAAGTATCGCTCACGAACGAGGGCACAGGGATACTCAGTCAGTCGAGAACCAACAGGAGTGGCGACTACACTTTTGCCTTCGTGCCCTTAGGAGCCTATAAGGTGGAGGTTAAAGCCGAGGGCTTCCGTCCAGCAGTAAGCAGTGAGAACAACGTCGTAGTCGGACAGGACACGAGAGTCGATTTCAGGCTTCAGGTGGGCTCAAGTTCCCAGCAGGTGCAGGTGGAGGGCGCAGCATCCCTGATCGCAACTACTACTTCTGGAGAAGAACAGGTAATCACGAGCAAAGAAGTACACGACATTCCCCTAAATGGGCGGATATTCTCGCAGTTGGTCCAAACCACGCCAGGAGCGTCGCCAGCGGCGTTCGCAGATGCAACGGAGAGTGCATCAGGCGCTGGCGCGCAGACCCCAATCTATTCATCGATCAATGGTATTCCGTTTTCCGGAACTACATTCTTGATCGATGGAGTGAATGACGAAGAGCCGCTTGATGCGTTTATAAACATCGCCCCGCCGGTTGAAGCGATTGCGGAGATGGTAGTACAAACCCAGAACCCGAATGTGTCATATGGATCGTTTGGCGGCGGGGTGGTGAGTGTTCAGATCAAGTCTGGCACCAACAAGTTTCATGGCTCAGCGTTCGAATTCCTGAAAAATGACGCATTGAATGCCGATAACTATTTTTCCACAACCAAACAGGCATGGAAATCGAATCAGTTCGGAGGTTCTATCGGGGGGCCCATCATTCGCAATAAGGCATTTTTGTTTGCAGACTACCAGGGGCTACGTTTGAGTGACGGCGTGCCATACTACCTTAGTGTGCCCACCGCCTTGGAGCGCCAGGGCATCTTTTCACCAGCCGAGGGCTTTGGCACGATATACGATCCAGCCACGGCAACTTCAACGACGCCCCCGACCCCCTTTCCAAACAACCAGATCCCAATGAATCGTTGGGATTCAACCGTGACTAACATGCTGGCGCTTGGAGTGTGGCCTGTTCCGAACGTTGCTTCTTCGGGGCCATTCAATAACTATCAGCAGAATGTTACAAATACGCAAGATGTAAATGCTTTCGATGTCAAGGGCGATTACCAGACGGTCCGCTGGGGGAGATTTTTTGCGCGCGAATCATACGCGAGGCGAAACTATGAGGCACCATCTCCGGGCTCACCATTCATTCAAAATGGCGACTCCAATTCACACTCATTCAACCACAATGCTGCCATTGGTTGGACGGAGGCAATTTCTAGCAATTTTGTTAATGAACTGAGAATCGGCTACAACCGATTCAACGAATACAACCGGGGGAATGACTACGGCAAGGAATACAGCAATCTGGTAGGCATACCGAATGGTAATTTGCCGGAGTTTCCGAACAGTCAAGGGTTTGCCCAGTTCAACATCGGACAGTTTGCTCCGACGGGTTCGGTATACTGGGATGACGGCCGGCGGGTAGCCGACACTTTCCAGATAAACGAAGGTGCGACGCTGATTCACGGGGCGCATACCTTTCGCTTCGGGACTGATTTCAGAATTCTCCGCTTTAGTCTGACGAATGCGGTTGGCGGGGGACCGCGGGGAGCACTTACCTATACCGGGGCATACACTAGCGACGCCGCCCCGGCTTACAACCCAAATGCGTCGCAAGCCGGCGGCGATCCTTGGGCAAGTTTTTTGCTGGGGTATCCGACCCAAGTGTCCCGAGATTTTCTGATCGATAGCCCGGATAGTGAGATGAAGTTTTTCGGTCTTTACGTCGGCGATGATATACGGGTGTCTTCGAAGCTAACTCTTAACCTTGGCTTACGCTGGGATTTAGAGACTCCGCAAGTGGAAGCCAGGAACCAACTCAGCAACCTAAGCGTGGCAGATAGTCTGATCCATACCGCCTCTCCGGCGGATCCAACTGACGGAGTCAACACCTATTACAAAGGATGGGCTCCTCGTGTGGGATTTGCTTATTCCCCGGATATGGGCAAGACATCTATCCGTGGCGCGTACGGGATGAGCTACTTCCCCGACAACTTTGGTGCGACCGGAGGGACACTCGAATTTGGATACCCATTTAGTCAAAATTTTAGTTTCACTAGTCCGACGACCTACACGCCGTTTTGGACTGTGGCCCAGAACGGTTTGCCAGGCTTTACCCCCGCTCCCATTCAGTCAACCTATGTCCCACCGGCCGGGTTGACGCCTATCAGTGAGCCTCCTAACATCCGATTCGATGTGGCACAAATGTGGAATGTCGGTATTCAGCGGCAGGTAAATCGTTCTGGTGCGGTGGAAGTTGCCTATGTGGGCACCCACGCGTCGCATCTATGGCGATTTCTTAGCATAGATGACCCACCTCCGGGCCCGGGCCCCCTCAATCCGCGTCGGCCTTTCTTTTCGACGCTTCCCCAGGTCGGGAACGTCGTTTTTGGTACATCCGATGGTAGTGCCTCCTACAATGCATTGCAGGCTAGTTACAAGCAGCGAATCGGTGCCGGCTCTGTGGTCACCATCGCATATACCTGGTCAAAAAACCTGGACGATCTGGATGTACTTTACGGCGACAACCCCAGCTTAGACCACCTTCTCAACCGGGCACCAGCCCCAATTTCAAACTTTACGACTGCTGATTACCCACAGGTGCTCGTTGCTACCTACACGTACGAGATTCCGATCGGTCGGGGCCGGACTTTCTTGGGCAACAGCAACACATTGCTCAACGGATTCGTGGGGGGCTGGTCCATCAACGGACTGACCAACATTTCCGCCGGGCCTCCAATCGATATTTATGTCGCAAATTCTCTGCTTAATAACGGTCTCGGAAACCGCCCTGACACTACCTGTTCACGCATTCCGACGCCTAAGAGTGTGAACGAATGGTTTGATACGAATTGCTTCTCGAATCCAGCTCCCTATGTGTTTGGGAACTATAAGCCGGGCGATGTGCGAGCCCCGGGCTTGGATAATTGGGATATGTCACTATTCAAGAAGTTTTCCATTGGAGAACGGGCCTCGGCCGAATTCCGCGCTGAGTTTTTCAACGCATTCAACAATCCACATTTTGGCGCTCCCGCCAATGTCTTTGGGCAACCTGGCTTCGGCACGATCACTAGCACCGCTGTTCCCAATCGACAAATCGAACTGGGCCTGCGCATCGCCTTCTAGGAGATCGAGCGTTTGAATTTGTGAAAAACTCGGTACGGCATCTCACGCAGGCTTATGGAGGCATTCGCGAACACAGAGTCCGAACGTGGAAAAAACGAATGATGTTTGAAGAAGTACGACTGCGTACCGTGTCAATGCGTCGGAGGTAATGATGCGATGTTGAGTCCCCGATTAGGACGAGTGGCGGCAGCCCTCGTGCTGACCGCTTCGATTGCGATGTCGCAGACCGGTGGCAGTGCTGACCCTGTCAAGGTTCTCTTGATTACTGGCGGCCACCCGTACGAGGAAGACGCCTTCATGGATGTGTTCCGTTCGATGAAAAGCGTCTCCTTCACACATGTCGCGTTAGGCGGTGAGGCGGAGAAGAAGCTGAAGCCCGAAGAGGCCAAGAAATACGACGTCCTCGTTTTCTACGACATGTATGAGCAGTGTGCGCCCTACCTCGGCGATCTGCAATTCCTGCTGGAGCAAGGCAAAGGCACCATATTTCTGCATCATGCCCTTGGTTCGTGCTCAGAAGATCTGGAATACGGGTATGTGCTTGGCGGCAAGGCGAGGTTTGACTCCGAGGACCCGAAGGCAACGCTATCGCACTTCAAGGGCGGCACCTCTTATCGCGCCCACATCGAAGATCCCAACAATCCAATCACCGCGGGCATGAGTGACTTCGATGTGACCGACGAGGTGTACTCGAACTACTTTGTCGACAGTGACTCGCATGTATTTCTGACAACCGACAATCCGAACAGCGGGCGCCAACTTGCGTGGACTTCGCAATACAAGAAATCGCGAGTCGCCTATATTCAGCTCGGGCACGACCACGTGACCTATGAGAATCCGAATTATCGCAGACTAGTTGAGCGCTCCATCCTTTGGGTGAGCGGTCTGCTAAAAACGCCGGCAACCGCCGATACGTCGCCGGGAGAAAAGCCCGATGAAGGAGCAAAACTCTATGAATCGCTGGGTTGCGGCGCTTGTCACGGCGAAGATGCGCGTGGCGGGCGCGGCCCCGATCTAAGGAGCCACGCCCTGTGGTCGCGAAGCGATGCTCAGCAGCATGTTTTCGATACGATCAATGGCGGAGTGAAGGGCACCGAAATGCCCTCTTTTGCGAAGTCCGCCACCGAGCAGGATATCGGTAACCTAGTCAGCTTTTTGCAGCATCTCCAGTCCGACGCTTACGGACCGATCGGCGGAGATGCGAATCACGGCCGCGAGGTTTTCCAGTCAGCCGGTTGTGCGGGATGTCATGGGGCGACGGGAAGCGGTGGAGCACTTGGACCCGAACTGGCGGCTGTTGTCCGGTCGAAGGGACTTGACTATTTAAAGGCTGCGATCAGGCAACCCAGTACGGTTCCGTTTAATTATGCGGCGGTTTCGGTAGTCACCAAAGATGGCAAACGCATAACTGGAAGACGCTGTAACGAAGACACGTTTTCCTTACAGATGGTGGACTATTCAGGCAATCTGCAGATGTTTCTGAAGGACGAACTGAAAGAGCTAGTCTATGAGAAGAAGCCGCTCATGCCGAGCTACGACGAGACCCAGCTTTCTCCGCAGTCGCTTCTCGACACACTGGCCTTTCTGCAAATCGCATTCGATCGCCCTAATTTATGAGGTTCCTTTCTTATCTCATTTGTGCGGCCTTGCTAGTGAACGCGGGGCAGGCCGCCTCGAAGGAAGTCTCCTATGAGGAAATTGCCAACCCCTCCAAAGAACCGCAGAACTGGCTGACCTATTCGGGCGACTACCGTGGGTGGCGACACAGCGTTCTTACTCAGCTGAACGCGACGAACGTCAAGCAGCTAGGTCTGCAATGGGTTTTTAACGACGGTCAGATCGGCAAGTTGGAAGCAACGCCGCTGGTGATCGACGGCGTCATGTATGTCGCGCTACTCAATAACACCGTGTTCGCGCTTGACGCCCGCACCGGGCGCGAAATCTGGGCTTACCGTCGCCCAGAGGTCCTCCGGTCACCTGAGCACATCAATGGACCGATCAGCCGGGGCGTAGCAGCGCTTGGCGGGCGCATCTACCTAGCCACGCTTGATGCCTGCGTCGTCGCTCTCGACGCTAAGACAGGAGCCAAGGTCTGGGAGACCAAGGCCGCGGATCCGAACCATGGGTATTACTTTACCCTCGCCCCGCTGGCGGTGAAGGACAAGATTGTGGTGGGCGTCTCCGGCGGCGAGTACGGAATCCGCGGATTTGTGGACGCCTACGATGCTGCCACCGGGAAACTCAGCTGGCGTTTTTACACGATTCCCGGCCCCGGCGAACCCGGCCACGAGAGTTGGAAAGGGGATACTTGGAAGACTGGGGGAGGGCCTGCCTGGATGACTGGCACATACGACCCCGACCTGAAACTAATCTATTGGGGCGTTGGGAATCCAGGTCCCAACTTCTATGGAAAGGACCGGGATGGCGACAACCTTTACAGCAACTGCGTGTTGGCACTCGATGCCGACACCGGCAAGCTTCGCTGGTATTTCCAATTCACGCCTCATGACGTGGATGACTATGACGCAACGAACGTTCCGGTGCTCCTCGACGCAAACGTAGCGGGGCAGAAGCGCAAGCTATTGGTAGAGGCCAATCGCAATGGCTTTTATTATGTCCTTGACCGTGAGGATGGTAAGTTCCTGCTAGCGAAACCATTCGTGCATGTGACCTGGGCCAAGGGTATCGACCCCAATGGTCGCCCGATTGTTTCCGACAGTCCCCTCCTCGTCGGAAGTGAGCGCCACGTTTGCCCGGGGTTGTTCGGAGGAGCCAACTGGCCTTCGCCATCGTACAGTCCAGAGACGGGGCTTTTCTATTTCACGAGCCGGGATGAGTGTCTCATCCATCTGCCAAAAGCGACGCAATATATGGCGGGTGAGCTGTTTTGGGGTGGAGATTCTGAATCTATTATCCCCGATGATAGAGCTCGTGGAGCGGTAGTGGCACTCGACCCGTTGAGTGGTGAACTGAAGTGGGAGTTCCCACATTTTTCTGAGTCCTGGGCGGGCGTTCTCACAACCCAAGCTGGTTTAGCATTCTCCGGAAATGACGAGGGTTATTTCGTCGCGCTGAACGCAGGCACCGGAAAAGTCCTTTGGAGGAGTGCCCTCGGAGGACCCATCACCGCGTCTCCGATTACCTACTCCGTTCAGGGGAAACAGTACGTCGCCGTGGCTTCCCGTTCCGGAGTCTTCGCATTCTCGATTCCATGATCCGCTCCACTCAAGGCAAATCTGTTTATGCCATCGCCACCATGGATACAAAGGGCGAGGAGCTGGCCTACGTAGCCAGGTGTGTAAAGTCCGCGCGCGCGTCGGTGCTGATGGTCGATGTCGGCACAATGTCCTCGCCGGTTGTGTTGCCGGATATTTCCCGCGAGCAGGTGGCGAGGTTTCATCGGGAAGGGCAAGATGCGGTGCTGAAGGTTTCAGACCGGGGTCGGGCTGTCACCGCAATGAGTGAGGCGCTCGTGAAGTTTATCCAATCGGAATATGAATTGGGTCGAGTGGCCGGAGTGATTGGCCTGGGCGGGACGGGCGGTTCGGCCTTGATCGCTCCTGCCTTTCAAGGCCTTCCGATTGGTTTGCCGAAAGTGCTCGTTTCCACGGTTGCTAGTGGAAACACCGCACCGTATGTAGGCTGCTGTGACATCACCATGATCTATTCCGTCGTTGATGTAGCGGGTCTGAATCGAATATCCCGGCAAGTGCTCGGTAATGCGGGACATGCCATCGCCGGGATGGTTACGCAGGACACCGGTTGCGGCGACTCGCGGACGGCGCTCGGTATGACGATGTTCGGCGTCACTACTCCCTGCGTGACCGATGTGCGCGAACAACTGGAAGCGAAAGGGTTCGATTGTCTGGTTTTTCACGCGACCGGAACTGGTGGACGGGGGATGGAAAAATTGGTTTCCAGCGGAATGATTGACGGAGTGCTGGATATAACAACGACTGAGGTGGCGGACGAGGTGGTCGGCGGCGTTTTCCCGGCAGGTCCCGATAGATTCGAGTCGATCCTGACTCGCGGCATCCCCTGGATTGTGAGTCTCGGTGCTCTTGACATGGTGAATTTTGGCGCTCGAGAGACCGTTCCGCCGCAGTTCCGGGAAAGAAAGCTGCATGTTCACAACTCGCAGGTTACGTTGATGCGCACGACGCCAGAGGAGAACCGCCAGATGGCGCGCTGGATAGGCCAAAAGTTAAACCGCTCTCATGCCCGGGTTACGTTGCTCATTCCTGAAAAAGGTGTTTCGAAGCTCGATGCTCCCGGTCAGCCCTTCTATGACCCGGAAGCTGACTTTGCCTTGTTCGAAGAATTGGAAGAGTGCGTATTACAAGATGATAAGCGTGTGATTCGAAGGTTGCCGTATCACATCAACGACCATGCATTTGCTTCCGTGCTCGTCGAGGAGTATCTGGCGCTCGCCGGCAGGCCGGCAAACTGAGGAAGGGTTGTGATCACGATGGAAAGAAAAAAGATTCTCGAAAACTTCCGAAAGAAGATTGCAGATGGAAAGCCGATTATCGGCGGAGGCGCCGGCACCGGGATCTCGGCCAAATGCGAAGAGGCTGGTGGCATCGATCTTATCGTGATCTACAACTCAGGCCGATTCCGCATGGCAGGACGAGGCTCGCTGGCGGGCTTAATGCCTTACGGCAACGCAAACCAGATTGTCAAGGAAATGGCCCTGGAGGTTCTCACCGTCGTCGAGCATACGCCGGTGCTGGCGGGAGTATGTGGCACAGATCCGTTCATGATTCTCGAGCACTTCCTACGCGAGCTCAAAGACATGGGATTTTCCGGGATTCAGAACTTCCCGACGGTCGGCCTGATTGATGGCACGTTCCGCGCCAATTTGGAGGAGACGGGTATGGGTTTTCGGAAAGAGGTCGAATGCATTGCGGCAGCACACGCGATGGACATGCTCACGACTCCATACGTCTTTAACCGCAACGAAGCGAAACTCATGGTGCAGGCGGGCGCTGACATCATTGTTGCCCACATGGGACTCACGGCGAACGCCACAGATGGGTGGAAAAGTGAGAATACGCTTCAGGATTGTGTCCGTGAGGTGGAGGCTATCGTCGAGACCTGCAAGTCGCTCCGGGATGATGTGATCGTATTGTGTCATGGAGGACCGATTGCCAGTCCGGAAGACGCAAGCTTCATCCTTGGAAAGGCAGCGGGCGTAGACGGCTTCTACGGCGCGAGTTCGATGGAGCGTCTGCCCACAGAACGCGCTATTACCGAACAAGTACGTACGTTCTCGAAACTAAAGCTGTCGCTTGCTGCGCGTTAGATCTGGCTAGCCGGGAGAAATAGTACATGAGAGTGGGGAAGGCATTTTCCTTTGTTTCTACGGTGGGGCTGGCGATCATCTTCTCGGCCGAAGTGATCTACAGCAAACCTCCTGCCTCCAATCAGTCGCGCGTCATAGAGGTTGCAGGGGATATTGAAGGAGTCCACGACCCCTCGATTATCCGAGAAGGTAATACCTGGTATCTGTTTGGTACCGCGACCGAAGCGAAGCGAGATGGCGAACTCCCCGTTCGCTGTTCTCAGGACCTTCACCAATGGACGAGGTGCGGGTATGTTTTGCCAGGCATTCCGCAATGGATTCAAAAAGAGTGTCCCGATGCAAAAGAACTCTGGGCCCCCGACATTTCTTATTTCGACGGTCGATACCACCTTTATTACGCGTTCTCCGCCCACGGCAAGAACTCGGGAATCGCCCTGCTCAGTAACCAGACTTTGGACCCTAGGAACTCCCAGTTCCGTTGGGTGGATCAGGGACTGGTATTGCGATCCAACGCCAACGACGATTTCAACGCAATTGATCCGAACCTGGTGTTGGACCAGGAGGGACAGGCCTGGTTGGTCTTTGGCAGCTTCTGGAGCGGAATCAAGATGCGGAGACTTGATCGCAAGACCAGTAAACTATCTACCGAAGCTACCCGGGTGTATTCTCTGGCGAGCCGGAAACGCCCCGATAGCTTCGTTCCCGCACCCCCGGGTCTCGCGCCCGCCTGGCAAGCCATTGAGGCACCCTTTGTCGTTCACCATGCTGGCTACTATTATCTTTTCGTCTCCTTCGACCTGTGCTGCAGTGGGACTGAAAGTACTTACAGGACCATGGTCGGACGTTCACGAAATGTGACCGGACCTTACATCGATAAGCTAGGCAAGCTGATGATCGAGGGTGGAGGAAGCCAGTTGTTGGCAGGGAATAGTCGCTGGGTTGGGCCGGGGGGTGAATCCATCTTGATCCAGAACGATGAAGACATCATCGTTTTTCACGCCTATGACCCTACGACTGGACGACCTTTCCTACAGATCTCTACGTTGGAGTGGGACAATGGGTGGCCCTCGGCAGTCATACAGACAAAATCAGAAACTCGTCATCTCTTGCCTGTCACGCAGGAGGTCGTGGGTTCGTTAAGGGTTCAATAAGTCGTTGTAAAAATTCATGAACACCAGTCTGAAAGACTGCCGTCGGCGGTTCAACTCCGTCCCTGGCCACCACATTTCAAAGCAGTTAGATCGAATCAGCAAAATCCCTTCAGTCCGCACCCAGTCCGTTCTCAGCGGGCTTACTGCCACCAGACTGTCGCGAGCTGGCGTATCAAAATGCAGAACCCCCAAACCAGGATCAAGCCCCAATGCAGCAGCCGCTAATCGAGCTTCAGACTCCAACACGCAGTATACGCAGTTCAAAATTGCATTCGGGGGATTGGCAGCGAGTCTGGACGATCCCGTGAGCGGCGAAACACGGGTTCCAAAGGTGCGCCAGTGTTCCGGAACTCGCGGTAGATCGTTCTTGGGGAAGTTGATGGGCAAGTGCTCCACGCTGACTAGTATGCGCGGGCAGCTTGCGACTCGATCAGTCGAATTGTGGATGATTCGCAGGTAGCGCGGGTGATGGTGAATCGAGTTCGGCTGGAGAGAACCCGTCAGTTCGGCGCTTGTTTCTGGGGCTGGGAGTTGTGGAAGCGTCTGGAGCTGGATGGCTTTTTTTAACGGGCACTGGACGGGGAAGCGGCCGAGGTGCCCTGGTCGATCTTGGTCGATCTATACTCTGCTGCACAGCTTGCGATTCGTTCTCAAGATCGCCAGATCTCCCCGTTTTTAGACTTCCCGTCCCAAAACTCGCGGTACAAGAACGGTACAACCAAAACTCGTTCCTTAGCGTTTCTAGTCGTTCCTTACAGGGCATTGCAGAGCGACCGCTGCCTTGTAATTACAACGTGATCCAGCCTGTCATCGGTAAACGTCAGAGGAATCACACGGTTGGCGGGTCGAGTCCCAGCCACCGTCAACCCGCCGCGGTGCTCTGGGGAGGTCCCCCCGCACGGTCAATATTGAGACGTCGCCTGCAATTCTCAGCTAGCGTCACCTGGTTTCGACACTTATCTGTTTAAACGGCGAACTCATTTGGTTTCAGCCCGGGTACGCCATAGAATTGCTGCGTATTTGGGAGAAGTCGCCATGACGCATTGTCCAAGCTGCCGTTGCCTCGTGGCATTCGACAAGAGCCTATTCCGCGGAGCGCGCTGTGAAGAGTGCACTTCGACCCTATTTGTTTCCGCGACGTACATCCGTGCCTTGGTGCTGCTTAGTTTCGCTGCTGCGGAGGCGTTGTTGTGGATAGTAAACATTCGGAAAATCTTCTATTCGAGTCTGGGGGTGCCGTTCGGTTTTCTGGCTTCAGTTTGGCTCGGGTTCCCGGTAGCGTTCTTGATCTTAACGGTGCTGGTGCGAACCGTGCCGCGTCTCGTGGCCCCAACGCTGGTGCTCCGCCAATGGAGTACTGTTACTACGCTTGGCTTGGCTGGCGCAGATTGACGGCGGGCGGGAAGCGAGTTTAGAGATTGTCAGATCTGTGTCCGCGAGCGGATCCAAGCTGTGGGTGTGAGTTCGGGGACGCGCTGGATGGACGTGTTGGCGAGCCCCGGGAGGATGGTGCCGAGGTAGTCGCGTACCGGGATCTTGAGCCGGCGGCAGCTTTCAACCACCGACAGGATGGCAGCCACACGCGGCCCAGCCTGCTCGCTGCCGATGTGGATCCAGTTCTTGCGGCCCATTGCCACTGGACGCATCGAGTTTTCGGCCAGGTTATTACTGAGCTCCAGTTGCGGGTATTCGAGGAAGCGGGTCAGCTTCTTCCACAGCGCCTCCGTGTGACTGCACGCTTTGCCTACCGCGCTCTCGGGCAACACTGTCTTGCTGGTTGCCAGGATGTGTTCCCGGATCTGATCGAGCAGAGCCGGAGCTTTCTCCTGGCGCAGCCGATGGCGCGCGGCGTGATCCATCTGTGCCTCGCGCGCTTCGCGGTCGATCGCGAATAACTCATCCATCAGCTTGACGCCACGTATCGACGCAGCATCCTGTCGGTTGAGTTTTACGGCATCCACAAAGCGCCTTCGCGGATGAGCCCAGCAGGCCGCGTGCACCATCTTCGGCCCACCGATGCCGCGCTCGTAGACGATGTAATCATCGGTTTGCAGAATTCCCTCGAACCGACCCAGAAACCGCGCCGGGCCTTCGCGGCCGCGGCTCATGCGAAAATCGAAGACCGTCGCCCCGCCCGGTGTCCCATACTGCCATAAGTACGCCTGATGATTTTGGCCGCGCTTATCATGCGTCTGCACATCCACCGGCGTCTCGTCAGCCTGGATGTAACTACTAGCCAGCAGTTCCTTGCGCATGGCGCCCACCACTGGCACGAGCATCTCGCCGACGGTCATTACCCAGCCGCACATCGTCCCCCGGCTGATGTCCACGCCGGCGTCGCGCAGCAGAATCGCGCTCTGGCGGTAGAGCGGACTGTGATCGGCATATTTGCTCACGATGGTGTCGATGATGATCTGATCGGAAACCAGACTCTTGGCGATAATGCGCACCGGCAGCGGAGCGGCCTCCACGCCTTGCTCTTCACACTCCTTCTGCTTGCAAGCCCGCTTCTCGCGCTTGGTCACTTCCACGTAGTACTCGGCCCGCTTCACCTTGAGAACTTCGCTCTCTTCGTAGCCGATCACCACGGTTTCGTTTCCGCAGTTGCCGCACACGCACTGCTCCGGCGTGCAGGCAATGACCTTTTCCACGCGCGGAAGATCGGCAGGCAGCTGCAGATCGCTCAACTTCTCACTGCCCGGTCCGTACTTGGCGATCCGCCGCAAACGCAAATGTTCTTCCAGCACCTGGATCTTCAGCCGCGCATACTGTAACTCGCTCCTGGTTGTATCTAACTGCTTCGACGCCGCGCCTAACTGCTCTTCATAAGTCGCAACCCTGCCGCTCAGGGAGGCAAACAGCGCCTCGGGAAGCTGCTCCTTCAGTTGTTCGAGAAGTTCGGCGGGGGAACAAGACCCTGCACCAGCAGTGGGCAGCGCGGCTGTCGGTGGATTCGCACTCACGATGCTTCTTTGATAACAGATCTGGCTGTGGATAAGTGAGCGAAATCGTCAGTGTTTATGCTGGTATTCGTAACTTATCAGATTCTTCCGTGAGCGGCTTGCGATACCATTTCCGCCGCCGCGTTTCGCTCAAATCAATGCCCCCCAACAACAGCGCCAGTTCCTCGTGGCTCAGTACGATCTTTGTGGCCGAAGTGTCTGCTCCCGGCCAGCGAAACCTTCCTCCGTCCAATTTTTTCGAGCATATCCATAATCCGCTATGGTCATAGACCAACAGCTTCAGGCGATTGCGCCGCGCATTGGTGAACAAGAAAACGTGGCCGCTCTCGGGATCGCAGCCCAGATGGTCGCGCACCAAACCGTACAAACCGTTAAATCCCTTGCGCATGTCCGTGGCTCCGGTGGCCACGTAGATCCGCGTCGCTGGCCCAAATCCGAACATCACCCTATCCCTTGTCCAACACCGTCAGCAAACGCTCCAGTGTGGCCGCATCGAAGCCCCGGTTCACCTCGATCCTACGTCCGCTGGTCAACCCCAGCACCAACCCACTGCTGCTGCTCGCCGATCTCCCGCTCGCTGTCCTTATCTCTACCGCCAACAATCGATTGCCTGCCCTGCTTCCTTGATCCTGGGCACGTTGTTTTCTCAGATGACGATCGAGACTACTTCGCGAGATCCCTCGACTGCCGCAGAATTCACTCTGTGTCATGCCGCTCGTTGCAAACTCCGCCACAATCTGCCGAATCTCTTCCCGTGTCCGTCGTTTTGCCGTGGCTACGTTCGTCTGATGATCCATACCCGCATTTCAGCACGGGCTCTGCGGCTTGACTAGGTGGGTTGCTCGAACGATTACTGTCATCGCCCTCTCACGGCGCAAACGCGGGTTCAAATCCCGCCGGGGACGCCAAATCAATAACTTGCGAGAGAAATGTCTACTCTCTGTTTAACAAGCGATCGGAAAAACGTGGGTTCCATCTGCCCGAGGAAGGCGATCATGGCCCCAGAATCTTATCGTACAGTTTCAAGTGGGAAACTTGGAAGTCGCTCGTTTCACGATCGTTGGAAGTTTTGAGGAGGCGCAAGAGTGCCCTTGCCGGATAAAAGGGAGCCAAGGCCGGCGGCGTGAAGCTTAAGAAAATCTGGTAATGCGATTCTGACCCCTTGTTGGCCGGTTACATACCGCGCGGTTTGTAAATTTCGGATCAGCTCTTTGAGTTCTTCATCTCAGAAGCTCACAATCTTCGTCTTTCGGAGTAATTGACCTGCATCTCATCTTCACGCGGATCAGTGAAAAACCATTCCGAGAACTTCGTTGATCACGTGAAGGCTTTGCTCGATCCCGTCCTTCGTAAAGTTAACGTGCAACGCTCTTTTCACACTCTTTCGGAAACGGTTTTTGTCTTCAGCCAACTTGTTCAGATGCTTCTTGAGAAAATCCTTGATGCTGTCGACAATCTCTTTGCCCGCCTTGCCATGTTCCTGCGCTTGTGCCGGACTATCGGCGGTCCGAACGGCGGACGTGAAATGACGGACTTCCGGTACCGTTTCAGAGGCGGCCATTTGCGCCACAAAGGCGGCCTGGAGTTCTGGCGCCTTTTTGAACGCCTCCATGAGCAGACGACGCAAATGCCGGAGAGCCCGTTCTGAGGCGCGACCGTAAAGAGGAAGAAACCCCTCCAGGTACGTATAGTCCACCTGACGCTCTGACCCCAGACGAGCGGCAGCCTCGCGCTCCAAGACTAGCGTCCTCGCGGCCACAGCTCGCATCACCTCGAAAAAGCATCCAATCATGTCGAGATACAATTCGACCAGCGTCCTCAATTGCTTCCTGCGCTCGCGAGCATACGCGGCGAACTGGTCAGGCCTTAGATCCATGAGATCGATGTCAAGTCCGCCAAGGGCGTCTGACATTCTGTCGACGGGAATAGTTTTGACACCGTAACAAGGCATGGGTCATGTTCTCCTTTCACTAGTGTGATGAAGTGCACGGGTGGTAATCATAACGTGAACGCCTCGCACGACAGATGACGACAGATAGACTCTTTTGTAAAGCGCACGCCGCCGGAGCCAAATCGGCTGCGACGGCGTGCGGCGGTCAGAAACCCGGCCGTGGCGGCCTTGGGGTCATCTTCTGTGCCGCCAGTTCCTGACGTATGTTGGGCCAGCCACACCATGGCTCTGTACCATTCCGGCGACCCTTGCTTCGCATACCTGATCTCCAGCAATGCCAAGGCGGGTAAAGCCTCCAGGTCGTATTTGCTGCGATGTGTCAGTCTGTGCGTGTAATTAATCTCATGTCGGCTCTCGTGATCGCGTCGTTTGGGTTAGGGTTTTGTGTTTGCCTGGCCAGCATTCAAACCGCATGCTTGACCACACGGAGCGTTAAACGGTCGTTTTTTTGCTTTTTTGGACGACAGAAGTCATTAATACCTCAGTCGCTGTGGCTGTATGGGGAAGGCTGATCAATGCCAATTTCGATTTCAGAAGTTCTCGGTTTTTGAATTCGAACAGTTGTTCGATACGTTTTCGAAATTCATAAGCGTGAAAAGCGGTCATTCTTTGCCTTCGTGGATACTTACGGGAGTCAGAAAGCTACTGGGGCCGACGGGCCAGTCCATAGGATAGGGGGCTCGCCGCCCGTGGCGGCGCAGGAGTGATGCGGTCAAGGAATGCGGCTCCAGCAAGGCAATGGCTAGAGTTTCGCGTCTCCGCTGATTTCCCGAATTCTCTCCATCTGGTTGGAATAGCGGCTCGGGGGTTCCCAGGCCAATGCCAGCTTCCGGCGTCCCTGAATTGCCACGCCGAGCCTGAACGTCACGATCCTCCTGGCCCGTTCCGTCCCGACGAGAAGGTCGGTCACCAGCAATTCGGCGAGGGGTCGCACGATCTCCTCTGAAACCGGATTTTCCCGCAACGGGGCGAGGGGGTCAGGAATTTCCGTGGCGAACCCCATGTGCTGATCGGCGAACGGCTTGGGTTGCCCGAACAGAACAGTACGCAGGGCGCTTTCGGTGAGATCGCCGGGAGACTTCCCGTTAATTGTCATCTCCCAAGAACGATCCTGCGGGCCGTCCTCGACTGCGAGCTCCAGGCGCAATATTTTGGACCTGCCCGATGTCGTCGTGACATGAACGCCCGTCACCTTTGCGTATTTGCTGCGCCCGGACCAGGTGATGCGCGCCACGGTCCCGCGGTTGAATTTATCGCCGCGCATGTCTTCGAGAGCCCGCGCGACGGCGTCGCCTCTCACCCGCGCCTTGACCTGTATCACGTCACCGCGATCCTCGATCTCCGTGGCGCGGAAAACTACATTTCCCAATTTGCACCACGGCGCCAGGTCTTCGGCGGCGATCGCTTTCAGTCTGTCCTCGACCTGCCGCCGCAAATCATCGACCGAGCTGAATTTCGGCGCGACATAAAAGGTTCTGACTTCATCCAGGAAAGATTGCTCCGGCCCCTCACGTTCGTTCGTATCCAGTGTCCATACCGCCATCCGAAGCGCGTGCTGTTCCGCATGACGGTATTCGGCGTGCGTCGGGGAGAATCTCGATTTCAGGGGCTTGCCGTATCGCTTGCCCAGGATACCGACATAGATATCCGAGCCTTCAACCTCAGCGAGATAAGCATCCTCGGGGTCCGCATCGCGGCCGCCAAACTCTTCGAACATGACCGGACGCAGGCCGACAGCGCGAATGCCGGCAGCAACGGCCTGGCGCTCCTTCGCCAATTCCGCCATGACGCTCGAAATGAAAGCGCGTTTCTCCGCTGCCCATTCGCGCACAGCCTCGGGGGAGGGCAATTCCGCCGCGGCCGCACGATCGATGAGAAGGGACTCGACCTCACTGCTGGATCGCCTTGGCATAAACACATTGTACGATTTCGTCGCCGCACCATCGCCTTCAGACATAGACGAAACGCCAGTTTTGTCGGGAGCCCAGCGGACGGGTGACTGTGGCTGAAGGCCGTTCTCGTTTTTCTGACAATCACAAACTATTTACAGACTACCCGATTGCGAGGCCGAAGCAGCGATGTCCGCCCTGCCTGGAGCCCAGCTCGGCTGCAACTTCCCGCCCCTGCCTTCAGAAGGAGCAAAGAGTCTTGCGGCGTCTCGAAAAACGTGTGCTGGAGTAAACGCATAGAACTCCGAATCCAATCGCACGAGGACGCAAGAACCAATTCTGTCCGGTTGCCCGTCACGATAGATGAACAAAGGTACGACGGATTCCTGCAGGCGTTCGGTTAATAGCCGTTTCTCTTGTTCTTTTCGTGCTGACGCTTGATCAAGGATTGCCTGAAGATTGATCCCGTGTCGATTGGCTACTGGCTCCACCATTGCTGCGACTTCGCGGACAGCGCTGCTTAGCGATTAGCGAGCGCCCCTGATCTCTACGCTGTTTAGCAAAATCCACTCGTTTCGACATGCTTTTCTGGGGATACATCCTGCAACGTAGGTCAGCAATTCTGTATAAATGGCGGGTGGCCCACCCTTAACGATCTTTGCGTGCACCATTCCCACTGAGGGTGCCCCATCCCTGCGTTTTTTGCAAGAGCCTGCCCTGAGCGCAGTCGAAGGGACGGGGCACCCCTCTGTGTTAGTGATGCCAAGCGAGATCAAAAGCCTGGGCCACCCGCCCGGGCCCCGTTGGAGGTTACAATCGCAGCGGCTAGAAAGGAGAAGGTGTGCTCGAACGATTCTCGATTACCGTCGCGGCCGCAACGATCATCAGCGTCTTGGGGAAACTCGCACTTCTCTTTCGCGCTGACCAAGAGGCCGGAAAGGACTGGTTCAAGGGGCCGTCGAACAGGTGGTCCTTTGTCACGTCTTGCTCGCTGTATTCGTAGTTTTTTTCCGTGGCAAAATGATGCATGACGATGCAGCTTTCTTCACCGATCTTGGCAAGGCCGGGATTTTTAAGCCGGCACAGGACCCAAGAAGCTCATCAAGTTTGGGCTGCTGCTAGGATACGTCTCCTGGCTGTTGTGGGCACCTGCGATTTTCTTCCTCGAAGACCGAATCCGCTTCGCTGGTTTCTTGATAGCATCGCTTGCAGTCTCCACTGTGTGCCTTGCAATTGATCTCCTCGCTCGGGTTCAGCCGAACTGGAAGCGTGCTTTCTGGATCATTCCGAATATGTTCTACATCGGGCTTCTGGTCTTGCTCATGTGGGCGCCTTATGCGTCTATCGCTGCTGTAGGCCTCTTGGTAGTCTTAGTTATTGACTGGCTCATTTCTGACCCGATGACAGGGTACGTGTAGAGTGGGTCTCGTCAGTCTTCCTCTCCCGAAACCTTGTCAAGACCCTTGAGCACCCGCTTTTTGGCGTAAGCTGTTGGTTTTGTTCGGCAAATAAAGTCTCGAAAATGACGGGGGCTGGGCGGGTGGGCCAGCTTTAACGATCTTTGCGTGCACCATTCCCACTGTGTTGGTGATGCCAGCGAGATCAAAAGCCTTGGCTACCCGCCACCTGCTGTGTCGGTGATGTCAGAAAGATCAAAGGATGAGCTATCCGCCCTAAATTACAATACCCCTATATGACAGCGGTTTTTGACGAAAGCATCTCGTACCATGTCGACGCGTCTACCTTTCAGGAGCCACTGGTAAAGCTCGCGGAGGTCTTGGCTCAGAAGCTAAAGCGCGAGGCTGCACAAAGGCTCGCGCCGACGCCTTCATTTGTAGCCGTTGACCTACATGTCTTGATGCGTCAGGTCATGTACACCTATAATTGTTTGTTTTACCTAAATGCGGATGAGACTCGCAAAAACGATCCTCATTGGCGTCTCGAATACAGCGTAGTAACGCTACCGCTCATTAGAAACATGATCGACTGTTTCTACAACATTACTGCCATTCTCGAAGACCCACGCGTGAACGGGCCTTGGTTCCGGAAGAGCGGGTACCGCAAGGCATTAGAGGGATTCGACGAGGAAGAGAAGCGATATGGCGGCCGCCCGGAGTGGGACGAGTGGATTGAAAAGGGCCGCGACGGATTGGATTTTCAAATTCGCGGCGTCGATCTTGTGAAATCAGATGTTCTTACCACTCAAGCTTGGCCAACGTTGGGGAAATACGTCTCCGACAAGAGGTCGGGAGGAGTTACAACTCCGCATCAGAACTTTCTCAAGATGTTCTTGTACGGGCGTTGGCGCGAATATTCGGCAATGGCACATGGCGGTTTTGAAGGACTCCTGAGAGCGGGTATGTTTTATATTCGGGATTCCGCCCCCCACGAAGATAGGCCAAAGATCGAGGATGCTCACGATAGGGTATTTTCATCCCACATCGGGCGCGCAGCACTCGTTCTTCTCTGCATCATCACCGAACTGCAAGCCTACTTTCGGTTTGACGATGATGGGGCTAGGATCAATGAGCGGATTCACAGCATGTGGAAAGCGCTAATGGTGATCCCTGAGGTAAAGGAAGTCTATGACCTCCACTACGAGCAGTTGATGAAGGACACGGGAATCAATCCCTAGACTTCTGCTCGGACCGGGCGCGGCAAGCGTTCGTGGTTCTCGCCCTTCGCAAAAAACGCGAAGGAACGGGGCACCCGCTGTGTTGGTAATGCCGGCAAGGTCAAAAGCCAGGGCCACCCGGCCGAATGTTTATAGACTTCTGGTTGGGACTGCGCCTGCACGCTCGTAATTCACGATAATGACGCCTTTCGAGGTGACTGTGCTCTCCGTCACCTTGAATGCCGCCGAGATCGTGCCATCGGCAAACAGTCGTTTTCCACAGCCCAACGTTATCGGTTAGGCGGCTCTTTCCGCCCTCCGCTGCTCATAGACTTCCCATCCTCCCTCCACGCTCCCCAGCCGGTCTGTAACGCCAGCCTCCAGAGCTGGGGACGTACGAAGTGTAAGAGGAATCCTGATGAAGTTGGTGCCAGTTAACTCGCTTGTATACTTGAGAGTGTGCGATATGCCAACGCCAGCGCGCCGCCGACCGAAGCCAAGGTAAATGACGGACCGGCACCCGCCGGTTCCATCAGTGGCATCAAGGTGCCCCGTCCGTCTCCCGGCCCCATCGTACCCGCCTTCGGGCCTGTTCCTTCCCACCTCTACGTTCTGGGTGAGCGCGCAGGCAAGAAGGAGCACGATCAGGGTATTCCGTTCGTCGGCCGCGCGGGCCAGACTCTCCGCGAGTGGTTCGACGGCGCCAAACTGGACTTGGACAACTTCCGCCGCTGGAACGTGTGCATCGACTACAAGCCGCGCAACCCGAAACCGCTGGACTGGGAGATCGACCGTGATCGTCCGGCCGTTGTGGCGGACATCGTCCGCTGCCAGCCGAACGTGATTGTGGCGGTTGGCATCCACGCCATTAAGTGGTGCCTCAGACGTGAATTTGACCTCGGCACCGAACATGGCCGCGAGGTCGAGGTACAGATAGGCGACCATAAGGCGGTGTGCGTGCCGGTCTATCATCCTTCCACCTACGGGCGGATTGAGCGGGCGGAGAGGGGGAAGGCCGACGTTCTCACCGTGGCCCGGGTGTTGCGGGGCCTGATTGCCTGACGCGCATTGACACGCAGAACATAAGCCCCCTTGCACTTGCAGATTTAAGACTAGCCTCCCGAGCAAAGCGTCCGTGTGACACCCATTACGTTGAGATGTGATTTTGTGTGGCAGCACTTGCCCAGCTTGTGGATTGCTGCTTTGAAACCGGCCTCACTCATTGAGGGGTTTTGAGCGCTTAACTGGCGATTTCGCCAGGTGCAATCGATGCTGCCGCTCCGTTTTGTTTCGCGCAGTGCCTACTTCGGGGTAATCCCAATCGTTAGCAGCCACCTCTCTACCAGCTTGGGCCATTCCGTAATCGAAAACTCCGTACGCCGCAGCCCAAATGCATGACCACCTTCCGCGTACAGATGCATTTCCACCGGAACGCCGGCTTGTTTCAGCGCGGCCCAGTAGGCCAGCGAGTTCTGTACAGGATCGATTGGGTCATTTTCCGCCTGCAGCAGAAATGTAGGCGGGGTTTGGCGGGTGATGCGAATGCGCGGATTCAACTCAAGATTGTCTTCCGTCCACAGATGCCCGGGATAGATTGCGACGGCAAAATCGGGCCGGCAGCTTTCTCGGTCTGGGGCATCGACAGGTGCGTACAACCGGTGATCAAAATGCGTGCTGATCTCTGCGACTAGCTCTGCGGCGTAGCTTTCGATATGGAATCGCACCTCCGTCTCCATTTCGCTTTCGAGCTGCTGTGGCTTCACAACCCATTTGAGCCATAAGCGGAGACGCGCGAAGAGTTTCATATTTCCTCCGGCGTCGTACGCAGAATGCTAGCGATCAGCACAGCCATGCGGCTCCACTTCTCGGTGTCGAAGTGGAGTTGACGGCGGCCGGCTGCGGTCAGGCTGTAGAACTTCGCCTTGCGCTTGTTGTCGGATTCGCCCCACTCGCTGGAGATCAGGCCCTCGTGTTCCAGCCGGTAGAGCGCCGGGTACAACGATCCCTGCTGGATCTCCAACTGCTCGCCGGAGATCTGCTGAATGCGCAGCAGAACGCCATAGCCGTGCAAGGGGCCGAGCGAAACAGCTTTGAGGATCAGCATGTCGAGAGTGCCTTGTAGCAAATCGATCTGTTTTCCCACGGTCTCTCCCCTTGTGCGTCTAGGAGAGCAACGATAACACCACTCTCTTAGACTGTCAAAGGGAGCCGATGGGGGGTCGCGAAAAGCAGGCTTCTCAGCAATCGTCTCGGCCCTGGCGTTAATCATTTCGTCGCCGGCCTTGGGGTCCTCCGCCCAGAACGGTATTAGTCCCAACGCATCAGCGAAAAGGATCAAACGGGGCGAGTCGCGTCCTGGCGGACGACGGGCACACTCTGGCTGGGAGCAATGTTGTAACGAGGACTCCAATCAACGTCATCTCCAACATCGAAGACCTCGGCCAGACTGGCACCGTAGTCCTTGAATTGGAGCGGTGTGTTGTGGTTAAGCGGCAACCGCCGCTGGCTCGGGGATTTGTTGTCCGAAGGAAGGCAAAGATCGGGCAGTGTAGGCTCGTTCTTGTGCAACGATTTGTGCAACCGTCTCAATGATGTACTCGTTCCCCATGTCCTCATTTGAACGGACCAAGTTCGGGAGCTCGGTTGTCTTCTGAGACGAAAAGGAAAATAGAATCTCGTAAGTGCTGGCGTCAGGATCGCCGAGGAGTGCCAGGGAGCGTGTGTTCGTGAGATTTGCATAACCAACGAGGTACCCGATTATGTCGGCGGCAAAGAGCCGAGCGTGTGGATTATCGGTGGGCAAGAATTCGACGATGCAGAACCAGTCCTCTTCATCTCGCCAGTAGAGTTCGAAATCGTCCTTTCGGTTCATTCTCAACAGCGCCAGATCTCCAATTCAGGCTTTCCTACGCCAAAACCCGCGGTACAAGAACAGTACAACCAAAAGATGTGCCTTAGCGTTTTCTAGCTGTTCCTTACAGGGCATTGCAGAGCGACCGCTGCCTTGTAATTACAAAGTGATCCAGCCTGTCATCGCCCTTTCACGGCGCAAACGCGGGTTCGGCCGCCATTTCACCTTGACGAGGTCGGCTGCACGATTGGCTGCCGAGAAGCTGGAGGCGTAAACCATAACCCAGCCAGGAGCTGTATTTGACGGATCATCCAGAGCGATGCTTCGAATATAGCCATCCACGTGTCTCGCCGCAGAATCGTCGATCGATACTACCTTTGAGCCGTAGCGAGTCGGAGGAATTAGCGGACGCGCGTAGATCGTGCCGTCGACCACTGCGTCGAGACCGTAGCGGGCTTTGCCGTTGACCTTCGATGGAACATCCAGCGCGATGACATCTTTTCCGATCAGGCGGCGTTCGGCCGGCCGCTTGATGGGCATCGCTTGCAACTGCTCCGGCGTGAAGGTTCGGCGCAAATCTCCGCGGGCCACGATGTCGCCGTAGGAAATCGATTTTCCATTGGCGTGCACAGCGCTATTGCGTGCTGTGCAAGTTTGTGGACTGATGCCCAGAAGTTTGGCGCCTTCATCGACCAAGGCGATGCGGCCGGCGGCGCCGGCTCTGCTCAGCAGCGGGAAGCTCTGCCACACGGACCAGCTACCGCCCGTGATCATCAGTCCCCATTTTGGATCCGAGTCGACGGTGACAGTCTTAACCTTGTTCCAATCGGCCTCCAACTCGTCAGCTACTATGCGGGCCAGGGCTGTTCCCACATGTTGGCCCATCTCGGCGCGAATAATATTGACGGTCACCGTACCGCTCGGATCGATTCCGTACCAGATCGTCGGCTCGAACAAATCGCTTGCACTCCCCGTTACCGCTCAATTTACCGGGCGGGTTCAAAAAGACGGCGAGGGACGGAGCGTTCGTTGCGAGTACACGCATCCCGGTCATACGTTTTGGATTCCTTGCCAGTAACGAACTCATCATAAAAAGCGAACGGGACCCGCGACGGACGGGTCCCGTTCTTTTGGTCCCAAGTTTGAGGCAACTCCCAGGCGAGCCGGTTCGGAATTGGACCGTAATGGACCGTACTGGGCTGCTAAGTGTGGGCAGGCAAAAGAGATAATTTGGCAGATGCCATCGTTCGCAACGATGAGGTCGTCGGTTCGATCCCGACTAGCTCCACCATATTTTCAAGCACTTGCGAGTCGATTTTGAAAATGACTTTCAATTTGACCACCGTTTATTGGAACACGATCGGAACATTGGGAACAACCCGCTCCACGTAGGCTCGCAGTTGCTTTTGCGCCTTAGTGACGGCGCCACCGCACGATTCCCAGATCACGGCTGTGCCGTTCGCTCCGGCTCCGCTTTACGCTGTACTTCCGGAGAATCACCCCGCTGCTCACAAAGAACGTCTGGTGCTCCAGGACCTGGCCAAGGATGAGTGGATTCTATTTCCGAAACGTTTTGATCCAGTAGTGTTTGAGGCAATCATGGACGCCGCGCAATGTGGGAAGTCGGCCGGACCAGCCATGTTGGCGAGCACATCAACTCGAACTGTTCACTGTGCCTCTCTTTCAACCATTCCAACCGCTCGCTTCGCTCTCAACGCGGCAGCGCTACAATTCCGCCAAACTGCGGCAACGAACTGAGCAACTTGCTCGCGCCGTTCCACAAGATCTGCACCCCAATGCAGACCAGCAGGAACGCGGAGAGCTTTAAAATTACGTTCGTCCCCGTGGGACCCAGCTTGCTCGCGAGCCGATCTGCGTAGCCGTAGCAGAGATAGATGGTTACTGCCACGAAAGCGGAACCGATCGTTGCCGCGAGAATTGCCAGCAGGTTTGCGCCCAGGTGTTGCGGCGCATTCGCGCCCAAAGTGATCGCAACCGAGATGGAGCCGGGACCAACTGTCAAAGGAAGCGTCAATGGGTAGAACGCCCGGCTCAGAGCATCAGCGCAAGTGACCGCTCGCCTGGCGGAGCCTTGATCGTTCGCGTCTTTCTGATTCAACATCGCCCAGCCCGTTGAAATCACGATCAGCCCACCGCCGACCTGCACAACCGGGAGTGAAATCCCAAAGAAGGAGAGCACGTGCGCCCCGAGGGTGAAAGACGCGACAAGCAGTATGAAACTATCTACCGCTATGCGGCGAGCCAGCGCTCGTCGTGTTTCGGCCGGGTAATCTCTCGTGAGCAGCAGAAAGACCGGACTGCCTCCGATCGGATCCACGATCGGAAAGAGCGCGCTCACGACCAGGAGAATATTCTTGGCAACTTGAATCACCAGCATAACCTTCCGTCTGTTTCTAGATTTGAGCGCTCGCCCCCAGCTGTGGAGCCTGGGTTGTCGTTCAGGGGAAACTCACTGTCGATGGCCCTAATAATAATTAAGGATAGGCTCAAAAACACCTGTCCGCTGCCGGAGTGCGAGAAAGAGTTCTCATATTTGTCGAATATTGGTCTTATCGTGTCCACGATCTCGTCGATTCGACCAGAAAGGACTAGCTTTCCCATGGTCAGTCCGAACCCTACGACCATCTCGGGCTCGATATGAGAGGGCAATGAAAGTGCGCGGCGCGCGAACAGGAGAAGGCGATTCAGGCCTGACATCCCTGGTCACTATGTTTTCCGGCGCCAGAGTCTCGTACGATATCCCCCCACGGATTCCCCTGTGCCAAAGCGAAATGACCGACAGAAAATCGAATTAAATGTTGAGATCCTTGAGGGCCATCTTGGCCGCATGAAATCCACACATTCCATGAACGCCGTCACCTGGGGGCGTTGATGCTCCGCAAAGATAGAGTCCCGAACGCGAGGTGCGATACAACGACCGTGTAGGACGAAACAGCAACTGGCGGACATTCATTGCTCCCCCCAAGATATCGCCGCCGACTAGATTGGAATTCCAACGCTCCAGATCTTTGAGTCTAGAGACGGAACGGGGCAGAATGCAATCGCGGAATTCGGGAGCGAAGCGTACGATTTGGCGCTCAATCGATTCGGTGTAGTCTTCGGCGCTGCTGTTAGGAACATGACAGTACGCCCACGCGGTATGTCGACCAGAGGAAGCTCGACTGGAGTCGAAGAGCGATGGCTGGCCGAGCAGAACGAACGGTTTGAAACAAAAATCGGATGCGTTGTGAGCATCACTGCGGCACTTGCCGATCGGCCAATTGCGGGAGTAAATGGCTCGATTTCCATGATTACGAAAGGTGGCTTGAATTCAGCAACCCAGAATCTGGCAATCGAGTATGCAAAAGACGGCGTTCGCTTTAATGCCGTAGCCCCCGGCGAAGTGGATACACCGATGCACCAGAATGATCCCACCGACTCGACGTTGCAGCTGGCTATGAGAAAGGCGACGGTCAAGGACATCGTCGATGCGGTCCTTTACCTGGTGCAGGCAGATCATGCGGAGAGATACTCCACGTAGATGACGCCGCTCCGGCTCGTCGCTGGTAATAAATAATAGGACTGTAACCACACGCTGGGCTTCGACGAGGTATGCATGCCCCGATTGCTTTCAGTGAATGTAGGCCTTCCACGCGACGTGACATGGAACGGCAAGACGGTCCGAACGTCAGTCTGGAAATCTCCAGTTGATGGACGGCGAATGGTGCGCAAACTCGACATCGACGGTGATGCGCAAGCCGATCTCACCGGGCACGGTGGGGAGCAGCGCGCCGTATTCGTCTACCAGATGGATTCTTACCGTTACTGGGAGCGTTTTCTGGGCCGCAGTGATTTTACTTTCGGCCAGTTCGGCGAAAACTTCACCTTCGAGGGACTTGCTGATAACGATGTGTGCATCGGCGATCGCTACCGCATTGGTAGTGCTGATTTTGAAGTAACACAGCCACGCGTGACGTGCTACCGCGTCGGCATCCGCATGAACGAGCCTCGTATGCCGGCGCTGCTCGTAGCACATCACAGACCCGGACTCTACTTTCGCGTGTTGCAGGAAGGAGAAGTTGGGGCGGGCGACGAAGTTGTAAAAATTGCTGACGGTCCTGAGCGAATCAGTGTGGCCGACGTTGACGCCCTCCTTTATTTGCCAGGACATTCCAGCGAGCAACTGAAACGCGTGCTGCAGATTCCTGCACTAAGGGCTTGCGCACCAATAAGTGCGCAGTTTGTGGCCAAACTATCCCAACTGAAATAGCGGCGTTCTTGGCCTAATCCGCCAGAAATGGCGCAGGACGGGAAGTCTGCA
>Ga0210406_10000707_pt1 | contig 43981 bp, 40 predicted proteins | sample IncBWC30MmetaG_FD_155454 | JGI IMG/M metagenome (GOLD analysis project Ga0210406, IMG submission 155454) | Forest soil microbial communities from Barre Woods Harvard Forest LTER site, Petersham, Massachusetts, United States - Inc-BW-C-30-M | ecosystem: Environmental > Terrestrial > Soil >...
CCGGTTTGGCAGATTATCGGATTGATCTGCACCCGCCACGTCCCTTGCAACGTGCCCTCACTGTTCGACTGGGCGGCTGCGTTCCCCCCGAAAGACTGAACGAGCGCACCCGCTAAGACTAAGACCAATACAACAACCACAGAGGATGTCCTGCGCAATTTCGCATTCATGGTTCTTCTCTCCTTTGGAGTTTATTCACACCGCGCTATCTCACCGTAATTGTCAACGGAATCGAAGTAGTTGTACTGCCCGACGTGGCATTGACCTTAACGTTGACCGTTTGCGGTGGTGGCGCTGTCGATCCGCCGGGCCCATTGGAACCTCCTCGCCGCGGGCCTGACCACTCTGGGCATGTGCGCGTCCCGTCGGACATTTTTTCGATGGAGCTTGCCTGAGCGCGCCGACATTGGCGCGAAGCGGCTTGCGCCGCAATGGCGCAGGTATGGTCTGTGGGTGTCTATTTCTGATCGTGCAGGCCTATGAATTGAGGGGAGTTGTGGGGGACACGGATTAGTTTCGGCACAATATTGCTTCGGAAGTAATCGGTGATAAACTGCCGTCAAGCTCGAAAGTCGCTATGGAACCCACTGTCCGAACCCGCAAGGTTCGCTTCGGCGCCTTTGACATAGACTTGCGTTTGGGCCAACTGCACAAGCACGGCATCCGCCTGAAGCTGCAGGACCAACCTTTCCAGGTGCTTGCGCTTTTGCTGGAGCGTCCCGGTGACCTGGTCACGCGCGAGGAATTCCGTCAGAAACTGTGGCCTGCGGATACTTTCGTTGACTTCGATACTGGCCTGAACAGCGCCATCAAGAAGCTGCGCGACGTCCTGGGCGATTCCGCCGAGAAACCCCGCTACATCGGGACCCTGCCCCGCCGCGGCTACCGCTTCATGGCTCGCGTCGAGAATGGCAATGGCGACCTGCCCGCATCGGCCGCCGTCGAAGAAGAGCTCGCGCCAGTTCTCCCCGCAGGGCCAACGCCTGAACTATGGAACAACCGCCGCATTATCGTCACAGCTGGTGTCTCAGCCTTCCTCATTGTTGCCGCCATCGCTTCGTGGCGCATCGTTTTCGCTCGGCACATGCTGGCCGAGACTGATGTCATCCTCCTGGCGAGCTTCGTCAACAAGACAGGTGATCCCATCTTCGACAACTCTCTGGACAAAGCCCTTGAAGTCAAACTTACCGAGTCCCCCTTTTTGAGCCTTTTCCCGGAACCGGGCGTCCGCGAGATGATGCGAATGATGCGTCATGATCCAAACGAGCGCGTGACACAGGAACTGGGTATCGAAATCTGCAACCGACAGGGGCTCAAAGCCGTGGTCGTGCCGGAGATTGCCGCCTTCGGGAGCAAATACCTGATCACGCTGGAAGCGATCGACGCACGGAACCAAAAGCCCATCGCGCGACAACAAGACGAAGCGGAGAACAAGGATCAAGTGATTGCTGCGCTGGGCAAAGCGGGTTCGCAGTTGCGAAGGCGATTGGGCGAAAGTCTGAGCTCGCTCGAGAAGTACGATGCTCCTCTTGATTTTGCGACCACAAGCTCACTCGAGGCGTTACAAGCCTACCGAACAGGGCTGATGCAGTTTCGTTCTGGAAGCCCGCGTGAGGCCATCGCCTTGCTTGAACGGGCCGTCGAACTGGACCCGCAGTTCTGCTCTGCGCACAGGATGCTCGCCAATGTCTATGTCAGCTTAGGCGATGGCCAAGCTGCCAGACAGAATTATGCCAAGTGTTTCGAGCTAAAGGATCGCCGTCTCACGCAGGAAGAGAATTTTCGAGCTGCCGCTACTAATCATATGAACATGACCGGCAACTTGGAAAAGGCAACTGCTGTACTTGTCCTGTACAAGCAAGCGTATCCACGCAGCACGGTTGCTTCCAACCTATTGGGGATCGTTTACTTGCGCATGGGCAGAACGGAAGAGGCTCTACGAGAGTTCCGTTCGGCAGTCAACCTTGCGGTAGTACCCGCTGCTCCGGACCTTGCCAATGCAAGCCGAGCGCTCATGATCATGGGCCGTTTTGAGGAGGCCAAAAAAATACTTGACGAATGGTGGCAGAAAGGATCCCTGAGCCCAGATCAAAGCTACCGAATCGCTTTTTTCGAGAACGATGCCGCAACGATGAAACGCCTTGCCCGCGAAATCCCAGCGGATGATACGCTCTGGCTCGGTTTACAACAGCAGCTCGCATTCTTTCGCGGCGACTTCAGCAAACTCCGTTCGCTGAGCGAAACCGTGGTGAACCAACAGAGGCGTGCGCAACGGATGGAAAACGCTGCCAACGAGCTTGCTTGGCATGCCCAGCTTGAATCCTATCTAGGAAACTATGCCTTGGCACGCAAGCTCTGCCGCCAAGCTGAAGAGGCGGGGAAAGACAGTGATTTAGGGCTCGGGCATTGTGCCAAGGCATTAGGGGATGCCGGCGACGTGACGCAGGCTGAGGCGTTGGCAGCGAAACTGGATCGGCTGCGTCCTGAGGACACATTGAACCAGGAGGTCCATCTGCCGCTCATTCGGTCTATCATCGAGCGCCAGCGAGGAAACGCCGTTAAAGCCGTGGATTTGCTCGCGCCAGTCACGAAATACGAACAAGGCAAATCAGATGTTCTTTACTACCGCGCGCGAGCTTACTTGGCTGCGGGAGAGCATGCCAAGGCTGCCGCCGAGTTCGAGAAGCTCATTGGTCATCGCGGATGGCTCGAGTGGGAAGTGTTTGCTCCGCTGGCGCAACTTGGCCTCGCGCGCGCCTATGCGATGCAAGGCGACCGTGAGAAGAGCCGCAAAGCCTACGATGATTTCTTCACTACTTGGAAAGACGCGGACCCGGATACCCCGACACTCCGTCAAGCCAAAGCTGAATACAAGAAACTCACCGCCACCGCATCGGTCGCAGCTTCCGCATCAGGGAAAGAGCAATAGCGCGGTTTCCATAAGTGGCGCTCTTCGCGGCCGTTTCGCGCAGGGTCTGCCGATTTCGAGTGAGGTGGGGCGAGAGCACGGGCCTGCTCATCTTTTCGACAAGGTTGCTGTTCGGATCGAATCCTATTTATAGGAAGACAATTCCGACGATTCCATCAGGGGCGAGTACCTTAGCTGCGACCTGCCCGATTTGACCAGCGTTGCGTTGCGTTTGATCCCCACTGCTCCTCACCTACGTAACAAGTAAAAAATCTGTGCTGTAAGTGAAATACAATGCAACTTCGGCCTCTCAGTGGGAAGTGCCAACCCGACGTCCAGCTCAACTTGCAAAGGATCAACCAGCTCCAAAACAACGATTTGCCTCATCCCAATTCGGACACTGGCAGTGCGCGGAATCCACTGCTGAGTGGAAAACTATTGGGGGTGCGAGAGATAACCGCACCCCCGGTGACTCGCGACTTACCCACAACTGTGCGCGCGAAATTGAGGTTTACCGTATCTCCGTCACCCGGAAGTTCGGTCCACTTCGCTTCGAAAAGGTCCAACTGTCCGCCGACATCAACAACGAAGTCCACTTCGCGTGTACGGTCACGCCAGAAGAATAGACTGCCAACACGTCCGGCGCGGCGTTCTCGACTACGCAGTTGAGCAAAAACAAACGTTTCCCAGATTGCGCCCGCCGCTGGTGACTGGTGGAGGGCATCGTCCGAACGGATGTTCAGTAGAGCGCAAAGCAGGCCGGTGTCTGCCAAGTAGAGTTTAGGGCTCTTGACGATGGACTTGGTACGGTTTGAGAACCATGGTTCAAGGAGAACCACCTGCCCGGAAGCCTCGAGCGTGGATAACCAATGATTTGCTGTGGAAGGAGCGATGCCGACGTCACGCGCGAGATCTGCTTTATTTAGCAAGTTTGCAGAACGCAACGCGCAGGCGCGTAGAAAACGCTCGAAGTCTCGCAGGTTACCAACGTTGGCCAGTGACCGCACGTCACGTTCCAGGTAGGTGGCAAGATAGGAGTTATAGAAGGCCACCTGGTCAATGTCCGGGTTCGCATGCAGTTCGGGAAATCCACCCCGAACGATGGTCGTCTCAACTGTGGTTGCTGGCCGTGCGGCGTGAATCTCGGCAAAGGAGAGCGTCTCAAGTTCCATAATATCCGCCCGCCCGGCCAGAGATTCGGAAACACTCTTCATCAACGTAAATTTCTGTGAACCCGTAAGCAGGAACTGGCCGTTGCGCGCGCGACTCGCATCCACAACCACCTTGAGATGCCGAAATAGGCGCGGAGCGTATTGCACCTCATCGATGATCACTGGCGACGGGTGGCGACCAAAGAAGCTTTGCGGTTCCTTTTCCGCTTGTTCTGCTTCGGTCGGGAGGTCCAAGGAGACAAATCTATGGTTCGGAAATAGCCGCAGTAGGGTCGAAGTCTTGCCGGTCTGACGCGCTCCTGTGAGCACCACGACCGGACGGGTACCGACAGATCGTTGCAGCCTAGGCTCAATGTCCCGCGGTATCCACACGTTTATAATATACGATAGAATCGCATATTGTGCGATGTCTTCACAAGACATTCACCATCATCAATTTACGCGTCCGTTCGGATTTTCATCCGAACCGGAGTTGAGAACATCTGAGAACAAAACCCCGCCACTCGCTCTACTGCCCGTTTTTGCGAGTCGGGAACGACGATGAGTGTGCACCGAGAGAGTCGTCTCCAGATCAGAATGCCCAAGCAGAGCTTGAGCCGTCTTTAGAGACTCTCCCGTCTGACTGAACAGCGTTGCGTGCGTGTGTCGAAACGAATGCCACGAGATGCGTGGCTGTCCGATCCGATCACATGCCGGGGCTAGCTCTCGATTGTAGATTTGCTTTGCCTGTTCGAATGTGAGAAGGCACGGTTGAAATACCCGGAACGGGAAAGAAGCATTTGATTCTCCGGCGGTGCGAGTCAAAGACCTTGCACTTGTCGTCCAGACTATCATTGTGTATTTTTCAATAGGCGGTGTCCGTTATGCGTCTTGCTTCTTTGGCTGCGCTTTTAGTTGCTCTCGTACCACCATCACAAGGTCAGCGAGTTCCCACATCCGAGCGCCTTCCTCGTCCGTCGAGCTGGGTTCAGACCGACGCCCCATATTCGATGGTCACTTCGGACGCGATTTGCGATTCCGGATCAGGGATATATGTGCGAACGGTCAAAGAGAATCAATTTCTGACGCAGGCCCCATTCAGATTCTTACAAGAAGACGGCAAATCCGTCGAAATCGACCCAAGCAATGTTTCTTCTCCCCCTACATCGGTTTATTCGACGGCATTCAATGCGGATTCGACTGGCAAGTTCTATGTGACTATTCAGATTGGGCGTGGCGTCCAATGGTATGTGGCCACTTTTGACAAATATGGATACTTTCTCAACAAAGTAGCTATCTCTGAAAAATTCAATCCCTGGTTTCTTCTTCCGATCAGCAACGGAAGATTCATCATTGGAGGAGTGAAGCCACAACTCTTGGCTGAGGACCAACACGTCTCTTCCGTGGTCGGTATTTTTGATTCAAACGGCAACAAAGTGAAATCTCTATCGTTGCATGATGATGACACTGAAGAACTTGTGAGTAAGGAAAACACAGGGAAGTATACGTCATACAGTGTCTATAACCGGACGATTCAATCAGGCCGTGCCGTTTTGGGTTCTGACGGAAATATTTATATATTTCGGGCTTCATCATCGCCAAAAGTACAAGTCATCGATCAAGACGGGGATTTACTTAGAGTGATAACCCTAGATACGCCGACAAACGACGCGTGGCCTACCGATTTCTTCGCGGTTGGCAATTCAATTGCGGTTGGATACCTGATGAGCAAACAAGAGAACGTTTGTCTCGTGGAGGCAAATTTCACTCTCTATGATCGGGTCACGGGCAAGGCTTTACGCAATTTCATTATCCCCATGTCGCCCCTCTTCTTTGTGGGTGTGGAGGATCGTTCCATTCTCTATGTTAAAGCGGAGAAGAAGTCGCACCTTCAGCTTGGCCGTGTACAAATTCCTTAGTCCGGCCACTCTCGCGTAAAACGACCTGCCGTTAAAGCTAATAAATATTAGCTTGACATGTATTTATATCAGCGTGATATTAATAGACAAAGTAAGTAACTGAAAATTATCTCTCCGGTTCACCAACAATTCCCGACAAAAATGAATGCGTGTGTGCTCGAGCACTCTGCTCCGCTAGACGGCCGATAGATTTTCTATCATAAACTTACGATGTGTTCATCTATTTAGTCCGTCAATGGGAATTGCGGCGCCGGTGATGTGCGCTGCGGAATCCTGCGCAAGAAAAAAAGCCACGTCCGCAACGGCTTCTGGTTTAAGCCATTTTGAAAAATCCGCGCCCGGCATGGCCTTGCGATTCGCCGGCGTATCCATCGTGCCGGGAAGAATCAAGTTGGCAGTGAGGCCAGCGTCCTTGTTTTCGAGGGCAATGGTTTGCACGAGCATGTTTAGAGCGGCCTTGAACGTGACGTACGCTCCGATACCCGGCTGGGCCGAAGTGGCCGCGAGACTGCCAATGGCGACGATTCTGCCATTGACGGATTTTCGAAGATGGGGAATCGCGGCGCGAAAAACGTAAAACGCGGAATTCAAATTGAGGTCACTCATCTGATTCCAAGTGGCGTCGTCGGTTTCCGCGACCGATCTTCCGCCTGCGAAACCGCCAAGAACGTGGATCAGCGCGTCCAGCCTTCCGTATTTCTGCACGATGGTGTCTACGGCTGCGCGGGCAGCGTCCTTGTTGGAAAAATCCACTGGCTTGGCCACGAAATTGGCGGATGGAAATTCATCCGTGGTGATTTTGCGAGAGGCGCCAATGACAATCGCGCCGCTCGCCAGAAAACGCTTGGTAACGGAATTGCCGAGTCCGCCGCTCGCGCCCGTAATCAAAACAACTTTACCGTTCATTGGATTGTCCTATGACGCGTCAAGAGCGCCGCCAGTTTATACGACCGCGCCGGACGAGAAAAGTTGCAAGACAACGATTTCAGGAAACTGCGGCAAGAACGGCCGGCCAGCGTAGCGTGCATGAACAACGTGCCGAACCGTATGTACTGCGGTACCCGCCAGTAAGCATATTGGAAACAGTAAGCCTTTTTTCATCGTTTAGTAACCCGTTAGTAGGATTGGCACCGTATTTCTTGGTCGAGAGTCGAAGTCGCAAGCAGCTTAAATTTCTCAGCTTTTGTGGTTTGAGCTGTTTTGCAAAAAGCATGTTTCCCTTTGCGCACTCAGGTATCCCAACGCAAGCCCCCTTACAGGGGAGAACGGAACAGCATGCCCCTTAAACAAGAGCTCTCCGCCGCACCCCAGAGGGGTGTTCATCCAGTTTCACCGCAACGAACTACCGCTGATGCCCGAAAGCATCCAGAGATTCGCGTTCCCGGACGCCAGTACGCGGTGCGGTTGGCGGACCGGCCGGAAGAAAAAGCCGATGCGTTTCGGCTGCGATTCCTGGTCTTCAATCTGGAATTGAACGAAGGTCTGGAAAGCGCCTACGCAACGGGCTACGACACAGATGAGTTTGACGCTGTGTGCGACCACCTGATCGTCGAACACCAGCCGACGGGCAGAGTGATCGCTACATACCGCATGCAGACCGGCACAACGGCTGCTGCGAATCTTGGCTATTACAGCGAGCGCGAGTTTGATTTTTCGCCGCTCGAAGCACTCAGGGACTCTCTTGTAGAAGTCGGCCGCGCCGCAATTCTAAAGGAGCACCGGACGTTTGAAGTGCTGAATATGCTCTGGAGGGGCCTTGCCGCCTTCGCTGTGCAGCGCGGCGGCCGCTATCTTGTCGGTTGCTCTTCGTTGACATCGCAGGATGCCAGCGAGGGACTTGAACTTTACCGGCAATTGCAGCCATTTTTGGCCGAGCCAGAGTTGCGAACGGAACCACGAAGCGGCTTCGCCTTGACTGCAAGCCCCGACGGGATAAATGCAAGCAGTGTGAAAGCGCCTCGCTTGTTGCGCTCGTATTTGAATCTCGGCGCGCGCATTTGCGCAGAACCCGCGCTTGACCGCGAATTCAAGACTATTGATTTTCTGACGCTGCTCGATCTCCAGGCGCTTTCTCCCGTCGCGCGGGCCCGTTTCCTGGACGCTCCCTAGTTGGGTGCGCCTCGCGTTTTTGGACGAAGCGGTCAATCGGCGCGGATAGACGTTCTGCGATTGGAGCGATCCAAAGAGCGGCGATCAGTCCAGTGAAAACGTCCATCGAGTAATGTGCCCTCAGGACGAGCACGGTTACGATTTCAAACACGACGATCGCGATTGCTAACGCGGTCAGCCAATTTTTCTTCAAGCGCGCAATCTCCGTTGCCGCAAAAACGGCAATCGCCGTGTGACCGGAGAAAAAGAAATCGCCCGCGACCGAATACGTTACGAGCAGGGAAGGAAAGCCGGGGTAGTGCCAGATCATGTTCGGCGGGGGCGGTAGCGCACAGAACGCCTGAACGATCTGCCGCGTCACCATCAGCAAAAAAAGTCCGAGAAAGGGACGCACGCTCGCACCGAAAAGCCACCGCAAGAGCAGGAACAGGGCAAGCAGGTCAATCAGCGCGGAGCTACCGATCAAGAGTGCATCCGCGGCAGTTGCGTGTGTCAGGAAATGGGCATTCCATGGCTCTGTGAGTTGGTGAAACCTATCCCCGATGCCCGCGGCAGGCACGGGGCGCGCGCCGATGAGCGATTGCGTATAAAACCATACGACAAGCGCGACCGCTGTAATAATTGTACGGCGAATGAGCCGGTTGCTTTCGGAATAGATCATTTGCTCGCGCCGGTGAGTTCGAGCGCGAGTTCGCGCAAGCGGCGCAGGTCTAATTTGCCGGTGCCGAGATACGGCAATGCTTCGATCCGCACAAAATTGTCCGCGCGCGGCTTCCACAGTGCGGGCAAATCGGCTTTCGCAAAATTCTCAAGAATTGCAGCGAGGTCGTCTTCCGCCACCGTCGTCAGCACAATCAGCCGCTCGCCTTTTTTCTCGTCGGGAACGCCCGTCACTGCAAACACTTGCTCCGTGGCCTGCGCGATCTCTTGAAGTTTTTCTTCGACCTTGATATGCGGAACCATCTCTCCGCCGATTTTGCTGAAGCGGCTCAGCCGATCCGTAATGCGCAGAAAACCGTCTTCATCCACCGTAGCGATGTCGCCCGTGTTGTACCAGCCGTCTTTCAAGACCTCTGCCGTTTTATCGGCGCGATTCAAATAACCCCGCATGATATTTGGCCCGCGCACAAGGAGCAGCCCGGCTTCCCCGACGGGGCGCAACTCACCGCTTTCCGGGTCAACGATGCGAATGGCAATGCCCGGCAACGGATGTCCGATCGTCCCGCGTTTACCGCCAACTTGCCGGAATTGCGCCGCACGAAAGTCGTATGTATTTACAGCAACGACAGGAGAGCACTCTGTGCAGCCGTACCCTTCAAGCGGCCGGATACCGAACTGATCTTCGAAGGCAACAGAAATTCTATCCGGCAATTTTTCAGCTCCGGCCATTACAATGCGCAAGCTGCCAAAATCTTCCGGCGTGCAGCGCCGCGTGTACGCGTTCAGAAAAGTCGGCGTCGCAAGTAACATCGTCACAGAGTGCTGGCTCACCAGCCCGCCGATCGCGCGCGAATCGAGCGGGCTCGGATGAAAAACGGCGCCGATGCCGGATGCGGCCGGCAAACAAAGCGTCCCGGTGAAACCGAAGGAATGAAAAAACGGAAGAATGCCCAGAATGCGGTCAGCTTTGTGAAACATAAAGACCTGCATCAACTGCGCAACGTTCGAACCGATGTTGTAATGCGAAAGGATGACCCCCTTGGGCTCGCCGGTCGAGCCGCTGGAGAAAATCACGGTAGCTGTGTCGTCAAGCTTCGTTTTGCGCAGTGCCCCGCAGAATTTTTGCAGCGGACCGGTCGGCAAAAAGAGAGCGCCGAAAAGCGCGGCCAATTTTTCAAAGAACCCTGGATTTGCAACGAGGTCTTCCGCGTAGAGTACTTCACCAGGCGGTTGAACCTTTACCTTCTCTAGAAAGAGCCGCGACGTCAGCGTCGTTTTCAGCTCGCACTGTCGCCCACAGGATTCCAGCGATTCGCGCGAAACCGTATAGTTGAGGTTCACGGGAACTTTGCCCATGAGCATCGCCGCGTAATTCGCGAGCGCCCCCGGGATCGAAGGCGGCAGAAAGAGTCCCACCATCGGCTGGTTTTTCCAATGTTTTCGCAAGCGTCGCGCAAGAAAAATGGCCTTGGTCAGCGCCGAAAAATAGTTGAGCCGCGGCGTCCGGCCATCCGCCATCGCGAAATGGAACGGATGGCGCCGCGCCGTGTGAATGAATGCGCGTGAAATCGTTTGCATGCGGCCCTTGCGGTCCGCAAAAGCTTCGACGCCCAATTCCTGAACGTGGCGGCGCACTTCCTGCGAAGTCGTACTGGAAGGCAGCTGCGAACCGAACGTAACGTGAACGGGATAAGGAATCTTTCGCGGAAATTTCCAGAGGAATTTGCCACCCGCAAAACTGAAAATCGAGCCCCAGACGCCGTCAATGTAAACGGGAATAATCGGCGCTTCCACGCCTTTCATGATGCGTTCGAGGCCGCGCCGGAAGGGAAGCATCTGACCAATGCGCGTCATCTGGCCCTCGGGAAAAATGCAAAGAAGTTCGCCGTTTTTCAGCGCATCGGTCGCTGCACGCAAAGAATGAATCAGCTCGCGTGGACGCTGTTGCGAAGAAATTGGAATGACGCCAAGAATCTTCGCAAACGGCTTCACGAGCCAGTGTTCGTATGATCCCTTGAACATCAAAAAGCGAATCGGCCGGTCCGTTGTCGCAATCAGAAGTACTGCATCCACCATCGAGGAATGATTCGGGCAGAGCATCGCTCCGTCCCGCGCCGGAATATTCTCTGTACCCTTCGTGTGAATCCGGTACAGCGTGTGCGTCGCCAGCCAAAGAAGCAGACGCAGCAGAGAATCGGGCAGTAGAAAAATCAGATATGCCGCCGCGATCATCGTGCCGACGGAAGCCCAAAGAAAGACGGCTCTCGGACCCAGATGCAAGTACTGCGAAAAAACAGTGGGGACCGCGGCCGCTGCGGCAACGCCGATGAAGGAGAGCAAATTTGCCGAAGCAATCACGCCGCCTTTGTCTTTCTCATCAGGCCGGTGTTGAATGAGCGCGCTGACTGGCACGATAAAGAAACCGCCGGAGAAGCCGAGCGCCGCAAGGAAAATCAAGATTTCTCTGAACTCGAGATTGGGAAACGAGAGCAGAAATCCGAAAACGGTCATTCCCAAAGCGCCGAGTGGCACCAGGCCGTAGTCGATTCTTCCACTCGATAGCGAACCAGCCACGAAGCTGCCGACGCCGATGCCAATCGCGATGGCGGCCTGCAGTTCGGAACTTTCCTTGCCCGGGATATGCAGAACGCGCTCGCCATAAAGAACGACATTGAATTGCAGCAGTGCGCCTAAAAACCAGAAATACGTATTGCCCACAATGGCAAGCCACAAAGCACGATCCGAACGGGCGTTGCGAAGATGCGTGAAAAGGTCGCCGAAAACGTTGACGCGGAACTTTTTTGCCGGATCGGCTGCTGGCACGCGGGTAATGAAATAAGTGGTCAACATTCCCACGAATGAGCACGCGAGAAATAAGTAGGCGCCTTTCACCTCATGGCCGGAAAATCTGCCCGGAAGACTCGACCCTATAACTGTTCCGCCGATGATCGCCAGAAATGTCCCCAGCTCGATGACGCCGTTGCCCCAGGAGAGCTTGGATTCTGGAAGGAGTTCGGGCAGCAAACCGTATTTCGAAGGTCCGAAAATAGCGGCCTGGCTACTGGCAAGAAATATCGCCACAAGCAGCAGCGGTATCGTGGCCTCGGGGTTCGAATGAAAACGCAGCAGCGCGAATACGGAAAAAATCACGACCGCAATCTCGAAAATCTTTGTGCCGATCGTGACCGAACGCTTGCTGAAGCGGTCCGCGAAATAGCCGCCGGTCATGGAAAACAAAATGAATGGCGCGGCAAAGAGCGCGCCGATCAAAAAGATGAGATGGTCTTCTTGTTTGGTATCAAGATGAAGAGAAAGAATCAGGTAGATGAAAAAATACTTGAGGCCATTCTCATTGAACGCGCCTTGAAACTGCGTGACGATCAAACTCCAGAAGCCAAGGCGCCAGCGGCGTGCCCCTTCGGGCATGTGTGTGTCTCCGTTTGAAGGAAACCGATAACTACAGACTAGCCGCAATCCTACGCTCATGGGGACACGAAAACGGATGACTTTCGCAAAAACTAACCGCCGCGTTGATGCGCCCTTGCTTGCGCCCCAAGAAAACCGGAAAATAGTCCTCTTATCATGACGAGCCCTGGAGTGACTGTCTGAGCGGCTCCGCGTCCCTCGGAGCGAGTAGCGAATGGCAAAAAAGTTGACGACGCAAAAACGCCTGGTTGCGTACTTCTCAATGGAAATTGCGCTGGAGAACGCCATGCCCACGTATTCGGGCGGACTTGGCGTGCTTGCTGGCGACACAATTCGCGCCGCTGCGGATTTGAAATTGCCGATGGTGGCGCTTTCGCTGCTCTATCGCAAGGGCTTTTTCACGCAGGTGCTCTCCGATGATGGCGCGCAGTCCGAAGAGCCAGTGGAATGGCGCGTTGAGGATTTCCTCAAGGAAGAAAAAGCGCGCGTGAGCGTTCCACTCGAAAACCGTCGCGTGGAACTCCGCGCGTGGCGCTACGACGCCGTCGGCGCGCGCGGCCACATCGTGCCCGTTTATTTTCTCGACGCCGACCTGCCCTCGAACGAAGAACGCGATCGAAATCTTACTGGCAGTCTCTACGGCGGCGATTCGTACTACCGTTTGTGCCAGGAAGTGCTGCTCGGCATCGGCGGCGTACGCATCCTGCGCGCGCTGGGTTACGATGATATTTCCCGCTATCACATGAACGAAGGTCACGCCGCACTGCTCACGCTCGAGCTTCTTGGTGAAGAGGCAGCCAAAGCGGGTCGCAAGTCCGTCAACGGCCACGACATCGAAAAAGTACGGAACATGTGTGTGTTTACAACGCACACGCCTGTTCCTGCCGGCCACGATCGCTTCCCAATGGAATTTCTGACGCGCGCGTTTCCCGCGCAGGTCGGTTTTTTCGACTTAAAGGACGCGCCGTCCGCGGAACTCATCAAGCGTGTGCTGCAGGCCGAAACGAGCTTTCCTGATTTGAACGACGCCGCTCGCAACGGCGCCTCCGTGAACATGACGCAACTCGCGCTCGGCCTCAGCAATTTTGTGAACGGCGTCGCCAAGAAACACGGTGAAGTCTCGCGCCGCATGTTTCCCGAATTTTTAATCGAGGCGATCACAAATGGAGTGCATGCCGCCACCTGGGCCTCGCCGGCGTTCCAGCAACTCTTCGACCGTTACATTCCGTCCTGGCGCGAAGACAATTACAGTTTGCGTAGCGCGCTTGGCCTTCCCGTCGAAGAAGTCTGGGCCGCGCATTTGATTTCCAAGCACGAACTTTTCGAAAGCGTCCGCCAAAAAACAGGCCTCAAGCTCGACCCGGATGTTTTCACTGTTGGTTTCGCGCGTCGCGCCACAGGATACAAACGAGCTGACCTGATTTTGTCCGACCTCGATCGCCTGCGTGAAATTGCAAAAAACGCCGGAAAATTTCAAATCGTGTTCGCGGGGAAGGCACATCCGAACGACGGTGGCGGCAAGGAAATCATCAAGAAAATTTTCAGGGCGAAGAAAGCGCTGAAAAAAGCCGTGCAGACCGTGTTCCTGGACAACTACAACATGGAAGTCGCCGGAAAAATCACCGCGGGCGTTGATCTCTGGCTCAACACGCCCCAATTTCCGCTCGAAGCTTCTGGCACGAGCGGAATGAAAGCGGCGCTCAACGGCGTGCCGAGTCTCAGCATTTTGGACGGCTGGTGGGTCGAAGGCCACATCGAGGGCGTCACTGGCTGGTCCATTGGGGAACTGCATCGCGGCACGGACGTCTCCACGGACAACGCGGGCGAAGCCGATTCGCTCTACGACAAATTGGAAAACGTGATTCTGCCGCTCTACTACAACGAGCGCCAGAAATTTTTGGAAGTGATGTTGCACGCTATCGCTATCAATGGCTCGTTCTTCAACACCCAGCGTATGGTGCAGCAGTACGTGACCGACGCTTACCTGCGTTAGTCTGACTCCTGCGTTTTGTTCGGCGCGACCGGCGGCACACGCTTTTGTTTTTTCAGTTCAGCGGCAATGTCCTTGATGTTTGATTTCACGAAGTATTGGAAAAAATCCCACTTCCCGTATTTTTCTTTAAGCTCGGGCAGCACTGCCGCTGTCAAATCGTCGCCATCTTTGCCTTCATTTAAACCTCTCCGTACATCGGCCTCCAGATCGCTCAAGTATCCGAGAAATTCGTCTAAGTCCGTGGGAACGCCCACATCACCATGCCCGGGAACAAAAGTATAAGTCTCCATTGCGTGGAGATTCCCTTTGGCAAACGACCGCAGTCCCATCCAATCAGCGACAGTCGCGTCGATCAAATTTGGTAGGGTCTTCCTCCAGAACAAATCTCCGAAAAAATAAATTCGCGCATCGGGAATCAACACGACTGTATCGCCACCTGTGTGCCCCAGTTGGTGTTCGAGCAGGATTCTTCGCTTGCCCAGTGAGAGGGCAAGTTCCTCCGAATAGAGAACCTCCGGCAGCGCAAGCGAGTCCACCATTTGCTTCTGTTCCGGATTAATGTTTTTGCCAAAGAACTTCAGGTTTTCCGTCCTCATCCAGTCGGCAACATGTTTTTGCGCAACAATCCTTGCTCCTGCATCCTGGAAGATCTTATTACCAGCAACATGATCCAGATGATAGTGCGTGTTGATGACGAACTTGATAGGCAGCGGAGTCAGATTTCGGATTTCCGAAAGCAACGCTTGGGCGGCCTTTTCATTTTCGAACGTGTCAATCACCGCCACGCCGTTGTCGCCAATCACAAATCCCGCGTTCGCGCCCGCTTCGCCCTTGGCGTCGTCAATCGCAGCATATACGCCGTGGCCGAGCGGCTTCAGCGTGAAAGGAAGCGGTTCGTTTGACTGCGCAAACGCAGCACTCGCAAAGATGAAAAGAAAGAGAATACAAAATAGTTTTAGCACGGCTTTCATGGGGCAACATCCTACCGCAATTCGCGAAGTCCGAAGCGCCAGTTTCAGCGAAGCCGATTCTTGTACACAGCCATTCCAACGGCCGCATCCATCCCAAATTGTTCAAGAGCGCGAATCTCGCCCTGCGTCTTTATTCCTCCGGCGGCGATGACTGGATGCGATGTTGCCTCACGCAGCGACGCAAACCATTTCAAATTAGCGCCAGACATCGTACCTTCGCGGTTCACGTCCGTGCAGAGAAACGCACCGCAGAACGGCTCAAGCGACGGCATCACTTCTTGCGGCCGAAGTGAGAGTGATTTTCGCCAGCCCTGTACTGTGATTTGCCCTTTCCACGTGTCCAGCGCAATCACAATTTTCTTCTTCGGAATCCTCTTTACCAGCGAGCGGAGCAGTGTCTTATTGATTCTTCCTTCGCGAAATACCGCGCTCCCAAGGATGACCTGCGCCGCACCTAATTTGAGCAACCGCCCCGCGCGCGCCACCGTCTGAATTCCGCCGCCAACCCGCACCTTCATTCTATATTGTGCTTTGGCGCGTTTGCAGAGTTCTTCTACCAGTTTGTTGTTGTCGCCCTTGCGCATTGCCGCGTCGAGATCAATCACATGCAGCCACAGATATTCCTTGAATCTCTCAAGCAATCCGAAAACGTCAGTGACGGCCAATTCACGCCGCCGCCCGTGTACAAGCTGTACAGCCTGTCCGTCTTGCAAATCAATGCACGGAATCAGCACGAGAGGCGGACCTCAATGTGATTGGCAAGAAGAAACTGCTTCAGTTCACTGATGGATTGTAAACTGTCGTGAAAAATAGAAGCGGCAAGCGCAGCATCAGCCAGGCCCGCATCAAAAATCTCCACAAAGTGCTCCGGCAATTTCGCTCCACCTGACGCGATTACCGGAACCGTAACGCTGCCCGAGATTGCCGCCGTCAGTGCCACGTCAAATCCGCTCTGTGTCCCATCTTTATCCATAGACGTGAGCAAAATTTCGCCGGCCCCCGCTGAAACGCCGCGCTGTGCCCACGCAAGCGCGTCAAGCTGCGCGGAATCGCGGCCGCCGCGCACGCGGACATCCCAGTGATCGCCATCACGCTTCGCGTCAATTGCCAGCACAACCGCTTGTGCGCCGAACTCGCGCGAAAGTTCGGAAATCAATTCCGGCCGCTCGACCGCCGCAGTGTTCACCGTCACCTTGTCCGCGCCCGCCTGCACAACGGCGCGCGCGTCATCAAGCGTGCGAATTCCACCACCCGCCGTGAGCGGAATAGCGAGCTGTTCGGCAACGCGGCGAATCGTTTCAAGAAAGGTCGGTCGCCGGTCGCGCGAAGCCGCGATGTCAAGCACGACAACTTCGTCCGCGCCCTCCGCGTTGTACCGCGCCGCAAGTTCCACGGGATCACCCGCATCGCGCAAGCCGGTGAAATTTACCCCCTTCACGACGCGGGTGCCATCCACGTCAAGACACGGAATGATGCGTCGAGCGAGGCTCATGCAGCCATCCTCAGAAAATTGGAGAGCAGAATGGAGCCTGCCCCGCCGCTCTTCTCCGGATGGAATTGCACTGCGCAAACCCGATCCACGGCAAGCACAGCACCGAATTCCGCGCCATAATCGCAAACGGCCAAGGTTTCGCCGTCAGCAGCCTGCGCAGCAAAAGTATGCGCAAAATAAAAGTAGTCGTTCTCCGTCAGCCCTTCAAGCAGAGGCGAAGCCCGACGAATTTTCAGCCGGTTCCAACCCATGTGGGGAAGTTTTACGTTTTCCGGAAGAGCGCAAATCTTCCCAGGAAAGATTCCGAGCCCGGCAAGAGTCGGCGCTTCCTCGCTACATTGATACAACGCCTGCAGGCCAAGGCAGATCCCGAGAAAAGGTTTGCCGCGCAGAAGTGCCTCAACGAGCGCCCCGCGAAGCCCGCGCTCATCCAATGCGCGAATCAGAGCAGCGTAGTGTCCCACACCCGGGAGCACGATCGCTTTTGCTGCTGCGAGCGCGTCCGCTGTGTTCACGCGCGTGGCAGTTGCCCCCAGTTTTTGCAACGCGCGTTCCACCGACGGAACATTTCCCGCACCGTAATCAATAATTGCGACGTTCACAAGAGTTCCTTCGTACTCGGCAAAACATTTTTCATTCGCTTGTCTCGCGCCACCGCGAAACGCAGCGCCCGAGCGAACGCTTTAAAAATCGCCTCCACCTGATGATGCGAAGAGCGCCCATAGAGGCAGCGCAAATGCACATTGGCACGCGCCGCCGAAACAAAACCGCTGAAAAAATCCTCAAGCAACTCCACTTGAAAATCGCCTACGCGCGCCGCTTTGATCTTCGCGTTCACAATGCAGTAAGGACGCCCACTCAGATCCACCGCCGCTGCCGCAAGCGTTTCATCCATCGGCATAAGAAAATATCCCGCCCGCAAAATGCCTTTTTTCGAACCGAGCGCTTTCGCGACCGCCTCGCCGAGCGTTATGCCCACGTCCTCCACTGTGTGGTGCTGATCCACGTCCAGATCACCTTTCGCCTCGATGCTCAAATCAAACGCGCCGTGCCGCGCCACAAGGTCCAGCATGTGATCGAAGAAACGCACTCCGGTCGCGATACGCGATTTTCCGCGTCCATCGAGGTTAATCCTCAATCGAATGTCCGTTTCTGCCGTTTTGCGATGAATCGTCGCAACTCTTGCCATCAGCGTTTCACTCCGCTTCGCCGAATCTCCCGAAGCAGCGTCTCCATCTCGGCCCGCGTTCCGATTCCAATTCTCACAAACCCCGGCCCAATTGCTTTCGTGCGTTCGCGCAAGAGAATTCCTTTCTTTTCGAGCCGCGCGAACAGGGTCGGCCCGCCCGGCCCAAAATTCGCCAGCAAAAAGTTGCCAGCGCTAGGGTAAGTCGTCATTCCCAGTCGCTGTAGTTGTTCGGCAAACCACGCGCGCGTCTGCAGAATGCCACGAACGTGAGCGCGCATTGATTTCTTATTTTTCACCGCGGCTACCGCAGCCACGAGCGCAGCCAGATTGATCGGATACGGCGGCATCGCGCGCCGAACCAGTCCGAGTGAATCTTTTCCTGCGATGACCGCGCCAAGCCGCAAGCTCGCCAGTCCCGCTGCTTTGGAAAACGTTCGCGCAACAAAAAGATTCGGATAGCGGCGAACCCAAGGAATTGTGGTCAGCCCCGAAAATTCCGCATAGGCCTCATCAAAAACAATCGCAGTTCGCGGTGCCGTTTCCAAAATCCGCTGCAGTTCCGGAAACGCAACAAGCGTCCCCGTCGGATTATTTGGATTCGCCAGAAAAAACACGCGCGGCCGCGAGCCCAGAGCCTTCAACACGTCTTGCAGTGGAAAACGCATCTCCGCGTCGTAGCGGCAAACATCAATGCGCGCGCCATAAATCTCCGCATAGTAGCGATACATCGGAAAAGTCGGCTCGCAAATCAAAATGTGAGTTCCGGCATCCACGAACGCATCAAAAAATACACGCAACGCATCGTCACCACCGTTTGTAAGAAGCAACTCTCCCGGCGCGACCCCAAAATATCGAGCCAGTTTTGCCGTGCCTTTCAAGACTTCTGGATACATCGCAAGCTGCTTGCTCGTCAGCATCGCCAGTGCCCGCAGCACTGCCGGAGAGCACCCCGCCGTATTCTCATTGAAATCGAGCCGGATTTTTCCTGCGCGTCCTTCCGCTGGTGGTTCGTAGGTTTTTCGTTTCAGAATTGCCTTACGAATCGGAAGTTTGGTCTTCATCGGCGCACGCTCACAGCATTTCGATGGGCTAGTAATCCTTCTGCAGTAGCCAGCACTTCCGCACTCGCGGCGAGCCGCTTCATTCCAATGCGAGTGATCTCTTGCACCGTGTAGCATTTCACAAAATCGGCGGCTGAAAGTCCTCCGCGACGCCGCGCCCAGCCCCCCGTGGGCAGAACGTGGTTGCTGCCAGAAACATAATCGCCAAAGGATTGCGCCCCCCACGGCCCAACGAAGACTGTCCCGGCGGATTTGATTTGCGCGAGCAATGAGTTAGAAGGGGAGGGAAGGCTCAAATGTTCCGGCGCGAAGCGGTTCACGAATTCGCACGCAGTCTTCTGCGAGGACGCAATCAAAACGGCCCCAACCGCTTTCATGGATTGCTGCGCAGGGTTCGTTTCCGGCAATTGCTTCAACTGCGCATCGACTTCTTGAGCCACGCTCTCAGCAAACTTTTCTGAACTCGTGACGAGAAAACTCCCGGCATCCGGAGCATGTTCCGCTTGCGCCAGCAAATCCGCCGCGATCCAACGAGCGTTGCCGCGATTAGCCAGAACGATCGCTTCCGTTGGGCCGGCAGGAAGATCAATCGCGCAATCGCTGGAAACAATTTGTTTTGCCGCGGTCACGAAACGATTCCCCGGCCCGAAGATTTTCTCCACGCGAGGCACGGATCCCGTCCCGTACGCGAGTGCCGCAATAGCTTGGGCACCGCCGATCCGTAAAATCCTCGAAATTCCAAGAAAATCGGCGACAGCAAGCAATTCGTCACTCGGCTTCGGACAAACAACAATGATTTTGAAGACTCCCGCAACCTGCGCGGGAATCACCGTCATCAACAGAGTCGAGACCAATGCGAACCTGCCGCCCGGGATGTAACAACCGATGGATTCAATCGGCGTAACGCGCTGGCGAACGACAACGCCCGGTTCTACTTCTACGATCCATGGCTTCGGGAGCTGCCGCTTTGCCACAGCACGAATGTTTCGCGACGCTTGCCGAATCGCTCGAAGAAATTCCGCTGATACCCGCTTCCGTGCCACCCGAATTTCACTTTTGCCAATCTGCAAATCTTTTTCGCGAAACTCTGCGTTGTCGAATCTGCGCACGAATTCAAAAAGCGCAGCGTCCCCACAGTCACGGACTCTCTCAACAATCCCGGAAGCCACCTTCTCGGCGTCCACGTCGCGCACCTGTCGAGCGGCGAGCAGTTCCTTTTCAATGGCCGGTGTAAGTTTCAGGATGCGCATCAGAGCACGATCTTGTTTAAGGGATATTCCACAATGCCTTGTGCCTTCGCCGCCTTCAGTTTCGGCAAAATCTGCCGCACCACGGCTTCTTCAATAATCGTATTCACCGCAACCCAATCCGGATCGCTCAGCGCCGAAATTGTCGGCTTTTTCAGCGCCGGCAACACTCCAAGCACCGCATCCAAATCATTCTTGTGAACGTTGAGCAGCAACCCCACTTTGCTCGCAGCCGCAATCGCTCCTTGCAGCATCAGAATTAGGTTCTCCACTTTTTCGCGTTTCGCGGAGTCTGCAGCGGCTTTTCGGTTCATGATGAAAACGGTCGCCGATTCCAGCACCGTATCCACAACGCGCAAACGATTCGCCCGCAAAGAAGAACCCGTCTCCGTCACTTCTACAATCGCATCTGCAAGCTGCGGTACTTTTACTTCCGTCGCGCCCCAGGAAAATTCCACGCGCGCCTTCACCCCAAACCGCTGTAAATAACTTTCCGTAATCCGCACAACTTCCGTCGCGATTACTTTCCCTTCCAAATCTTTTGCGTCGAGAATCTTTGAATCCTCCGGAACCGCAAGCACCCACCGCACACGCGCAAGCCGTTGTTTCGCGTAAACCAATTCGGCGAGCTCTTCCACCTCCGCGCCCGTTTCGACAACCCAATCGTGACCGGTAATTCCCGCGTCGAGCGCTCCCGTCTCCACGTATCGCGCCATCTCCTGCGCGCGCACCATCAGGCACTCAATTTCCGGGTCGTCAATCGTTGGAACATAGCTCCGCGACCCGAGCGTAATCTTCCATCCAGCGCGAGCAAAAAGGTCAATCGTTGCGTCCTGCAAACTGCCTTTCGGAATCCCTAGCTTCAACCGCGTCACGCTCATCGCTTCTCCTCCGAGCCATACACGCGTTCCGGCGAAAACGTCTGCCTCTCGGCCACGCGTGCTTCGCCATTCGCATCCAACGTCCGAAAAAAGCAGCTTCGATAACCTTCATGGCAAACGCCCGGCCCCTTCGGTTCCACGCGCGCCAAAATCGAATCCGCATCGCAATCAATCCGCAGCTCGCGAACCTTCAGCACATGCCCACTCGATTCGCCCTTTTTCCAAAGTTTGTTGCGCGACCGGCTAAAAAACACAACTTCGCCAGTGCGCTGCGTTTCGGCCAATGCGACGTTGTTCATGAAGCCGAGCATGAGCACTTCACCAGTTTTGTAATCCTGAATAATGGCGGGAACCAGCCCGCCGGCTTTTCCAAATGCGATCTCCACTTCCAGCCTCCCCCATCAGACAAAAGCCAGACAAAAACAAAAAACCCGCTGGGCTTTGTTGCGCCAGCGGGCCAAAGAGTGCTTTGTCTTTCGAACTGCTATGCACACCCCAGAGCACGCGGCGTTCTGCCGTGATGATGATGCCCGTGCGTGGTATGCGTAGAAATCATGAAAGAGCAGAATAAAGAAACAGCGGCAGCCTGTCAATCAAGAAGAATGGACAGCAAGAAGGACTCGCTCAGGTGCGGGGACCCGGTCCGCCACCGGACTTCATATTCATCGTGCCAAGCAGGTGCACTGCAACGCCGAACTTGTTATTCGGCAAATTCTCCACGCGAACGACCTCGGCCACATATTCGCAACTCATGGGATCATGCGCCGAACTGTAGGGAAAAGTCACAAAAACGCGCATGCCCTTGTAGTAGTTCGCTCTGCGGGACGTGAAGAAAATTCCTTCCTTGGACGCGTTCACACTGGTCGGAATATCTTCAAAGTGGTCATCGCGCGGGTCCGATGGACGCACCCGCACTGGCCGCACAATTTTCGCCCTTCGGCTACGGCGCTGTTCAGAATACTTCTGTTCGGTGGCAGCGGCAGAAGGAGCGACTATGGGGGTTTTGTCTTCCACGGGTAATACCACTATGTTCGGGTAAAAATGTAACGTCAACCAGGTGCGTTGTATCTGATAATGCACGAAGAGAGCCAGAATAGGGTCTGGAAGGAGAGACCAGCTATGACCGATAAGATACAGAAAGACGAGGCCGCATGGCGGAAGCAACTATCGGAGAATCAATACTTTGTGACCAGGAAGAAGGGCACGGAGCCACCGTTTACAGGCGAGTACGAGGATACTGAGACGGCGGGCACTTATAAGTGCGTTTGCTGTGGCCAGCCATTGTTTCGTTCTGAAACAAAATACCACTCAGGTTCCGGATGGCCGAGCTTCTATGCTCCGGCTAACGAAGAAGCCGTGGAAACGGAAACTGACTTAACTCATGGGATGCGTCGTGTTGAAGTGAAATGCAGCAAATGTGACGCGCACTTGGGACACGCATTCGATGACGGACCGAATCCCACGGGTACTCGGTATTGCATCAATTCCGTGGCGCTGGATTTGGAAGAAGATAAGTGATTTGGCAGTACGCTTTAAGCAGCCGAGCAGGCGCAGGAAACCAGCTCTGCCACATGGTCCCGCTCCCAAACTCCGAGGAGCAGCACTTTTGATCCGTTAGGATAACGGAATACGTAATAGACGCTTTCCGCCCCCGAGATTTCAAAGAATCCAGGCCGGCGTGGGTCCGGGCGTGAGGGCGCATCCGTACACAGCAATAAACGCAATTCTGCAATCTGCTCAGGTGTATGGTTTCTGAGATCTTCCAAAATAGGCGGTAGTTTGTGTACGTTCGTCATTTTGAATCCGATCCGCCGCATGCGACTGTTCATTTCCCTCATGTATAAAGACGAATGAGGGGGCAAAATGTTTCATGAAAAATGCTTAAACATTGGGACCGTTACAAGCCTCGTTCCTGCAACGGGCCGCACTCGCACCCCAAAAACAGTCTAAATTGGCCTGATACTCGCCCTGGCTATAATCTCGTAAACCGTGTCCCAATCAGTAACGCGTAGTCAAAGAGCTAAATGCCGCATCCAATTTGATGCTTGGGTGCGCCCGATGGTTTGAGAGCGCGTTACTAGCTGAATCGGTACTTGCGCAAGCGAGTGGTTCTTGCGATAGTGCCGCGAGATTGCTTCAAGGCAGGATGCCAAGTGAAAAAAACAGCGAAGAAGTCCTCGACTCGCGAAAAGAAGTCTTTCAACGCGGACAAACGAAGAAAGCATCACCACTGGCTGGTAACCGTTTTCTATGCGGATGGCGAACGGTTCGGCCGCGTTTACACCGATAAGGACAAGGCCGCTCGGTTTGCCGATCGCCAGCGCAAATCGCCGGTCGTCAAGTCCGCGCGCGTCGCGCAGGTCTCCTGACATTCGTTTTTGTTGCTTGTTGAATAAGGCCGGTGTGCGGGGCCTTGTGAGACGTTGCTGCGGCGTGTTATAAAAGTAAAGTCGTTGAGCGGCCTTAGTATAGTGGTAGTACGGAACCTTGCCAAGGTTCAGGTGTCGGTTCGATTCCGATAGGCCGCTCCATAATTTTCAAGCACTTACACCGCTGCCTCATTTTCCATTTTTTCCAATAACTTTCCGGAGAACGCTGCGCGGACTTGGTCCAATGGGATTTCTCCGCTGTAGAGAGTCGTCATGCGTTCGGAGCTATGTCCCATCTGCTGCCGAATGACCGCGGGCTTGATCCCGGCGAGTTCCCATCGCCGGTTGCATCCCCGCCGAAACGCGTGCAAGCCCCCTTGCGATATCCCATCGGCCACACCAGATTCCGTGGCAGGCAATTCAGACGACAACCGAGACTCCATGGTGACCGTCACGCTTCCGAAGACGATCTGTTCGTGTCCGAAAGACGGAAATGAGGAGTCCGACCGGTAGGGAGCAGATCGCTCCCGCGTTGACGATGGTCTGAAAAACGTCGGAGGCGAAGGTGAGCCCGATGGTACCGCCGAGCAGAAGGTTGGTCACAAGGAAAGCTGCGGTCATTATGCACGCACCTGAGAAAGCGGCCAATAAGCCGTGCAAGAGGGGCAAGTTGCTAATGCGAGCCGCAGCCACACCCGCCACGACTATCTGGATGAGAACAGCTAGGAGTATTTGGCTGTAGTAAAGAAAAAAGAGCTTGGATTCGTTAGAAGCTCCTGACGGAGGCGAAGCGTAGTGCCCGGCAAAGCGAATGAGGATGTGTAAGATGCAAAAGACGACTCCGCCGAGGAGGCCAAGTCGCAGCGCCGAGCTCAGTTGCAGGGGAGCTCGGTTAGCAGATACGAGATTGGCGGGGACGGCGGTCGCAACCGGCGATGGTTCGAGAAAGAGCCACGAAGAAGGTCTGGGATCCGGAGGCCCACGCCGGAAGCCGGCGGCTAAGGGAAAGGCCCACAGGGCCATGAGCACCAAGGAGAAAGTAGGTTGATTCAGACTTACGAGAAAGCCCATGGCGATCAAGGATGCGAATCCAGGAAGTCCCCCACTGAGGTAGGTCTGGCCAACCTGCCAGACAACGAACAGTGAGCCAAAGACTAGAGCCAAGAAGGCTGTACTGACGAGTTGCGCAGCAACATATGCAGCTCTTGGGGAGCGGGCGCTCACGCTAGCTGTGAGCCATGTGGAAGCGCTGACGATCTCCCAGCGAACAAACAGCATGCACCCTGCGAGGAGGACGATTGCTAGCAGGAAATCCCAAAGAATCGTTGGATTCTTGGCGCCCATGAGAAGCCCTGAGGAGAAAGCTGCGGACAGGGAAAACTTCAAACCGAGGAGCAGTCCTGATGCCAGCGCAAATCCAAGCTCTGTCACCCGCGAGGCTGGCCCTATCGCCACAAGCGCGGCGAGAGACGCTCGCCAAATCCGCGTGCCAACGATTCCCGAGAGCAGTGCCGCGAAAACCAGAGAAGCCAACACGGCCGTTTGGATGGCACCTGGCACTACGGCTTGCATCAGGAGCATGAAATTAGGAAATGCAATTCCGGCGGCGACTCCGGCGAAGAGAGTTTCCCAGAAGCTCACTTCGAATAGATTTTCAGTGTTGTCGAGTGCGTTGGAGCGCTCGGGCGCAGTAGGATGGACGCGCAGCCACTTTTGCCAGATATTTTCCCTTGGTTCAGGTAACGCTGCGATGACGCGCCGAAGTGCCCCGGCGGGAGTGTCCCAGACGGACGCGCGGACATCGGCGTAGGTTTCACGGACGCGCAGCACAGCCGTCCGACTCAAGTAGACCAGAAGACCAAGTACGAGGACTCGCCAAATCTGTGCGGAGAGAAAATCCCATGACATGGCCACAAGGAAAGGAGCTAGCGCGACTGCCAGAAAGGCGTACCAGGTTGCGACGGCGAAGTAGGTTTTGTTTAGGTCGCCATTACGAATGTGCGCTAGCTCATGCAGCAGGACCGCACGAAAGGCCATCGGATCCGTGTAGAACTGAGTGACCAGCCCGCCTGTCAGCGCTATACACGGGTTTCCCGGGCGCCCGAACGCCAACCCCGTACTGGCGGTGTTCAATGGGCTCCATAAGAATCGCGGTGGACGAGTTAGTCCGGCTTCTCTTGACATGCTCTCGAGAGAAGCAGCTACCTCCGGCGCGTCCTCTAGTGATAACGGCACGAGACGTCCGCGCCGGGTTTTCACCGTGGGAATGAACCACACGATGGAAAGTGTGACCAGCAACAAAACCGCGAGGCCAGCAAACATCCATATGGCGCTGCTTCGTTGCACGCCCCTCACACAGCTTGCAAAAGCTCGAGACTTCGCGATAAGCACAGAAGGGTCCTTGAGTTTCAGAAGTCCCGCGGTGCTGCCAGAAACCTCGGCGGCAGAGGGCTCCAAGGCAAGACATTGTTGGTAGGCAGGAACAGACAATTTGTGAAGAGCCAAGCCGTTGTACATGAATAGGCTGGAACCGAAAACCGTGACGATTAGCAAGGCGAACCGGCAGCCCGTGTCGGAAGGCAAAGAAAAAGGATTCAAACGAAACTTCGATGGGGCGCTCGCTTTATCGGAAGACAAGAATGCTTCCTTTCAGGCAGTCGTAGCCAGGCTTCCGACGATGGAGTCAGCGAGCAGAGAGGCTTCCTTGCTCTTAAGGTTAAGCTCGCGAGCCTTCTCGAAGGCGAGCTTACGAACGCGCTCTAACTGATCGCGGGTAAGGAGAACTTCCGAAGAGATTTGAGGAACAGAAGGCTTGTTCTTACTAAAGAGTTTTTTGAGCGTATCGCCGATCAGGTGTTGGTCGTGAATCGAGGATTTTAGCTCCCCAGCCAGGAATGTAAGAACGCTGGACAGAACGGGAAGAGCCACGGGGGTAATGTAGGTGACAGCTTCCGCGACGCCAAATCCCAGTATCTCCTCCTTATGGATTGATTCACCGGAAACATCCGAAGGGGATTGCAGGTAGGCGGCGCTGACGGAGCGGTATAGGGGTAATTCCTGGGGAGCGGCGCGAGCAACGATATCCCGACCGATTTCGGCTGCGAGTTGATCAAATTCTGAACTGGACATACTGCCTCCGGACAACTTCAAAGCATTTTTCGCTGAACGTCCGAGGAGTCTTGCCTAGGTCGTGCGTTTAGGTCCTAAAGCGTTACAGACCATTTCAGGAATTTGAAACGAATTCTTCCTGCGGATCACTACTCAAGGAAGTATCCCTCCTCCGAGAGATAGGGCGTCAGTAGGAAGGAGAAGCAACATGCTCCCCAGTACGTTCCATCGTAATGCCTGGATTTGTGTAGTTATTCCAATCCTCGCGATGTTTACAAAGCCAGCGCGGGCACAGCAGGCGGAAGAAATCACAATTAACGTGAAGGGTATGGAAAACGTGGATGCGCGGGGCAACGCTCACGTGCAATGGGTGATGAACTTCACTCCTGCGCGGGGATACGATCGGATCAAACGAATCTATCCGAACCTATATGTATTGTTCCGTGATCTCGGACCCGAGCGATCGGGCTATGAGATCAATCGGGGAACGCTGAAAATCACGCCCGACGATGGACAAAGGTCTATCACTGTGAATGCCGATTTTATTGGGGCTGCAGTGTCACGGAAGAACCGATGGCAGATTCAGACCGAGCCGGATGAACAAATATCCAACCAGGACGGCAACAAGGTTTTTACAGTGGCGCAGTCTGGCCCAAAAAATGGAGTGAAGATTACATTCATCAACACGTATGTCCTGCCCGTGGGCGCACAAAACGTGCAACTGGGCAGCGATCACTTTCTGACATATTCGCTTGCTGTGGCTAAGGCATTGCCGGCTGCGGGACCACCGCAGGTAGACGTGAGTGTCCGTCACAGGAAACGATTGATGTCAGCAGTGTACAAAGTTTACGGAGAGATGGAAGCGGGAGACGGGGCCTATTGGGTGGCGAAGACGGTTTTCAAAAACAGCGGCAAGGTCCCGATATACAACCTGAAGATCTATTACCGGCTCGGTGACTACACGGAGACAAGCGTACCGGAGCCGTATTCATGGATCGCGGCAGGAGGGGTGGTGGTGGACCGCTATTACCCAGTGATCAGGAGCAAGGTAGCGGAATTGAAGAATGAAACACCGGTACAGCTGTACGTGCGGTACGAGTACGCCGATGCTGCTGGTAAGTCATACTCGGGTGAGGCGACGGAGCGGCTAGCGATACTCGGAATCAATCAGTTTGAGTTTTCGAATCTTGACGATGAAGATCGAACTGACAATTGGAGAGACTATTTCAACAATGCGCCTCTCCTGGCGGCCTTTGTAACGAAGATGGATGATCCTGTTCGGCAATTCGCGGGCTACGCGAGCCACAGGTCGGGAATGACCGCGCCCGCGTCGAGGACAGAAGATGCTATCGCGTGGCTGCAGGCCGCCTACGAGACCGAACTGCACAATGACATTGTGTACACCACGCCGTCGGGATCGTTTTTGACGGCAGACAATTCCGGAGTGCAGGACATCAAGTATCCGCGCGACGTATTTCGGGACAAGACCGGCACCTGCATCGACTTGGCAATCACATATGCGGCGTTGGCGGAGAGCGTTGGGCTACACGCAATCCTGATGGTCGTGCCAGGACACACGTTTGCAGTGATCCGGCTGCCGAACGGGCAATACCTTCCGGTGGAGAACACGAGCTTGGGAGGGGGAAACCAACGAGCAGGTTTCGAACAAGCGGTGAAAGCGGGCCAGAAAGAATTCGGAGAGTATTTGCAGGATGGGCGATTCTATCTTGTGGATGTGCAAAAGGAATGGGATACCGATCGAGTGCCTACACCGGAGTTGCCTCAACTGGCATCGGATTTCCTCGAAAAGAGCGGCATTCGTCCGTGGGATGGGCGAACCGGTGGAGGGCCGGCAACCGGTGGTGGAGCTCGGAACGCCCAGGCGGGTACGGCATTGGCAGGCAATGCGATACAGGGGACTGCGTACCGCGTGGTGCACGATCATGGCATCGGAACGCTTGCGGCTTTTTGCGTCGGCGTCCTGTACATTTCAGGAGAAGAGATCGCTTTCCAGGCGGAGCGAGCCAGCGACGGTCGAATGGATCGTTTTGTGATCAAGAAGAGCGACATTAAAGAGGCAAAAAAAAACAGAATGCCGTTGGGACAGAACGGAAACTACTTCGAAGGGTTCCACATTCGTCTGATGAATGGCGTCAACTATAACTTAGCAAACATCGACCAGAATGGGAGGGGCTTGTCTGCGGATACGGTTCTGATGGAATTGATGCGCGCAAATTGACATTGCAGTTGTTCTCTCCAGACATTCACAAGAACTCTACCGATACTGTTTGTGCGGCCTTGGCATTGTAAACATGCGACACACTAACCTTGATTGACAAGCAGCGTGAGCGGGTCCTCCATCCTTTTCAATGACTTAGCGTTCCTTACCAACGATTTCGCGGCGTGAACTGTATACGTCTTGTCAGTTGTCCGATCCTAGCGTCTAATGTTGCTGGAGGCTCTATGGACATTTTGGCGGCATTGAAGCTGGAAGAAACAAAGCTACAGCGACAGTTGAAGGGAGTGCAGGTAGCCATCGCAGCTCTCAATGGTGCACACCATGCTCAGCCTCGCGCACGTGTGGTCAGTCCCGAAGGAGTCCATCGTAAGCGAACGATGTCTGCGGCGGCGAGGGCGAAGATTTCCAAGGCAACAAGAGCGCGATGGGCTAGGTTCAGGGCTGAAAAGGTCAAAAAAGGGAAGTGATCGGTCCTCTTTTGCAAATGGGAGAGGCTTCGGAGTTGCGCACCCGAATTTCGCAAAGGGTATCCGTGAGCGGCGAACCGTTACAACGTCATATGCCTCGATGACCTTGGCCGTGCCGCACGGAAGAAGATGCTTCACGAAGCCTCCCGTTTCGCTTGTATACCATCTTGTCTCTACAATCGACCGTTTTGATTTCTGCCGGAGAATTTAGATCTTCCGTAACAACAACTTCTTGGTAACCATGTGCGCCCTGGCTTAGGACGCCCATCACTTCCGATTCTTTCAGATAGCGAAGTCGCGCAGATTCTTCCGTGCGAAGCGTCACCTGCACAAGGCCCATCAAGGTTGCACGCTCCGCGCTAGTCATCTTTTCGTTGAGCATCACTCCGCTTCGTTCCACAGCGACAAATGGCGGAGTTGTGTGTTGGCCGTTCCAGCGCTCTATAATTTTCGAAACTGCAACCGCAGGCGGCAATAGAGGCATTGTCTGACCCAGAAAAATAGCCTGGCATGGATAGAGAATGCCGCCTTTAAGGATCTCCCGGGACGCTAAGTCTGTGCCGAGCGCATGCAACGTATTGACATCAGGGAATTGCCATCTCGAGAAGCGCGCAATCATTGTCAGCACCGTGGTGTCGGGCTTTGGGAATCGCCGGGGAGTAATCGCAAGCCGTCGTTCTACTTCATACAGAAGTGCTTCGGCAGTATGGCAATGCTGCCCGCAGACGACCAGTCCGTGATTTCCAAGGATGAGAACGTCCGTCTCCGCCGCACCAGCGACCGCCTTTTCAATTTCTCGGGCGAGCGGTATGCCGGACGCTGCGTACGGAATCCATTGCCAGTGCAGGCCGGCCAGCCGCTCTTTGAGTTGCTTGGGTCCATCCAGACGTATTGCCCAGGCAATGGCGTTGATCGAGTGCACGTGGATGACAACACGATGCCGGAGGACGGCATGCATCGCTGTTTCAATGGATGGACGCAGCTCCTCGTTCAGAGCATGGTGCGACGCAATTTTTGAGTCGTCTAGGATAGATTCTTTAAGTCCCGCCAATTTCAGCGGCACGAATATCTCTTCCTGCATTGCCTGTGCGAGCCAACTGCCGGACGCCTTAACCCATAGAATTCCACCGAGTTTTATGGACGTATTCCCATTGCTGGCTTGCACTAGCAGCGGATCGCTGCCGACGCGTGCGGACAAATTGCGAAGGCACATGAACTCGCTTTCGTGCCGTGTGGACAGCAATTTTAGTTGGGCTCCATTCTTCACGAACTAACTCCTCCTTCGTTTCTGGATATCGCAACTTTCTTCTTATCCCTGCAATATCCGTAGTGCGTCCTTAGATTGGTGGTTCGCTCTAGACTTCGCTCTGCTCTGGCCGATCTTTATGGAGGCTTTGAAAATGGTCCCGACAGAAAGTATTCCTCCCAATTTGTGCGAAGCAATGGCGGCCAGGCCCATGGATGCGATGCACCCACAGGACGCGCAATCAGGATTCCCGCCAAACTGGCATGGAGTGATCTTTGTCTTTAGGTCCGCCGACAACGTCTGGGTCGTGAGCGCAAAAACACAGTCTTGGGGCCTCCGCGGTGGTGAGGCGAACTGTTGGATCACGGCCCGCGGCATATCGAGCTTCGGATATTGGCTCCGCAATTCCATCATTTCTGCAATGGCTGCGGTCCGCTCCTCAGGACTCAAGATTTCCGTCAGTTGATCTCCAACCTGAGGAGTAAATAGGCTGAACCATACCTTCTTAATTTCCGGGCGCGGTGTCCAGAATTCCAGGAATTCAGCCAAGTATCCCGGTCGCTTCATCATTTGCCCCGTGACCGTGCAATGGATCGTGACCCTCTGGCCCAAGATGTTTTTGAGAATGCGATCGTAGGTTGCTGGCGCTCGCCGAATATCGTGTTCCGGTTGCAGCCCATCAATGGATACGACTACGTGCAAACGCGGCAGGCTCGCCCAGGTTGGACCCATCGTTCGGAAAGCGCTGGTAACAATTTGCACGTGAATTCCGCGCCCTGTTAACAGAGGGATCAGCAGCTCTAGCTCGCGATACCGCACCAGCGGATCGCCCCCGACGATTGATAAGTGCAAAGGCTTCAGCCGATCGACCACTTCCAGAACTCCGTCCACCAAGGATTGGCCCCTTCGATCGTTCAGGTCGCGCAGTGTCTTTCCGCCGCCTAGATGTGCGTCGTCATACGCGTAACATCCCGGGCATTGCAGTGGGCATTCGCGTGTGATTTCTAACGAAAGAGAGGGATGTTCACCCTTAAGGATCTTGCCCCATGCTTGAAGAATTTGAGAGGTCTGCATCGATGATGGGCCTTTTCCGACCGCACGCAAATCGTACGGTCTGTGAGTGCGTTTGCTTGGTTGCAAGCCTCGCGGGAGGAACGGCGGGGCACCGATTTTCTTTCAAAGCAATATCGGTCGCTCAAGCACTTCGTGAGCTGGGGAAGGCTAGTTCTAGGAAAAACAGGGAGGAGAGGTGTCGGTCGCTTGACGCACTAAGGTCAGCGTGCAGGAAGGGCCTCGATTTTGGAAAATCTGGCCAATCGAAAATAGGCTGGCCCGAAAGTGAGGAACGCTGGCCAGGCAATCCGATACATGGCTCTTCGCAACAAAGAGTACATTGTACCGAAGCTGGGAAACTAGGTTGTTCTGATTACCCTGTGGCTTAACTACGGGTGGATCGGGTAGCCCGTCAAGAGATCCCCCAACCAACATCAGACACAACAAACATGCCGCGATTTGGATTCTCATGATCTTCCAGCCTGCTCGTCTATCGGCACGGAAAGTGTGTTGCTTGCGATCATCCCGTTCACAGACTCCATCTGGGTCATATTGCGTTCGATTGGCCAGCGACAACCCATCCCCCAGTTCCTTCGATCCGCTCAACACTACGGGAGATAGCTTGCAACGAGAACGGGATAGATGCAAACCAGGATTTTCATTTTCCATCAGTCCACAAAATCGATGATGGCGCCCTCGTGGCGATACAGGAAGCCTGCAAATTGTCCGAAGTTAGGCGATGCGACATTGTTGAACACCGCATTGAAATTACCGTGGTTTGTCACATTGAGCGTATAGACCCCGAGCCGAATGTGATGTGATTTACCGCTTCTGTTTCCGAGAAACGGCACGCGGAATTCACGATAGAGCTTCAAATCGAGAGAGAAAAATTCCGAGAAGCGCTGCCCGTTGGGAACGCCCACATACTGCTGCTGAACATCAACGGCCGAATAGGAATAACCCGAGTGAACGTCCGCGAGCGGACTGAACGTCATCTTCCATGGTATCGCGAAGATTCCCCAGGCAATCACGCGATGCGGAATATCCGAAGGGAGGATGCCATAAACATTAGGACGAATCACTGGCGCTGCAAATGGAATGGCAATGTTAGAAAGACTGTTCAAGTCTCCGCGAGCGCGGCTCCAAATGTAGGACACGTTCACCTGATCGTGCTCGCGAAGAGTGTAATGCGTGGTGGCTTCCAGCTCGCGATAGTGAGACGACCCTGTGTTCGTCAGGGCCATAAAGGATTGGCCGCCGGATGCCGCTGTAAACGGATTTACGTCGAAAAGATAGGTAGTGCGGCTGTCAAGGTAGCCTACCTTGAACTTCAGGTCCGACCGCAATTGCCGATCCACCTCGCCGTTCCAGGTGACGTTTCGAGGTGTTGTGTTCGTTTTGCTGGGCAAGCCAGAACCCAGGAGCGGATTAACACTGCCGGCATAGACGCTCGTGTAAGTGATCGAAGGACCGGTCGGAACGCCGAAGGCATCGAATCCGGTGATTGTGCGGCTGGGATTTGCCGCGAAATCACCGGCGAGCAACGGAAGCACGCCATAAAACATCCCAGCCCCCGCTCGAATTACGGTCTTGCCCGCTTTACCGGGTGAATAGGCCACACCGGCACGCGGCGCAAATGCCGCGGACCAACCGTAAGATTCGGTGGAAAAACGCGCGCCGAGATCAAGACTCCATTGAGGAGTAATCACCCAATGATCCTGGATGAATTCCGCCACGGAACTGTCAGAGGGTTTTTGAGGATTCGCCGACCCAAAGGTAATTTCTTGGGCCAAAGAGTTGTCTTGGCGCAACAGTTGAATCGGATGAGATGCAGTGGTTCCGAAAAAAGAGCGATAGTCAACGTCGGCGCCCACGCGTATTTCGTGTTCGCCGTGCCAGTCTTTCTTGGGAAATTGGTACGAAGGGACTGCCTGAAACTCCTTGCCCCTTCTCGACCACCGATTGTAGAAGTTACCGCCCCATCCTTCCGGTGTGATCAGCATGTCCGCGGGTCCCTGGCCGTGCGCATTACTGTCAAACCGCATGTACTGGCCAACAAAACTGAAAATTGCTCCGGAACTGAACTGATATTTGTCACTGAGGCCGATTGCCCACCCGCTTTGGTTCAAATCGTTGGACGCAGGCTGCGGAACCAACGCGCTTATGTCCGCATGCTGCTGGCGCAAGGGAAACAGATTGACGGTAAGGGTGAGCACATGATTCGGCGCAAGAATTGCCTCGAGCGTTGTGAACGAGTTGAATCCCTGGCGCTTGCTGATGTCGTCCGGCCAGGGGAGACCTTCCACTGTAGTTTTCTTCATTTCGTACTGGAACACTTCGGAGAGCAGGAATTTGTGAGGAATCAGGGGAGCGTCGAAAGCAACCCCGGGGATGGCTTCGGCTAAACCCACCATGTGGCCTTCCTTCCCAAGGACGGAAGGCACGATCCCCCTAAGTTTGAAGCCCCATTTATCGTCGGGGGGTCTCGTCTCAATCGAAGTCAATCCACCGGAGAAACTCCCCAAGCCGGCGTCGTACGGAGTCTTATAGACGGCAAAGGATTCGACCGCATCCGTGGGAATCGGAACTCCAAAGCTTCCCGTGATCGGATCGGTCGTGCGCGCGGAATTGACAATCAGCAGGCTCTGATTTTCATCCGCGCCCTTGAAGGTCAATTTGCTGTCTAGGGTGCGAATCACACCCGGCGTAATAGGAAGAACGTCTCTTACTTTTTCCTGCGGCGTGGGAATCGTGGTCAATTCGCTATTGGTAACGGTTGCCGGCGGCACGGAGGAACTCTCTGTGGTGATTGCCGCAGCAGTTGCATTCACCTCGACCTTTTCGGAAACCGTCTCCAATTGCAAAGTAAAGTCCTGGACACTTTGCTGTCTCGCGCCAAGGGTGACTGACTTCGCGATAGCCTTAAATCCTGGCGCGCCGACGGAAATAGTGTAGGTGCCGGGTCGCAGGCCGGAGAATTCGTATCGGCCGTTCTCATCTGTTTCGGCACTCAGGGGAGGACCATCTGCCGGAACGCGAGAAAGTTTTATGGTGATTCCTGCAAGACCACCTTCAGAATTTCCTGGCGCTGTGGAGATATTCCCGTGCAGAGAGGCGGTTTGATCGTTGACGTTCTTCGGCGCGGTTTTCTGCGCGAATGCGGTGTTACAGACGAAAAAGAAGACCATGGCGGCTGCCAATCGCGAAGACCACAACCAGGTCTTGCGCCAAGTCATGGCTCTCGAAGCTTGGTCATCCCCGCGCCGGCAAAATGGAGTTACGCCCATCTATCAATGGTAGCAGAGTCGCGCGCATGTTTCGCTTAGGAGAGCTACCGTGTGCTCATCCTTGCATGTGGGAATCAAATAGAAACCGGCGCAGATTGGCGTAAAACGGAAGGCGATGGCTCCCTCGCAGAATGCGATGGTGCGTTTTATATGTGGCAAGTTTTCCTCAGCTTTCCTTAATTCACAGTGTTATTTCTTGAACTGCGCAAGTACAATCGCGCTCAGCCGCATAAATGAACTCCAACTCGAACACGGTCACCGTCGCCGTAGGAAGCACACGAAAGCCGAAGGTTGGCGCAGTGCGCGAAGCGCTCACCTCCATCGGATTCCTCCTCGCTCCGAATAAGAAGATTGAAGTCGTCGGCGCAGAAGTCGAAAGCGGCGTTGGGCATACTCCCGTCAGCCGCGAGGAATTGATGCAGGGCGCTCGGCAGCGAGCGGAAGCGGTTGCCAAACTTGCGGCGAAGAATTGCGAACCGTGGAGTTACTTCGTTGGCCTCGAAGGCGGTCTCGACGTGATTATGGACGGCGGCCAGAGGCGCGTTTTCCTCGAAGGATGGGCTTACGTGAGCGACGGGATATACGGATTTTTTGGCCGATCCGGCAGCATCGAAATTGCGGAATCTATCGCCGGAGAAGTGATTGATCGCGGCGTGGAACTTTCCGTTGTGATTGACCGCTTTGCAGGCGAGGCCGGTATTCGTGACGCGCAAGGTGCGTGGGGCGTGCTTAGCGGTAATCTGATTACGCGGCAGGATGCGTTTCGGATTGCCGTGATCGCGGCGTTGGCGCCGTTCTATAATGCAAAGATGTACCGCCGCGCTGCGGTGGCGAGATAATAGCACGGAGGGTCAAGCGTGGACATCGTCAAAGGGAATATGGGCTGGATCGAAGTCGTGGTCGGGCCAATGTTTTCGGGCAAGAGCGAGGAATTGATTCGCCGACTGCGGCGGGCGGAATTTGCGCGCCAGCGCGTGCAAATCTTCAAACCCGCGATTGACGAGCGCTACTCGGTGGACGAAATCGTTTCGCACTCGGGCCTCGGTATTCAATCGGAGTCTGTGCATAAGGCTTCGGAAGTCATGGCGAAGGTCCAACCGCGGACCGAAGTAGTTGGAATTGACGAAGCGCAATTCCTCGGAGACGAGATCGTGGACGTTTGCACGCAGCTTGCGAATCTGGGCAAGCGCGTGATCGTGGCCGGATTGGATACGGATTATCTGGGCCGGCCTTTTGAACCAATGCCGAGACTGCTTGCGATGGCCGAGGAAATTACGAAGCTGCTGGCGATTTGCGTTCGCTGCGGAAACCCGGCCGTGCACACCCAGCGGCTTGTGGAAAGCGATGAACTGATCGTGGTCGGCGCTTCGGGAACCTATGAAGCGCGGTGCCGCCGGTGTTTTGAAACGAATCCCGCCCTCGCCAATGCCAAGAAAGAAGGCCCGCAATTGATTGCGCGCAGCCGGACTGCGGGAACAGCAGGGAAGTAACGCCAACCAATTTTCTCTCCTGGAAAAGGAAATATCTTGCGAATTGAATCGAAAGCACCAACGCGTGTCGACCTTGCCGGCGGCACTCTGGACATCTGGCCGCTGTATCTCTTTCATCCTGGCGCATTGACGATCAACGCGGCGATTACGCGCTACGCGAGTTGCGTAATCGAAACGCGCGATGCTGGCGAGCAGAAAATCCATCTGATTTCGCGTGACACGAAACGCGAAGAGAGCTTTGCTTCGTATGCAGCTATGGTGAAGGCAAAGAGATACAAGCTGCCGCTGCTTGCGGAGATTGCGAAATTTTTTCGCCCCGAACACGGTTTTACGCTGACGACAGATTCGGAAGCGCCGGCTGGCGCTGGAATCGGCGGATCGAGCGCGATGGCCGTGGCGATTTGCGCGGCGCTGGACCGTTTCACTTCCGCGGGCAAAAGCAAAGTGGACTGGATTCACATCAGCCGCGATGCGGAGGGAGTGGTCATCAAGGTGCCGACAGGAACCCAGGATCATTACCCTCCGGCGTTCGGGGGCGCGGCTGCAATTGAATTGCCGCCGGGCGGCGAGAGGCGCGTGGAATTGCGTGTGGACCTGCGTGAGCTCGAGGAACGGATTGTGCTGTGCTACACGGGAAAGCCGCGGCAGTCCGGGATCAACAATTGGGAAGTGTTCAAGGCTCATATTGACGCGAAGAAGCGCGTGTTTGAAAACCTGGAACGCATTTCGGAAGTGGCGCAAGCGATGCGAGGGGCGCTGGAAAAAGCGGACTGGAACGAGACCGGTCGCTTGATGCGGGAAGAGTGGAGCTTCCGGAAGAAGAACCTGCCGACGATTTCCACGAAGACGATTGACCGGATTATTGAGAACGCGCGGAAGAAGGGCGCGCTCTCCGGCAAAGTGTGCGGTGCGGGCGGCGGTGGATGCGTTGTGTTGCTGATTGAGCCGGAGGCGCGGGAATCGGTCGAGAAGTCAGTTGTGCAGTCGGGCGGGGAACTGCTGCCGATGCGGATTGACCGGTCCGGCGTGCAGGTGAATGTAAGTTGAGATTGGTCCCGAACAGGTAGGGACAAGCGCGAAAAGAGCAGTTCCACTTTGGGAATAATTTGACCCCACCCTGGTTGTTTTCCTAAGAGTGGTAAACAAAAGACTTACAAGTGAATTATTGCGCGCAGAAGCTTGAGCTGCCCCTACCCCTGGGATATTTCGGATCCACTTAGAGGCATAGTTACATTATCGGAAAGTGGCTCGCTACAGAAGGCAGTTGGCGTTGACTTGGGTGTGCTGGTGGCCTAGTATCCGGCGGCAATGCGGAAGTGAAAAACGAGGGTTGACCGGATGAGCGATTGGGTCTATCTGCAGGCAAGTCCCGGCGAGGAATTGATGCGGTTGCATCACTTTTCGATTGTGAAGGAGCAAAGTCCCGGCAATGTGACTTTTGCAATCACGGTCAAAGAATTTGCGGTACCACCCCCTGGGCAGCGGGTGAGGTTCTACGCGGAGGCGGACAAGGCTGTGAATCAGAAAACGGCTTCCTTTGTGCCGTGCGGGTGGGGTGATTCGATTTTTTCAGCGCTTGGCGATTGCGTGAGGTTGATCCGGCAGTTTCCGTATGAAGGAGAAGGGCGCGGGGCGTCATGATCTTGCAGTTCAAGAAGCGATCCTTGCAGGCAGGTGTGACCGCGCTAGAGATAAAGGGAAACATTCATTGCGGTCCGGAGTGCGCACGTTTGGAGAAAGAAGTGGATGGCATGATCGCGGCGCATGAAACTCGAGTGGTTTTTGATATGTCGGAGGTAACCCACGCCGATAGCGCAGCGATTGGTTCGATCGTCAGGTGTTTCACGAAACTCAAAAGTGCCGGCGGAATGCTGCGGATTGCCGCAGCTCAGCCAATGATTCACTACAGCCTGAAATTAACCAAAGTGGACAAAGTGATTGAAATATTCCCAGCAGTGGAGCAAGCAGTGAAGCGGTTTTCAGAGCCAGAGGCGGGCGCAAGTCCGCAAGCCTGACCTTTCCAGCAGTCCTGATAGGCAGAATGGCAGTTCCTCACCTGAAGTCGCTCATTGCCTCTGGTCTGCGGCACGAATTCTTGAGCCGTTTGCGGATGTCGACGGCATCTGTTCACGGGGCCGATTGCATCGTAGAATAGGGGAATCCGGTCCCCTTCGAAGCGCAGGGTAAACAGGGATCCGGGCGTGGGACTATGCCGAACTGGTTCGCGATTGCGGTGGCGGTGATGATGTTCGCCGATGCGGACGTGCCGCGCGTATATAATTTGCGGCAACCGGCGCAGCCCGCGGCTCCGGTGACGTTCGGCGAAGAGATTCCGCTCTTTCCCACCAATCCTAAGAGCGATGCGGATCAGACCCCGCCGCAAAATCCGGTCCACAAATCAGCGACCTTGCAGGAAGAGTCCAAGCTGGCGCTGATTCGATTTGTTTCCGGCGAGTTCGCGAAGGCTTCCAAGTCTCTGCCTGCGGGCAAAGAGGGCTTTTTAGTTTACGCAGATAAGCCTCTCAACACGCAACAGCTCGATCACACGGTGGCGACCCACGGCGCGGCGGTGCATGTTGGCGATAACGTGCAGATTACCAAGCTGGACTTCAAAGACCACGTGATCATAGTGGACGTGAATGGCGGGGGGCGTGGCAAGAAACGTTTTCTGGATCACCTACAAATTGGAATGGGCGGCACGCCGGTGCCGACTAGCACGGTAGCTTCGGAAAACCAGGGGCCTCCGGGATTGCAACCTGGTATGGGCAGCACGATTTTTCTGGAATTCAACAAGCCGATTCCGGACCTTACGCCGGAAGAGCTGAAACAGCTTCTTTCTCCTCTGCTGGATTTTTCGAAGCAGCGGTCGGCTTCGGTGCAGTGGTTCGATACGCTTCCGCCGGATATCAAGAAGGCGATTCAGGACCGGCGGCCTTTGATTGGGATGGATCGCGAGATGGTGGTGGCTGCAATCGGCAAGCCGGGGCACAAGGTGCGAGAGCGGGACAACGACGGTAACGAAATTGAGGATTGGATTTACGGGACGCCGCCGGCGAAGACGATCTTTGTGCGGTTCACCGGGGACCGCGTGAGCAGCATTAAACAGTTTCCGAATTGAGTTTTGGCGACTAGTCTAGTTCATTTTGTTCCCCATAAAAATTATTTAGAAGCGCATTGCGTTGACAATTCGCGCTGTAGCCCATAGCATTTTCTGTTCCACTCGTGTCGCTCGTTGTCACTGAGCGCCGCACCGGAATACAAATCTCACCGGAGGCAGCATGCCCATCAAGGTAGCAATCAACGGCTTCGGCCGCATCGGCCGAAATATCGTCAGAACCGCGCTCGACGACAAGGACATCGAATTTGTCGCGGTGAATGACGTGACGGATGCGAAGACGCTGGCGCATCTTTTGAAGTACGACTCGATTTTGGGGAATTTACCCCACACGATTACGCACACGGAAGACACCATTTCCGTGAATGGCAAGCCGTTCAAGGTTTTCAAGGTGAAGGATCCGGCGCAGATTGACTGGCCGAGTGTTGGCGCGGACGTGGTCGTGGAATCGACCGGGCTTTTCACCAAGGGCGAACAGGCGAAGGCGCACCTGCGCGGCTCTGTGAAAAAAGTGATTATCTCGGCGCCGGCGGACGGACCGGACGCAACGTTTGTGCTGGGCGTGAACGACAAGACTTACGATCCCGCGAAGCACAACGTGGTTTCGAATGCTTCGTGCACGACGAACTGTCTTGCGCCTGTTGCCAAGGTGATTCACGAAACGTTTGGGATTCAGAGCGGTACGATGACGACGATTCACTCGTACACAAACGACCAGAAGCTACTCGATCTGCCGCACAAGGATTTGCGGCGTGCGCGTGCCGCGGCGATCAGCATGATTCCCAGCTCGACCGGCGCGGCGAAGGCGTTGCATCTCGTGATTCCGGAATTGAAAGGCAAGCTCGATGGTTACGCGATGCGCGTGCCGACGCCGAATGTGAGCGTGGTGGACTTGACCGTGTTTGTGGAACGTCAAGCTACCAAGGAAAGCGTGAACGCGGCGCTGAAGGCTGCGGCGAACGGTCCGATGAAGGGAATCCTTGGCTACACAGAAGAGGAACTTGTTTCCGCTGACTTCAAGGGGAATTCCAATTCTTCGATCGTGGACTCGGAATACACGAAGGTTGTCGGCGATCGCTGCGTGAAAGTTCTGGCGTGGTACGACAATGAATGGGGATATTCTTGCCGGTGCCGCGATCTCATCAAGTTCATGGCGAGCAAGTTCTAAAGGAAGTTATCAGTCATCAGTTTTCAGTATTCAGTAAAGGCGGGTTCAATACGCTGATGACTGGGAACTGATGACTGAATACTGAAGACTCAAAAAATGGACAAACTGACAATTAAGGACCTGGAATTGCGCGGTAAGCGTGTGTTCATTCGCGTAGACTTCAACGTTCCGCTGAAGGATGGCGTTGTTACGGATGACACGCGGATTCGTGAAACTCTGCCGACTTTGCGATTGGCGATAGAAAAGGGCGCGCGGCTGGTGCTGGCTTCGCACCTTGGCAGGCCAAAAGGCGGGCCGGATCCGAAGTATTCCGTGCAACCTGCCGCTAAAAAGCTGGAAGAGCTGCTGGGCAAGCCTGTGGCATTTGGCCTCGACTGCGTGGGCCCTGGCGTTGAAGGACAAAGCAAGGCGTTGCGCGACGGGGAAGTGCTCGTTCTGGAAAATGTGCGGTTTCATCCGGAAGAAGAAAAGAACGATGAAGCGTTTTCGAAACAGCTTGCGGCATTGTGCGACGGACTGTTTGTTTGCGATGCGTTCGGTTCGGCGCATCGCGCGCATGCTTCCGTGGTCGGGATTACGAAGTTTGTCCGGAAGGCGGCGGCTGGGCTCTTGATGGAAAAAGAGCTGGCATATCTGGGCAAAGCGGTGACGAATCCGGCGCGGCCGTTTGTGGCGATCATTGGTGGGGCGAAAGTCAGCGACAAGATTGAAGTCGTTGAGAACCTGATGAAGATTGCCGATGCGATGTTGATTGGCGGCGGCATGGCCTACACCTTTTTGAAGGCGCAGGGATTGCAGATTGGAAAGTCACTCGTTGAAGACGACAAACTTGATCTGGCGCGGAAAATTTTGGCTGACGCCAAGGCGACAAGTTTCAAGTTCTTGCTTCCGGTGGACCACGTTACGGCCCCGGAATTCAAGGCGGATGCGCCAGCAACTGTAGGAGACGTGACCGCAACTCCCGCGAACCAAATGGGCCTCGACATCGGACCGAAGACGATTGAGGCGTACGCGGCGGAAATCGCAAAAGCAAAGACAATTGTGTGGAATGGGCCGATGGGCGTTTTCGAGATGCCCGCATTCGCCAAGGGCACGCTCGAAGTTGCGAAAGCGGTGGCTGCCGCGACGGGAGCTGGAGCGATTTCCATTGTGGGCGGCGGCGATTCGGTTGCCGCGGCGCATCAGTCCGGCGTTGCGGACAAAATCTCCCACATTTCTACGGGCGGCGGCGCTTCGCTGGAATTTCTCGGCGGGCGCAAGCTTCCGGGCGTTGAGGCGCTGACCAACCGATGAGCGGTACAAAGCGGCGCCGCGTGATGGCGGGCAATTGGAAGATGTACAAGACGCAGGCCGAGACCCGCGCGTTCTTTGATGCGTTCAAGCCGCTCGTGGCCGACGCCGATGATTGCGACATCATAATCGCGCCACCGTACACTTCGATTTCGGTGGCCGTCCAGTACGCACAAGGAACCAAGATCGGCATTAGCGCGCAGAATTTGGATTGGCGTAAAGAGGGTGCGTTTACGGGAGAGGTGTCCGCGGACATGCTGGCAGATGCGGGCTGCCGCTACGTCATCATCGGGCACTCCGAGCGGCGCCAATACTTTGGGGAAACAGACTCCGGCGTGGCGCAAAAGAGCAAAGCTGCCGTGGACGCGGGCCTAATTCCGATTGTTTGCGTGGGCGAACAGCTTGCCGACCGTGAAGATGGGCATACGGAGGCGGTGCTCTCTCAGCAATTTATTGGTGGTCCGGGTTCGTTGACCCCGGATGAGTTCTCCCGTATTCTTTTAGCATACGAGCCGGTATGGGCCATTGGCACGGGCCGTGTGGCAACGCCGGAAATCGCGGCTGCTGCACATCGGTTCTTGCGCCAGTGCGTGGCCGATCAGTTTTCTGCGGAACACGCCTCAGCGGTACGAATTCTCTACGGCGGCAGCGTCAAGCCTGAAAACATTCAGGGGTTGATAGCGCAGCAAGAGCTGGATGGCGCGCTAGTGGGCGGAGCAAGCTTGGTCGCGGAAAGTTTTGCGAAAATTGTGCACTGTCGCTAGATTCGGCAGTTCTCGGCTTATACGGATTTGAGGAGTAACGAATGCCTGGTTGGATGAAGTGGGTCGTTTCGCTGCTGGTTGGATTTGGGATTATTGTCGCAGGATGGAAACTATCCGATTCGCGATGGTTTTTCTGGTTATTGCCTGCATTTTTTGTCATGAACTGCCTGGTGCTGATTATCGTGGTGCTGCTGCAGAGCGGCAAAGCGGCGGATCTTGCCGGCGCGTTCGGCGGCGCGGGAAGCCAGACAGCTTTTGGGCCGCGCGGTGCGGCGACGATTCTTTCACAGGCGACGACGTGGTGCGCGGTGATGTTCATGGTTTGCGCCCTGGCTTTGGTGCTGCGAGTAGATCGTGGCTTGGATCGTGGCGGCTCGGTGATTTACAACACGACGAAGCCGGCTGCCACAAAGCCTGCGACGACAACACCGGCCCCGGCGGCGACACCTGCTCCAGGGACTCCGACACCGGGTACGCAGCCGCAACAACAGCCACAACAGCAACAGGCACCGGCTTCTGCGCCGGCGCCTCAGAAAAAGTAGGGCGACGTTCTGATTCGGTTGCGAGCTACGGGCATCGCAGCTAAGATAGTTTTCATCACCCTCGTGCGGCAGTGGCGGAATTGGCAGACGCACCAGCTTGAGGGGCTGGCGGTAGCAATACCGTGGAGGTTCGAGTCCTCTCTGCCGCACCAAACTTCGATCTTCAGCGATTCTAGGGCGGTCCTTTAACTCGGGGCCGCCTTTCCGTTGTTCCAGACTCACGATTTTCCGCAGCGGATGTATGCTATGAACCTGTTTTTGCGCTGAGGTATGGGTGCATCCATGGAATCGCGCGACCCCAAAATCACAGACAACAGCGAGCAACGGCGGGGCACTTTTTTCCGCGCGGTGTTCTCTACTGGCCACAAATCTATCGGCCTGCGATTTCTGTGGCTGGCGTTGTTTAGCGTAGTCGTCGGCATGACGCTTTCGCTTGCGATGCGCATGCAGCTTTCGTATCAGGCCGCTGGCTCGCTGGCCAATATCGGCAGTCCGGAGCGTTACGTTGCGATTACGCTCCTCCACGGTACGCTGATGGTGTTTTTTGTTCTTACGGCCGCGCCGCAATGCGGATTTGGATATTTTCTCTTGCCATTGCAGATCGGCGCGCGAGAAATGGCTTTTCCGCTGTTGAGTGGAATTTCTTTCTGGATGATGACGGCGTCGCTCGTGGGAATTCTTTTTTCTGTTCTGATTTCTCCCGAAAGCGGCGCGACGCTATGGCTTCTAAGTGCGACCTGCTTTTCCGGCGCGATGTTGCTCGCTTCGCTCAACATCTGCGTGACCACCATTGAACTTCGCGCCAAGGGCATGACTTTGCCTCGTTTGCCCATCTC
>Ga0210406_10000709_pt1 | contig 43883 bp, 29 predicted proteins | sample IncBWC30MmetaG_FD_155454 | JGI IMG/M metagenome (GOLD analysis project Ga0210406, IMG submission 155454) | Forest soil microbial communities from Barre Woods Harvard Forest LTER site, Petersham, Massachusetts, United States - Inc-BW-C-30-M | ecosystem: Environmental > Terrestrial > Soil >...
GCTGATGTTGATTGCCCTCTACTCCCCGCATGGAACCTACGACGCCAAGTTTCTGGCGAATTACGCGTATATCAATATCAGCGACCCGATTACGCGTGCTCCGGGCATAGGCAACGTCCAGATTTTTGGCGCCGGACAATATGCGATGCGGCTGTGGGTGAAACCGGATCAACTGGCAAAGCTGGGCATCACTGTTACCGAAATTGTCAGCGCGATTCAGACGCAGAACACCGTGAACCCGGCCGGAAAGGCGGGTGGAGAACCGGCGCCGAAGGGCCAGGAATTTACCTACTCGGTTCTCGCGCAAGGCCGGCTTGCATCCCCGGAAGAATTTGGACAGATCGTGGTGCGCGAAACGCCGGACGGCGGAACCGTGCGTGTGCGCGACGTCGCGCGGCTGGAATTGGGTTCCCAGGACTACAGTGTTGTGGGCCGACTGAACGGCAAACCAAGCGCCGTCATTGCCACTTATCAATTGCCGGGCTCGAACGCCGTTGCAGCAGCCGAAAGCGTCAAGAAGCTGATGTCCGAGATGAAGCAGCGCTTCCCGGAAGACATGGACTACGTCGTAGCACTCGACCAGACTCGCGCGGTTACGGAGGGCATCAAGGAAATCGTTAAGACACTTGTGATTGCCCTCGTACTGGTGATCCTCGTGGTCTACCTTTTCTTGCAGGGCTGGCGCGCCACGCTGATTCCGCTGCTTGCGGTGCCAGTCTCGCTGGTCGGCACATTTGTGCTTTTCCCGCTGTTCGGCTTCTCCATCAATACGCTTTCACTCTTCGGTCTTGTGCTGGCGATCGGCCTCGTGGTGGACGACGCTATCGTCGTGGTCGAAGGTGTGGAACGGCACATCGAGGAGGGCATGACACCCAAGAACGCGGCATTGAAAGCGATGGAAGAACTTTCAGGCCCCGTTGTTGGAATCGCGCTAGTGCTCTCTGCCGTATTTGTGCCGACCGCCTTTATCCCGGGCATTACTGGCAGGCTGTACCAGCAGTTCGCCGTCACCGTGGCGATTTCGGTGCTTCTCTCTGCCTTTAACGCACTCACCCTCAGTCCGGCGCTTGCCGCACTGCTGCTCCGGCCCCGGACAGAGAGTCGAGGATTGCTGAGGCGGTTTTTCGATTGGTTTAACCGCACCTTCGAGAAACTAACTGAAGGCTACGTCCGTTGGAGTGCAGTGCTAATCCGAAAGACTGTGGTCGCGATCGTGTTGCTAGTGGCCTTTGCGTTGGGGGGCGGTTTTTTTGCCAACCGAGTGCCATCAAGCTTCCTTCCTGACGAAGACCAGGGCTATGCCTTTGTGAATCTCCAGCTCCCGAACGGAGCTTCGCTGGAACGCACCACTGCAGTCGCGGCTGACGTGGAAAAAATCCTGATGAATACGCCGGGGGTTCAGTATTCGACGAGCATAGTCGGCTTCAGTTTGCTCAGCTATGTACGGACCAGCTACAACGCATTCTTTTTCGTGACGTTCAAGCCCTGGGATGAGCGCACGACGCGCGCCGAACAATTTCAAGCCATCAAGGCGCATCTGAACCGGGAATTAAGCCGGTTGCCCGCGGCGATCGCCTTCAGTTTCTCGCCCCCCGCGATTCCTGGAGTGGGCACCTCTGGTGGATTCACTTTCGTGCTAGAGGACCGCGCCGGCAACGATGTTCAGTTCCTCGCTAAGAACCTTGCCACATTCCTGGAAGCCGCCCGCAAACGGCCGGAGATTGCCGGATTAAGCACGACTTTTTTGTCGAGTGTGCCCCAGGAGTTTGTCGAGGTGGACCGCGACAAAGTTCTGAAGCAGGGCGTGCCTCTCAACGATGTCTACCGCACTATCCAGGCTTTCATGGGCGGATATTTCATCAACTATTTCAACCGCTTCGGCCGGCAATGGCAGGTTTATATCGAGGCCGAGGGCGATGACCGAGCAAAGGCGGAAAACGTTGGGCAGTTCTACGTTCGCAACAGCAAGGGGGAGAATGTCCCATTGTCCACGCTGACGAGCGTAAAGCCGAGGCTTGGTCCAGAGTTTACGATGCGGTTCAACGAGTACCGTTCGGCGCAAATTAACGGCAGCGCAGCCCCGGGCTTCAGCGCGGACCAGGCGACGGCGGCACTGGAGGACGTCTTTAAGCAAACGATGCCCCGCGAGATGGGCTTCGACTACTCGGGGATGTCCTATCAGGAGCAGAAAGCACGGGAGGGAGTGCCCGCTTCCGTAATCTTCGGGCTATCGCTGCTATTCGTTTTCCTCATTTTGGCGGCGCTGTACGAAAGCTGGACACTACCGTTCAGCGTTCTCTTGAGCACACCGGTGGCGATTTTTGGAGCCTTTGGAATCCTATGGTTGCGCCGCGTGCTGCTCGGCATTTTCCTGCCGCCTTACATGGTCCAAATCGAGAGTGACGTCTATTCGCAAATCGGACTGGTCATGCTCATCGGCTTGGCCGCCAAGAACGCGATTTTGATCGTCGAGTTCGCCAAGGAACAATACGAGAACGGAAAGCCGCTGGCGGATGCGGCGCTCGAAGGCGCCAGGCTACGTCTGCGGCCAATTCTAATGACTTCATTCGCGTTCATTCTTGGCTGCGTGCCGTTGTGGACGGCCACCGGCGCGGGGTCTGTTGCCCGCCAAATCATGGGCACCACGGTGATCGGCGGGATGCTGGCAGCCAGCGCGATCGGCATCTTCTTTGTGCCCGCCATTTTCTACTTGGTGGAGAAATGGTCCGGTGCTGGCAAGGAGCACGCTTCAGGAGCGTTGCCTGCTGCCCCCGCGCCAGCAGAGGCGGACTGAAATGGATAATCGCAAGAACAGCGCGAAAGGGCAACAGCGGAGTAAGCCTATGAAGAAACGAGCGCGATTCGTGGCCGCAATGATGGCTTTAAGTTTAGTCGCTGGGTGCAAGGTCGGCCCGAACTACCATCGGCCCGTCGTGCAACCTCCGACGGCTTTCCGTGATCTGAGCGAAAACCCGCAGGTTCAAGCTCAGGCTGCATCCTATGCCGATCTTCCGTGGTGGCAAGTCTTCCAGGATCCGCAATTGCAAGAACTCATCCGCACCGCGCTAAAACAAAACTACGACTTGCAACTTGCCACGGAGCGCATCAACGCCGGGCGCGCGCAGCTTGCCGTAACGCGTTCCAGTCAATTCCCGCAGGTGCAGGGCAATGGCGATTTCAGCGGTGGGAAAGAACACAATTTCCAAACCACATCAAATTTTCTGACCCTGACTGCCGACGCGGCTTTCCAATTGGACTTCTTCGGGAAGTTGCGTCGCGCGACAGAAGCCTCACGCGCCCAACTCCTTACCACAGAGGATGCGCGCCAGACCGTCCTATTAACGCTCGTCAGCGACGTGGCAAGCGACTACTTCACGCTGCTGCAATTGGATCTGCAACTCCAAATCACTCGCGAAACTGTCAAGACGCAGGAAGACTCGGTGAAGCTCACCAATCTGCGCGTCGAGCACGGCGTGGCCACGAGGCTTGATGTGTTGCAGGCTCAGCAAGTTCTTGATTCGGCTAATGCTACTATCCCTGACTTGGAGAGGCGCATCGCGCAGGAAGAAAATGCTATCAGCATTCTCCTGGGCAACTACCCGCAGGCTGTGACGCGCGGACACCCGCTTGTGGAGCAGCCGCTTCCTCCCGAGGTTCCGGCCGGCCTTCCTTCCTCGCTTATTGAGCGCCGGCCCGATATTCGCGAGGCCGAGCAAATCCTGGTCGCGGCGAACGCCGAGATCGGCGTCGCCAAAGCCCAGTTCTTTCCGCAAATCTCACTAACGGGCTCCGGCGGCGGCTCCTTCGGCCGCAGCAGTGCTTTTACCAGCCTGCTGACCACGCAACTCGGCTTCTGGTCTTACGGCGCCCAAGTGAGCCAGCCCATTTTCACGGCGGGAGCCCTTCGCGGAAATCTGCGGCTAGCCGAGTCCCAGCATCAGCAAGCATTGATCACTTACCGGCAAACCATTCAGCGCGCTTTCGGGGACGTATCTGATGCTCTCATCGGCTATCAGAAGTTCCATCAAGTTCGACTTCGTCAAGAAGATTCCGTCAAAGATTTGCAAGAATCGGTTCGCCTGTCCGACATGCGCTACAGGGGAGGCACGACAACTTATCTCGAAGTTCTGGACGGCCAACGGTCTCTTTTTTCCGCCGAACTCACACTCGCCGAAGCGCGCGGCTCCGAATACCAAAGTCTCGTACAACTTTACCGGGCCCTCGGCGGAGGCTGGCAAGGGGAAGCGCCAAATGGAAGCAAGCCAAATTAGCGCCCTGCGACTTAACGCACTTCGACGAATGTCGTTCTGCCCGGCACTATTGCTTCTGACCTGCTGTGTACTCATAGCGCGGAACGAAGAGCATCACGTTCGGTACTTCAACAGTTGATCGTTCAACACGCACTTGGCTATAAGATCGAGCGGACTGCTGAGGCAGCGACGCGGTGTGCGACCAAAGTTCTTAGGAACGTAACAAAGGGAGAGGCTATGAAATTTGTTTCAAAGATTCTGTTAGCTATCGCTCTTTTTGTAATTCTTTTTGCCGCATCGTTTCCGGCGAATGCGGGAGCTGATGCCGGCGGCGCCATCGCGTCGCGCAGCGCGGACGTGGAAGGAATAAAGATTCACTACCTTGCAGCTGGCCATGGCCCAGCCGTGATTTTGTTGCACGGTTACACCCAGACTTCACGGATGTGGAGGCCGCTCATTCCCCAACTAGCTGAGAAGTTTACAGTCATCGCGCCGGACCTGCCGGGAATCGGCGATTCGGATATTCCAAAGGATGGCCTAGATATGAAAACCGCGGCCATCCGCATCCATGCGCTCGCCAAGTCGCTCGGTGTCGACAAGGCGCGAGTCGTAGGACACGATATCGGGCTGATGGTTGCCTACGCCTACGCCGCTCAGTTCCCAGCGGAAGTGGAGAAGCTCATCGTGATGGATGCTTTTCTCCCAGGCGTTGCTGGATGGGAGGACGTCTACAACAACCCGAACATGTGGCATTTTCGTTTCAACGGGCCGACGCCGGAAGCCTTGGTGCGCGGCCGCGAACAGATATATTTCGCCTATTTCTGGAATGACCTGGCTGCGGACAAGACACGATCGGTCGAGGTAGCAGACCGTGCGGCATACGTCGCAGCATACGCCCGCCCAGGACGCATGCACGCGGGCTGGGCCTACTTTGCTGCCTGGCCGCAGACCGCGAAGGACTTCGCGCAGTTGGCACAAACAAAGCTGCAGATGCCCGTCCTATCGATAGCAGGCGAAAAAGCGAGCGCAGGTGCGCTCGGCCCGCAGATGAAGCTGGTCGCCACGGATGTGGCTATTGTCGTATTGAAGGACACCGGCCATTGGGTAATGGAAGAGCGCCCCAAAGAAACAATGGAAGCAATCGTGAATTTTCTCTGAGAAAAATAAGACCTCCAGTGAACCTGATCGAAACCCCCTCGTTCACAAGTGTTCCTGAGTGGAAACGCGTTGTCATCGAGAACAGGGAATAAGTGATCGGGGCCCAGATTTGAACCCAGAGCTTCCTGCGCCCAAGCCAGGAGGAGAAACACCAAATAGTTCGTTCGTCTAACAGTTTCCTATGTTTCCTATGAAGGTTTGCGCAGAATTTGGCAATGGTTGTTGCCAAGTTATTCGTAACTTTGTAGGGTGAAGCCCAAGCTGAGCAATTTGTTTGCGCGCGGTAGGAGTTACCTTTGCTAACGAAAGGAGCAGCAGATTCGCTCCGCGTCGTGTCGTGGTGCTGGTATTGTTGGTGGAAGGGAGCCTGCCGATGACTCTCAATTTAGCGCTCAAACCGGATAAAGTCGACACTCCGAGGCTGCCGAGAATCCTACGCTCTTATTTCTTTGGCTCTCAGACCAGGATTGGGTGGGAAGCCGCCGTCGCTGTGCTCACTCTAGCTTTTGCGTCACTCGCGGTATCCCCCGCGAAGACAACCAATGGTGTTGTGCCGGGCAGTCCCTCAGGCGATTCGCTCGCGAGACCTTGTAAAGACACAGGTACTGGATCGAAACCTTCGAAGGCAACGAGAAAGACCGGCAAGCAAAACTCGGGCGACGTAAATGCAGCAGCCTCGCGGAGCTGCCTTGAGGTCCACTCCACAGCTCTTGAGATTCAGGAGTTTTTGCAGGCCTACGGACGCGAGGAGAAATGGAACTTAATCGAAGAACAAGTAAGCGAGGATATGTGGACGTTTGCACGGAAGCTGGAGAAAGACGAGCTTTTACAATTTACAAATAGGGATGCAAATTCCGAGGGCGTGAATTGGACATCCGGCTTGGTCTTCGTTCAGCTCAGGACCGCGGAGCTTGCCGCCGGGTTTGTTCGAGTGCAGGTCTCTGCTCGTTTTCGGGGTTATGGACAAAACCCAGATCGGTTTGCTCCACAGAAAGAATCCTGGCCGCTGAACTCAAACGGTGGCCTCGAGAATCACCTCATATCCGTCCTTGAAGCGCATTTCAAAAGCACATCTTAAAAACTAGGGGTGCGGCGATTCGAAGATAGGATTGTCCATGTCTATCATATTGCGTTGAATGCCGCCGCGAGATGTAATGCGTTGCAACAGTGAAACAACCAGGCCCGCGCCGCGCAAGGGAGGCGCTCTTTCCTGAATGGACACCGACAAATCCGGCAAATGCCAGATTCAATTTTTATGTGATATTTTGCCTTTATCCAGCCAGCGAACGGAAGTCAAAGGGTTCTCAGTCGGAGGAAGCCTTGGTCGACTTCGGGCCAGTGAGGACGGGTGTCTGGCGTCTCTGGCTTTTGAGCCGAATCTCATGGTTCGCCGTCTTTCTATTCGGATTATTGTTTCTCTCCTGCACGGTCCGGGCGCAGATTTCGCCTGGACCGCTTTCGAAAGCACATCAAACTTTATCGGGAACCACGCAATGCGGGAGCTGCCACCAGTTTGGCGCCAGCACACCTACCTATAAATGTCTCGATTGTCACAAGGAAGTGGCACAGCGTCTTGCGGCAAAACATGGCTACCACGCCCGGATTCAGATGGCGAACCCCAATGGCAAGGACTGTGTGCGTTGCCATCTCGAGCATAACGGCGAAGATTTTAGTCTTTTGCATTGGGAGCCATCGCAGAAACAATTTGACCACCGGCTGACGGGATACAACCTGGAAGGGAAGCATGCGGGGTTGACGTGCGAGAAATGCCACACGCCTTCGAAAATGGTTGCGAGCGAGCGGGCACTCATCAAATATAAGGATGCGAGTAAATCGTTCTTTGGGATGTCCGCGGACTGCTTGACCTGCCACACCGATCCTCACAAGGGGCAGCTTGGTAACGACTGCCAGCGGTGTCATAACGTCAGCGACTGGAAGCAAGCCTCCCAATTCGACCATTTGAAAACACGATACCCCCTGACCGGCTTGCATATAAAAGTGGCATGCGAGAAATGTCACAAGCCTGACCGGCCGGGGGGAGCGGCGCGCTATCGCGACATGAAGTTTGATTCCTGCACGGCATGCCACGTGGATCCGCACAGAGGAGCATTCAAGCAGCGCTGCGAAGATTGCCATACCACCGCAAGTTGGAAGAAAATTTTGCCGGGATTTGAGTTCGACCATACAAAAACAAAATACCCGTTGCTTGGCATGCACGCCAAAGTCAGCTGCGTCTTGTGCCACGTAAGCGGCGATTTCAAGAGGCCCGTGCCGTTTGCCAATTGCGCGGACTGCCACAAGCCCGATCCCCATAAAGGGCAGTTTGACGCGCGACCCAAAAAAGGCGAGTGCGCCGAATGCCACACTGTGGAAGGCTGGAAGCCGTCACTCTTCGGCGTGAAAGAACACGCCACGTCAAAATACCCCTTGCTAGGCAAGCACGCCACGGTAGATTGCGCGAAATGCCACTATCCTGCAGGTAAAGATACCGTTTACAAGGTGAAATTCGCGGCCTGTCTGGACTGCCACAGGGATGCGCATGAAGGGCAATTTGAAGGCGCACCGTATCAAAATAAGTGCGAGAGTTGCCACACCGTGCAGGACTTCCACCGCTCCACCTTCACGATTGCCAATCATCGCAAGACGAATTTCGCTCTGACAGGCGCGCACGTGGCAGTACCTTGCAATGAATGCCACAAGTTCGGCTCAGGCGGCCCGTCCGACAAGATGCTCCCTTTCCATTTTCAAGATCAGAGCTGTACCTCTTGCCACGTTGATCCACATAAAGGTGAATTCAAAGACCGCATGGCCCGGCGTCGCGCAAGTGGAACGCCGCTCGGCTGTGAGGCATGTCATGACGTGAAGTCGTGGACAAACGTGAGCAGCTTTGATCATTCGAAGACCAAATTCCCGCTTTTAGGCGCCCACCGTGCTGTCGCCTGTGGTGCATGCCACAAAACCCCGTCCGGATCCCGCCAAGCCCAATTCAAGGGAACATCGCAAATCTGTGAAGTCTGCCACGTGGACCCTCACGGATCCCAGTTCTCCAAGGCCGGCAAGACCCGTTGTGCGGAGTGTCACAACGTGCAGCGATGGGTTCCCTCAACCTTCGATCATGACACCCGTACTCACTTCCCACTCACGGGAGGGCATTCCAAAGTTCTTTGTGACAAGTGTCACAAAGTCACGAGAATGATTGAAGGTCAACCTGTCCTCTTCTACAAACCAACCCCGAATAATTGTGCCGACTGTCACGGCCCGGAAATGCGACCAATTCCGCCGGGTTTCGCAAATTGACCTGGTGGAGTAGTCAAATGACCGCACCAGAGCAACTCGCTGAACTGCAGATGTACCAATCGCATCGAGGCCCAGCCGGGTACCGCGTCGCTATCAGGAAGGTTAAATAGACCGAGAACATGGCCATTAACTGACCTTCCGTACAGTTGTTACGCCTTCTCTCATCCGGGAAGATCAACGTAAGCCCAGCTGAAGAACCCCCATCTGACAGGGAAGATTGGGGAAAGGGGCCATTACGTTTAGAGTGGTCAAAACTGGGATTAGGCTTCTGCTAGTAATCGGGCAGCTGGCTGCGGTTTCGTCCTCCCTCTCTCAGCGTGTGACCACCCGTAGTCCGCACGGCCCCCTTGCCATACCCTGCGAGAATTGTCACTCTGCCGCAAGTTGGAGGCCCATCCGGCCAATTCCCGAATTTGATCATAACAAGACCAAGTATCCGCTCCGGGGAATGCATGAAAAGGTGCCATGCATCCAGTGCCATTCAAAGCCGGTTTTCACCGACGTCGGAAAAACTTGCCAAGATTGTCACGCCGACATTCACCAGCGGAAAATGGGATCCAACTGCGCGCAATGTCACACCGTTCTGGGCTGGCAGGTCTCCACAAGACAAATCGACAATCACCAGAATCGTTTTCCCCTGTTCGGCGCCCACGCCGCCGTGCAATGCGAGGATTGCCACAAGAGTGCGGCAGTCGGCCAATTCCAAGGGCTTTCCACGGCTTGCCAATCCTGTCATTTGAATGACTACCAGAAGACCACGAACCCGAACCACGTCAGCGCAAAGTTTGCCACAACCTGCGAATCCTGCCATTCATTCGACAGTTGGTTGGGCGCGAAGTTTGACCACAGTTCGACGGGTTTCCTACTGACGAATGGCCATGCGAATGTCCCTTGTGCTTCTTGCCATATCAACAACAATTACAACCTGACAATTGCGCCGACGGACTGCGGCAATTCCCAATGCCATTTGACGACCTGGCAGCAAACAAATAATCCTGTGCATTCGGCGGCCGGGCCGGCATTTGCGCTGGTAAACTGCTCGAATTGCCATACCACCAAGGGCTGGGACGCCGCAAATTTTGACCACACTTCCACAGGATTCCTGCTGACGAACGGACACGCCAATGTTCCGTGCGCCTCATGCCACATCAACAATAATTACAACCTGACCATCGCGCCGACGGATTGCGGAAACTCTCAGTGTCATCTGACGACGTGGCAGCAGACCAATAATCCGACCCATTCCACTTCCGGCCCGGGATTTGCGGCCGTGAATTGTTCCACTTGCCATACCACCAAAGGTTGGGACGCGGCCTCTTTTGACCACAGCGTTACGGGATTCACGCTGACGGGAACGCACGCTTCGCCGACTCCCACGCCCTGTTTGTCCTGCCATGTCAGCAATAACTACACTTTGAATTCAACGGACTGCATGGGCTGCCATCTGGCGGCTTGGAACAGTACTCCCACATTCGGCGGAAGTGTTCCCAACCACATCACGGCCGGGTTTCCTTCCACGGCGTCCGCCTGCACGTCCTGTCACCCAATCACAAAATGGTCTGACGGCAAATTCGACCATAGCGCATTCGGTTTCCCGCTGACGAATTCGCACGCGCTGGTGGCCAACGGTGGGAAGGTGCCATCCTGCGCGTCGTGCCACATCAACAACAACTACAGCCTTACCATCGCGCCGACGGATTGTGGAAATTCGCAGTGTCACTTGACGACTTGGCAGCAAACGAATAGTCCGGTGCACCCTTCGGCGGGAGCGCCTTTTGCGGCCGCCAACTGTTCCTCCTGCCATAACACGATCTCGTGGACTACCGCGACCTTTGATCACAGTGTGACGGGATTCCCGCTAACAAATTCGCATCAACTCGCGCCGGCAGGCAAAGTCGTCGCCTGCACGGATTGCCATATCAACAACAACTACACCCTCACCATCACTCCCACCGACTGCGGAAATTCGCAATGTCACTTGACGACCTGGCAGCAGACCAACAACCCGGTCCACCCAAGCGCCGGGGCGCCTTTTGTGGCTGCAAACTGCTCGACGTGCCATAACACCATCACCTGGAACACGGCGATTTTCGATCACAGCGCGACGGGCTGGCCACTGACGGGCTCGCATCAATTGCAACCGGCCGGAAAAGTCGTCGCCTGCACCGATTGCCATGTCGGCAACAACTATGCGTTTACTGCAGCGAATACGGATTGTTACGGATGCCACATCAGTGCCTGGCAGAGCACGCAATCTCTTGGCGGTAGCGTGCCGAATCACGTCGCCGCGGGTTTCCCCACGTCACTTTGCTCCACATGCCACACTACGACTTCGTGGACTTCAACGTTCAACCACGCCACGACGGGCTTTCCTTTGACGAATTCGCACCAGCTCGCGCCCGCCGGTAAAGTCGTGGCTTGCGCGTCTTGCCATATCAACAACAACTACAGCCTTACGATTACGCCGACGGACTGTGGAAATTCCCAGTGTCACTTGACGACCTGGCAGACCACGAATAATCCGACGCACCCAACTGCCGGGGCGCCATTTGCGGCCGCGAACTGCTCCACCTGCCATAACACGATCGCGTGGACTACAGCGGCCTTCGATCACAGCACCACCGGCTGGCCGCTGACGGGTTCCCACCAACTTGTGCCGGCCGGAAAAGTGGTGGCCTGCTCGGATTGCCACATCGGGAACAATTACACTTTCACCGCCGCAAATACGGATTGTTACGGGTGCCACCAACCGGCCTGGGTGAGCACGCAAACACTCGGTGGAGTGGTGCCGAATCACATTACGGCAGGTTTCTCTACTTCGCAGTGCTCGACCTGCCACGACACGCTGCTCTGGGCTGACGGCAAATTTGATCACAGCACGACGGGGTGGGCGTTGCAGGGTGCGCACGTGACCACGCCTTGCTCTTCGTGCCACATCAACAACAACTACGCGCTTACGCCCGCGAACACAGATTGCTACGGATGCCACCAGGCGGCCTGGTTGAGCACGCAAACGCTCGGCGGCGCGGTACCGAATCACATTGCCGCACAGTACCCAACCACTTGCGTAACTTGCCACACCACTTGGGTCACCACGAATTGGCTCGGCGCGACGTTCAACCATACCTGGTTTAGGGAACCGCATCATGGCTCAGTCTGTGCAGACTGCCATATCAATTCGACGAACTATGCGGTGTTCTCCTGCATCGTCTGCCATTCGGGCTCGCACAGCAACAAAACCCAAACGGACTCGAATCACGGCGGTGTCAAAGGCTACTCGTACGGACCAATGACTTGCGTCCCGTGCCACAAGGGTTGAAGCAAGCCACCTATTCGCGCTTTCGCGGTGCAAGCGGACTTTAGAGTGCCAATACTTATTGCAGTAGAAGTTGAGACGGAAGCTGGGGGAAGAAGAGCAAGTGTTTCAAAGGAGCAAGCCGCGGGAGCGTTTCGTGAGAGGTGCTCTCACATGCTCTTGCACGATCATTCTGTGCGTCTGCCTAATAACGGGATTCTCGACTGGCACAACTTACGCGCAAGTCCCGCTGGCCGATCAATCCGCCGATCAGAAAGCCTCCGTTTTTCGCGTGAAGTATGTCTCCGACGATTCCGTCTATGTCGATGCGGGTCGCAACGCGAACCTGCAGGAAGGAATGAAGCTTTCCCTCATCAACCCCCCCCCAGATGGCGCAATTTCCGAGGGAGTACGGTTTCGGGGTTACGAGCACGTCGCTGAACTGAAGGTCACGAGCGTGGCCGACTCTTCCTCCGTCTGCGAAATCGTAAGCACAAAGGGCGAAGTCAGAATCGGGCAGTTGGCATTCCTGACGGCGGATAGTCTGTTGGATCGCCGTGAGGCTGGCTCGGCCGTTTACGAGCAAAAATATCCTATCGTTCTGACATTTACGTACGGCGATCCGATGGAGGAGGAAGTTCGCGAAGTGGAAGAGCGAAAGCAGCTTCAAGAATCGCCCGTTGGCAGAATCCGTGGCCGGTTCGGCTTTAATTACGGCGGCATTAAGGAGGCCGGGGGGCTGAATTCCAAGCAGATCGGTATGGTCATTCAATCCGATATCACGAACATCGGTGGAACCTACTGGAATTTCAAGGGCTACTGGCGCGGCAACTTGAACGTGAACAGTTCCACTCCTCAGAGCGCGACCACAACCACGCTCACGGACTTGATCAACCGCACCTACCATCTTGGTTTTTACTATCAGAATCCGTATTCGCCGGTGACCATCGGCGTAGGGCGTCTTTTCTTACCCTGGGCGCCGAGTTTGAGCACCATCGACGGTGGTTATCTAGGAAGAAAAATCACGCGGATCGCGACGGTGGGTTTTTTCGCGGGCTCCACGCCGGATCCATCTTCCTGGAGCTATAACGCAAACCAGCATATTGCCGGAACGTTTGTGAACTTCGAGATGGGCGACTTCGAGCACGCTCGTCTTTACAGCACCGCGGGCATCGCCGTGACCAGCATCCAGTGGAAAGTGGCCCGGCAATTCGCCTTCTTTGAAAACAACTTTTCCTGGAAGCGCTACGTTTCGTTTTACAGCTCCCTGCAGGCGGACGAAGCCAGAACGTCTCCGTTAGTAAACGGCGGAAGCAATCCCACGGGAATTTCGCAAAGCTATTCCTCGCTGCACTTTCAGCCCTTCCGCCGCGTAGGCTTCGGCGTCAATCACAATTACTTCCGCAGCCTTCCGACCTACGACCCCCGACTGCTGGGCACCGGCTTGCTCGATCAGTATCTCTTTCAAGGTTTCAGCGGAGATGTGCGTGTGGAACTCGTCAGGCACATCACGGTGTACTCCAGCCTGGGCAAGAGCAAAGCGACCGCTGACACAAAGAATTCGCTCAACGAGGCTTTTGGAATCACCGTGCCAAGTATCTGGAAGACCGGGCTGCTTGCCGACGCGCACTACTCGAAATTCGATAGCTCTTTCGGTAGCGGCAAGTACACTTCCGTATCTCTCTCAAAGAGCATTACCGATACGTTCCACGTTCAACTCCTTGGCGGTCATCAGACTTTCAATTCTGCGTTGACAAGCAACAATCACTCCAATTTCGTCAACGGGGTAGCGGATTGGAACGTTGGCCCACGATATTTTCTGGAAGCCAATTTCGGTTGGTATCGCGGCACCAGCATGAATTACCAGCAGTGGTCCACGGTTTTTGGCTACCGCTTCGGAGGCTACCGCAAATGAAAAATCTCCGGCGCAGAGGACTCTCTGGCTCGGCGGTCTTTTTTGCCGCACTACTCTTCTGCTGTGGCCACGCGTTCGGCCAGGCGCCAGCTGGGCCTCAATCTGCGAGAGAGGTATCTGCTTCCGCCGCTTCACCGGCAATGGATGCCCTCTTACGCGCGCGCAAAACCGTCGAAAAATACTTCGAGCAGGCCGCCAATGTAGTGTGCACGGAAAATGTAACGCAAGCGGTGGTCGGGAAGAATGGCAGGTCCAACTATCGCGAAGACTCTGTCTTCGACTACCAACTTCAGGTCAATACCAGTAGCGGATTCTTGAAACTCGTCGAATCCCGGGATACGCGCAAAGCCGCTTTTCGCGATTCGGCGCGGACGCTGCTCATCACCAACGGTTTCACCAGCATGCTGCTGATCATTCACCCGAGCTACGAGGCTAGCTATACGTTCGAGCCTGTCGGCGAAGAAACCGTCGACGGCATGGTCTTAGCGAAAATCAATTTCAAGCCCATCCCCGGCGCTTCTTCCCCCGCCGCGTTTCAGCTCCGCGGGCAAAGCTATCCCATGCCTCTTTTCGGAACGATTTGGATCGAGGAGCAGACTGGCGCGGTCTCAAAACTCATCGCTGCCGTGGACACTAGCCTTGGCGATCTGGGGCTGCAAGGTATGCGCAGCGAGATTCACTACGCCACCGTCCATTTCCACGACCCAGAGGAATCCTATTGGATGCCGATTTCCGCCGTCATTGACGTTGAGACTTCCCGCCAGCATTGGCGCAATATCCACCGTTTTGCAGGCTACAAGAGATTCCGGGCCACAATTCAAGTCGAAGAGGCTGAGGTAAAACGATGAGCGCATCCGCTACCATTGGTTCTGCCGTACTGACTCACGAAGATCCCGAAAAGGGACATCGTATAAGAGTGTTCCTTGCCTGGATGCTCGCACTGGCCTTCGTTCTGGTCATTGCCAGCTACGGAATGAATTACTACACGCTGAGCGCTTCCGAGCGCCCCTTCTCGCCCAAGCATCAAATCCTGCGCCCCAGTGGCACCATTGGCGTCAAGTTGGGCATGGTCGGCGTGTTGATGTTTTTTCTCATCTATCTGTATCCGCTGCGCAAGAAATGGGGTTGGCTCGGAAGAATGGGGAATTCTCGCCACTGGCTGGATTTTCACATTGTCCTGGGCACAGCCGCGCCCGTCATCATCGCTTTTCACGCCTCGTTTAAATTCGGAAATATCGCCGGAATGGCTTTCTACAGCATGCTGATGGTCACACTCAGTGGTTTTGTGGGCCGCTATCTCTATTCCCACATTCCGCGCAGCCTTAGCGCTGCGGAACTCTCCATGAAGGAGATTCAGGAAAAAGAAGAATCCCTGCGCAAAGAGCTCGCCGAACAAAAAGCCATTTTCGGCTTTTCCGTCGATGCCCTTGCCGAATTGCCTTCACCGGCCCAGCTGGCCAAGACCCCGCTGATCGCTTCGCTTCTATCCATGTTTGTGCTGGATATCAAGCGCCCTTTCAAGACTTCCTTGTTGCGGCTGCAACAGGCTGGGTTCGGCCCATGGGTCTTTTCCGCCTTCGGCCTGTTCTCCACCCGCGACCTGAAACTCGAGCGCGCCATTCTTTTGGCACAGAAGCAAGCGTCGCTCTCCCAGAGCATTGCTTTTCTCAGCCGCACCCAACGGATTTTCCAGCTTTGGCACGTCATTCACCGCCCATTCAGTTACGCATTCGCAATTCTGGCCATCCTCCATATTTGTCTCGCTCTTTCTATGGGCTATAGATTGTGAGTACCCCTTTCTTTCGCTTCGATCGATGCGGAAGGGGATTTGGCATGAGCCGAGGCTACTAACTCTATGGACTCTACCGTCGCATTCCTAATCGCCGTGGCGGTCATCGCCTTTTTCATGTGGCGTTACCTGAAGGAACAGAAACAAATGGATGCACAAGCGCGCGCGGCTGTGGAGAAGGGAAAGCTATATTCCGAGGGCCCCAGGTCCCAGCACCCCCACATCGATGAGACCTATTGCATCGGCTGTGCTGCATGCACGAGGGTGTGCCCGGAAGGTGACGTCTTAGCCATGGTCGGCGGCAAGGCCGCCATCGTCAACGGACACAAGTGTATCGGCCACAGCCTCTGTGCGGACGTCTGTCCCGTCGGCGCCATCACCATGGTCATGGCCAGCCCTAGCATGGGCGCCGACATGGCTGCGTTGACGCCTCAATATGAAACCAGCATCAAAAATCTATTCATCGTCGGCGAACTTGGTGGCTTGGCGCTTATCAAAAATGCCATTAATCAGGGGCGAGACTGCATCGATAACATCTCCAATCGAATGATGGCGTTCGGATCCCGCCGGTCCGTGGCTGATGTGTTGGATGTTCTGATCGTTGGAGCCGGGCCCGCGGGAATCAGTGCCTCCCTGCGTGCGGCCGAAAAAAAACTCAACTACCTCACCTTGGACGAAGGCGAAATGGGTGGCACAGTAGCGAAATACCCGCGCCAAAAGCTGGTTATGACCAGCCCCGTGGAATTTCCGACGTACGGAAAATTCAGAAAGACAGAGCTCTCCAAGGAAGACTTGATTGCTTTCTGGAACCAAGTGTTACAACGCGCGGATTTCAAGTTCAGCAAAGGCGAGAAGGTTGAGGACATTAAGAAGGGGCAGGACGGCATTTTCACTGTCGCTACCTCCAAGAACCAATACCGCGCTCACACTGTAATTCTCGCTCTCGGTAAGAGCGGCAGTCCGCGGAAGCTTGGTGTGAAAGGTGAGGAGCTGCCCAAGGTCATGTACCGCTTGATCGAAGCGGACCATTACGTCAACAAGCGAATCCTGGTGGTGGGTGGGGGCGACAGCGCCATCGAAGCCGCCATGGGACTTGCGCACCAGGTTGGGAATCAGGTCACGCTTTCCTATCGCAAGGAGGCTTTTAGCCGCATCAAAGAACGAAATGCGCAGCGCATCCAGGAATGCCTGCGCAAAGGAAAGCTCAACGTGGTATTCAACTCCGTTCCCGTGGAGTTCAAGCCAGACGCCGTCGTTCTCGAAGTCCAAGGTAAGCTGCAGCAACTTCCTAACGATTTCGTCTGGATCTTTGCGGGCGGTGAGCCCCCGACCGCTTTCCTGAAAAAAATCGGGGTCGGGTTTGGCATGCGCGACCTCACGCAGGAGGCCAGCAATGAAGCAAGACAAACAGTTTTGTTTGAGACTTAGCTCGCCGATCCCCGAGCACGGCTGAATCGCATCCGGGGAGCCACGGAAGCGCCCTGGCGATGCCTGACTAGCCGGTCGGCATCCCAGAGACAATTCAATAAAGTTCTGGCCCCACATTCAATTTCCAGCAGGTTGGACACCGTCCAGGTGATTCGACAGGCAGCTCTCGCCGGCTGAGGGTTAAGACCTCCCTGCTTACTCCGTATCCTCCCTGGTGCCAACATCTTGCATGAATACTCGGTTCACCTCGCAAAACGGCACAGCGCGTGCTTCCTACCATCATGGAAGTTGAAATTGAAATTGCAACTCAGCGTAAGGGCGATTCATCATGAAACCAATCACGCAGGAAAACGATAGGCTCGGATTTGTCGGGATCGGCTACATGGGTCGGCCGATCGCGCGGAGGTTGCTCGAATCTGGCTTCAAGCTGACAGCGTACGACCGAAACCCCGCCAAGGCGGAAGAGTTAGTTCGATACGGTGGTTCCATCGCGGAAAGTGTTGCGGGCCTTTCCTCCAGTTGCAATGTCGTGTTGTCTTGCCTACCAAGCGATGAAGCTGTCTTGGCCATGTATAGAGAACCGAACGGCGTGTTCGCCAATGCGCATCGTGGCTCGGTGGTCATCGACCTGAGCACGGTGTTTCCCGAGACCTCGCAGGAACTTTCGAGACTTGGTTCAGAGCGTGGAGTTGAGGTTCTCGACGTGACTATATCAGGGAGTACTCCCGCCGCGGAAAATGGGTTGCTGACGCTGTTTGGGGGCGGAGACAAGAAGTACTTCGACGCTGCCGAGTCGATCTTTCGCGTCATCGCCAAAAAGTATTTTTATCTCGGGCCGAGCGGTTCGGGGGCGACGATGAAGCTCGTCGTGAACACCTTGATGGGAATCGGAATGCAGGCTATTGCCGAGGCTGTTGCGCTTGGCGAGAAGGCTGGTCTTGATCGCAATCGCTTGCTGGACGTGTTGTCCCAGACTGCAGTGGTCGCTCCCGCGCATGTGGGCAAACTGGAAAGAGCGATGAAGAGCGATTACAGTCCACAATTTCCGATTCGGCTAATGAACAAGGATTTCGCACTGATTTTCAATCTCGCGGCTTCCCTTGGAGTGCGAATGCCCGCGGCCGAGGTTGCTTTTGAGATAAACGCGAGGCAATCGGACGAAGGGCCGGAGCAAGATTTTTCGGCGGTGATTCTGCAAATGGAAAAACGTGCGCACCTGGGCTCCAACGGCAATTGACGGACGTGACTGGCGTCGATTTTGCCAAAGTTGATTTATTTTAGTTAGGCAGAGTGCCATCAAGAGTCGGCTGGGCTAGGAAACATAACGATCTCTGATCAAGCTCTGATCAAGCAACGAGAAGGACAATCATGCTGGAATACATCAAAATCGACGGTACGAACCTCGTTAGTTCTCGAATCGCGCTTGGCACCTGGGCCATCGGTGGCTGGATGTGGGGTGGAACCGACGAGAAGGAATCCATCCGCACCATTCATGCCGCACTCGACCAGGGCATCAACCTGATCGACACAGCGCCCGTTTACGGCTTTGGGCGGTCCGAAGAAATCGTGGGCGAAGCCCTCCGCCAACTTGGTCGTAGAGAAAGCGTTATCCTCGCCACCAAAGTCGGACTCGACTGGACGAATGGCAAAGTCCAACGCAACTCCACACGCCAACGCATTCTCCAGGAGTTTGAGGATTCGCTGCGTCGTCTCCAAACGGACTACGTCGATATCTATCAGGTGCATTGGCCTGACCCCCTCGTCCCCGTCGAGGAGACAGCCGCCACTCTTCACGAGCTCTTTGAGCAGGGCAAAATCCGCGCGATCGGTGTGAGCAATTATTCTCCCGAAGAGATGGCGCGTTTCAGGGCCGTCGCTCCGCTTCACACCATTCAGCCCCCGTACAATCTCTTCGAACGCGAAATAGAACACGACGTCCTGCCATTCGCTCTTGGCCGAGGTATCACCACGCTCACCTACGGCGCCCTCTGCCGCGGATTGTTGAGCGGCGCCATGCGCACCGATCGTCAATTTGCCAAAGACGACATGCGGAAGACCACGGATCCGAAATTTCAGCCCCCGCATTTTTCCGAGTATGTTAATGCAGCCAGCAGGCTTGATAGATTTGCTCGCGAAAACTATGGTAAGCGTGTAATTCATTTAGCGGTGCGCTGGCTACTCGACCAACCAGGTGTTGGCGTCGCTCTGTGGGGTGCGCGTCGTCCGGAACAACTCGCTCCTATCAAGGAGGTAATCGGCTGGTCGCTGGGAAAAAGCGACTTCGCCGCGATTGACGCCATTCTTGGCGAAAACATTCGCCATTCGGTCGGGCCGGGATTCATGGCTCCCCCGGCCCGCGAAACTGCTGAACCTGTGGCGGTCAACGTTGCATAGACGTAAAGGAAGAATTTTGGAGGTCAATCATGAGTGAGAGAGAACTTTCTGCAAGTTTGGCTGGAGATGTTTCGCTTGGAGGGCAGATTTCCGTCCATCGTCTCGGATTCGGGGCGATGCGCCTTACCGGCGCAGGCATCTGGGGGCCGCCAAGAGATCGCAAGGGGGCGTTGGCGGTTCTTCGCCGGGCCGTGGAGCTTGGTGTCAATTTCATTGATACCGCGGATTCCTACGGCCCAAATGTTAGCGAGGAACTGATTGCCGAGGCGTTATTTCCGTACCCGGCGGGCCTCGTAATTGCCACCAAGGGCGGCTGGAACCGTCCCGGCCCAAATCAGTGGACCCACGATGCAACTCCCTCGCACCTTCGCAAGGCCGTTGAGGGAAGTCTAAAGAGACTGCGCCTGGACCGCATCGACGTTTATCAACTGCATATCCCGGATCCCGTCGTCTCGTTTGAGGCCTCGGTCGAAACGCTGGCTCAACTGCGAAACGAAGGCAAGATTCGCTTGGTCGCGTTGTCCAACGTCACGCAAGAGCACATCGAGCGAGCACGCAAAATCGTCCCGATCGTCTCCGTACAGAACCGCTATAGCTTTGCCGACCGCGAATGGGACTATGTAGTGGACTATTGTGAGCGCAGTGGAATTGCTTTTATTCCTTGGTTCCCATTGGGAGCAGGCAAAGTGGCGGGCGACGTGCTAAACCGAATCGCGCAAGCACATCACGCAAGCCCCACACAAGTAGCGCTGGCATGGCTCCTGCGGCGATCTCCCATTATGCTGCCCATCCCGGGGACTTCCTCGATCGAGCATCTGGAGGAGAATGTTGCGGCGGCCACTGTGAGCTTAACTGACGAAGACTACCAAATACTTTCCCAAGTTCCCGAGTTAGTTGCCTCACGATGAAATGGTTTGTCACTTCTTGATAGCTAGCGAAACGGCCGGGGCCACCTGTTAACAGCGCCGTGCCTCCGGCTGGCCGGTTGTGTAGAGACCGCGCAGGAAGCCAGTATTCAGGGCTCCACGCAACTTCCGGCGTCCTTGGAAAACGCGCGCTTTCACGGTGGCAATGGAGGTCCCTAGAATCTGCGCTGTTTCCTCGACAGATCTTTCTTCGATGTGGCGGAGAAAGATGGTAGTTCGAATCTTTGGACCTAAACGATTGATCGCCTCAGTCAAGAGTTGCGTGCGCTCACGCTGCCAGCAGGACTCTTCAGGATTGGGGCACTGGTCGACGAAAGCCTCCAGGCCGGACTTCACGCCATCCTCAGGGCTCTCCGGCAAGACTTCGAAAAATTCCCGCCTTCGGCGCAGCAACATAAAGGCTTCATTCATGGCGATGCGCGTCAACCAAGTAGAGAAACGCGATTTTTCCCGAAAATTGCCGAGATGAAGAAAAGCCTTGTGAAAACTCTCCTGGGCCACATCTTCAGCATCCTCCCGGTTATTGGTTATCCGTTGCGCCACGGCGAGAACTCTCTGGTTGTGGCGAACAACCAATTCCTCAAAAGCCTGCGTATCTCCGCGTTTTGTGGCTGCCACTAGCGCGTCGTCGGAGTGTTTGTTTGTACTGGTAGTATAAGACGTTCTCATGAATTCGATCCTCCACCGCCACTGCGACACAAAGTAAGAGAGACTAGCTAGCTCGCCAGCCACAGCGCATATCGAATGGATTCGAATATCGTCCACTGATGATGCGCACGCAGAATGCGATACCAGTCGAGAATGGATAAAGGTTTCATGGTTGCACTCCTATCTGCGTCCCGTCTTCTGGTGCGGCGTCGCCGTCACGTGGACGCTTGGTCTCTGCGAATTCTGTTCCCCGGGAAAATACTAACCGCCACTTAAGAAGGCAATTGGAGTACCGGAGACAGCAGGTATCGAAGCAGCCTGGAACTGACTGACAGAATGAGAGATAGGACCGTTTCAGGCGTGCCATTGCGACGCAAGTTGATGCCCAAACTGGCGGAGTGTTGACATTCCGTCTATTAGGTTGGACAACCGAGGCGGCCACTACTCCGTGAGAGAAGGCTGACACGTGCCACTTGGCCGACTTGGCCCGAGCAGGACACTTTCTGATGTTAAGATTCGGATTGCAGGGGCAACATCTTGCTTCGGCGGAATAGAACCATGCCCACGTCAAATCCTCTTCTGTGGCCCAAACCGCCTGCGATTTGGAGCTATGGGATTGCTGTTCTCTCTGTTGCCGCGTCCCTAATCATTTCGCGTTGGCCGGTGCTTCATTTAGGGGATGCTCCCGTTTCGCTCTTTCTTTGCGCGGTAATCTTGAGTGCTTGGTTCGGTGGAGTCGGGCCAGGATCGCTCGCGACGGCTCTCTCCGCCCTCGCTTTCTACTATTACTTCTTGCCGCCGACTCATTCGTTGGCTGCAAAACCTGAAGAAATACCACGCCTTCTCATCTTCATGGTGTCAGCGCTATTTGTCGGGTCTCTGAGCGTGGCGCAAAGGCGTGCTACGGAATCGCTTAGGAGCGCGCGCGATGACCTCAAAGTAACAGTTCAAGAGCTCCAGAGCACCAACGAGGCATTGCAAGCAGAGAGTCTTGAGCGCAAACATGCGGAAGAAGCGCGGCGCGAGGCGCAGGCGGAACTGGCACGCGTCAGCCGGGTGACCACCATGGGAGAGCTGACCGCTTCGCTGGCGCACGAAGTGAATCAACCGATTGCCGCTGCCGTCACTAACGCCAATACCTGCTTGCGTTGGCTTACGCGCGAGCACCCCGATCTGGAAGAGGCGCGCGAGGCTGCATCAAGAATCGTCAAAGATGCGACCCGTGCCGCGGGTATCATCAGCAGGGTCCGCCTGCTATTCAAAAAGAGTACTCTGCAACGGGAGCTGGTGGACGTAAACGAAGCCATTCAAGAGATGATCGTCCTCTTGCGCAGCGAGGCAACGCGATACAACATAACAGTCCGGATGGAGCTGGCTGCAGATCTTCCCCGGATCGCCGGAGATCGTGTGCAATTGCAACAGGTTCTGATGAACCTCATCGTGAACAGCATCGATGCGATGAGGGAAGTGGATGGGGAACGCGAGTTGGCCGTCAAGTCGCGGAAAACGGAGAAAGAAGAAGTTCTAGTGTCCGTTAGCGATACCGGCGTAGGGCTTCCCGCGCCGCAGGCGGACCAGATATTCAACGCGTTTTTTACAACGAAGCCTCACGGCACTGGCATGGGGCTTCGCATCAGTCGCTCCATCGTTGAATCGCATAGTGGCCGCTTGTGGGCTGCCGACAACTGGCCGCGCGGCGCAAGTTTTCATTTCGTTCTGCCCGCGAAAGTCGAGGCAAAGGAATGAGCCCCGACAGTTAATTCTTAATTGAAGCGCGGGGCGAGTGTTCCGCGTGGCAACCGGACGGAGTCACATGCCTGCCGTGACTTTGATTGGCTCATACAATTACGCGCTCGTGGCGCTTTCGGTGTTGATCGCCATGTTTGCTTCGTACGCTGCTCTGGATCTTGCAGGTCGCGTAACTGCCGCGGGCGGTTGGACTCGCGTGGTTTGGCTGCTGGGCGGGGCCAGTGCGATGGGAACTGGCATTTGGTCCATGCACTACATTGGGATGTTGGCGTTCATCCTGCCAATTCCCGTGGCCTATCATTGGCCGACTGTTCTGCTGTCACTGATTGCGGCCATTCTCGCTTCGGTCGTTGCGCTGGGCGTGGTGAGCCGGCACAAAATGGGTTGGTTCCGAGCGCTCGGCGGAAGTGTCCTGATGGGTGCGGGTATTGCAAGCATGCATTACATCGGCATGGCCGCCATGCGTTTGCCTGCCGTATGCCAGTTTAATTCATTTCTCGCGGTCTTGTCCGTCGTGTTCGCGGTTCTGATCTCTCTCGCCGCGCTATGGATTACCTTTCACTTCCGAGATGAGAAAACCGGGATCGGCTGGGAAAAGTTAGCCGGAGCCGCCGTGATGGGTGCCGCGATCCCCATCATGCATTATACCGGCATGGCCGCCGCCAGTTTCACGCCCTCCGGCATGCCGACGAACCTTTCTCATGCCGTAAGCATCTCCACACTTGGCACCGGCGGAATTGCCGCCGCCACCTTTATCGTCCTCGGACTGGCTCTGCTAACTTCCCTAGTTGATAGGCGATTCGCTAACCAGACCTTGGAAGTACAGGAAGAGAAGCTGCGGCAAAGCGAGGCGTACTTGGCGGAAGCGCAGAGGCTCACGCACACAGGGAGTTGGGCCTGGCGGGTAGCAGGAAGAGACGCGTTGCACTTGTCCGACGAATGGTATCGCATCTATGGCTTCGACCCTGAAGATGGCATACCGAGTTTCGAACGACGACTGCAGCGCATTCATCCGGAGGATCGAGCCAGGTGGCAGGAGACCATCGATCGAGCAGTGAGTGAAGAGTCGGACTACGACGTGGAGTACCGAATTGTTCCTCCGGGAGCCACGGTCAAATACATCCACACCGTTGGTCATCCTGTGTTTGACGCGTCCGGAGATTTGGTGCAGTTCGTCGGCAGCTTGACGGATATCACCGACCGCAAGCGGGCGGAAGAGTCTTTGCGCCAGGCGCAATCGGATCTCGCACGCGTCAACCGTATGACCACTATGGGAGAGTTGACTGCCTCCCTGGCGCACGAAGTGAATCAACCAATTGCCGCCGCTGTCACCAATGCCAAAACCTGCTTGCGCTGGCTTACGCGCGATCACCCAGATGTGGAAGAGGCACGCGCGGCTGCCCTGAGAATCGTCAATGACGGAACGCGCGCGGCAGAAATCATCAAGCGAATTCGGTTGCTCTTCAAGAAGGGAAATTCAGAACGGGAGTTGGTTGATATAAACGAAGTTATACGAGAGATGGTTGTCCTTCTGCGCGGCGAGGCAGCGCGATACTCGATTTTAGTGCAGACCGAGCTCGAGGCAGACACTCCCCGGCTCATGGCGGATCGCGTGCAATTGCAGCAGGTGTTGATGAACCTGATGATCAACGGCATCGACGCGATGAAGGATGTAGATGGGACGCGGGAGCTCGCCATCAAATCGCAGCGCGCTGAAAACGATCAAGTTCTTGTATCCGTCAAAGATACTGGCGTGGGCCTGCCACCGCAGCAGTCGGACAAGGTCTTCGAAGCGTTTTTCACCACGAAACTTCATGGCACAGGTATGGGACTGGCCATCAGCCGCTCGATCCTAGAGTCGCACGGCGGCCGCTTGTGGGCTGCCAACAACTCTCCCCGCGGGGCCAGTTTTTATTTCGCTCTACCCGCCAACGCAGAGGCAAAAGATTGATTCCCCCAGACACTCCCACGGTATTCGTTGTTGACGACGATCCCTCTGTGCGTGCATCTATCCAAGGACTGCTGAAGTCGGCGAACTTGCGCTCCGAATCCTTTGGGACGGCAGAGGAATTCCTACGCAGCAAGCGGTCGGACGGGCCGAGTTGCCTTGTTCTGGACGTAAGCCTTCCTGGAGTCAACGGTCTGGACTTTCAGCGCCAGTTGGCAGACGCAGGCATCCAAATCCCTGTCATCTTCGTTACCGGTCATGGAGACATTCCAATGACGGTGAAGGCCATGAAATCGGGTGCTGTGGAGTTTCTGACCAAACCTTTCGACGACCAGGACTTGTTAAATGCGATCCAACAGGCTCTGGATCGCGACCGTGTGACGCGCCGCCAGCAGAGCAACTTTGCCGGGCTGCGAAAATGCTACCAGGCCCTGAGCGCGCGCGAGCGCGAGGTCATGGACCTGGTGGTTTCGGGCATGCTCAATAAGCAGATCGCTTTTGAGCTCGGGATTAGCGAGATCACTGTAAAGATTCATCGCGGCCACGTGATGCGGAAAATGCAGGCCGAGTCGCTGGCAGAATTAGTTAGAATGGCGTCGAAACTGGACCTTCCACCCGGCAAGAAATAGCCTAGTGCCAACGCGCAACTGTTCCGCGACACAGCTTGTTTAGCTCGCAGTCCCCCCATTTTAGCGGCCGTTTTCCCAAGCCTCCCAGGATCGCCCGGGCCTCTCCGATCGGCGCAACACTCGGCCTCTCATACCAAAGTATAATTGCGCCGCTTTGGCCACGGTGCTAGATTGCAGCTATGGCCGAGTTGGAGAACACCAAAATGGTTGCGATTGTCGATGATGATGATTTAATGCGCAGCGCGCTGCAGGGCCTGCTGAAAGCAGTTGGCTTGCCGGCGCAAGCGTTTGCGTCGGCGGAGGAGTTCCTTAAATCCGGTCAACAACGCGAGGCTGGTTGTTTAATTGCCGATATCCGTATGCCAGGAATGTCCGGCCTCGAACTGCAAGCGCATCTGAACGCCGAGCGCTGCAAGATTCCGATCATTTTTATCACAGGGCATGGCGACGAAAAAATGCGGATGCAAGCGTTGCGAGCAGGCGCTGTGGAGTTCATGGCAAAACCGTTCGATGACGAAGCATTGCTCGAAAGTGTGCGGGCGGCTCTGGAAAGCTAAGCCCGCAACTAGAAGTGGGCATCAGGTTGCGCAAGGAGATCTTACGTGGCAGCTGTCGCAAGATTCGGATCCGCCAACCAGGACGCTAATCCGCGCAGATTCGAGCAGATCATAGGTAGCAGTCCTGCTCTGGAATCGGTACTCGAACAGGTCGAGCGCGTTGCCCCTACGGATTCCACCGTTCTTGTGCAAGGAGAAACAGGCACCGGCAAGGAGCTGATCGCGCGTGCAATTCACAATCTCAGTTCGCGGTGCGGACGCCCGTTCATAAAGCTGAATTGCGCCGCCATTCCGTTCGATCTACTCGAAAGCGAGCTATTTGGCCACGAAAAAGGTGCTTTTACGGGCGCCATCGCGCAAAAGATTGGACGTTTCGAATTGGCTGACAAAGGAACCCTCTTCCTCGACGAGGTGGGAGATATTCCGTTGCCGCTACAGCCCAAACTTCTGCGTGTCCTGCAGGAGCAGGAATTCGAACGCTTGGGCAGCGGCCGGACTCATCAAGTAGACGTTCGGCTCGTGGCTGCGACTCACAGAAATTTGGTTGAAATGGTGAAGCGAAACGAATTTCGCAGCGATCTCTATTATCGTTTGAATGTATTTCCAGTCCCGCTGCCACCGCTGCGGGCGCGCCGTGAAGACATTCCGGCGTTAGTAGAACACTTTGTGGAGATTTATGCCCGCCGGATGGGTAGACAAATCGACCAGGTTTCCCCGGAAACGATGTCTGAACTGACGTCCTACCCATGGCCGGGCAACATTCGCGAGCTTCAGAATTTCATTGAGCGGAGCGTGATCCTTACTTCGGGCAACGTCCTGGAATCCCCTCTCGCGAGCTTGAGGAATGCCGCCGAAGTGGAATCCCTCGGACCAATTACCATGGAGGACGCGGAGCGAGACCACATTCGTAAAACCCTCGAGCAGACCCGGTGGGTTGTCTCCGGCCCCAACGGGGCGGCCGCACGTTTGGGAATCAAGAGGTCCACCCTTTACTTCAGAATGCAAAAGCTTGGCATCTCACGCACCAACAAGGATCCACTTCCCTCGTAGCACAGTCACTGTCATGCGGGGATCGATCCTCCGATCGATTGCCACAGTCCATACTCTACTCATCGGACGCACCATCAGACGCACCAGCGATCTCATCTCAGGTCGACCCAAATCCGAAGCTGTCTGACGCACACTCAAATAAATAGCCGCTCTGGCATGTCAGCATGTCGAGTCACGTCCAGCAGGCTGGCATCGTACCCCGCTCTATCGTATGTGCCGGCCTCTACTTTCAGTCACTTACGCAATGATTTTTTGGCAACCGTTTTGCCTCTTCCAGTTGTGTCGCTCGATGCACCAAAAGTTTTCGAGACGGCCGAAACGAGGAGAAATCACAAAACTGGCTGCACGCAAAAATTGCCGCTGCCTAATCGCGTGAGCTCCGTTGTTTAGAGCAAGCAGCTTTGTCTCTGAATCTCAAAAAAGGAGGAAGTATGAAATTGTTTTCAAAAATCGCAACCACAGTCGGATTAACACTAGCTTTGGCGACTGTTTCATTCGCTCAACACGTTAAAACCGACTACGACCACAGTGCAAACTTTGGCCAATACAAGACCTACTCTTGGGAAAAGGTCCAAACGAAAGACCCGCTCGTGGTCGACCGCATCAAGAGCGCGGTGAACAACGCTCTTGCGGCAAAAGGCTTGACAGAAGTTCCTTCGGGGGGCGACGTCGAGGTCTTTGCCATTGAAACGACTCAGAATCAACAAACGCTGGACACCTTCTATAACGGGTTCGGAGGAGGCCGCCGTTGGGGAGGATTTGGTGGACTTGGCGACGCAACCACGACCGTCGAAACCTACAAAGTAGGGACCTTAGTAGTCGATCTCTTCGACGCAAAAACGGAGAAATTGATCTGGCGAAGCTCATCGACCGATACGCTCTCCGACAACGCAGACAAGAACACCAAGAACCTCGGCAAAGGCGTGAACAAAATGTTCCAACATTTTCCTCCCGCCTCGTCGACCAAGCACTAGTGGGGGGCGCGATGAATCGCCATCTAACCTTTTCACTCGCTATCTCAATGACCCTGAGTGCCCTGGCTATTCCCTTGCGCGCGGCAAACAAGCCGCGCGCGGGGAAAACAGAAAAAACCACTGTGCTATGGACGAACGAAGGCCTTGAGAAACTTAGACCACTGGGTGGCATCTCAATCGTCGGTCAATCAAACAGCGCAGAAGACTCAACCGCGATGCCTCCGCCCCACATCGAAACGCAGAGTCCGGAGTGGTATGCCGAACAAGCAGCGAAGCTCCGCGATGAACTTGAACACAGACATGCTCAGCTCGATGGATACCGCCAAGCGATCGAAGATGCCAGGAGCCTTAAGACGATGACGGGCGGCATAAATCTCGATGACGGCGACAGAGGGATCACTCCCGAAGCCGGCATTGAAATCCTTCGGCAGCGCGTGAGCGAAACACAATCGGAGCTCGACGCACTGGAAGACTTAGCCCGCCGCAATGAAATCCCGCCAGGCATCCTGCGGGGGCAGTGAGCTTAGCTGGCAGTGTTGTCGAGGGCTTATGAAGTTCCTAGAGCATTGGTTTGACATCAAGGGAATGATTTCAATTTTGTACTGGAGAATATGCCATGAAGTTATTCAAGCGGGTTTTAATCCTACTTCTTTGTTGCTCGCTTGTGCGATTCACTGCGCAAGCCGAATCTTTTGGTCCCACAGGCCAATCCAACGAGCAGCCGCCAACGCCGCCCGTGCAACATTCCCCACAAGAGCTGCAGCAACTCGTCGCGCCGATCGCCTTGTACCCGGACGCACTTGTTGCGCAGATTCTCGCCGCTTCCACCTATCCCACTGAGATTGTCGAGGCGGACCGGTGGATGCAGGGCCATTCCAAACTCAAGGGTGAAGAGCTGGCAAAAGAAGTCGACAAACAGCCCTGGGACCCGAGCGTGAAAGCCCTCACACAATTTCCATCGGTTCTTGAAAACATGGACAAGAATCTCTCTTGGACTTCATCGCTCGGCGACGCCTATGCCAACCAGCAGCAGGATGTGACGGATGCCGTCCAAGCAATGCGTCAGCAGGCTCACAAGGCTGGCCATCTGAATACCAACGAACAGGAGAAGGTATCGACTCAAGGGAACACAATCATCATCGAACCGGCCAATCCTGAAGTGGTCTACGTGCCTGCCTATGATCCCTGGCTCGTGTATGGCGAGCCGATCGTTGCATATCCAGGCTGGTATCCCGTGCCGGGAGTCTTTCTTGCCGGAGCGGGGATCGGATTTGGAATCGGGTTCGGCGTCGGTTTCTTTGGAGGATATGGTTGGGGCTGGCATCACTGGGGATGCGACTGGCATGGACATAGGGTGATTTACAACCACAACACCTACATCTCCCACAGCCGGACGATCATCAATCGCAACAATTTCAGCCACAGCAACTTCAACCATGGCAATTCGTTCCACGGAAGCAGGCCCGGCGGAGGTTCGGGATTCCACGGATCTCCGGCACCTCACTTTCAGCCAGGAACGCGCTCTGGGGCGTTCAGTGGCTTTGATCACGGTGGCAATGTCCACAATTTCTCTTCTCGCGGGCGGTCGAGTTTTGGAGGTGGCTCTCGCGGAGGTAGTTTCCATGGGGGCGGTGGTGGACGACATCACTGATCGCATGCATCGGCTGTAGAGCGTAGCAAGAATTCAAGAATAGAAAGGAATACCATGCTGCACAAGATTTCGATTTTTGTTCAATTTGAATGCAAGAGCCTTGTTCGACTTGCAGTGGCTGTGCTGTTCGCGCTTGCCTTGGGGTGCTCGTCGGCGCCAATTTTTGCCCAGGAGGCAGGGCAGCAGACCTTTGCCTCCACTGAAGATGCTGGCCGCGCTCTCTATGACGCGATGGAAGCACAGGATGAGCAGGCTCCCTTGAGCATTCTCGGGGCGGCCGGAAAGGATATTCTCACGTCCGGCGACCCCGATGAAGATTTGAACGCTCGCGTCGGCTTCGTCGTCAAATACCAGGAGATGCATCGGTTCGTCACAGAGGCGAACGGAACTGTAAGCTTGATCGTGGGCGCTGAAAACTGGCCGTTTCCAATTCCACTTGTGAATAATCACGGCACGTGGTTCTTCGACACCGCCGCGGGCAAAGACGAAATTCTATTGCGGCGCATCGGCAAAAATGAACTGGCTGCCATGGATGCATGCCGTGAGTTGGTCGACGCCCAGAAGGAATATTCTGCGCGCCCGCCGGCGAATCTCTCCGGCCAATTCGCGCAGAAACTGGTCAGCGACGAAGGCCAGCACAATGGTCTTTACTGGCACGGTGCTGACGATGAATTCAATAGCCCGATAAACCCGCTCATCGCCTACGCGCGCCAGAATCTCCCGACGGACCAAGTTGGCGAGCATGTTCCGTTCAATGGGTATATGTTCCGGATCCTCACGAGCCAAGGACCACATGCGCCGGGCGGAGCCAAGAACTACATCGTAGACGGGAAGATGAGCGCGGGATTCGCCTTTGTAGCTTACCCTGTCGAGTACCGCTCCTCGGGTGTGATGACTTTCATTGTCGACGGAAACGGAACCATTTACGAAAAGGATTTGGGACCCGACACAACAAAGCTGGCACAAGTGATGACAGCTTACGACCCGGATTCCACCTGGCACAAGGTGGAATGAGCGATCACGGGAGGGGAGACGAAACCATGCTCAATCGAGATCTTGCCGCATTACTATTCGGTCTTCTCGCGTTCGGCGCGCTCGTGATCTCAGCACGGAATGAGCCACGGGCTTCTAGCGATCCCATTCCAGGCGCGGCAAATCCACAGAACAATCTTGTTGGCCGCATGCCTCCCTCGTTCGATCAGGATGTGGCGCGGGTCGTTGCCGATGTTGATCGGATTGAGGCCGACACTCTCAGTCAGATGGAACACGCCGCGCTCGATCGCCAAGGACAGGTCCGCACCCTGGGGAAGCTGCTGCTCTTCGATAAACATCTCTCGGTCAATCAGAACGAAGCATGCAGCTTCTGTCATACGCCGGAGACGGGGTTCACGGGGCCGATTCAATCTTTGAATCAGACTACCGTGTCGTATCCGGGATCGGTGAGAACGCGTTTCAGTAATCGAAAGCCGCAGAGCTACATGTACGCGCCCTTCGCGCCGGTGCTCCACTACAACGCACTCCAGGGTGACTTTGTTGGCGGGAATTTCTGGGATATGCGCGCGAGCGGCTACCGCCTGCAGAATCCCAGCGCCGAGCAAGCGCAAGGACCGCCGACGAATCCAGTAGAAATGGGTTTGCCCGATTCGGCTTGTCTTGCTTACCGCCTCTCCCAGGCTTCCTATCGCAAGCTCTTTGAAACCGTGTGGGGGATGGACTCGTTCACCATTCAGTGGCCCCCCAACGTGGAAAAGGTCTGCGCGACTCCAGGGCCGCCACCCGCGAACGATCAATACCCGGTCCACTTGACTCCTGCAGACCGCGCTCGCGCCGATCATGTCTACGACGGATTCGGGCTGGCCATCTCCGCATACGAGTTCTCGCCGGAGGTGAGTCCCTTCACGTCAAAGTACGATTCCGTGCAGGCAGAAAAAGACCAGTTCACGCCGGACGAAAAATTGGGCTACGAGCTGTTTCGCGGCAAGGCGCGATGCAACGAGTGTCATCGCGATGGCGGGCCCGGTGAAGAACCCCTGTTTACGGACTTTACCGCCAGCAATCTCGGCGTCCCCAGAAATCCAGGATTGCAATATTACTATGAGGGCCAGCCCGACCAACGCAGCTACAGTCCCAACCTCGCCGGACCGGCATACGTCGATACGGGAGTCGGATCCTTCCTGCGCACGCTGCAAAGCGATAGCGGCCAACTAAATCCTGATTATGAGTGGATTAAACTCGCGCCGAAGTTCGAAGCGAAATTCCAAGTACCCACTTTGCGCAATGTCGACATGCGTCCCACGCCAAGCTTTGTGAAAGCCTACATGCACAATGGCTATTTCAAAAGCCTGAAAGAGATCGTACATTTTTACAACACACGCGACGTCCTGCCCAAGTGCAAGCTAGGTGATCCCGGCGAGAAGGTCACTTGCTGGCCCGCGCCCGAGGACTCAAGCAACCTCAATAAGAGACAACTCGGCAATCTGAAACTGACGGACCATGAGGAAGATGCCCTTGTCGCTTTCCTGAAGACCCTCACTGACGGCTACAAGGTGCCAAACCCACAGACGGCGAAATAGGTTTGACTACCGGTCTCTGAATTCGCCTGCACGCGCAAGAGTTTTATTGATACGGATCCGAAATGACTGCCACCACCCAACTTTTGATGCCGGCCAGGTTGCGCGATTCTCGCGAAAGTGTTCTGTTGCGCTCTCTTCTGCGGAAGGACGCAGCTCTAAATGGACCGGCGTGGCTGCCCCTTGCGTTGGTTTTGGGCGCCTTTAGCGCAGTGGCGTATGCCGACCACCTCGTTGTTTCGATTTCGCTTGTCTATTTGTACATCCTTCCTATTGCCGTCGGCGCTATTTTCCTACGCAAGAAGGTCAGCTACAGCCTGATCGTCGTTTGTGTGTTGTTCCATGATTATTACTCTCCAAGGGGGATCAATCCTGGAGTCCGAATCTTCCATAATCTCTCAGCGATGTTGTGCTTTGCCTTTGTTGTTTATGTCATCCAGCGGTACATGGAACAGAGGGAAGCGCTTGCCAAGACCGTTCGGCAGCAGCGTGATGACCTCCTCAAGGACGTGGAGCTGGCCGCGCAGGTCCAGCGCTTGTTTCTTCCCTCGGGCAAACCAGCCATTGCTGGACTCGAAATAGCCGGGATGATGCACCCGGCGCACGGAGTAGGCGGCGATTACTACGACTATTTCCCCATCGACGCGCACACTACTCAGATCATCATTGCCGACGTATCTGGAAAGGGTGTTCCCGCTGCCCTCTTAATGTCCGCGACGGCGGCAGCCATGCGGCTGGAGGCAAACCATGATCGAAACATGCTCGAGCAAGTGGAACGATTGAACACGGGAATCCACTCCGTGTCGGACTCTGACCGCTACGTGACACTGCTCGTCGCTGAGATCGACGCCCAAAAGCGGACGCTTCGCTATGTCAACTGCGGCCACAATCCCGCACTTTTATTTAGAGCAAAGACAGGCACCCTCACGCGCATGAATTCTTCTTGTCCACCCATCGGATTATCTCCGGAAGAGATTTGTGAACTGGCTGCGGAAGACCTCATGAGCGGCGATGTGTTGGTCTTCTATACCGATGGCGTCACTGAGGCAGAGAACCGGCTTGGAGAAGAGTTTGGCATGGAGCGTCTTTCCGCGACGGTGCGCCGAAGCTCTTCACTGTCCGCCGAGGACCTCATGGGCGATGTCTATAACACCGCAGCAGACTTTTGCGGGGATAACTTCAATGATGACGTCACCATTCTTGTGGTTAAATGCCATTTCGACAACTCTCCATCTTTGACTGAGTAACTCAATCTACGATTATAAAATCCTGGGCCGAGAGGGACCTCGAAGAGGTCCCTCTTCATCCTCAAAGACGACCTGCCAGCGTGTTGACAATCATCCAATGCGCTGGACTCCTCAGTCCTCAGCGCCTTACGCCTAATTCCATACTTATCTTCTTAAGGTTTGTGTTTTCAACTACTTCCGGAATCTCTCTCTCCCTCTTCACGGTGGCATCCAGGCTGCATCATCTAGTTTCCGAAGTAAGAAAAACTAGTCGAAGGGTTGGGGGTGTGAACTATGTGGATTGTTAGAGTCGCACTGAAACGGCCGTACACGTTCGTGGTATTGGCTATCCTGATTTTGATTCTTGGAACGATCTCGATTTTTCGCACGCCCACAGACATCTTTCCAAACATCAACATCCCGGTCGTGAGCATCATTTGGAACTACACGGGGCTCTCGCCAGCGGAGATGTCCAACCGCATCATCACTCTTCAGGAACGCAACTTAACGACAATTGTGAATGACATTGAGCATATCGAGTCGCAATCATTGAATGGCATCGCTGTCATAAAAGTGTTTTTTCATCCAGGCGTCAATATCAGCATGGCGATTGCGCAGATTGCAGGCCAATCCCAAACGCAGCTCAAGCAGTTGCCCGCAGGCACTACGCCGCCGTTGATCATCACCTACAGCGCTTCCAGCGTGCCTATTCTCCAGATGGCTCTCTCCGGCCCTACGCTTTCGGAGCAACAGTTAAATGATCTTGGTCTGAATTTCATCCGGCCCCAGCTCACCTCGGTACCGGGCACGGCCATCCCGTATCCCTATGGTGGCAAGCAGCGTCAGGTTCAAGTGGACCTAAACACTGCGGCACTCCAATCGAAAGGCTTGTCTCCTCTTGACGTAGTGAATGCCATCAGCGCTCAGAACCTCATTCTCCCTTCCGGAACGGCGAAGATCGGAAAATTTGAATACAACGTGGACATGAATGGGAGCCCCACGACTATCGCGGGACTGAACAACCTTCCAATCAAAGCGGTGGGAGGTTCGACGATTTACATTCGCGACGTCGCTAACGTTCGCGATGGATTTCCTCCTCAGACCAATATCGTTCGCGTCGACGGACGGCGGTCAACTCTGATGACCATTCAAAAGATCGGGAACGCGTCAACGTTGGACATCATCTCTGGAATCAAGAATCTGTTGCCAAGTGTCAAGGCGACACTTCCGCCAGACCTTCAAATTCGCCTCCTCGCAGACCAATCTGTCTTCGTCCGGGGCGCCATTTCCGGCGTTTTACGTGAAGCGCTCATCGCGGCCTGCCTGACGGCTGTAATGATTCTTCTATTTCTTGGAAGCTGGCGCAGCACACTGATCATCGCTATTTCGATTCCCCTTTCCATTTTGACTTCGATCATTTTTCTCAGCGTCCTGGGAGAGACCATCAACATCATGACTCTCGGTGGTCTAGCGCTGGCTGTCGGCATCCTGGTGGACGATGCGACGGTCACGATCGAGAACATTCATGGGTTTCTAAGCAGCGGCAAGGAGACGGAAGAGGCGATTCTTCTTGGCGCGGAGCAGATCGCAGTGCCTGCACTGGTGTCAACACTTAGCATCTGCATCGTCTTTGTGCCCATGTTCTTGCTCACCGGGGTCGCCCGTTATCTCTTTGTGCCCATGGCCGAGGCCGTCGTTTTCGCGATGCTAGCTTCCTACCTGCTTTCGCGGACTCTCGTGCCAACCATGGCCAAGTATCTTCTCAAAGCTCATGCTGGAGAAGGCTCGCATGCCCCGAGCAAGAATCCTCTTGTGCAGTTCCAAGCGTGGTTTGAACGCAGCTTTGAGAGGATTCGGACCGGTTATCGCGGATTGCTCGAAGCTTGCGTCCGTCACCGCCGTATTTTTGCCGGCGTATTTCTCGCCGCGTGCGTGCTCTCCTTCGGGCTCTACCCGTGGTTGGGACAAGACTTCTTCCCATCTGTGGATAGTGGCGAATTCACGCTGCATCTTCGCGCTCCGACCGGTATGCGTATTGAAGAGACGGCGGCACTTTGCGACCGCGTGGAAGCTGAGATTCGCAGCGAAGTACCGCCTGCCGAGTTCAGCGGGATCATCGACAACATCGGATTGCCTTATAGCGGCATCAACCTTTCCTACAGCAGTTCGGCGCCAATCGGAACGGAAGATGCGGACATTATGGTCGCTCTTTCTCCCAAGCATCGGCCTACAGCAGGTTATGTGCATGACTTAAGGTTGAAGCTCGCGCACGATTTTCCTGGGGTTACTTTCTATTTCCTGCCTGCGGACATGGTGACTCAAATTTTGAACTTTGGTCTGCCCGCCCCAATCGATATTCAAATTATCGGAAACAATCTGCAGGCCAACCGGCAATTCGCGGACAAGCTGCTGGAGAGGGTCAAGTACGTTTCAGGAACGACGGATCTTCGCATTCAGCAAACCTTTGACCAGCCGAAGTTTCACGTTGATGTGGATCGGACGAAGGCTCAGGAAATCGGTTTCAGCCAGCGAGAAGTCGCGAGCAACCTGTTGATTACCCTGAGCGGCAGCTTCCAGACTGCGCCGACTTTCTGGCTGGACCCCAAGAATAGCGTGAGCTATCAGATCGCGACGCAAACTCCGCAGTACCGGGTTCAGTCACTCCAGGATCTGGAGAACGTTCCGGTTACGGGCGCAGGTAACGCTCCGCCCTCCATACTTGCGAGCCTCGCCTCGTTTAGCCGCAATTCTGAATTGAGCGTAGTCTCCCATTACAATGTGTCCCCGGTCATCGATATATTCGGTTCCGTCCAGGGCCGTGACCTCGGAGCCGTTTCGAAGGATATCTCCTCAATTCTGAGCGCTAGCCAAAAGGAGCTTCCCCGGGGTTCAAAGATCATCGTACGCGGTCAGATACAGACGATGAGGTCGTCCTTCCTGGGATTGTTGACTGGGCTCGTATTTGCCATCGTCCTGGTCTACCTCCTTATTGTCGTGAATTTTCAATCGTGGCTCGACCCATTCATTATTCTGACCGCCCTTCCCGCGACGCTCGCGGGGATCGTGTGGTTCTTGTTTGTGACCGGCACGACGATCAGTGTGCCCGCGCTTACGGGTTCGATTATGTGCGTTGGAGTGGCCACCGCCAACAGCATCCTGGTAATTAGCTTCGCGAAAGAACAACTAGCTGCAGGGCACTCTGCGGCCGAAGCGGCGGTGCAGGCGGGGTTCGCGCGATTCCGGCCGGTGCTGATGACCGCTCTGGCAATGATTATCGGAATGCTCCCTATGGCCATCGGGTTGGGAGAGGGTGGAGAACAGAATGCACCTCTCGGCCGCGCTGTTATTGGGGGGTTGCTTTTCGCTACGGTGTCTACGCTGTTTTTCGTTCCCACGATTTTCAGTTTGGTGCACAGCCTCCGGCATCGCCCGGCTGAAATTGGAATTCAACAATAATTCTTTAGGAGAAAAAGAGTATGTCAACGATATCAGGAACAGAAGCACAAGTTGTCGCGAACGGCCCGCAAATTCAAAGCCCTTTGAACGGGAAACATCACGCGAGACGTGGCTGGCTCGCCGCTGCAATAGTCTCTTTGGCGGTCGCCGGGATTTTGGTTACCGGGATCCTTCGGCGCGTTCGGGCCGGTGCCACCGTGAGCGCCGAAACTGCTGCCATGGCCGTGCCCCTGGTCAACGTCGTTTCTCCTCAGCCTACCGCACCGTCGCACGAGCTTGTGTTGCCCGGCAACGTAGAACCCTATATGACGGCTCCGATTTATGCGCGAACCAATGGGTATCTGAAAAAATGGTACATCGATATTGGAGGACACGTGAAAAACGGGCAGCTTCTCGCCGAGATCGATACGCCTGAAGTCGACCAGCAGTTGCAGCAGTCGCGCAGCAACCTGGCCACGGCCGAGGCCAACCTCAAGCTTGCGGAGATCACCAATATTCGCTACCAGGGCCTGTTGAAGACTAACGCAGTATCTCAACAGGATGCAGACAATGCGGCGGGAACGTTTAATGCAAATCAAACGACCGTTCAAGCCATGCAAGCCAACGTGAAGCAACTGGAAACGCTGCAATCCTTCGAGAGGGTCTATGCTCCGTTCGACGGTATTGTTACCGCGCGTAACGTCGACGTCGGCGACTTGATCAACTCTGGCAGCGCGCCAGGCACGAAGACGGACCTATTCCATGTCGCGCAGCCAGGGAAATTGAGGGTGTATGTTTACGTGCCCGAGGAATACTCGCAAGCAGCAGTGGCAGGATTAACTGCGGAGTTGACCCTTGCGGAATTTCCCGGGCGTCGCTTTCCGGGGAAGCTTGTGCGCACTGCCAATGCCATCAACAACGCGACCCGCACTTTGCAGGCGGAAGTGGACGTCGACAACCCTACCGGCAAGCTGCTGTCCGGCTCCTATGCCGAAGTCCATTTGAAGTTGCCGGGGCTCGCCTCCACTCACCTTTTGCCCGTTGACACTCTGTTGTTTCGATCCGAAGGTCTGCAGGTCGCCGTTGTAAAGGACAGCAAAGTAGTACTAACACAGGTAACGCCTGGTCACGATTTCGGGGATCAAATCGAAATCCTATCGGGCCTGAACGGCGATGAATCAGTAATTCAAAACCCTCCAGATTCCGTTCTCGACGGACAACAAGTGCAGATCGCAAAGGCTGCACCGTCAAGTGGCGCGGGAGGTGGCCAATGAGTTTACGGCACAGCCGGAATGTAGAACTGCGAGTTTGGAACTGCGCTTTGGCCAGCGTTGCTCTCGCCAGCGTAGTCTCAATTGCGGGTTGCGCCGTCGGGCCAAAATACAATCGTCCGGCAGTCGAAGTCCCGCCCGCCTACAAGGAAGTGGGTGATTGGAAACCCGCTCAACCGAACGAACAGAATCTTGGTGGAGCCTGGTGGCAGATCTTTCAGGACCAGCAATTAAACGCGCTTGAGGACCAGATCAACGTCTCCAACCAAAACTTGAAGGCGGCCGAGGCCCAATACACCCAGGCTCGCGCCGTGCTGCGCTACTACCGTGCGGATTACTACCCTTCGATCGGCGCTGGCGCGGGGGCAACACGAAACAGAATCTCCAACAACCGCCCTCCCGGCCACTTGAGCTCGAATGGCGCTACGTACAACGACTATCAGATTCCGGTGGAGTTGTCCTACGAATTGGATGTGTGGGGACGAGTCCGCAAGACCGTCGAATCGCAACGCGAACAGGCGCAAGCCAGTGCCGCGGACCTCGCCACCGTCAATCTAAGCTTGCATGCGCAGCTCGCGTTGTTCTACTTCCAGGCGCGCAGCCTCGATGCGCAAGAGCAACTCCTCAACTCCACCGTCGCCCAATACGAGCAGGCATTTCAATTGACCGATAGCCGCTTCAAGGGAGGGCTCGCCTCCGAAGTGGAAGTCCAGCAGGCCAGCACGCAGCTTGAGACGACGCGTGCCCAGGCCATCGATGTCGGAGTGCTCCGGGCGCAGTACGAGCATGCTATTGCCACGCTGGTCGGAAAGCCGGCTTCTTCGTTTCGTCTTTCGCCGCTTCCTCTTACTTCACCGCCGCCTTCGATACCTCTGGAACTTCCTTCTGAACTCCTCGAACGCCGGCCCGACATTGCGGCGGCGGAAAGACGCATGGCCGCTGCCAACGCGCAAATCGGTGTAGCCAAGGCGGCTTATTATCCGAACATCACTCTGGGCGCTACAGGCGGTTTCGAAAGCGGTGTAATCACCACGCTCTTCTCTGGCCCGAGCATCCTCTGGTCGGCTGGCGCTTCGGCGATTGCGCCCATCTTTGACGGGGGTCGTCGCCGGGCCAACACGGATCAAGCCATCGCTGCCTACGACCAGACTGTCGCCAGCTACCGCGAAACAGTCTTGACTGGGTTTCAACAAGTCGAAGACAACTTGGCGGCACTCCGGATTCTCGAGAAGGAAGCGGACACGCAACAGCGTGCCGTCCTGGCTTCCCAAAAATACCTGGAGCTCGCCCTCACTCGTTATCGAGGCGGCATAACCAGTTATCTGGAAGTGACCACAGCACAGAGTGTAGCCCTCACAGACGAAGTGTCCGCAGTCAATATTCTCGGCCGCCGGATGACCAGTGCCGTCCTCTTGGTCCAAGCGCTCGGCGGCGGCTGGGATCGCGCATCCTTGCCGGCACGCCCAGAATGCTGCGGCAGATTGACCAGCACTGCAAAGTGATTAAAGTGATTCGTCCCGTTTTATTGCAACTTGCCGACTTCCCATGATCAGCGCTAACACCACCTAGATTGATCGAGTTGGTCGCTCAGCTGTGAAATCCTTCGATCATTTCCCAACGGTGGTTGCGAATCTGCCGACGACTTTCGGAAAATGTACAGGTACCAAGATTTCGCAAAAGTTCCCAAGTTGGAGAGCAGTGGGAATTCGAGGCAGGAAGAAAGTCAGCTAGTTCAGGAAGTTAGTGGTCGGGGCGCCCGGATTTGAACCGGGGGCCTCCTGCGCCCAAGGCAGGCGCGCTACCAGGCTGCGCTACGCCCCGACATGCAGCAACCACTAATTATAGAGCAATTCTTCGGATTCCCCTGCCCAAATCTACTGTGGCGGTCAGGACGTTCTTTCCCTATCGTGGTGCCTCCAGACCGTAGTAATTTTTGGCGCTACTGGTTAATCTTGTCTGCTTTTCTCCAACTGGCCGCTTTGCGCTATATCGTGCGCGCGCTCATCGAAAACGATGAAACCAAATTCCCCTGGACGGCGTTACAATACCAGCCATGCAGGTGGCATCGCCCGCCCGACGCAACACTCGCAAGCAACAGGGAGGTCCCATGCAAGCCACTCTCCTCGATCGCCGCAGTTTTCTTCGCGTCTCCGCTATTGCCGGCGGAGGCATGCTCGTCGCTCTTCACTTCGATCCGGTCGCCGAAGTTTTTGCGCAAGCGCCACAGGCCCCGGCCGCCGCTTTCCAGCCTACCGCCTTCCTCCGCGTCGCGGCTGACGGCATCGTCACCATCATGGCCAAGAATCCCGAGGTCGGTCAGGGTGTCAAAACGCATCTCCCCATGATCATCGCCGACGAACTCGACGTCGATTGGAAAGACGTGCGCATCGAGCAAGCCGACCTCGACGAAACAAAATTTGGCCCCCAGCGCGCCGGTGGCAGCACTTCTACTCCCACCAATTGGGATCCACTGCGCCGTGTCGGCGCCGCCTGCCGCCAAATGTTCGTTACCGCCGCCGCGCAAACCTGGTCTGTCCCCGAATCCGAGTGCGCCACGTCTTCCGGTCGTGTCATCCATCAGCCGTCAAAACGCACTCTCAATTACGGCCTGCTCGCCGAAAAAGCCGCCGCACTCCCCGCCCCCGATCTCAAGTCCGTCAAGCTCAAGGATCCCAAAGACTACAAAATCATCGGCCAGCCCATTCATAGCGTCGACAATGCCAAGATCGTCACCGGGAAAAATCTCTACAGCATCGACTTCAAAGTCCCTGGAATGTTATACGCCGTCTACGACAAGTGTCCCGTCTACGCGGGGAAGTGTGTGGGCGCCAACCTCGATGAAATTAAGGCTCTGCCCGGTGTCCGACACGTCTTTGAAGTCGAAGGCACGCAAGATTTGCTCGGCCTACATTGGGGAGTTGCCGTTGTGGCAGACACTTGGTGGCAAGCCAATGAAGCCCGCAAGAAATTGCACGCACAATGGATCGAAGGCCCCACCGCCAAGCAAAGTAGCGAAGGCTTCCAGAAGCGCGCGGACGAACTCTCAAAGCAGCCGCCCGCCATCACGATCCGTACCGACGGCGACGCCGACAAAGCCATGCAGTCCGCCGCAAAAACCGTCGAAGTCGCGTACGCCTATCCCTTCCTCGCACACGCCCCCATGGAGCCGGAAAATTGCCTCGCCCATTACCACGACGGCAAGCTCGAATTTTGGTCCCCCAGCCAGACTCCCGAATCCGGCCGCTTGCTCGTCTCCAAAGTTCTCAATATTCCTCACGACGACATCATCGTCCACCTCAAGCGCGCCGGCGGTGGGTTTGGCCGCCGCCTCACCAACGATTACATGATCGAAGCCGGCGCCATCGCCAAGAAAGTTGGCGTGCCCGTAAAGCTTCTCTGGACCCGCGAGGACGACTTTCACCACGATCACTATCGCCCCGCCGGTTTTCACTACCTCAAAGGCGGCGTCGACTCGTCCGGCAAACTCGTCGCCTGGCGCAATCATTTCGTCAGCTTTGGTGAGGGCCAGCAGTTCGCTCCGTCCGCCAACATTCCCGGCAACGAATTTCCCGGCACCTTCCTGCCGGACTTTTTCTTCGGCGCCTCGCTGATGCCTCTCGGCGTTCCCACGTATGCATTGCGCGCGCCTCGCAGCAACGCCTTTTCCTGGGTCTTCCAATCTTTCACCGACGAGCTCGCTCACGCCGCCGGAAAAGATCCCGTCCAGTTCCGCCTCGATCTTCTCAGCGCGACGCGCATCACTAGTGCCTCAGCTACTCCCATTCAAGGCGAACTCGATGTCGACGCCGCCCGCATGATCGGCGTTCTTAAACTTGTCGCCGAAAAATCCGGCTGGGGCACCCGCAAGCTCCCCAAGGGCACCGCCATGGGCGTCGCCTTCCAGTTTGCTCATCGCGGCTATTTTGCGGAAGTCGTCGAGCTGCGCGTCGACGCCAATAAGAAAATCAAGGTCAACAAAATCTGGGCCGCCGGTGACGTCGGCAGCCAGATCATCAATCCCCTCAACGCCGAAAATCAGGTCCGCGGCGCCATCATTGAAGGCCTAAGCTCCGTCATGTCCTACGAAATTACCATCGACTCCGGCCGCGCCGTCCAAAGCAATTTCCACGAATATCCTCCGGTGCGCATGAACCAGGTGCCACCTGAAATCGAAGTCCACTTCCTCAAGACCGACAATTCACCCACCGGCCTCGGAGAGCCCGCGCTCCCGCCGGTTCTGCCCGCCGTCTGCAACGCCATCTTTGCCGCCACCGGCGAGCGCATCCGTTCCTTGCCGCTCTCTAAACACGGCTATTCCTGGGCCTGAAGATTTTGTAGGAGCGGCCTTCCGAAGCTCCCCGCTCAAGCCTATCCGCCCTTATTGCCTCTATTTCAACTTCTTCAGGATCTCCAACGCGTTCTGGTTTGACGGATCCAGCTGCGGCGACTTCTCATAATTCTGAGTAGCCAGTTCTTCCTGTCCGTGCACGGCTCGCATAAAACGGAGAGTGTCAAACCGCGATATCTCGGAGAACTGTCAACTTCGATCAACGATGCGCTTCTGGCGGTCGACTTGAATACTGTTGAGCTTGTGACTCTTCAGTCCAGACAGAAACAAACCGGGAGAGAAACGCAAGTCGTCATTCTGAATCGACTTCGCATGCGTATTCATCAGGTCGCTAAGAAGTGAAATTGTTCGATGAATCAGCTCGTGAATAGCGCCCTTCTAGCCTGCTACTCGAGGACTAGAGAAAGGGGAGGCCTTTTCAGGAGCTTCTCAAATACTCTGTCATGGAACGATTCCTGTACCGACTATCATTTTGCCGAAGCGGGATTTGAACCACCGATCCCGCTTCGGCGGGTTATGAGCATGTACAAGAAAATATGCGGCTTGTTGATTCTGTGCGACTTAGCTGGAGTTTTAAGGCTTGAGTTCTTTCCCAAATCTTTCCCAACCGTCTACCAAACGAACTCCAAGATATATGACAGGCCGTTGAGCACGCCAACGCTTTGTCCTCGCGGGCGATTCGTGGCAAGGTGGACGAGAAGGGATCCAACGCGAGGCTTGCAACCTGGCGTTAGTCACTATAATGTTAGCGCGACTATCGAAATATTGGCTGCTCACCCCGAGCGGCATTCCATCCGGGAGGAAACGTATAATGGGCCGCGCAAAAACTGCTGTGAGACGATCGCCCCTGCCCTCGCCAGCGCCAGGGAGCGTCAACGAGCGCGAAGCTAAGAAAAAAAGAAGCGGCAACAAGACGTCCGGCCAAGGGCCTATGGCCGGCCTTCGCGAACGCAAGAAAGCGCGCCTTCGTCAGCAGATCGTCGAAACGGCTCTACACCTTTTTCGCCAGCGCGGCTACGAGAACACACGCATCGACGACATTGTTCAGACTCTGGAAATTAGCCAACCCACGTTTTTCCGCTATTTCCCCAGCAAAGATGCCGTATTGCGAGAAGTGGGACGCCGTGCGTTTGCCCGCCAAGCCGAAAGCCTCAAATCCGAGCTGTCCACCAAAGCGACCACCGAGCAACGCCTACGCCGGTTCTACGAAACTTTGGGCAACGTAACGGAGGTGGGGCGACCGCTTTGGCAGGCCGTGATTCTCGCCGGCGCGATGGATCCGGTGCGCTCACCCGAGCTCCGAGGGGCGGAAGCCGCGACCGTTAGCCTCCTTCGTGAAATCATCGCGGAAGGCCAGAGAAACGGGGAGATAACC
>Ga0210406_10000710_pt1 | contig 43771 bp, 33 predicted proteins | sample IncBWC30MmetaG_FD_155454 | JGI IMG/M metagenome (GOLD analysis project Ga0210406, IMG submission 155454) | Forest soil microbial communities from Barre Woods Harvard Forest LTER site, Petersham, Massachusetts, United States - Inc-BW-C-30-M | ecosystem: Environmental > Terrestrial > Soil >...
CCATACCGCGCAGAAGCCAGTGTCTCTTCTGCCGCCTGCGAAGGCGCCCTCACTCAAGCCGACTGCCCCTCCTGTTCAAGTTCCGACAACGGCGGCAGCAAGTTCTCCGGCTCGGGTTGAGGATGACTCGTCTCAGAAATCGGACCGCACCGAATCCGCTCCAGCATCCGGCGCGGCGAGCACCTCGAATTCAGACCCCGTCGCCGATCTCATCGCTCGGGCCGAAAAGCAATACCAGGCTGGATTGGCGAATCATCAGGCCGGCAAGACCGAAGAAGCCAAGCAGAATTTCGACAACGCCCTCAATGCCCTGTTGAGCAGCAATCTGGACATTCGTTCCGACGAGCGCCTGCAAGAAGAATTCGATCGTGTGGTTGCGGGCGTCAATCAGCTTTACCCAGGCGGACCGGGCGCCGACACCGAGGCCCAGCAGAAGTCCGAGCCTGCGCCAATCGACGAAACCAACGGCCTTAGTCCCGCGCCGGATGCGGGCGTCAAAGCCAAGGCCCAGGCCGAAATCAAGAACACAAATTCCGACCTGCCGCTGATGATGACGGACCAGGTGGCCGGCTACATCACGTACTTCTCAGGTAGGGGACGCGGTGGCTTCGAGCGTGCCTTTTCCCGCTCAGGTCGTTATCACGACATGATCGTGGCGACGCTGAAGGACGAAGGCGTTCCGCAAGATTTGATCTATCTCGCGCAGGCTGAGTCGGGATTCCATCCGCTCGCCGTTTCTCGTGTGGGGGCACGCGGCATCTGGCAATTCATGGCAAGCCGCGCCCGCGGATACGGTCTGTCACACAATATGTGGGTCGACGATCGCCAGGATCCCGAAAAGTCCACGCGAGCTGCCGCCCACCATCTGAAGGACCTCTACAACCAGTTCGGCGACTGGTATCTCGCCATGGCCGCCTACAATTCCGGCCCGGGCACGGTGCAGGCTGCGGTCAAACGCACCGGCTACGCCGACTTCTGGGAGCTCTACCGCCGCAACGTTTTGCCCAAAGAAACACGGAACTACGTGCCCATCATTCTCGCCGTGACCATCATGGCGAAGAACCCATCACAGTACGGGCTGGATGAGGTCCTGATGGAGCACCCGTCGGACTATGACACGGTTACCATTAACTATCCGGTCGATTTGCGATTAGTCGCCGAATGCGTCGGGTCCACATCCGGCGAACTGCAGGATCTGAATCCCAGCTTGTTGCGTCTGACCACTCCGCGTGTTGGCAAATTCGAACTGCGTTTGCCCGCTGGGACCGAGGACGAATACCAGACCGCCATCGCCTCGATCCCGCCCGACATGCGCCTGTGGTGGCGCTATGCCACGGTTCATCCCGGCGACACGCTCGCTTCTCTGGCGCGGAACTATCACACGACGGCCAAATCCATCGCGACCGCCAACCATCTGGAAGACACCGAACTGGAAGCCAACGCGAAGTTAGTCATTCCGGTCGCGCCGGGCAAACATCCGCTGAATGACAATGCGACTTATGCGCGCCGCATCACCCGCTACAAAGTTCATGCTGGAGATACGGTCGAAAGCGTCGCCGACAACTTCGGTGTTTCGCCCCAGATGTTGCGCCGGTGGAACGGTCTCCACGGCGATAGTCTCCGGGGTCGCAGAGTGCTGGCCCTGCATCTGCCGATCTCTCCGAGTGCGCATGACGCCGAGGAGGCGTCCTCGCGGACCAAGTCCAAGCGCCCCAAGACCACCGAGACCGCCACGGTTAAACCTCCTGCCACCAAGTCGGCGCTGCTCGAGCACCTGCCAACCGAGCAAGCGGCAGTTGTACATCACAAAGTAAAAAGCGGCGAGACGCTATACTCCATCGCGAATGCCTACCGAACCACTGTCGCCATCCTCAAGCGCGACAACCGCAACGTCGCGGTGATCCGCCCGGGCATGATTCTGATCGTCGAACCGAGCCGGTAAGCACCTCAACCCGCGGTGACATCACTCCGTTTCACAGTGGGTTGGTCCTGCCCTCCAGGGCACTGCCCTGACGGATGAGCAGATCGTCGATCTGCTCACCAAGGGCAACGACGCCAAAAAAGCGCGGCCCAAGAAAGCAATCGGCTGCCTTTCTGCCGGCCACGCTAAGGCTGTCGCCACCTCTGAAAAGTCTCTCCAAGAGTCTTCCGCCGCAACGATTCGATCGCCCTCACCGATTGCGTGACTTTTGCACCCCGAGAGGTATCTTCGTTTGGGTCCGAGGTATTCGGTCTCACGGCTGAGGTCTGAGGTCCGGTCTCAGCTCTGTTTTCCTTTAACTTATTCATCTCCGCTTAATATTCCTGTTACCTGCCGTTGATTTTCCTCTGCTATCTCTCAAGCCAACATCTTTCAATCTCCTCGGAGGAAAAAGAATATGAATCTCTCCCGCAGTCTGTGCGTCAGGCTGTCCGCTGTTTTACTGGCTGCAACTGTCGCTGCAGTGGGCCCCGCAGTCGCCCAGAACACCCGCCCGATTCAACGCGTTCTTCTGATCAGCGTCGATGGCATGCACGCTGTTGATTTCCTGAACTGCGCCAATGGCATCAGCACCACCAACAACGGCCAACCCTTTTGCCCAGCAATTGCTGCCCTGGGCCAGACTGGCATCAACTACGTCGCCGCCAGCACCTCAAAGCCTTCGGACTCCTTTCCCGGCCTGACGGCCATCATCACCGGTGGAACCCCGGCCCTGACCGGCGTTTATTACGACGTCGCGTATTCCAGGAATTACGATGCCCCTGCGAAAACCACGGGAAATGGTGTTTTTGGGGCGCCTGACCTCTGCACCCCCTTTGGGCCGCCAACGGGCACAAGAACCGAATATGAAGAAGGCATCGATTTCGATAAGACCAAGGTAAACGGTGGCGCTCCCGGCGCGGCACTCACGGATGGCGGGATCAACTCCATCGATCCCAAGAAATTGGTTCGCGATCCGAGTCGAGGGTGCGCGCCTGTATTCCCATGGGAATTCGTTCGTACCAATAGCATCTTCAGCGTGATTCACAGCCACGGCGGATTCGCGGCATGGTCTGATAAGCACCCTGCCTACTCTTCCGCCGCCTCGGGCATCGGACCGAGTGCCCTCGACGATTTCTATGCACCTGAAATCAACTCCACGGTGATCGGTCTTCCGGGAGTTAAAACTCCGACAGGCATATCCTGCGCCGCAATCCGTGATAAAGGCTCCGACCTGACGTCTTGGACCAACAGCTTTGAGAACATTCAGTGCTACGACACTCTGAAGGTGGACGCGGTCCTCAACTGGATCGACGGAAAAAATCACCTCGGCAAGGCAGCCAAAGTTCCCACCATCTTTGGCATGAACTTCCAGGCGGTTAGCGTGGGCCAGAAGCTCATTGAAGCGAGCAACCACACGACGGGCGGATATCTGGATGCCACCGCCACGCCCAGCGCGGCGCTGATCAACGAATTCCAATTCGTCGACTCCTCGATTGCGGCTTTTGTCAGCGAGTTGAAGGCAAAAGGCCTCTATGATTCGACCCTGATCGTGATCACCGCCAAACACGGCCAGTCGCCCATCGATCCGAGCCGCTACGTCGGTCAGACGATCAACGGCACTTCACCTGCCACCCTGCTCTCCGATGCGGGCTTCATTCCGTTCTCGGAATCTACCAATAACCCCACCGGCATTGGCCCGACGGAAGATGACGTCTCGCTGATCTGGCTGAAGAGCTCCTTTGACACGAACGACGCCGTCTCAATCCTCGAAGCCAACGCTTCCGCTACTGCCGGAATCGCGCTCGGGCAGATCTACTACGGTCCGTCGCTGTTCCTTGACTTCAACGATCCCACCCAGGACCCCCGCACGCCGGACATCATCGTGACCCCGAATGTCGGCGTTACTTACTCCGGCAGCCACGCGAAACAGGAGGAGCACGGCGGGTTCTCCCATGACGACACCAATGTCGTTCTACTGCTGTCCAATCCGAGCTTCCAGCCCAGGACGGTGAGCGCCACAGTGGGTACTGCTCAAGTGGCGCCCACTATTCTCCGAGCCCTAGGTATCAATCCTGGCGCCCTGGACGCAGTCCGGGCGGAGGGAACGAGCGTCCTTCCGGCGGTTCAATTCTAATCGGTCCGTAAATCTCGCTTCACTGACTCGAGGACGCTCCTTCGGGAGCGTCCACTTTTTTTGCAATCCCGAAGCGAGAACTGGGGCATTCTCGATTTCTTCTTTTCTTTACTCGCGCACTGTGATAACAGATAAGCGAACTTGACGTGATTGCAGCGCTTGCAGGCTGCACCGAACGTCGTGCTATAATCGCCCGCCGTTCCAGCAGAAGTTTCCGGTGGTCTTTTAAATTCTTCGTGCCCGCGAGCCGGACCGCACCCGGCCGCCACTGAAATCAGGAGGATCAATGACGTACGACCCCACGCTCTATGCACGTGATGAAGAAGAAGAGTTCGGCGACACAGGCGCTTACAGCGAGTCGCTGGAGGAAGATTTCGAGGAAGAAGAGGAAGAAGAGGAATCCGGCACGCCGGGTTCTGACACAACCGAACCGGAATCCATAGCGGTTCCTCCTCCACCAGCTCCTAAACCCAAGCCCGCACCGCCTGCGCCGAGCGGCGGAGGCGGCGGCAGCAAGCCAGCGGCGAAAAAGAAAGCGGCCAAGAAACCCGCTCCCAAGAAAGCCAAGAAGAAAGCTGCGAAGCCGGCTAAGAAAAAGGCTGCAAAGAAGGCCGCGAAGAAGAAAGCAGCCAAGAAACCCGCGAAAAAGGCAGCGAAAAAAGGCAAGAAGCGTCGTTAAGTCGCTGGCTGCCCGCGAGGTCCGCCAGTGAGCCACTGTTTCAGAACCGCGTCCGGATACGGGCGCGGTTTTTTCATTCCGAAAAGGTGACCGGTGCAATTTTTGAGATTCATGCCGATTCCTCTGCTCTTACTGTTGATCCAGTCTGCTGTCACGCAGAATTCTTCTGTTCCCAAGTCTCCCGCCACTCCCAAGCGCCCCGTCAACGACGAATACCAGGGTGTCAAAGTGGCGGACGACTACCGCTGGCTGGAGAATTGGGACGATCCTGCGGTGAAGCAATGGAGCGCGGCCGAGAACGCGCGCACGCGCGAATATCTCGATCGTCTGCCGGCGCGCGGGGCGATCAAGGATCGACTGAAACAACTGATCGGCGCAAGCTCGGCGTCCTATTACGACCTGCAGCTCCGCGCTGGACGGTTGTTTGCCATGAAAAATCAGCCTCCGAAGCAGCAGCCGATGCTCGTGGTGATGCGTTCGGCCGACGACCCGGCCAGTGCCGCAGTCATCTTTGATCCCAATGCCGCCAGCAGCCAAGGATCGGTCTCCATGGATTTCTATGTGCCGTCTTTCGGCGGGAAGTATGTCGCGGCCGCACTCTCGGAACATGGTTCTGAAGATGCGTCAGCGCACGTTTTCGAAGTCGCTACGGGCAAGGAACTTGCCGACGTCGTGCCCCGCGTGAATTTCGCCACCGCGGGGGGAAGCATTGCATGGAAGGCGGATAGCACCGGCTTCTACTACACCCGCTATCCGCAAGGCGATGAGCGTCCCGCCGAAGACACCAACTTCTACCAGCAAGTTTACTTTCACAAGCTCGGTACCGAGGCGAAGCAGGACACCTACGTCCTCGGCAAGGATTTCCCGCGCATTGCGGAGATTCAACTCCGCACCAGCGACGATGGCCGCTGGCTGCTCGCCGCGGTGGGCAACGGGGACGGCGGCCAATTCGCGCACTATGTCATGGATTTAGACGGCCACTGGACGCAGCTCACGCGCTTCGAAGATGGAATCGTCTCCCTGAAGTTCGGCGCCGATCTGGCGCTCTACCTGCTTTCGCGAAAAGACGCGCCGCGCGGACAGATTCTACGCCTGCCGCTCGTCGAGAGCGACCACGCGCAGACCAGCGTCGAAAAGCTCGATCTGGCGCAAGCCAAGGTTGTGGTCCCTCAAACCTCGGGCGGAGCCGAGGAGAGCGACCGAGCTTCGATCGAGAATTTCAGTCCCACCTTTGGCCATCTCTATGTGATTGACGTGGTTGGGGGACCGTCGCGCGTGCGCGTCTTCGACACACAGGGCAAGGCGCTTCCCGCGCCCACTTTGCCGGCGATCTCCTCGGTCGGGCAGGTCGTGCCCGTGGGTGGCGGCGATGTGCTGTTCTTCATGGCAACCTATCTCGAACCAGCAGCCTGGTATCGCTTCGACGCCGCGACCGGGAAAGCTGTTCGTACCGCGCTGTTCCAGACTTCTCCCATTCACTTCGACGATGCCGAAGTTGTCCGCGCTTTCGCCACCTCGAAAGACCAGACACGTATTCCCATCAACATCATTCGGCTCAAGGGAGCGAAGCTCGATGGTTCCAATCCCACGCTGCTCAGCGGCTACGGCGGATACGGAATCAGTACGAAACCCGGCTTCGCAGGGTCGTTCGCGCGCGTTTGGCTGGACCAGGGTGGCATCCTGGTGCGCTCCAGTCTCCGCGGCGGCGCCGAATACGGCGAGGAATGGCATGCGGCCGGGAACTTGACTCACAAGCAGAACGTGTTCGACGACTTCATCGCCTGCGCCCAATATCTGATCGCTGAGAAATATACCTCACCGTCTCATCTGGCCATTCTCGGCGGCAGTAACGGAGGCCTGCTCATGGGGGCAGCCTTTACCCAACGTCCCGACCTGTTTCGTGCGGTGGTTTCGTCTGTGGGAATCTACGACATGCTGCGGGTTGAGCTCGATCCGAACGGAGCTTTTAATGTGACCGAATACGGGACCGTGAAAGATCCCGAGCAATTCAAGGCGCTCTATGCATACTCGCCCTACCATCACGTAAAAGAAGGTACGGCCTATCCCGCGATTCTGATGCCCACCGGGGAAAACGATCACCGCGTCAACCCGATGCAATCGCGAAAGATGATCGCGCGCCTCCAAGCGGCCGACAGCTCCGGTCGTCCTATCCTGCTGCGCACCTCATCGAGTGCCGGCCATGGCATCGGAACCTCTCTCGACGAAGCCATCGAGCAGAATGCGGATGTTCTCGGTTTCTTGTTCGATCAGTTGGGGACTCCGTACACCGGCCCGATGACGGAACGCTGACGGATTGCTGACCTGGCAAGGCGGTGGTGGCTACTTCTTCGCGCCCACCGCGCCCAGGCACCTGCCGTATAGCTCAAGCAAATGTGTGGCGTAGTCTTCCGGCTTGGCGGCGGAGCCGGTGCCTTGAAACCCCACGCCCGACGAGGTGGTTCGTCCATACCCTGTCGTCATGGCGATGAATTTCATCAGATCCAGCGCAATATCTTCGTTACGGCGCGCAGCGCCCGAGCCTGTAGCGGGAGCTTCTTCCATGAATCCTTCTCCTCTTCCTCGTTCGGAAAGAATGGGTACTTCGTCGTCTTCAAAATCCTGCATACCGCAAATCACTCCGCCAGCGATGATAACAGGGTCAGTGGGGAGGCGTGCGAACCGAGGACTTCGCCTTTGGGCATGAGTCCTGGGGTCGCAGTCGCAAATCTCTCAGGCAGTTCCCAACTTCGCCGCCAGCAAACACATGCGCTTACGGAAAACAGAACCGGGGATTCCGAGGGCGGGACTGAGGACGAAGTTAAGACCATCCGGCCAACCAGGGATACGCAGGTGAGTTGCGAACTGAGTCCGCGTTTGACGTCCCGCGCCTCAGATCTATCGTCGTTACTTCGCCACTTCGCTCATCAGTCCCATGAAGTTCCCTTCCGAGTCACGAAAGAACACCATCCACAAATCATGATTCGGCATTCTCGCAACCACGTGGGGCTCGTCCTCAAAACGAACGCCGTTCTCTTTCATTCTGGCGTGCGCGGCTTGAATGTTGGGGACTGCGAAGTAGAGGATCGAGCCAGGATGGTCGAATTCAGGCTTTTCCGGATGCGTCAGCATCAAACGCACTCCGCCGCAGTCGAAAAACGCGAGTCCCGGCGCGGCCTTGAAAAGCAGCTTCAGTCCGAGCGTATCTTGATAGAAAGCGCAGGCGCGGTCCACGTCCTGGGCGTTGATGGCGATTTGTCCGATGCGCGCGATTCCGACCCCCGTCGTAGCAGTATTCATATCTTGACCTCCTCCCGTCATATTAGTTAGCATAGCTAACAATATTTGACTGCTGCCGTCAAGCAAAAAATGTGTCAGTTTGAAGATCGGTTGCCAGAGTCTCCTATCAATCCCGATGTGCTCGCGATTGCAGACCGGCTGCACTCTGCTGCCATCCACCTGCTGCGGCGCCTGCGCAAGCAAGATGTCCTCACCGGGGAAGGACCGGCTCGTCTCTCGGCGCTGTCGGTGCTCGTCTTCGGCGGTCCGAAGACACTCGGCGAACTGGCGGCAGCTGAACAGGTAAAACCGCCCACGATGAGCCGGATCGTCGGAGGTTTAGCCCGCAGCCATCTCGTTGAAATCACAAAAGATCCCCAGGATGCACGACGCGTGCGCATTCGCGCTACAGTCCGGGGCACGCAACTGCTTCAGAAAGGGCGCGAGCTGCGGATTGCCTACCTGGCCGCGCATCTCGATAGGCTTCCTCCAGAAGAGCGTGTGAAGCTGGGCGAAGCCATGGAAATCCTTAAAAGGTTGCTTGACGACTGGGGTTGATTTCGGTTCAGCAGTAATGGCAATCCGGGTACTATGGTTACATGAAACGGGGCCGCGCCATACCCGATACTAGTGGGGTCTCAGTGTGATTATGCAGCCGAGACGTTGGCGGGGCGTAAAGCCACTGCCATGGCGGTCGGTTTAGTCCCCTCCCTGCGACGTCAGACGCCATCAGTGAAGTTTCTGCGGAAGGTGGATGCATTGTTACGCAAACACATCGTCGTGATGGTTTCCGGCCTCCTGTGGCTGGCGCACGTCGTTGTGGTGGCTTTCCTCGGAACGAACCGTCCCGGGCCTTTCCTGTCGGACCTGATTCAGCTCACGCTGGCATTTCTGCTGATCTGTAGCATTTCAGCCGCAAGCCGCCGTTCCGAGGGGATGGCGCTGTCGTTCTGGGGGCTCACGGCTACGGCTTACATGGTGTTGTTCGTTGCTCAGGGCTTCAGCGTTTACAACGATTTAGCTGCCTCGCCGCTGGTGACCGGTGTGGAAAATTTCCTTTTCTGCTTCTGGTTCGCTCCGCTTGCGATGGCGATTTTTCTCGACCCGGAAACCGAAGCCGGGAAGCTCGACGCCCTGGTCGCTCTCGATTTCTTGCAGGGCGTACTAGTTTGTGCTGCAGCTTATTTGTATTTCTTCTATCTACCTAAGTCGGAGTCACCGGGCGAAATGTCCCACTCTGTGTGGGCTCCGTATTTCGCCGGCTACGGTCTGGTTGCTTTAGCTTTCGTGCTCCGCGCTGCGACCAGTCGTTCCCAGGATGCTCGAGCCCTGTTCGGAAGAATGGGAGTCTTTCTCGCCGTCTCTGGTTGCGTGGATGCCTTGTACTACTACGGACCGGGAGCAGGCCTGCATACGGGCGCATGGTTTGATCTTCTCTGGAGCGCTTTGCTGGTGATTCCTATCGTGGTTGTGACGACCTGGAAGCAGGCCGAGGATCCGGAACCTCGGCTCGAATCGCCCCGGCGCGAGAAGCGAATTTTTACGGAGCTGTTCTATCTGCTCTACCCGTTGCTGGTGCTGTTTATGTCGTTGCGCATCGCTCGCGAACGGCTGGGAGTGGCGGCGACGGTGGTCCTGCTGTCGTTTATGTGTTCCAGCGCGCGCTTGCTCGTCACCCAAAACCGGCTACTGGTCGCAAAGGATGCGCTACGCCGCGAAGCATCCCGCGACGGATTGACCAGTCTGTGGAACCGGAAAGCCATTCTTGCAATTCTGGAGCGTGACTTGTTGCGTGCCGAACGCGATCACGCGCCGGTCGGCCTGATCATGATCGACGTGGATCACTTTAAGGCCATCAACGACAGCCGCGGCCATGGCGCAGGCGACGCTGTTTTGCGCATTATCGCCAGCGGCATCGCGTCAGTCGTCCGGCCCTACGATTCGGTTGGACGCTGCGGTGGAGAAGAGTTTCTGATCGTCGCTCCCGGATGCGATCTAGCGGAGACCTGGGAACTGGCCGAGCGTGTGCGTAGCCACGTCGCCGGTTGCAGCATCATCGTCGGTGGCGCGAGCGTCGAAGTCAGCCTGAGCCTTGGTGTTGCCACCTCCCAGAGTTGCGGCGACATCGAGAAACTACTGAACGCCGCTGATACCGCGCTTTACGAGGCGAAGCATGCCGGTCGCAACCGCGTCGAGCCCAGCGTGGGCCGAGCAGCCAGCGCGATCCAGGGATCCTCATCCATTCCTGCCCGCGATTTCTTGGTATAAACCAGGCTTGCTGAATCCAACCCGTTCCACAGATCGCCGTCTGTGTTCTGCCATATCCTCACTGCGCCAGATTTATGAAACCCCTCGTCCCACCACCAACTCAGTGTGGTCGGCGACTGACGCGTCTGTCTCCTCGACCCCTCACCCCCGACCATAGAGCTGTCTTGCTCAGACGAATGGTGTGTGAAGTGCTACCGTCAGGATGGCTGCAGCGGACATGCAGCTGCGGAGGCCGGAAGCAAGGGGCTTACCGACTAGGAAAGTGCAGTTATGGTGAAGCAACTTGCACCAGTCCGACTCGTTTTTTTCTGCCTCATCGCAGCGTGTGGAGCGTTCTGTCAGAGCGGGCATTCGGGTGGGCGGCCACAAAAGCTTCATTTTCAGGACACCCGCAGTGTCCAAATACAGCGCCAGCAGAGGGTTACGTGGAAATCATTGCCGGATGCGCCGTCTGAGCGAATCAGCCACCCAGAAAGACCTGGCGAAGTGCGGCTGGCATTGAGCATGCGAGTGATGGGGGCCGACGAAAGTATGCATGGGACACGGCATGTCTCTGCATTCGAACAGCAGGGCGCAACCTTGTATCAAGACATCCCGGCGCAAAAAGATTCCAGCGTTTTTCCTTTCAAGTGTCTGTACCCTTCCTTGATCAGCAGGCAGAGTGCTCACTATCAGGCATCGTCAAACGACAAGTTCGTGGGGCGAGCCACCGATGCTGCTTCAAGGTTTCTTGTCGTGCGTGACGAGGCCGGAAAACGCAGGCTGAACGCATCGTACTTCATGGGTGTTTTAACTTCGGTCGCCGTACATACCGCTTCCCGTCCTTACTGGGCGCGGTCCAATTCAGTTTCGACGCAGATTAGCGATTTCGGTTCGACGGTGGGCAGCGATGCGGGCATGAATCTAGTTCACGAATTCGGCCCGGGGATTCGGCAAGTCGTGACCAATCACATGCCGCAGTTCGTATCTCGGTTGGAAGCGCGAATCGTAACCGGCAAGAACCCCAGATAGTTTTTTTCATGCCGGCGGGATAGATCCATATCGCTCCGTAGCGGTGGGGGGAGCGTGCAAATCTGAAGGGCGATTAGTCTGCTGTCGCCAAGCTCTGCAAGCCAATCTGGCCTTCCTGCGGAGTGCCCGGCTCTCCGATCCAAATCACCAGGAAGCGCGCGTCACATCCGTCTGAAACCAGGTTCACGACTTCGCCAGGCTTCAGATGATATGCAATTCCGCCCACACGTGCTCCACGATGGCTGACATCGATCAGGTGAGCCGCGTGGGGAGAGGGTTCCTGCAGATCTTGTGCGGTAACTTGAACCGGCAGAGATACCGAGATTCTTGGCTCCCGGCGCTGATACACAATGGATTCGCTTGCAGTGATTTCAACCGCTTCTACGGGAGTAGGCAACAGTTCGTGTTTTTCGAGTTCGAGAAGAAATTGTGCTTTGGAGAGAGTGGGCCCGGTGCGAAACAATTCCAGGAGAGAATCCGCTTGCCCTTCACTCTCCGACCCTGGACCCGTCTCCCCCGGCTGATTTGCAGTCTGGTCCCAATCGATTCCTTCGGGCTCAACGAGCACCTCGGAAATGGTGTCGGGATTGTCGATCATTTGCTGGATCAGCTCCTGCAATCGATGCTGGCGGTCCGGAGTGCGGGGCACGAACTCGATTCCCATACCGAGTTCGGGATCCATGAGTTTCACTTTACCCTCTGTCTTGACGGAACGATCCGCGGCTCGAAGCAGCAACTCTACGCGCGTCTGAGAAGGAAAAGGCGACTGGGTTCGCAGGAAGCATCCGCCAAAACTGAGCCCGATTAGAGTGCAGCGGATCGGTGGATCGTGCTTTTCTCCCGACTGCAAACGCAGCCATTCCTTGAGGCTTTGGAGCGCCGCTTCAGGCAGCATCCCAAACTGGATTCCGGCGTGATTTCGCAGATCCTGCCAGGCAATCGTTCCGGTCGCTTCAATCACAGTCGTGGTGTCGGGGAGGGCAAAGCTGAACCCGATCGGGCCGGTTTTCTTGCCCGGGGATCCGGAAAATCGGACCGACATCCCGCCTTCGCTCAAGCTTGAGACGGAGGCCTGCTCGCCATCTCCGTTATGAAATCGGAGGTATGCGACGATTTTCACCGGCAGCCGAACGGATCGCCGGCGTTCTCGTTTCATGAGAGCCCGGGCCGCTCGAAAACTCGACTTCGCCTTCTCGGTCGAGATCGGCTTGAAAATAACGAAGTTGGCCCCCAGCTTAAAGGCCGCCTGCAGATTGGTGCGGGCTTCGACGATGGCAATCGCCATTGATTTATTGTTTTGTTTTCCGGAACGCACGTTTTTCAGCAGACCGAAGGTTTGATCGTCTTTGCAGTCAATGATGACGGCTCCGAAGGATCGTTGGGCCAACTCTTTGGCGGCGCTGGCGTGGTCCGCGCAATGTTCGACATCAATCTCCAGTTCCCCCAAGACGCTGCGCAGTACCCGCAGGGCACGGTCGTCCGAACAGACCAACAGGGACGTGAGATTCATGACAGCTTAATGATAGAGAAAGAGTAACAATAACCAAGGTTACCGCGGTAATTCGCACTTGTGGCTCCGGGAAGCCACATCCGCTGGGTGGACTCCTAGCCCCGGGAGACTTGGCCGGTCCGCGAATTCTCTTGTTCGTTTTTTGTAACAATTTTCCTTGTCAGGCTGGTCTTTCCCGGTTCTGGAATATTATTCGCCGTCTCCTTCCCCCCAGTAACTCCCGTTCGCGTCATTGCCGTGATGCGAACGGGGGCCTTTTCGCATTAGCAAAACTTTTGAGCAAGTTCTGAAAAATACGCCGAAGGAGCCCTCTATGGCTGTCAGAAAATTGGACCGAGCCGTTGCCGACGCGCGAACTGACGTCACCATGCGATCGGATCCCACGAAGATCGATCCTCACAAACTTAAACTGGGTAAGAGCCTGGCGCGACACGATCCGCGAACTCTGTTGCTCGCTTCCTACGTCACCTCGACCCTGCCTGCTCCGCCACCCAGCTTTGATCTGACCTCGAAGGTGGGTTCTTCGTGGGGCATGATGGACAACGATCAGATAGGCGACTGCACTTGCGCAGCGGCTGGGCACCTGATCATGGAATGGACGGCAAACTCAGGCAAGAAAATGTTCACGCCCAGCGACAAGCAGATCGTAGCCGCGTATTCGGCTATCACTGGCTACAATCCCGTGAGCGGAGCCAATGACAACGGCGCGAACGAAGGGGACGTGCTGAATTACTGGCGACAGAGTGGCATCGCCGGACACAAGATTGGCGCCTATGTTGCGCTGGAACCTTCCAACCATATCCACATCATGGATTCCGTTTACATCTTCGAAGGATGTTACATCGGAGTGCAGTTACCGATCAGCGCGCAGGCGCAAGTGCAAAACCATCAGGCTTGGTCGGTGCCTCCCGGCGGCCCGACGGGGGATGGAAAGCCAGGTTCATGGGGCGGGCATGCCGTGCCCGTGGTCTCTTACGATGTTCGCGGCGTCACGGTTATTACCTGGGGAGCGTTGCAAGTTATGACATGGTCGTTCTGGGAAACGTATTGCGACGAAGCCTACGCAATTCTCAGCCAGGATTATCTGGATGGAATGAAGAAAGCGCCGCAGGGCTTCAGCATGCAGCAGTTGCAGGCAGATCTGGCGGACCTGAAGTAGTCGTTAGGCAGCAGCTGCGAACTCGCCGGCACCGACTGCATTTCGGGACCGGAACGAAGGGAGAACCGCGTAGGCGCTCTCACCATCGCGTTCGACACCATTATCGTGGGAACGCTTCCCGTCCGACCCGCCGTATATGGAATTTACTTTGGTCCTTCTCACTCTAGTTGGGGCGTGGCTGGTCTGGACTGGACCGTTGCCGCGGCAGCAAGTCGAGCGCGCAGGGGCTGAGAAAGAGAGAAAGCACTATTGCCAAGAACAGTGTTGGCCGCGACTGGTTGAGCTCTCCACGATTCTGTCCTTTGCGGCCATCCTCGGATGGTGGTCGACCGAAGGGCTGTGGGCGGAGCAGGTCGTTTACTCGTTTGACTCTCAGGGAAGCGTTGCAGGACAGAAGTAAGGGCCTCGCCAACTGGCTCAACCAATGTGCATTTTCTAGGCTTCCAATCCTACATGGCAAACGCGGCCTACCAGGCAATCGGCGGCGGTCTTGCCCCCTTCCATCGCGATGACCTCGATGGGAGAGGACTGGTTGTGGGGTCGGAGGATGATATGACTTCCGGCGACTTCGACGTACCTCACCGCGCAAGTATCGTTTTTCAGAACAGCGTACATGTTGAATTCGCCTTTGTGATACGGCTTAAGTGAGTTGTAATGGCGGTCGATCAACAGGGTTGCTCCGGCTGTGAGCCGTGGATACATGGTCACCGCTTCCTTTGCATCGACCTTGATCAGCACGAAACGCTGCCAGCCGGAGCGATCGCCATCGGTTTCGGCCTTCAACTTGTGCAAGAAGGATTTCTTGAACTTGAGAATTTCTTTGACGTGCATGCTGGTGATGAGAGGCTGGGTGGCAGCAGTGGAAGCGTCGGTGAGCAGGACATTTTCAAATTCGTCGGCGCTGGGGGGGAGGATGGAAGCACGCTTGCTCACTTCAGACGGATCGAGCAGATCGAGGACAGAAAGATGCTGTACGGCAAGCACCTTGTCCATGCCTTCGAGGCTCAGACCACGCTTGCGGTTCAGAAAATTGGAGATGTGCGCCTGCTTGAATTCGGTCTGCTGGGCGAGGCGCAGCCCGGTTAGTTCGCCTGCTTCGATGCGCTCCCAAAGGAGTTTGCGGAGATTATCTTGCAGGATTTTGAACCGCATGGCCCGGAGTATAGCACCGGCTTACAGCATGGCGCTAAGTCGGAAAGTTTTCCACAGGCCGGGATCGCCGCATCCTTAGAAGGCCCTACGCGCTACGGAAAAACGCAATGACGAGTCACCCGGACAGCTCAAACCAGGAGAAAAACGTCGGCGAATTTCGCAGGATGGTGAAATCGGCCGAAGTGTTATCAGGATGCATGCAACGGCCGGTGATGGCGCTCCAGTTCAGGGGACGAGTGAGCGGAGTGATGCAAAACGGCCGCGTGCTCAAATCAGGCTACGAAGAAAGCTACTTCCATTCCATCCGAGGCACGGTGAGGGCGGAGACGAGGAGAGGGCGCAGAAGTTGTAAGCCAGATTGTGTGGGGCAGAGGGTGCGTCTTGACGACGCGCCCTCTTCCTTTTGGGATGAAGTTCGGACAATTCAAGGAAACCAGGTACCGGCAATGATGCAGGAAAAGGAAGGTCAAGATCAGTAAGAACGAAGGCAAAGAAGGCAAAGAGGGAGCGCGCGACCAAGGGCAGAAAGAGCTTAATCCCGTCGAGGTGCGGAAGGATATTGGGCGCATGGTGAATCGGATGCAACCCGGATGCGCAGGCGGTGATTGGCGAGGGCAAGAAGGGGGCAATTGGCGACCGTTATGTAAGGGTTCGAAGTAGTGTCGACCTATCCACCTTCAACGGATGGAAGTTACTCGACGGACGACGAAGATTGTCTGGCGAAGTCACTGGCGGCCCGGATGAACCGGTCGTAGGCGATGAAGAAGACCCACCGGGGAAAAAAGCCAAATCCGGCAATCGTCAAGACGTCCGAGGAAGAAGGGGATGAGACCAAGGGGAAGGGCCAGAATAGAGGAGCAGGAAGATTCGGAACCCGAAGAAGAGACCCCTGACAGCATTGTGGCGGAAACCCTGTCTGGCGTGAACGATACCGTAGAATGAGGCGAAGCAGTGCAGCAAGACGAGCGAGTGGCAATCAGGGTTGGGCCTGGCGCGAAATTGCCCATCCTACGCAATGAACGCGAGGCAGGCAGCGCCCGGCCAAAAAGCGCAATTCTCAGAAAAAACGCGAGAGCTGGGGCATCCGGAACAGGCCGGACAGGATAGGAATGGATATCACATGGTTGACCGACCGGATTGCGGTTGGAGGCGGGATTTGGACGTCGGAGAATATGGCGAAGGTGGCGCAGGCGGGGATTACGCACATCATCGATATGCAGATTGAGTTCGATGATACGCCGCTGGGACGGGCTCACGGCATCGAGGTGCTGTGGAATCCGACGGATGATGATTTCGAGGCGAAGCCAGCGGGGCTGTTTCGGCAAGGCGTGGAATTTGCGGAAGCGGCGCTCGAAGGATTGGACACGAAGCTGTTCATTCATTGCGCGGCGGGAGTACACCGGGCGCCGATGATGGCTTTGGCTGTCTTGGGTTCGATGGGATGGGACGTGGAGGACGCGATGCAACTGATTGAGCGGCGCCGTCCGGTGGCAGATTTTGCAGATGTGTATGTGCGCAGCGTGGAAACGTTTCTTGGAAGGTAACGGGAGAATCCGCTCCCGAGCGGGCTACGATGGAGGAGACGATCTAGGACGCGGGCCGCCGCCCCTATCGGGCGGCAATTTTTATTGCTTGCTGAGTCTGGTGATGATGACCCGCTCGGTGCGGATGGCTCCGGGAGCGGCGCCTGCTCCGCAGAATGGAATAGCGAGTACCACCGTTGCGGACACGGTGCACGTGGCGGACGGAACCCCAGCGCAGGGAAGTCTCATCATCACCTGGGTCCGGAAGCACTTAGGGCCCGGGAATCGGCCAATGAACTGACTGGGGGACTCAGCCGACCTCTTCGCTCCAGAATTCGAGATTCTTTTTTACTTGGGCCATGAACTGGTCGGCAACCGCGCCGTCGATCAGGCGGTGGTCGTAGCCAAGCGTCAGATGCACTACGGAGCGAATCGCAATCGAATCGTTCCCCTCTTTGTCCGTTATCACCATCGGCTGCTTGGTGATTCCGCCGACACCCATGATGGCAGAGTTGGGTTGGTTGATGATGGGCAGTCCGAAAACGGCGCCGAACTGGCCAGGATTCGTGACCGTGAAGGTGGAACCTTCGACATCCTCAGGCTTGAGCTTCTTGATTCGTGCACGCTCGCCTAGGTCTGAGATGCCGCGCTGTAGCCCGAGGAAATTCAGGTCTCCCGCGTTCTTCAGGACTGGAACAATCAGGCCCCAGTCGAGAGCGACTGCGATGCCCATGTTGATCTGACGATGATAGCGAATGTTCTCGCCTTCGATGGTGGCGTTGATGATGGGCCACTGTTGAAGAGCGATGACGGCGGCACGCACGAAGAATGGCATGAACGTGAGTCGCGCACCGTGGCGCTGCTCGAATCCCAATTTGTGTTTCTGCCGCAAATTGACGATGCGGGTAAAGTCCACTTCGTACATGCAGTGGACGTGAGCGCTGGTCCGGCGCGACTCAAGCATGTGCTTGGCGATCAGCTTGCGCATGTTCGTCATCGGGACAAGATCGCCAGGGTAGGGCGCCGGAGCAGAAGGGATGGCCGGGCGAGACATGGCAGGCGCAGGGCGGTCCATCGGCGAACTGGGCGCCTCCGCCTGAGCGGAGGCCGAACCTGCAGCTGGAGCCGAAGACGACTGGCCCTCGATGAAAGACAGGATGTCCTGCTTGGTGATTCGTCCACCGAGTCCAGTACCGGAGACTTGAGACAGACTGACTCCGCGCTCGCGTGCGATCTTGCGAACAAGCGGGGAAGAGCGAGCTTCTTCTTCCTCCTCGTGAGCGGCAGGCGAAGGAGCGGCTGCCTGCGGCGAGGGTGTGACTCTGTTTTCTTCAAGCTTCTCTTCAGCCTTCGCGGCGACAGGCTTTTCGGCGACTGGTGCGGGGGGAGCCTGCTTGGCAGGAGCGGCCGCCTCGCCATCCACAGCGATGGTCCCGACGACGGTATTCACGCCGACCGTCGTGCCTTCGGCGATCTTAATTTCCTTCAAGACGCCGGAGGCCGGAGCGGGGATCTCGGCGTCAACCTTGTCGGTAGATATCTCGAAAAGCGGCTCGTCGCGTTGTACCTTGTCGCCGGGCTTCTTCAACCATTTGGTAATAGTGCCCTCAACGATGGACTCGCCCATCTGGGGCATGATGATGTCAGTTGGCATGATTTCCTTCCGCGCGGCCCACGGTTTAAAAACGGGGCCGGACGCAACCGGATATTATAGCGTTTGGCGGGAGTCACGGGAGCAGTTGGCCGAGCGTGGACCGCACCGTCCTCGATGATTGCGACCTAGTGATGGTCGTGATCTTTCATTCCTTCTTTCTTCTCGACTCCAGGCTCGACTCCGAAATTCGTCTTCCAGTATTCCTGTACAGCGGGCGGCAGTTTATCCAGGTGAGAGAGAAGCATTGTGATCTTCCACATGTCTGGCTCACTCAGGGTCTTGTCCCAAGCGGGCATGCCGGTATAGCGCACGCCGGTTCGGATCGTAAAGAAAATGTGCCACTCCGGATCATCCGGCGGGTCGGAGATGAGATTCGGTGGCGGAGGATACAACGAAGTGGCCAGCGCAGAAGGCTTGCGGTCCAGGCCTCCATGGCAGAGGGCGCAGTTCATTGTGTAGAGCTTCATGCCGTCTTCGAGATTCGGATCGGTCGGCGTCAGCGGATTGGTGATGCGGGGCGCATGGCGCTCCATCGAGGCATCGACGGCTCCCATCGCCAAGCGTCGTTCAACGCGCGGAGGCTCGACGTTGGCCGCTGTGGGGAAGAAACCAAGCATAGCGAAGCCAAGACCGCCGAGTATGAGAATGAGGAGCGTGACCACTACACCCAGTGCGAATTTTCCCATGTATCCTCCGGACGGGATATTGTGGCAGATGGGCAGGCCGGGACGCTAGGTATTGCCGTTGTGCAGTCATGTCCCTCTGTTCGGATTTGGCGAGCCGAGTTCTTCGAGTGTATGTCTGGCAGTCCCCGCAACATTCTTTTGCCCACACCTTCAATAGGCCTTCAGGCGACGCGCCTCGCGGACCAGGTCCTCCACCTTCGGCAGGTAGTGAAGTTCCTGCGGCGGCGAGAACGGGATTGCAGAATCCAAACCAGCGATGCGGACGATCGGGCCGTCCAGATCGTCGAACGCTTCTTCGTTGATGATGGCGGCGATTTCGCCGGCCAGGCCTCCGGTGCGCGAGTGTTCGTGCAGAATGATGACCTTGTTCGTTTTTTTCACGGTCTCGGCAATCGCTTCGCGGTCGAGCGGAGACACAGTGCGCAGGTCGATGATCTCGAGATCGATTCCGTCGTTCTTCAGAACCTCGGCAGCCTCCAGTGCAGTGTGGACCATTGCCGCGTAGGTGATGATGCTGAGGTCGCGGCCTTCGCGGGCGACGCGCGCTTTGCCGATGGGGACGACGTAATCCTGGGTGGGGACTTCTTCCTTAATGCGACGGTAAAGATACTTGTGCTCGAAAAAGATGCACGGATTGTTATCCCGGATCGCGGCTTTAATGAGGCCCTTAGCGTCGTAGGGCGTCGCTGGGCAGATCACTTTCAGTCCTGGATTGTGGACGAACCACATCTCGGGATTCTGCGAGTGGAATGGGCCACCGTGAACGTACCCGCCGCTGGGCCCGCGCAGGACGAGAGGGGCAGGCGCGCCCCAGAGGTAGTGCGTCTTGGCCACCATGTTGCTGATCTGGTTGAAGGCACAGCCGATGAAGTCCATGAACTGAAATTCGGCGACGGGACGCATGCCGGTGAGCGACGCACCGAAGGCCGCGCCTACAATGGCGGACTCAGCGATAGGAGTGTCAATAACGCGCTCGGGGCCGAAGCGGTCGATAAAGCCGTCGGTGACTTTGAAGGCGCCGCCGTAGATACCGATGTCCTCGCCGAGGCAGAAGACACTCGGATCGCGGTCCATTTCTTCCCAGATTCCTTGGCGGATGGCTTCGAGATAAGTGAGTTGCATAGGGGCAAGTTTCAGAGTTTCAAGGCTTCAAAGTCTTAAAGATCAATAACCCTCTTCGCCACGGATTTGCGTAGATCAACACGGATACTTCTACTGCAAGTGCACTGCGGCCTCGGTTTGCTGGTATGCTCCGGCACTCTTCCTCACCTTCGGCATCCCGTATTTCGGCTTGATCTCATGGCAACCGTCTTCGCGAAGACTCCACCTTCGGCTGATTCCGGCGTCGGCATCGGCGAGTTCACCGCAATTTCTCTTTCTTCTTCGATGATCCGTTCAACTTCAGCGATCAGGGCTTGATTCTCCTTCGCTGTCAGCCACTTCTTTTCTTTCACTAAGTAGTTTTCAAATCGCGCAATGGGATCCCGCTTTTTCCAGAAATCGAACATCGCTTTCGGCACGTAGCTGGCGGCGTCATGAATGGCGTGTCCTTTCATGCGCATCATCTTCGCTTCGATGAGCGTTGGGCCTTCGCCACGATGCGCGCGGTCGACGGCTTCTCGGGCCGCGTCGTAGACCTGACACGCGTCGGTGCCGTCAACGATCACGCCGGGAATGCCGTATCCGATGGCGCGTTCGGCGAGATCTGTGCAGCGGTACTGCATTTCTGACGGCGTGGAATAGGCCCAGAGATTGCTTTCCACGAAGAGCACGAGGCCGAGGTTCTGCACGGCAGCGAAGTTGATGCCTTCGTACGTGACGCCGGTCGACTGGCCTCCGTCGCCAATGTAGGTCATGACGGCGAGGTTGCGTCCTTGAAGGCGCGCCCCCAGCGCCACTCCCGACAGCACCGGAATGAGGTCGCCGAGCATTGAGATCGGCGAAACCATGTTGCGCTTCTCGATGTCGCCGAAGTGCGATGTGCCGTCGCGGCCCTTGGTGGGCGAGTCGGCCTTGGCCATGTACTGCATCATGGTGTCACTCGCACGAAACCCGCGTACCAGGAGCGAGCCCTGATTGCGGATCATGGGCGCGAACCAGTCATCCTTGTCGAGCCCGTAGGCGGAGGCGCAGGAGCAGGCCTCCTGGCCGAGTCCGAAATAGACTCCACCGACGACCTTGCCCTGCTTGTAGAGATTCTCGAGCGCGACCTCCATCTTGCGGTTCAGAAGCATCCAGCGATAGATTTCGACGCATTGCTTCTTGTCGAGATATTTCGAGTCGCGGATTGGCGGGACCGGAGTGTCTAGATCGCCTTCGACCTCGTAGCGCACATGCTCACCACCATCACGGCTTTTCTCAACTCGTTGGCGGACAGTGAAGTCGGGATGCTCCAGGCGGTAATCGGGAATGGAGTAGGTGCGACGAGACCGGTTGCTGGAAGCTTTCGAATTTGCCCGGGCTGATCCGTTGCGCGGGTGATTGCCGTTAGAACTGGGCTTGGATTTAATTTTCTTATTCGCCATGGGAAAGCGGCGCGAGCGCTACCTATTCATGGTATCGCGAGATTGGGGAAAAGGGCTAGGCGTCAGAACAGTGCAGGCAACTGCGTCAAGGCAGCCGAATTTTCGCCTACCCTGTCCGGCTCAAAGACGCGACCACATAACTCGCGATCAGGCCCAGGTCGAGTCGTCTTCTTTGTGACGCTGGCGGAGTTCGGCCGGCGGCTTCCTCGGAGTGCCGACAGCGCGACCGAGCAGCGCATCGAGAGTTTCGACCCAAAGAATCTGACTCTGAAACACAACTCCAACGTTTCGGGAGATGGATTCAGCAACCGCGTTCAGATCGAGTGGTCTGCCCAGTTGCTGCTGCATCGAAGTCACCGGCTTCGACGGAATTCCGCAAGGAATGATCAGATGGAAGAAACCGAGGTCTGGGTTCACGTTGAGGGCGAAGCCGTGAGATGTGACGAAGCGGGAAACGTGGACGCCGATGGCGGCGAGCTTGGATTCGGGAAACTCCTGCTCGGAGACGGCAGCGGCAGCGAGGCCAGTCTTCGACTCGCCCGGAGGGGCGAGGGCGGCCGTCCCCACACGAGCATCGTCGCTGCCAGCGTCGGTCCACACTCCGGTTAGGCCGGGGACGCGCTTTGTAGGAATGGTGAAGTCGGCGCAGGTGCGCATCAGGACATCTTCGAGGCGCCGGACGAATTCCACGACACCCAGGGTCTTGCGCTTGCCATCTGGTTCGGCAAATCCACGGAGATCAAAGATGGGATAGCCGACGATCTGACCGGGCCCATGGAAAGTGACGTCGCCTCCGCGGTCGCATTCAAAAAGTTCGACGCCCCGTTTCTTCAGAACTTCGGGCGAGGCGACTACGTTCGCCGCTTTCGCGTTTCTGCCCAGCGTGATGACTGGCGCGTGCTCGAGCAAGAGAAGGACATCGCCGATTTTCTCCTCTTTGCGCAAGGCGACTAGCTGCTGCTGCAGGCGCAGGCCGGTCCCATAGTCAACCGTGCCGAGTTGGACGACGGAAGTCAAATTGTGTTGGCCACGGATCTTCACAGATTACACCGGATCACGATCGAAGCCGTTCCTCACAAAGGACACGGAAACCGCGCGCGGGGTTGCATACGCGCCTCGATCGATCGGTGTTCATCCCTGTAATCCGCGGCTCATAGCTTCAGGCGTTGATGGCCATCCCATACACGCTGTTCGATGCGTCCAGCATGGCTTCGGCCAGTGTCGGATGCGCATGGATGGTCCACATCAAGTCTTCGACGGTAGCTTCGAGTTCCATGGCGGCGACGGCTTCGGCGATCAACTCCGTCGCCTGCGGGCCGATGATGTGCACACCTAAGATTTCGCCGTAGTCGGCGTCGGAGATGATCTTGATGAAGCCCTCGTGCTGGCCGACAATCGACGCGCGCGAGTTCGCGCTGAACGGAAACTTGCCGACCTTCACGTTGTATCCCGCTTCGCGGGCTTTCGTTTCGGTGAGGCCAACGCTGCCGATTTCGGGATGGCAGTAGGTGGCGCCCGGAATGTGCTCCGGGTTGATAGGTTTAGCGGGCTTGCCTGCAATTTTCGCGACCGCGACAAGGGCTTCCATCGCTCCGACATGCGCCAGTTGCGGCGTGCCCAGCACAATGTCGCCGACGGCGTAGATTCCAGGTTCAGCCGTCTGCATCCAGGAGTCGGTTTTGATGAACTCGCGATCGGGCTTGATTTTTGTACGTTCGAGGCCGACGTTTTGCGTGCGCGGCTTGCGGCCCACAGCGATGAGAATCTTTTCCGCGTCAATTTTCTGTTGTTTTCCATCCGCCGTGATGGTCACGGCGATACCTGCTTTGGTCTTTTCAACCTTGTCGACTTTCGCGCCGGTATGGAAGTTGATGCCGCGCTTGCGGAAGACGCGGGCGAGTTCCTTGGAAACTTCTTCATCTTCGACGGGCACCAGGCGGGGCAGCATTTCGACGATCGTCACCTCACAATCAAACGAGCGATAGATCGACGCAAATTCGACTCCCACCGCCCCCGCGCCCACAATCACAATCGACTTCGGAAGCTCTTTCAGGCTAAGTATTTCAATATTGGTCAAGATGCGGTCGTTCGCTTCGAGACCAGGCAGCATGCGGGCTTCGGAGCCGGTAGCGAGAATGACATTCTTCGCCTTGAGCTCACTGGCTTTGCCATCGTTCGTGACTTCGATGGAAAGCACGCCATTCTGCGCCGGGCCCATGAGTTTGCCGTAGCCCTTCACCGTCTGCACCTTGTTCTTTTTCATCAAGAACTCAAGGCCCTTGGTGTGCTTGGCGACGATCTTCGCTTTCCTATCCTGTATCGCCGCCCAATTAAGCTTGCGCGCGTCCACACCTTCGATGCCGAACTCCTTGGCCTCTTTCAAGTGATCCCACAGTTCCGCATTGAAGAGCAGGGCCTTGGTCGGAATGCAGCCGACATGCAGGCATGTGCCTCCCAGCAACCCATCTTTTTCGATGAGAGCGGTCTTCAGTCCATATTGGCCAGCGCGAATCGCGGCAGTGTATCCGGCCGGTCCGCTGCCGATAATGGCTACGTCGTAGATGGTTTCGGGCAAAGTGATGATCCTCAGTAAGAAGAGATGCCAAAAGGCAAACGAATGATTCTAGAACACTGCGACGGGAGCGGCCAAACGAAAGGCGAACCGAGATAACCGCAGAGGTCCCAGGAGAACAGAGGCACGAATAGTTACTCGAATTATGCCAGCTCGAAATGATGCCAGTCCGGCTCCTTTAGTTTTCGTTTTCCAAAGTAAAAAGCCGCCCTCTGCAGGCGGCTTTGAAGCTGAACCATTACCACTTCAATTATTTTCGTTGCTGGCGCGCTTCCACGAAATCAGCTCGCCAATCGTCGAACTGGTGCTGGAAACTGGCTGCTTGTAGGCTTCCACTTCCGAGCGTGAGGCCTCTTCGCCCACCGCGCGGATGCTGAGCCCGACTTTCTTCTCTTCCGGATTCATCTTGATGATCTTGAAGTCGTGCTCGAGGCCCGGCTCCAGATGAAGCGGTTGCCCGTGTTCATCGGCCGCTTCGGACTTATGGCACAAACCCTCCACGCCCTCCGCGATTTCCACAAACGCGCCGAACGCGGCCACGCGTAATACTTTGCCGTGAACCACGTCCCCCACATGATGCGTCTGGAAGAACGACTCCCAGACATCCGGTTGCAACTGCTTCACGCCGAGAGACAGGCGCCGCTTGTCCGGCTCGATCGCGAGCACCACCGCCTTCACGCGGTCACCCTTTTTCAGCACTTCCGAAGGATGTTTCACCCGCTTTGTCCAGCTCAGATTGCTGACGTGCACCAGGCCATCGATGCCATCTTCAATTTCAATGAAGGCGCCAAAGTCGGTCAGGTTGCGAACGCGACCTTCCACCGTCATGCCGACGGGGAATTTCTCATGCAACGAATCCCATGGATTGGCCGCGAGTTGACGCATTCCGAGGGAAATGCGTCGCTCGGTCGGATTCACGTTCAGAACCACGCACTCCACCTGATCGCCAACGTTGACGAGCTTCGAGGGATGTTTCATCCGCTTCGACCAGGTCATTTCGCTAACGTGAACCAGTCCCTCAATGCCCTGCTCCAGTTCCACGAACGCGCCGTAGTCGGTCACGCTGATCACGCGTCCCCCCACGTGTGCACCTTCCGGATAGCGATGTTCGGCGTCGAGCCATGGGTCAGGCGTGAGCTGCTTGAATCCCAGCGAAACGCGCTGCTTTTCTTTGTCGTACTTCAGAACCTTCACTTGAATCTGATCGCCAACGTTGACCAGATCTTTCGGGTGCGTCAGCCGTCCCCACGACATATCGGTGATATGCAGCAAGCCATCAAGCCCACCCAGATCGACGAACGCGCCGTACTCGGTCAGATTCTTGACCACGCCCGTCAGCACCGATCCTTCTTCCAGATGCTCCAACGTCTTCGAGCGCTTTTCGTTCTGCTCGCCTTCAAGCAAGTCTTTGCGCGAGACCACAATGTTGCCGCGCTTCTTGTTCAGTTTGATGACCGCCACTTCAAGGGTCTGGCCCTTCATGCCGTCCAGATTGCGGATCGGCCGCAGGTCAACCTGCGAGCCCGGCAGGAAGGCGTGCGCACCGAGAATGTCGACCGTCAGCCCGCCTTTAATGCGGTCCACCACCACGGCCTTGATCGGCTTCTTCTCGTTGTAGGCTTTCTCGATTTCTTCCCAGGCGTGAATGCGCTGCGCCTTCTGGTGAGAAAGGTTAATGTAGCCTTCCTCGGCCGGGCCCTTGTCGCGCATCACGTCGATCTCGTCGCCGGGCTTGAACTTCGGCTTGCCCTCGTGATCGAGCACTTCCGCCAGCGGGAGCATGCCTTCCGACTTGGCGCCAATATCGACAACCACGTGCGTCCCGGTCAGCTTCAGCACCGTGCCCTTAATGACGCGGTCCTCACTGACGGCTTCTTCCGCTTCGGTCGTGAAACTTTCAAGTACTGAGGCGAAGTCCTCGCCGACTGCAGCCTTGTCTTCCGCAGCGGAACCCGCATGCGTCTCGGTGGTGGCGGCAGCCTGATTCTGTTCAGGCTGGTGCTGCTGTTCTGTCGTCGGTTCAGCTTCGGTTGCGACAGTGGAGTTGGATTCGGAGTTGTGGGCGGTGGTCTCGTCGAACAAGGTTATGCCTCTCTGATGACGGGATGCGGGGCCTGCTCTGCGGACTGCTGGATGAGTCGTTTGGTTGTGGTGGGCTCACCCTGGCGAGTGAGCTTGAGACAATCCCAGCTGTCGGACGTTTTACAGAGAACCCGCGTCCAATGGGAACTCTTCGACTATAGCAATCGCCCGCGAATAGTGTCAAACGCAAATCGCACGTATGTTACAGCAATGTTTCACCGCTTGCGATTCTGGAACAAAAGCAGCCCCGGCATTTTGCCGGCTGTCCCGAGGCGGACTCGCCCCGGGTCGAAACTAGCATTCAGCCAATCGGAATCCATCAATGCTGCGCAACTCTATTGTTGAAAGTTTCCCCCGCCCATGCTCATCTGCTAACCTCCCCAACTATGGATTACCTCTGGACCCCATGGCGCTACGCCTATGTTTCCGCCACGGAAAAGATCGCGGGCTGTGTTTTCTGCGAAGCGCCGAAACAGGACGATGCCAAAGTATTCATCGCACATCGCGGCGAGTATTGCTTCATAATCCTGAATGCCTATCCCTATACACCCGGCCACGTGATGATCGTCCCCTACGCGCATTTGGACGAGTTGCGGAAACTTCCGATCGAAGCTGCCAACGAGATGATGGCGCTGTCGCAGCGCATGGAATCGGTTCTCCGCGAGCTCTACCACCCTGATGGAATCAATCTAGGCATGAATATTGGCAAAGCCGCCGGCGCTGGCATTGCCGGACATATTCACATGCACATCCTTCCCCGCTGGGTGGCCGACGCGAATTTCATGTCGGTGGTCGGAGAGACGCGAATTCTGCCGGAGACGCTGGAAGTCACTTGGAAGAGGATGCGAGAGGCACTGAACGGAGACCAGGGAGTGAAGTAGTGCCGTCATCCGGCCGGCCGTCGCCAGGGCGCCTCGCCCGCGCTGCCTCTGTGACAGGGGCAATGAAAGCCGCTGGGATGGTGGAGATCGTTCTTGCCGTCATCCACCGACCAGGTTCTCCATCTCTCCTTCGTCGATCACCGCAACACCCAACTCCTTCGCCTTATCCAGCTTGGAACCCGCATCCGTGCCAGCCACGACGTAATCCGTCTTCTTGCTGACCGAGCCTGCGACACGCCCGCCCGCATCCTCGATCATCTTCTTGGCCTCGTCGCGCGTGTGCCTGCGAAGCGTGCCCGTAAGAACCAACGTCATCCCCGCGAGTCTCGTGCCGCGCTTTTTCTTCGCGCCTTTGAACGCAAGACCGGCCACTCCCAGACGCTCCACCAGCTTGCGGTTCGCCGGAATGCTGAAGAACTCGACGATGCTTTCCGCGATCCGCGGCCCAACTTCATTCACATTCTGCAATTCGTCAAGGCTTGCGCTGGCGAGTGCTTCCATCGATCCAAAATGCTCCGCCAAAAACTGCGCAGTGCGCGCGCCGACAAAGCGAATGCCAAGCCCATAGATCACCCGCTCCAGGGGTAGCTTCTTCGACGCTTCGATCTCGTTGAGAATGTTTTGCGCAGACTTTTCGGCGAAACGTTCGAGACTGAGCAAATCAGCCTTCGTCAGTTTGTAAATATCGGCAACGTTTTTTACCAGCCCGCGCTCATTGAGTTGCGTAACCAAGGCATCACCCATTCCGTCAATGTTCATCACGCCGCGCGAAGCAAAGTGCAAGATGGTCTCGCGCAATTTCGCCGGACAATTTGCATTCACGCATCGGTAATCGACTTCACCCTCCGTGCGAACAACTTTGGTGCCACACACCGGACACTTCTCCGGCATCAGGAATTCTTTCGTTCCACGCGGATGATCTTTATCCTCGATCACCTTTGCAATCTTCGGAATCACGTCCCCGCCGCGTTCCACCTGAACCCAGTCGCCGATTTTCAGGCCCAGGCGCTCGATCTCGTCCATGTTGTGCAGCGTCGCATTGCGGACAGTCGTTCCACCAATCGAAACCGGCGCTAGCATCGCGACCGGCGTGAGCTTTCCCGTACGTCCAACCTGCACGCGAATATCTTCCAGTTTGGTGATACCAGCCCGGGCCGCATACTTGTAGGCAATCGCCCAGCGCGGAGCCTTGCCGGTGAACCCGAGTTCCTCCTGCAGGGCGACGAGGTCGACTTTGACCACAATGCCGTCGATCTCGTAAGGCAGCGACTCGCGCTTGCCTTCCCACTCCTGAATGAACCCCCAGACTTCGTCGATCGAGTGCACAAGCTTTCGATTCTGATTGACCTTGAACCCTGCGGCCGTGAGCGCGTCCATGGTCTTCGAGTGCCGATCGAAATAGGTCCGGCCGTTTTCGAGCAAAATGTAAGGAAAAAAATCCATGCGCCGTTCCGCCGTGACACTCGCGTCCAGTTGCCGCACGGTTCCCGCCGTGAAATTGCGCGGATTGGCGAAAGTCGGGAGACCCTTGCTCTCTCTTTCTTCGTTCACCCTCTTAAAGGCGGCCGTTGGCATTAGCAGTTCGCCGCGCACCTCGAAATCCAAAGGAATTCCGGCTTTCTTGAGCTTGCCTTGATCCACAGCGAGTGGAATCGAGCGCACGGTGCGCACATTGAGCGTGACGTCTTCTCCGATGGATCCGTCGCCGCGGGTCACGCCCCGAACCAGTTTGCCCCCTTCATACACCAGGGCCAGAGACATGCCGTCGAGTTTCAGTTCGCAAACGTAATCTACCTCGCTGCGCCCGGTGAGTTCGTGCACACGCCGCTCCCAGCCGCGCAATTCTTCTTCGTTGTAGGTATTGTCGAGCGACAGCATCGGCGTGGAGTGCCGCATCTTCACGAATCCCTCGCGCGGCTTGCCCCCGACGCGCTGGGTCGGCGAGTCCGGAGTGACGAGCGTAGGATGCTCGCTCTCCAGATCCTTCAACTGCTGCATCAGCTTGTCGAATTCCAAGTCGCTGATCTCAGGATTGTCGAGAACGTGATAGAGATATTCGTGGTGCCGAATCTTCTCGCGGAGCGCTTCCATCTTCTTTTCGATGTCTTTAGGGGCGGGCATTGCAGAAGATTATAAAAGGAAGACAGTCGTAGACAGGTTGATTCGAACGTCGCTCTCGCCATCGTCCCGGCTGCTGCCAGCGGAGACGCAGCCCGGCTAGGTCACGACGATCGGTTTGGCACTTCGCGGGAGGGGCTGACCCGTAGCCAGTCCGTCGACCCTGATTGCGCCTTACACGAGATCATCCAGCTTCAACGCCTGTGCTCCGCCCTTCCACGAGGTCTCGAACTGCTTCTGGACAAATCCCGCATCGTAGTCTCGCTTCTCCAGCAGCAGCGCCTGCTGCAGTCCGAACAACGACCGCGGATTCCGCGGATGGCGGTCGAGATCGTCGCGGAATACTTTTTCCGCGCCAGACGCGTCCCCGCTGATTAACAACGCTCCTCCCAGCGACTCCCGCACGGGGAAAAACCAGTCTGGCGGCTCGCCATATTTCAGCGTGTCCTGAATCGCGACCGCTTCCCGCAGCATTGCAATCGCTCCCTCGGTGTCTTTCTTCGCCCGGGCGATCTTCGCGCCCAGAACATCCTTGGCAATCTCCAGAATGTCTTTCGTCTTGTTGTTGATGGGCGCGTTGAATACCTGGTCAGCAGGCGTCGCGGCCTGGGCGTCGGAAACGATCTTATACTCGGCTTCCGCCTCGTTAACTTTTCCTGTACCCGCAAGAGCCAACCCTCGCGCGAAATGCCAGAAGCCGGTTGTGACTTTCATGGCGGTATCCGGAGTTGGCATCTTCAGGATTTCGTTCCAGTGATGAAAACGAATCTCCACCGCCATCGGAATCGTCATGAAACCCTCAAGCGGAGGCATCTCTTTCACGTGTGGACCAACATTTGCGGCCAGCAGGTCCGCATTCCTGCGTGCCTCGGCATAGCGTCCGTTCATCGCGCCGCACATCGCCACGAAGTGCAGGTTGTGGCTGTAATACATCATCGGGTAGATGCCCTGCTCGCCGCTCGCCTTGAGGTAAGCTCGATCGACTTCCGCCGCCTTCTCGTTGGTCTTTACGGCAGCATCGTAGTCTCCCGTTCGGATGTAGATGTGCGCCGGCATGTGCACAATGTGTCCCGCGCCAGGTGCGAGCGACGCCAGTTTGTTCGCGCCAGCCAATGCGCGTTGTGGATCGTTCGAGGCCTCGACTGCATGAATGTAATAGTGGATCGCCCCCAGGTGATTGGGATCGCGCTTCATCACCGATTCCAGCGTGGCGACGATCTCGTCCGTACCTGCCTCGGGCGTGCCGTCCTGATGCCAGAGTCCCCAAGGATGCAGGTTCATGCCGGCTTCCGCAAATAGTGTGGCCGCGTCCAAATCGTCGGGAAACTCGCTCACGAGTTGCCGCATGGCATCTCGGTAGTCCTCGGCGGCCTTCTTCAGGTCGGAATTCGGATCTGTGGGAAACCGCTTCGCCAGCGCCTGGATATAAGCCTGCTCGCTAGGCGAGGCTGATGCCGATAGATCAACCGCCTTCTGCACCGCGTCATGCGCGTGCTTATATCGGTCCGGATCGGCAGGATCGTTGTAGTTGGGCCCCACAGCCTCCGCGACGCCCCAGTAGGCCATCGCCAGTTTAGGATCGAGTTCGGTCGCGTGCTGAAACGAACGCGCCGCCTCGGCATGGTTGAAGGCATAAATGAAGCGCATCCCTTGATCAAAAAACTGTTGCGCCTGCGGATTGTGAGTCGAAACCGGGTGATGGAGATCGCCCAGTCCCGTCACCAGCGTGACGGAGTGCGTCTGCACGTGGGTAACATGATCCTGCGCCATCGCGCCCCAGCAGAGCAGAGCACCGCACAGTAACTGCGCCAGAATCTTCATCTGGTCACCTCCTGATTCAATTTTGAAATCAAGCCCCAAAGAATGCAGGATGGAAAAGCCGCCCCTTGCAATTGCGGACAGCTTATGACAGATTTGTGCCCTTGCCAAGTCCTTTGCCAATCGAATGTCCTTTGCCGATCGAACCGAAGGCCGCGGATCCGCCCGACTGGAACTCTCCCTGACCGCTGTTTTCCTGGCTCTTCTACCTTGATCACCCTGCTTCGGTCCTTCGGGGCCTCAGGTACAATCCAGCTTCGACCAAGCTATGCGCAAGGCCGCGTTGCTCTACAACCCGCGTTCCGGCGGTAGCAAACGACGCCAGCGGGAACTCGACTCTGCCCTCGCCATTCTTCGAGGAGGAGGCGTGGAAGCCGATCTCGTTCCCACCGAGTCCCCCGATCACGCCGAGGACGAAACGCGCCGCGCCATCGACTCCGGTTGCGACACTATCTTTGCCGGCGGCGGGGATGGCACCATCCACAACATCTTGCAAATCGTCGTCAACTCGCCCGTCGCGCTGGCCATCCTGCCCATGGGAACCGCCAACGCGCTGGCTCACGACCTCCGCATTCCCCTTCGCGTGCCGGCTGCCGCCAAGGCGTCCTTGGGCGCCACAGCGCGCCGCGTCGCGGTGGGCTTGGTGAAATTCGTCGATCTCCAGGGCAATCCCGGCACGCGTTATTTTGTCGTCACCGCTGGCGTCGGCGTCGATGCTCATCTTTTCTACAAACTCCATACCGGAACCAAAGAGCGCATGGGGATGGCAGCCTACTACGCGAAAGCATGGCACCTGTGGTTCAGCTATCCCATGACACGCTTCGAGGCCGAATACCTTGAAAGCGGCTCGGACGCTCCCCGCAGCGCCGCAGTCACCGAACTGATGGCCGTGCGCATCCGCAACTTCGGCGGAGTCGTTCAGGAACTTGCCCCAGGCGCCTCGCTCGACCGTGACGATGTGCGACTGGTGTTCTGCCGCACTGCCAGCCGCCTTGCCTATCTTGCCTATGTGACCCGCGGACTCCTGCGGCTCTCCACCACAATCCGCGGGATCGAGCTGGCGCACAGCAAGAGAGTCTGGTGCCGTTACCAATCGCCCTCCAACACCGCGCAAGCACAGCGCAAGATCTACGTGGAAGCCGACGGAGAACTGCTCGGCACGCTCCCCGCCGAGATTACGGTCGTGCCGGATGCACTCACTCTTCTAGCTCCGCCGCGTTGAGTGCAATGATTCTCACGGGCTTTCGCGGATACGAGTTTCTTGCGTTCCTAAGCTCCCTTCCCGCCCGAAGTTACTTCGCGGAGTCTGCCGACTGGTCTTCGTTGGCGTTTCTCTGCGCGCCCAAATAGAATTCCTCGAACGGCTTGGAACCCCTCACTCACTTTCTGACTGGCGCCTGCATGGGACGCGCCGGCCTCAACCGCAGCACCGCCCTCGCTACGCTGACGTTGACCCTCGCCGCAGAAGCTCCCGACTTGGACGTGATCGGCGGCGTGATTCGTGGACCGGCGTTCGGCTTCGCTCACCATCGTGGGTTCACTCACTCGTTCCTGGGCACTCCGCTCGACGCCCTCGTCGTCGTCGGATTCGTCTACCTGGTTTGGCGTCTCCGAGGGCGCAAAACAAATGATCCCAACCTGCCGCCTCGATGGGGCTTGCTTTATCTCTACGCCTGCCTCGCCGGTCTCAGCCACATTCTGCTCGACTACACCAACAACTACGGCGTGCGTCCTTTCTGGCCCTTCTCCGAGAAGTGGTATTCCTGGGACATCGTTTTCATCTTCGAGCCGACCATGTTCGCTTTCCTGATTCTTGGATTGATCGTTCCGTCGCTGTTTGGCCTCATCGACAGGGAAATCGGCGCGCGCCGCCTCGGTCCTCGCGGACGCGTCGCCGCAACCCTCGCGCTCGCCGGCGTAGGGCTTGTGTGGGGCCTGCGCGATTACGAACATCGCCGCGCCGTCGGAGCGCTGGAATCCCGGACCTACAACGGCGCCGATCCGATCCGGGCATCCGCCTATCCCACATGGATCGATCCATTCCACTGGTTTGGCGTAGTCGAGACGCCCGCATTCTTCGCGCTGTCTTCGGTCAACTCGATTACGCCCGAGGTCGATCCCGACGGCCGCATGGAAATCCGCTACAAGCCGGAAGAGACACCGGTCACACTGGCCGCAAAGAAATCCTACATCGGGCGCGTGTTTCTGGATTGGGCGCAGTATCCGATCACCGAAACCGAAACTCTTCCACCCCCGCAGGAGGGTTACATCGTCGTGTTTCAGGACCTGCGCTTTGCCGGGATGCCGCGCTCGATCACCGGCCGCAGGACCCGCGGTGCTCTCAGCAAAGCCGTGCAACTCGACAGAAACCGGCATGTCGTCGGCGATGTCTATGACACGGACAAAGGTCTCGTCGTTCCCGAACCCGATCAGCGTTAGCGAAGCAACATCAGTCGTTTCTCACACCTCGCGTCGCTCAAAAGTCTAACCTTCCCCGGAGTTCGTGGATCCTCCCTTGACGGCAGCCTCTTGAGCGCCCAAAATAGGATTGCGCTTCCGAGGTGACCATGCTCGCATACGTATTCATTCTCTTTGCCGTTGCACTCCGTTTCATGCCTCATCCCATGGCATTCACTCCGGTGGGGGCTGCTTTGCTGTTCTTCGGCGCGCGCGGACCGCGTCGCCAACTGTGGGTGCCGCTCGCCCTCCTGGCGGCATCCGACGTGGTCCTCACAACGATGGTGTACCGCTATCCTTTCAGTTGGGACCACTTGGTGACTTGGGCCTGGTATGCCGCCATGCTGTGGTTCGGCACCACCCTCAAGCAGAACGCTGGTGCAATCCGGATTCTCGGCTCCGCCCTGGCCGGCTCTGTGTCATTCTTTCTCGTAAGTAACTTCGCGGTCTGGGCCGCATGGGATATGTATCCTCGCACTTTCGCCGGATTGTTGACCTGCTACGATGCCGGCTTGCCCTTTTTCCGACACGGCGCTACGGGAGACCTGCTTTTCACGGCAGCCATGTTTGCCACTCCGCTACTATTCCGGGCTGTTTCTGAATGGCGCCATAAGTCCGACAACCACATCGCCACCGCGTAGGAAACCAGGAAAACCTAGCGCCGGCATCTTGCCGGCTGGTGCGAGTGCGTCTCAGCCTCGCCGAGTCGATGATACGGTCTGCGAACGGGAAAGGTGCGACTTCGATCGGGCTTTATATCGCACATTCTGCGACGTGGCTTCTATGTTCGGCCCCAAAATGTTCGGCCCCAAAACTACAAAAGGCGCGGCCTCTAGCTTAGCTGCTAGGGCCACGCCCTTCTCAAGATCATCTAATCTCTACTGCTAGGTCAGGCACGACGTCCTAGTACGGATCCGGGTAAATGTAGTAAGGCGGTGGATAGTCGTAGGCCCACCACGGGTTATACCAATAGGACGGCCAACCCCAGAAAGGCCCACCCCCAAAACCAAACCCAAAACCCCAACCGCAGCCCCAACAACCTCTCCAGCCGAAACCACGAAAACCCCCAAAACCGCCAAAACCGCCCCGGCCATGCCAGCCAGCCGCACCGCCGAAGCTACCGAATCGCGCACCCGAGTTGAGGGCTGATCCGATCCCACCGCGACCGCCTCCGAACGTATGCCATCGGCCGTCCGCAATGCCGCGACTCACGTTGCCGCCGGAACGCCATCCGGACCAACCGCCCGAGTTTCGACCACCGGAGGACGAGCCTCCTCCAAAACCGCGCGCGGATGAGCCGCCCCCCATCCTACCGTAGGAGCCGCCACCGCCATACGTCGAACGTCCGCCACCGCGATAGCCACCAGAGCCATATCCTCCGCCATGGTAGCCACCGCCGTAAGAGCCTCCGCCGTGAACACTGCCACCGCCGCGGAAGCCACCACCGCCTGCTCCGCCACCGCCGCGGAAGCCACCGCCGCTTGCTCCGCCACCGTGACCACCGCCGTGTTGCGCCAACGCGGGCGCGGACAGGCAAACCAGGGATAAAGCAGCGATTCCTGCAAGAACAGTTCTTACCAAGGTGGACTTCGTCATTTCAGTTCCCTCCACCCAAGCCGGCAGCGCCGGAAGGCAAACCGCCCTAGTCTCTTAGAATCGCAATCGAGCGCGCAAGTTGTCTAAGCAGGCAGGAAGATGGATTTCGAAGAGCGTCGGCTGGAAAGCTGCGGTGAACAAAAGAACCCCAGTCAGACTGGTTGCCCCATTACTCCTCGGCTTTGCCCGCCGGTTGCCAAAGCCGCCGCGTCAGCCACAAGCAAATTCCGACAACCATTACGCTCAAAACCATTATCCAATGGCGCTTGAAGACGCCGCCGAACAGTCCCACGATCTGCGGGCCGAACCAGAGCACCAGCACCGACAGCACGAGAAATCGGACAAATCTTCCCAGGAAAATTGCCACCAGGAAATCGCGGAAGCGCATCTCGAACACTGCCGCGCCCAGAACCAAGATCTTGAATGGCATCGGGGGTGGCAGCATCCCCGGAAACATTAGCGCCCAGAATTCATGCTCCTCAAACGAACGATGAATTTTGAGGAAACGTTCTTCGGAAATCCGCTTGCGCAGAACCTTCTCCCCGCCAAAATACCCGATGATGTACAGCGGAATGCTGCCCAATGCCGACCCCAGCGACGCCATCACGATGTACACCAGAAGCCGCCGGCGATCCTGATACACGTATGTCGCGACGATAAAATCCACCGGCATTCCCAGCAACGCGCTGTCAGCAAACGCAATCACAAACGGTCCCCAAATCCCGAGCACCTTCATCAGCCCCAGGATCCACGCCGTATAGCGCGCCAGGATGTGTCCAATGGTTTTCAAAGGAAGCAGCTAGTGTACGTGATCGAGTCCGATTTCGTAGCCAGCCGTCTCGGCCGCCTGGGCCGCGACCTTTCCTGTCGCGGCTGGAACCGAAGACGCCGTCGAGAGAACGGCCCTGATATGATCGCTGACTTCGGAGCACTTATGCGCAAGCTGGTTTTCTCTGCCGCCTTTCTCCTGCTCGCAATCCCCTTTGTCATCGCGCAACAATATGACGTCGTGATCGAAGGCGGCCGAGTCATGGACCCCGAAACTGGCCAGGACGCCGTTCGGAACGTGGGCATTCGCGACGGCAAAATCGCGCGGATCTCCCCCGCCCCGCTCAGCGGACACCGCGTCATCCACGCGGCGAGCCTCGTAGTCGCGCCAGGCTTCATCGACCTGCACCAGCACGGACAGGATCTTGCCAGCCAGCGCGTCAAGGCTTTCGACGGCGTGACGACCGGGCTTGAAATGGAAATCGGCGCACCCGATGTCGCCGAGTTTCTCAATTCCAAGCAGGGTCACTCGATCATCCACTACGGCACCACCGCCAGCCACGTAGCCGCGCGCGCTTTAATTTTCGGAGCGCCGCTGCCCGAAGGAACGATCCTGCCGAAAAGCGGACCGGCCACCGACCAGCCTGCCACACCTGAGCAGATCGCGCGCGTGCAGCAACGCCTGCGCGACCAACTCGACACCGGCGCACTCGGCATCGGCATGGGGATTCAGTACACTCCCGGCGCCACTCGCCTGGAAGTCATCGACATGTTCCGGGTTGCGGCTGAGCGCAAGTTGCCGGTGTATACCCACATGCGAAGCGCAGGCCGCATCGAGCCTGGCTCTGCTATCGAATCCGTCGAGGAAGTCATCGGGGCTTCGGCGATCACGGGTGCTCCACTGCACATCGTACATATCAACAGCACCTGCCTGCGCGATTCTCTCGAATGCATTTCGCTGATCGAAGGAGCCCGCGCTCGCGGCCTCGACGTCACGACCGAAGCGTATCCGTACATCGCCGGCATGACGGCGATCAATTCCGCGCTCTTCAACCCCGGATGGCGTGAAAAACTCGGCATCGACTACGGCGATCTCGTGCTTCCCGATACCGGTGAGCACCTGACCAAAGAGCGTTTCGAAGAGTTGCACAATGCCAGCAAGCAACAATGGGTGCTGGTTTTCGCCAACACGCAGGAAACTGTCGACGCCATCATTCCCAACGCGCTGATCATGATCGCGAGCGACGGCGCCGAAGGACATCCGCGCAACGCCGGGACGTACTCACGCGTTCTCGCCCAATATGTGCGCGAGCAGAAGACTCTGACCTTGATGGAAGCGCTGCGAAAAATGACGCTCATGCCCGCGCAAATGCTGGAGCGCTCCACGCCCGCCGCACGGCTGAAGGGACGCCTAAAGGAAGGCGCCGACGCCGACGTCGTGGTCTTCGATCCTCAAACCATCAGCGATCGCTCCACGTTTCAAAAACCCATGGAGCCCAGTGTGGGGGTGCATTATCTCCTGGTCGGAGGAACGGCCGTGATCGAGGAAGGCAAACTGGTTCCCGAAGTCTTCCCCGGCCGGGCAATTGTTGGTCCAGGAAATGCGACCGCGGGCAATCGCTGACCTAGCGGTGTCGGTCGCGGGAGCTGCGTTATCTATGTTCCGTGTTCCGTCTTCCCGCTCAGCAGATCAATCGCATGTGGAATCAAACCAGCCACAGCCTCCAGCGACTCCACCGCCCCCGCGGGGCTTCCCGGCAAATTCAAAATCAGGGCGCGGCCGCGGACACCGCACACGCCGCGGCTCAACACGGCGAAGGGAGCCTTCCTACTCCCCTGACTCCGCATGTGTTCCGCGACTCCGTTCAGAAGCCGGTCACAGACCGCGACCGTCGCTTCCGGCGTCACGTCGCGCGCAGCAATCCCAGTTCCGCCGGTCGTGACGACAAACTGCACCTCCCGCGCGAGTTGAATCAGCAGATTCTGAATTTGAATGGAGTCATCGGGAACAACTTTGCGAACGGCAACCGAGAAGTGCAGCGTTTGCAGAAGTTGAGTTACAGCCGGCCCCGACAGGTCCTCACGTTCCCCGCGAGAGCAGGAATCGCTGACCGTCACGACCGCAGCCGTCAGTCCGGGCAGTTCAGTCATCACGCTTCAGCCGTCCAGCAGGACATCTTCCTCTTCTTCCGTTCGTCCTCGGCCAGCCGTGCTCGGAGGCCTACTCGGCGTCGGTTTAGGAGGAGCCACAGTTGCCGCAGGCGCCGGCGGCGGCGCTGCCTCCGCTGCGGCGGGCTCCGGTTCCGTGCCGCTATCACGCGCCGATTCGTCCAGCAGCCGCAAACCTTCCATCAACAATCCCTGGGTGTTCAGTTGCGTAGTCTCTTTGTCGGTCTTGCCTTCGAAGTCGAGCTGGAAATTTCCGCCGGTCCAGCGGAGCACTTTGAAGACGGCCTCGTCACCCACCAGAGAACCGTAGGTTGCGTGCTTCACCTGGCCTTCCGCAAAAAACACCTCGCACTTGTCGCCTTCATTGCTCAGCGAAAGCTGGCAGCTCTTGCGTCCCATCTCGAGTGACTGCATGAGATCGATCACGTTCATCTGCGACAAACTGCCGCGTACCACGCCGTCCTTGGGCGCAGTCTTCGCCATCTTCTCGAGCGCGATGCGATCAATCGTGCGCTTGATGCGCCGGGTTGCGTCCTTGAGAAAAAACGGCTTCTCCAGATAATCGTCAGCGGCATCCTGCGGGGAAAGGCGCTCCGCGATGTCCACCTTGCTCGCCATCAGCACCGTGGAAAAATTAGCGGTCGCCGGACGGCTCCGCAGCTTCTCGACCAGTTGCCGTCCATCCATTCCGGGCATTTTGTAGTCGCACACCAACAAATCCGGAACATCGTCTACGGCTTTCAGGAGCGCGTCTGCCGCGTCCGTTGCGGTCGTGACCAGTGCCAGCGGGGTCAACGCCTGCTGCAGCATCGCCAGCACCATCGGATTGTCGTCGACCACCAGCAGCTTGACGTTATTCGCCATGAAATTTGAATTCGTTACTTCGCCCGCCGATACTCTCCACTGTTCCCCCCACTCTTCCGTTCCAATACGATCTCGCGAATCTCAATACTCTTGTCCATGGCTTTGGTCATGTCATACAGCGTCAGGGCAGCGATAGTTACAGCGACCAACGCCTCCATTTCGACACCGGTTTCCGCAGTGGTCGCCACTTTAGAGGTGACAGCGACGCCATTCTCGCACAGGCGCAGATCGACATCAACGACTGCGAGCGGAAGCGGATGGCACAACGGAATCAACTCGGAGGTGCGTTTCGCGGCCATGATCCCGGCGATGCGGGCCACTTCGAGCGGATCGCCTTTAGGATTTTGCGGAAGCGCTGCGAGAACCGTGGGACTGATCGCGACGAAGGCGCTGGCTTCGGCCTCACGCCGGGTCGCTGATTTTCCGGAGACGTCGACCATCCGGGCCCGGCCCGCGCGATCGTAATGGGACAGTTTCGCCGGCATGCAATAGCTCTATCTTACATGGTGAGAGGAGTCGCTAGGCACGTGCCAGCCGAGCGGTTGCCAATCAGCGCATCATCACGGCAACCCATTCGCCTGCGGCAATACGATCACGATCCTCCGGGATGACGATGTAGCAGTTGGCGCGTGCGGTGGCGGCGATGTCGCCGGATCCTTGCCAGGCGACCAACTCGACCTCAGAGCGTTCAAATTCGCCCGAAAGGAGGGCGGGGAGAAAGCGCTTGAGGCCGGTCTTGATGCGGATTTCTTTTTTCAAAGGTGCATGGAGAAACATCAGGCTGCGTGGAGACTCCCCCTCTAAGGCTGCAAGTACGGGGCGCGCGAAGAGTTCGAAGGTCACCATGGTCGATACAGGATTTCCTGGGAGGCCGAAGAAGTAGGTTGCCCGCGGTTCGCCGGCGGGGGAACCCGCGCCACACTTGCCGAACACCACCGGGCGGCCGGGTTGAATCCTTGCTCCGGTGAAGAAGAATTCGGCATGCAATTCGGAAAGCACTTGCTCAACCAGGTCGTAGCGGCCCATGGAGACTCCCCCGGTCATAAGGAGCAGATCGGCCTTCAGGCCTGCTTCGATCAGGCGGCGGAGTCCTTCGAACTCGTCGGGAGCGACGGGTAGCAGCACCGCCTCACCACCTGCCCGCTGAATCTGGGCTCGGAGCGAATAGCTGTTGGAGTTGCGAATCTGCGTCGGTCCCGGAGTGGCGTCCACATCCACAATCTCATCCCCCGTGGTTAAGACTGCAACCCGCAGACGTCGGTAAACTTGCAGCCGTGATTTGCCCACGGACGCGGCCAGCGCGATGTCCGCCTCATTCAGCCGGACACCCCGGGCAAGCAAAACGGCGCCCTGCCGGGCCTCGGCACCGCGGGGGACAATATTTTCTCCCTGCGCGACGCTGCGACTGATCTCGACCTGTTTGCCGTGCTGCAAGGTGTACTCGACCATTACCACCGCGTCCGCACCAGGGGGGACCGGGGCTCCGGTCATGATCGACGCCGCTTGTCCGCTGGCAATGTGGTGCGGCATTCTCTCGAGCTTCTCGCCGGCTTTGATTTCTCCGATCACCTCAAGTGATGCCGGGAGGTGAGACAAATCGGCGGATCGAAGGGCGTAGCCATCGCGCGTCGTTCGCGGAAATGGCGGAAGATCGCGATCCGCCGCTACCGGCTCCGCAAGCACGCGACCGGTCGCAGCTAAAAGGTCTACGGATTCCGTTGCGCCGGGCCGAAGGAGCGCAGCTTGCTGTTCAACCACGCGACGAGCGTCTTCAAAGGTCAAGACAGTGGAACTTGCGGGTGGGACGGACATGATAGAGATGATACGACCGAAATCCGCAGATAAGCTCGACCTGGAAATGTCCAAGGAATCGGGGGGCGGCGGGTCCCTGCGTTGAGTTTGGCGGGAACGGGTGTACACTCTTCGACAGCATTCGAGTCCCCGCTCGTGGGATGGGTCCCGAGGGGCGCCCCTGCCTTCCCCAACGATTGCTGGCGTCTTATGAGGAGTTCTCCAGAAACCACGCGCTTGGTCACAGCTGGCGCCCCGTCGAAAGACTTTTGCCTTGTCCGCAACCTGTGTTCCTGTTTTCTGGCGTTGGCTCTTTGGTTTTTCCTGGGCCCATCGCCGCTGCTTGCGCAAAATGAATCTCAGCAGGCGTCGGGCTCTAGTCCTGCCGCCCAGACGGAAACTAAGCAGAACACGACGGAGCTCGCGGCTCATGACGAGCCCACGACATTCAAAGTAAACGTCAGGCTGGTGCTGGTACGAGCAGTGGTCCGCGACTCCCAGGGAAATCCTGTCGGAAATCTTCACAAAGAGGACTTTCAGGTGTTCGACAAGGGCAAGTTGCAGGTCATCAGCCAGTTCGAAGTTGAACAACCGGGAACGCTGATGGCGAATGCTCGACGGAGGTCCGAAGAAAATACCGCCGATGTTTCACCGGACGGCCCGCCGTCAAACGCTGCACGCGGGCCGGATGCGCCTGAGCACTTCATCGTCTACCTGTTCGACGATGTGCATCTGGCATTTGGCGATCTGGCACAGGTGCGGCAGGCTGCAGAACGTCATTTCGCCACGTTGCGGCCCACCGATCGCGCCGCCATTTTCACTACCTCCGGCCGCACCATCTTCGACTATACCGATGATCGCGCCGAACTTCACAAGGCTTTGCTGCGGCTTCAACCACAGCCCATCGCAGGCCATTTTTCGAACCAATGCCCGGACATCAGTTACTATCAAGCGGATCAGATCATCAACAAAAACGATCCGCAAGCTCTGCTGGTTGCGGTTCAGGAGGCGACGTCGTGCCAAGTCAATCCTCAGGGCGCGCCAGTCCTCGACCCAACTCCGATGGTTCAAGCCGTGAGTTCGGAAGTATTAAGCTCCGGCGAGCACGAAAGTCGCATCTCTCTCGGCGTTTTGAAGGATGTGGTCCACAGCCTTGCAAGAATGCCTGGCCAGCGGAGCATCGTCTTGATTTCTCCTGGTTTCATCACGCCAAGAATGGAGTTCGACTATAACGAGATCATCGACCTCGCGGTTCGTGCCCAAGTCATCATAAATACGCTGGACGCTCGCGGTTTGTATGTAGTCCTGCCGGGCGGAGATATCGGCAATAACCCGCTCCATCCTCCACCACCGGCGAAAGGCCTGATCGACATAGCGGCCGCTTCTGCACAGGACGAACTGCTTGGAATTCTGGCAGACAGCACAGGCGGGGTTTTCTTTCACAATAGCAACGACCTCGACGACGGTTTGCGGCGTGTTGCGCAGACGCCCGAATATTCCTACGTGCTGGCATTTGTTCCGCAAAATCTGAAGCCCGACGGCAGCTATCACGGCCTGAAGGTTACGGTGAAAAACCCGCCGAAGCTCAACGTTCAAGCCCGCCGCGGCTATTACGCACCGAAGAACTTCGCCGACCCAGCGCAACAAGCCAAACAGGAAATCGAAGAAGCAATGTTCTCGCAGGAAGAGGTGCATAATCTCCCGGTGCAATTGCACACACAATATTTCAAGGCCAGCGACCAAGATGCCAAGCTCATCGTGCTCGCACACGTTGACGTTAAGCTTCTACACTTCAAGAAACTCGAGGGCAGAAACGATAACGTTTTGACATGCGTCTCCGGCTTATTTAATCGCAATGGCAATTTCCTCCAGGCAACGGAGAAGACGGTTACGATGCACTGGAAAGATGACACTCTGGAACATAGGCTGGGCTCGGGCATCACCCTCAAGACCAGTTTTGACGTGAAGCCGGGAAGCTATTTGGTCCGGTTGGTGGTAAGGGACAAGGAAGGTGAATTGATGTCCGCTGAAAATGGGACCATTGAAATTCGTTAGTCACGATTCGTTCGTCAGAGACATTGGAGGTAAGTATGCGCAGTCGCCGGCTGGCTCTTCTGATTGTCACTATTTGCGTGGCTAGTTGCTGGGCGTTGTTGCGGCTTGGCTCGGACAGGAACGTGGTGCACGCCTGGCAGTCGACCCAGGACGATACCGGAAATCCAGCGGTGTTCCATGCAGAAACGCGCCTGGTTCTCGTCGATACCGTGGTGACTGACAAGAAAGGCAACTACGTTCGGGATCTAGCGCAGAAGGACTTCAAGGTTTGGGAGGATGGCAAGGAACAACCGGTGACTAGTTTCTCCTATGAAGAAAGCGCCGGTTCTCCCGCCAACGCTCGGCCGCACTACATGGTTCTATTCTTCGACAACTCGACCATGGACGTGGGGGATCAAGCTCAAGCCCGGGCTGCGGCAGCAAAATTCATTGACGCAAACGCCGGGCCCGACCGGTTGATCGCGATCGCCGAATTTGGCGGCACCGTCCACATCTCGCAGAACTTTACTGCCGACGCCGGCCGCCTGAAGCAAGTGGTGATGGGGTTAAAGACTTCGACGGTTTCTCCCAACGGAGATTCCTCCGCGACGGTGGCTTCGATCGCGCCTCCTTCGATCGGGCCCTCGTTGAGCAACGCGGAAGCAGACTTCGGCGTGCGCAGTGTGCTTCTCGCTTTGCGAAGCTTGGCGAAGAGCATGTCCAGCATACCGGGGCGCAAGACTCTGGTCATGCTGACCTCCGGCTTTCCGCTGAATCCGGAATATCAATCAGAACTGACCGCAGTCGTCGATACCTGCAATAAATCGAACGTTGCCATCTATCCCATCGACGTTCGTGGACTGGTGGTTCCAACTATGTCGGGGCCGCATGGCCGTTTGGCCTTGCCTTCCATCCGCCCCGAGCCAGCGTCGGTCATCCCGGTATCATTTCGCTATCCGAGCACGCAATCTCAAGCTCCGCTCCTTCGACTGGCTGCGTTTGCGGAACCACCTGCGCTGCTCCCCCCGCAACATGCTGGCGGTGGCGGTGGCGGCGGAACTGGAGGCGGTCACGGCGGTGC
>Ga0210406_10000711_pt1 | contig 43732 bp, 38 predicted proteins | sample IncBWC30MmetaG_FD_155454 | JGI IMG/M metagenome (GOLD analysis project Ga0210406, IMG submission 155454) | Forest soil microbial communities from Barre Woods Harvard Forest LTER site, Petersham, Massachusetts, United States - Inc-BW-C-30-M | ecosystem: Environmental > Terrestrial > Soil >...
TGCTTGGCCACGAAACCAGAGATTCCGAGGCTTTACACCGCTGCAGATGATGGTCGGCGACCCAATCTATCCGCCGCCCGAATCTGCAGCTTCCGAAGCTGCCTACGATAAGCTGACGTTCGACCTGAAAGGTCGGATCGTTGAGATGTGGGAGGGGCTGCGAAAACCTCAGTGATGGTGGCGTTGGCTCTTGCTCGTGCGGAGTGCCCTCCGTGCGCGCTCGTGAAGCAGCGCAGTACGAGCAAATCGCAGCCTTTCACACCATCCTGAGACAATAAGGGCGGGAACTGTCTCTACTTGGCGCGTGGATGAGTCTGATCGTAGACCTGCAAAACGTGCTTCATCGAAAGCTGGGTGTAGCGCTCGGTAGTGGCTAGGCGCTCATGGCCGAGCAACTCCTGAATGGCGCGCAGGTCGGCGCCTTCCTCGAGCATGTGCGTGCCGAAGGCATGGCGTAAGGTGTGGGGATGCACATCAGGCGAAAGCCCCTTCGCAATCGCAATTTTCTTGATGATGCGGCCTACGCTGCGGGTGGTCAACCGTCCGCCGCGATGATTGATGAGCAATGCTGCTGTGTTTTTCCGCGTTGCAGACAGGGTCGTCTGCCGGACTGGAACATATGCAGCCAGCGCGGACTTGACTGACACGCCAAACGGAACGAAGCGTTCCTTCTTCCCTTTGCCGCGAATCAGGATTGCTTCTGCGCTCAGGTGAATGTCGTCGAGATTGATTCCGGTAAGCTCCGAGTTGCGAATGCCGCACCCGTAAAGCAGTTCGAGCATAAGCCGATCGCGCTCGGGAAAAGCAGCCGATTCGGGCATCGGTCCGTCAAGAACCGAGTTCATCTCTTCGATGGTCGGGACTCTGGGCAGCCTCTTCGCCAGCTTTGGCGTCGCCACCAGCTTGGCAGGATTCTGTTCGACCACACCCTCCCGCGCCAACCAGCGATACAGAGACCTCACGGCCGCCAGCGACCGCGCTACGGAAGTCTTCCCCAGTCCTTTTTCATAGAGTTGCGAGAGAAATCCACGAATTGCGATGTGGTCGATCGATTTCCAGTCTCGCGAACCTGCATAAGCAGCAAAATTTGCCAGATCGGCGCGGTAGGCCTTGACGGTGTGCCGCGAGACGTTTCTCTCACCTAGATGATGGAGAAAGTCGGCCACGGCTTTTTCGACGGTTGTGCGTGCGCTTGGCATGTTCTTATTTCAGATTGCAGATTGCAGATTGCAGATTTTTGCGTCTCGTATCTTCAATCTGCAATCTGCAATCTGCCATCGTTTATCTGGCCTTCGCTCTCGGATGATGCTTCTGATAAACCGTCCTCAGGCGATCCATCGCTAGATGCGTGTACACCTGGGTGGTAGAAATATCAGAGTGACCTAAGATTGTCTGCACGGTACGCAGATCCGCTCCGTTTTCAACCATGTGCGTGGCGCACGAATGCCGCAGCATATGCGGCGACGCGTGCCGTCCGGACGCAACTGAGGATTCCCCCACCATCTGCCACATGCGCTGCCGCGTCAGTTTGCGGCCGCCGCGCGCAATAAACAATAGCGGCGAATTCTTTGTCGTCACCGAGCGCGACACGTCTTTGTTGGTCGATTGCGGTTGCTCCATTCTTCTCGCGTTCTTCGGGGGAGGGCTGGAATTTTTTGTCGACTTCATCTCTGTCAGGACCGGGCGCCCTTTCGCCAGATATTCCGAAAGCGCATCCTGTGCCGGCTTGCCCAGCGGTACGATGCGCTCCTTGTCCCCTTTGCCACGCACCAGCATATATCCGGCGTCGAGCTTCAAGTCTTCGAGCGCAGCATTCACCAACTCCGAAACTCGCAGGGCTCCGGCGTAAAGCAGCTCCAGCACGGCTCGATCGCGAGCCGCCAACGCCACAGCGTCCGTCGAGTTTCGGTGTCCGCTGGCTAGCTCCGCGGCCGGAGAAGCCAGGGTCAATTCGACTTCGTCCCGTGCCAGAGACTTCGGCAACACCTTCCACTGCCGCGGTGATTCGATATTCAGCGTCGGGTCGCCCTCAATTTTCTTATCGAGCAGCAAATACCGGTAAAGATGCCGGAGCGCCGAAAGCTTCCGGCCCACACTCCGGCCGTCGACCTGATTCGAAAACAGCCGCTGCAGGAATTCGCGAACATCGTTGCGTTGCGCCGTGATCAAAAGCCGTTTTTGTTTTTCCAGAAACTCAGCAAATTGAAGGATGTCAGTCGTGTAAGCGCTGATCGAAAGCGGCGCCAGCCCTTTCTCGACGCGAAGGTAGTCGAGAAAGCCCGACAGAATGCGCGAGTTCGCCCCGGACGTCATAGAGATAGAGAGGTAGTATGAACGTTATCGGACACCGGGAAAAGTGTTGAATCGGATTCTGATCATCAAGTCCATTCCTAGCGACCTAGCTTGCCGGCGTCTCTCGCCACTCACCAGCCGCTGACTAGATCATCGTTCTCTAACTACCTCGACATTTGAACCAGGCGATGTTTTAATGGGGCATGCCCTGTCAGAGGAGGCGCCGGCGCTTAGTCTTCAGCGAGGAGAGCAGGGTATGTTGGAACGCCTCCGCAAATCGCTCACCGAGCAGAAGAGGCGTACGGTGCGCGCGGCGATCTTGCTGGACTCGTTCGCCGGTCTGAGTGATCAAGCAATTGCGCAGGTCAAGCGGGTGAACCGTAACTCGGTGAGACTCTGGATCACAGAAATGCCTCCGCTTTGGCGTGCCGGGGAACCAACCTTGGAATGACGCCCCATCTACCCGCGAACTGTGTGACCAAAGTTATCAGTAACCGCTTCTACTTAGGCCGCAGACCGGAATGCCCGGAATAGACTGAAGCAACAATGAAGAATCGGGTCTGGCTAACTGGCTTCGCCATTGGCGTTTTCGGATGGGCATTCCTTCTTGCCGGAATCCGGACACCCCCGATGCTCATCTTTGACGAGTCGCCCTACGTGAACGGAGCACGGTCGCTTCTGAGCGGAACACAGGATTTGAATCCCGAGCACCCACCGCTAGCGAAATTCTTCATTGCGGCCGCAATCAAGGTTGCTGGTGATAACGCGTTCGGATGGCGCTTAGCCGGAACTGGTTTTGGAGCGCTCACCTTAGTTGCGATTTTCTTTTGGACTTATATTCTGCTGCAGGACTATGCACTCGCCTTGATAGCCGCAAGCCTAACATTTTTCAATAACTTCCTCTTCGTCATGGCGCGAGTGGCGATGCTTGACGTGTTTTATTTTGCGTTTGTCATCTGGGGAGTTCTTGCCTTCACTGCCGCAATCGTGCTTGAGATAAGTCTGGCGCAGCGTCGGGCTTTGTTTGTAGCGTCTGGATTGTTGTTTGGTCTCGGAACGGCCTGCAAGTGGAACGCAGTAGTGACTTTGGGTGCCGTGGGACTCACCGCCGTCATCCTGTACGTTCTGAACACACGTCATCTGCGCGATATAGGCGTCACGTGGCTTGGATTCGCGCTGATTTTTCTTCCCCCTGCGGCATACTTCTTGGCTTACTGGCCTCTCTGTTACCACTTTCATCGTCCGTTCTCGGTGACGGAACTGACCGAAATGAATGCCTTTATCTGGCGCTATCATGTAGCCTGCCTCGGCAATCCGGCATTGGATATTCCGTGGTATCGATGGTTGTTCCGCGCTTCTCCCGAGCGAGCTCTCTCCTATCTGATGGGTAACTTCGTAGTTGTTTGGGGCGGCTTATTTGCGCTGGCCCTTTGCGCGTGGAGGTTTTGGCGGTCATTTGCTCTTGCGGAAGGACTGGTGACAATTCTCTATGCGGCCAACCTACTACAGTGGGTCATAATCCCCCAAAAGCGCCTTGTCTATTACTATTACTTCCCTCCGGCAATGTTTCTGGGGGTTGCAATCGTTATCGTTCTCAGCCGAGCGCATTCTCCGCGACTGTTTGGCATTCGCCTAAGCGTGCTGCTGTTGTTGGCGGCTGGCGTCTTCTTTTTGTACTGCTATCCCCGGATGTCAGGCTTGCCATCTCCTTACGACTGCATGTTCGGCTGCTGGTCGTAATATCGATCCTGATGTTGGCGATAAATCTCTCTCTCCCGTCAGAAACTGCCATTCGTGGTTTTAAGCCGCTCGAGCAACTTCTATGATTTGCAACCCTAGCTGGGCGGCTTTTCGCTTGAGATGGATCACCTGCTGCTTGCGGTGTTGTGTCTATTAATTCAGCGTCGGGTCGCCCTCGATTTTCTTATCGAGCAGCAAATACCGGTAAAGATGCCGGAGCGCCGAAAGCTTCCGGCCCACACTCCGGCCGTCGACCTGATTCGAAAACAGCCGCTACAAGAATTCGCGAACATCGTTGCGCTGCGCCGTGATCAAAGCCGTTTTTGTTTTACCAGAAACTCAGCAAATTGAAGGATGTCGGTCGTGTAAGCGCTGATCGAAAGCGGCGCCAGCCCTTTCTCGACGCGAAGGTAGTCGAGACAGCCCGACAGAATGCGCGAGTTCGCCCGGACGTCATAAGAGATAGAGATGTAGTATGAACGTTATCGGACACTGGGAAAAGTGTTGCATCGGATTCTGATCATCAAGTCCATTCCTAGCGACCTAGCTTGCCGGCGTCTCTCGCCACTCACCAGCCGCTGACCAGGAGACGACGCGCTGCGCGTAGCCCGCATTTCTGATACTTGTCATAGGCACCAGCTGCGCGATCGCGAATCTGATCGTTATTTTCCCCTGCAATCCAGCCATCCAGGGCACTCTTCAGCGTATAAGCTTCGGGAGCCATCAAACCGGTCGTCCACAGCAACGGATAGGCGCCGGAGGCTCGCACCGGCTCGATGAAATATTGTTTGCTCGCACAAGCCAGGACGACCGCATCCCGTCGGATCCGGTCTTTCTTCTGGGGAAACTGCGAAAGTTGAAAATCCATCAACCCGTCGTGGCCAATGTAGGCTACCAGGTTCGCGCCCCCACGAATCGGCAGCTTCCGCGATCCTGACACGGTCTCCGTTTCCGGATCATCTCCTGCTGCAGACGCCAGAAAATCAAGAATCGCCCGCCGGATCTCACGACCACGGTACGCGTCGGCCACAAGGTACACATTTGTCGCTCGATGCTTAAACACGCAGCGTTCAAGAATCTCGGCCTGCGGCTTCTCACCACAAACGATCCGAACCCAGTCCGCACTGCGTGCAAAAAACGTCTTGATCCCATACGCCGAGCCCCAATAAAGGTTGTTTTCTGGATCTTCGCCGTTTCCGATCTTTGCCGGAACCGGGACGATGCCCTGGCTTTGATTATCCGCAAGAGCTACAAAAACGTGAACGGTACGCGAGGCCGGCCCCTGAGCCTGCCGAGGGTTTAGCGTCAGCAACAGCACGAGATAAACCAAGCCGCCAGACCTGACCGGGCTTATCAAGTTGCCTCCGCCCCGCGCAGTTCCCGCAGCAACTCCAGTGCGTACAGTGCTCCTTCCGGCGTTTCTTCGTGCTTGAAATAAGCAAACACATTGCGCCCGGCGCCCACGTGTTGACCGATGCGGTCAATCATCGATCGCCGTTCCTCCCCGGTATAGCTCGGCTTCCGGAAGCGGTAATAAACAAAAGGGCCAGTCGCAATTTCAGGCGTAGTTAGGGTTTCGGTCTCCGCTACACACAACGCCGCGTTGCTGGACTTCAGCAAATCCCAGATTGAGTCGGTAAACCAGGAATCATGCCGAAATTCAAAGGCCGCCGGCACGGTGCGCGGCAAGATCGCCAAAAAATCCTGGAGCAGACCCGCATCCGCTTTCAGATTCGGTGGAAGCTGAAATAGCACTGGCCCCAGCTTCCCGGCAGCCGCCAGGGGCTCGATGGTAGCCAGAAATCGTGGTACGAAGTCCTCGGTTCCCTTCAGCCGCTTAATGTGCGTGATGACCTGATGAGCTTTGATGCCGAAGCGAAAATGCGTGGGTGAATCTTGCAGCCAGTTCTGAATAGTCGTTTCTTTAACCAGCTGCCGGAAAGTAAAGTTGACTTCAACCGTATTCAGCTGCGTAGAGTAGTGACTCAGGAACTTCTTCTGCGCCAGCTTTTGTGGATAGAAATCCGGCTTCCAGCTTGGGTAAGCCCATCCCGACGTTCCAACAAACAGTTCCGGCATAACGGTAGAGGATCCTCGTTCTACGGCGGACCAGTCCCTCCGCGTGATCAAGAATCTGGGATTATACCTTGCCCATTTTCTTTCGCCCCGGGCCCTCTCGAGAGGATTTCTTGGGTTGAGGCGTACGCGCTGCCTTCCGCGGAGACGGATGATGCTCGTCTATGGGAACATCGAGTTCACTCCGCGCCGGCTCCGTTGCGGCAGTTCCTGCACGAGCTTTCAAATCCGGCAGCCGCTGTTTCAATGTAAGCACCGGTTCAAACAGATCGCCCACCTTCTCAAACCGCGAAACCACTTGCGGCGCTTCGAACACCAGCCGGCTGGCATCTTTCTTTTTGAACGCACGTTCCACGTCCTCCCATGTCACCGGAGTGGAAACCGTGGGATGTTCGCGCGCTCTCAGCGAATACACTGCGACGGTGGTTTTGTGCTCGTCATTCTGACTCCAGTCGACAAATACCTTGCCGGCGCGCAAAGTCTTCTTCATATCGGAGACGACCATCTCAGGATGTTCGTGTTCGAGTAATTGCGCCAGCGCGTGCGCAAACGTCTTCGTGGCGTCGTAGGTTGTCGGCGTATTCAGCGGAACGTAAAGCTGCAAGCCCTTCGAACCCGATGTCTTCGGAAAACTCTTCAGACCGAAGTGTTCGAAAATCTCTCGCAGCCACAGCCCCACTTGGCAGCATTGCACGATGTTCGCTGGCGGTCCCGGATCGAGGTCGAACACCATTTCCGTCGGGCACGTTATGTCTTTCGCCAGCGCCAGGGAGGGATGCAGTTCGAGTGCAGCCAGATTCGCCAGCCAAACCAGCGTGGCTAGATCATTCGCCAGAACGTAATACACCGTGCGCCGATTGCCCTCGCTCCAAATCGGTGCCGTCTTGACCCACTCCGGCCGGTACTTCGGCGCGTTTTTCTCATAGAACGGTTCGCCATCCACGCCGTCCGGATAGCGCTTGCGCGTCAGCGCACGCCCCACCAAATGGGGAAGAATCGCCGGCGCGATCCGAGCGTAATAATCGATCACCTGCTGCTTGCTAAACCCCGTGGCGGGATATAGGACCTTCTCCAAGTTTGACAGCTTGAGATGCCTGCCCTGAATTTCAACGGTCGAATCGGTCATGCGCGCTCCACCCTAACCATTGTGCCTGAAAGCCATTTGACGGCAAATACCGCGTTGTTCCTTAAACTATCTCTTTAAGTCTTCGGCCAACCCGGGTTTGACAACGTCCCTTCCCACCACGTAGTTTCAAACTTCTGCCCTTCTGGCCCGTCCAACACATGTCTGTTGAAGAAGATGCTCGTCCAACCGTCGGAGGTCCGATGAAACACCTTACTCTCAAAACTGCCCTTGTATTCCTCATTCTTTCTGCCTGTGCTCTCGCGCAGGACCTCGCGTCTTTTGAAAAGCGCATCACCGTCAAGAAACTCCCCAACGGACTCACCCTCTTGATCTGCGAGCGTCCGGAAGCGCCGGTCTTTTCTTTCTTCACTCTGGTCGACGCTGGCTCCGCGCAGGATCCTCTCCGTGCTACCGGCCTTGCCCACATGTTCGAGCACATGGCGTTCAAGGGAACCGACAAGATTGGCACCACAAACTACGCCGCCGAAAAGCTTGCTTTGGAGAAGGTTGAGGCCGCCTATGGCGCTTACATTGCCGAACGTGACAAGGCCGTCGGCCGGGATGAGGCCAAGTTGAAGGAACTGGAAAAGGCGTGGAAAGACGCCATCGCCGAGGCCGACAAGTATGTCGTGCCCAATGCGTTCGGCAAACTTGTTGAACAAAACGGCGGTGAGGACATGAACGCCTTTACCAGTTACGACGAGACCGGGTATCACTACTCACTGCCGGAAAACCGCCTGGAGCTGTGGGCGTATCTCGAATCCGAGCGTTTCCTGCATCCCGTGATGCGCGAGTTCTACAAGGAGCGCAACGTAGTTATCGAAGAACGCCGCTTGCGCACCGACAGTAACCCCATTGGCCGTCTGGTTGAGCAGTTCACCGCTACCGCGTTTGAAGCTCATCCCTATCACCGGCCGACCGTAGGCTGGATGGCTGATCTGAATGCGTTTTCCGCCACGGATGCCCAGAGATTCTTCGACCAATACTACGTACCCGCCAACATGGTGGTGGCTGTGGCAGGCGATATAAAAGCCTCGCAGGCGATGCCCCTCCTCGAAAAATATTTCAGCCGCCTGCCCGAACGTCCTCAGCCCGACGAAGCCACAACCACCGAGCCGCCGCAAAACTCCGAGCGCAAAGTGGCGCTGAAAGATCGGTCGCAACCGCTTTACCTCGAGGGTTACCACCGTCCTGATTACCGAAGCAAAGACGACGCCGTCTTCGACGCCATCACCGACCTGATGTCAGAAGGTCGTACCTCGCGCCTCTATCGCGCTCTGGTGCGCGACAAAAAGATCGCATCGTTCTCGGCCGGGTTCAGCGGCATGCCGGGCACCAAATACCCGCATCTGTTCGCGTTTTATGCTGTCCCACTGCCCGGACACACGACCGCGGAAATGGCGGACGCCATCCACGTGGAAATCGACAAAATCAAAAAAGAAGACATTACCGACGACGAACTGAAGATGATCAAGACTCGCTCCAAAGCCAACCTCATTCGCGGCCTGGCCGACAATGAAGGCCTGGCCACGCAGCTCGCCACGTATCAAACCCGCTACGGCGATTGGCGCGAGTTGTTCCGCTCGGTGGACCGCATCGATCAGGTGACGAAGGCCGACATTCGCCGCATCTCCAACGAGATCTTCGTCGACACCAACCGCACCATCGGCGTGATCGAGAACACAGGCGGAGGCGGGGCTCCCGGTGGAGGCGACCAACCTCCTACGAACGGCGCCGATCAGGGAGGTGCGCAATGAAACCATCTCTTGCCATGTTGCTCATAGCCGTCGCCTCGATCTTCGCAATTCGTTCCCAAGCCACGGCTCAGGCCGATACCTGGCAACAAATACAGATTCCTTCTCTTCCCTCTTTTAAGCCGCCACAGCCCAAGCGCGTTGAACTCAAGAACGGAATGGTGATCTTCCTTCAGGAGGATCACGAACTGCCGTTGATCGATGGGACCGCACGCATCCGCGGCGGCTCGGTCAACGAACCTGCGGGCAAGGTCGGACTGGTGGACATGTACGGCGAAGTCTGGCGGACGGGAGGCACCAAGACTCAAACCGGCGATCAACTGGATGACTTCCTCGAAGTCCGCGCCGCAAAAGTTGAAACCGGCGGCGGACCCGATTCCACCACGATCAGCTGGTCGTGCCTGAAGGGCGACCTCGACGATGTTTTCAAAGCGTTTGTCGATGTTCTGCAAAATCCCGAATTCCGCGCCGACAAACTCGATATCGCCCAGAAAGAAGAGTTCGACGGAATCTCGCGCCGCAACGATGACGTGGGCGAAATCGCGCACCGCGAAAGTGTGAAGTTAGGCTACGGCCCCAATAATCCGTACGCCCGCGTCGCTGAATATGCCACCGTGGCGCAGGTGACGCGCCAAGACCTTATCGACTGGCATGGCAAGTACGTGCATCCCAACAACATTATTCTCGGGGTCAGCGGAGACTTCGATTCCGCTGCGATGGAGGCCAGGCTGCGCGCGGCATTCGACTCGTGGCCGAAGGGTCCGGCGGCCCCTAGAAAGATCGACGTTAAATATTCTCCTGCTCCATCCGCCTACTACCTGGTGTCTAAAGAGGATGTGAACCAGAGCAACATTCACATGGTCGGTCTTGGAACCACGCGGGACAATCCCGACTACTACGCCATCAGCGTTTTCAATGAAGCCTTCGGCGGCGGCTTTTCCTCGCGGCTGTTCAACGACATCCGTACCAAGCGCGGACTCGCCTATAGCGTCGGCGGCGGCATCGGCACCAATTTTGGCCATCCTGGCATTCTGCAGGTCACGATCGGGACCAAGAGCCAGAGCACGATTGAAGCGATTCAGGCTGCAACGGAAGACATTGAAAATCTCTCGAAACAGCCTATCACTGACGACGAAATCCAGCGGGCCAAAGACGCCATTCTCAACGCGTTCATCTTCCGTCTGGACTCGCCCGATAAAATTCTGGCCGAACGCATGACTTACGAATATTACGGATATCCTCCCGACTGGCTCGATAAATTTCAGGAGGAAGTGAAGAAAGTCGCGGCCGCGGACGTGAATCGCGTCGCCAGCAAATACCTGCACCGCGACCAGATGGCCGTGCTGGTAGTCGGAAACCCGAAGGAATTCGAAAAGCCGCTTTCGTCGCTAGGTCCGGTGAAGAACATCGACATCACCATTCCTCCTCCTCCGGCCGAAAAAGGCCAGGCGCAAGCCGAAAAGAAGTCTCAGCCGGCGGCCTCCAATCCAGAAGGAAAGGCACTCGCGGCCAAAGTCGCCGGCGCTATGGGCGGGCTGCCCAAACTCAAGTCCATCAAGACCATGCACGTCAATATCGCTGAAAGCGACTCCGGTGGGCCGCCTTCTCCGGTGGACGTCTGGCTCGCGTTTCCTGACCGCATGCATGTCGACGTGCAGACGCCACAAGGCAACCTCACGATCGTAGCGTCTCCGGATGCCGCCTTCATGGCGATGGCGGGCATGGGCTCGCGCAGCATGCCCCCCGCGCAAAAGACCGAAATGCTCTCCCAACTGCAACACGATCTCGTCTATGTGGCGCAGCACGCCGACGATCCAGCTTTCACATTCAACGCTGCGGGCACCGAAAAGATCGGTGGCGTCGACGCGGCTGTTCTCGACATCGACGGAGCTATTCCCTGGGTTCGCTGGTATATCGATCCGAAAACGGGCTACATTCTGCGCGAAAAATATAAAGGGATGGGACAAACGGGTGCCTTCGAGGGCGAAACAAATCTTGCCGATTGGCGTGCCGCGGACGGCATCACTATGCCCTATAAACACCAGAACCAGCAGAACGGAAAAGAAACCAGCAACGCTGAAGTGAAAAAGCTCGAACTCAATCCCCAGGTCGATCCCAAACTTTTCGCCAAGCCCGCGGAGACCTCAGCGGACCATCCGTAGCGGAGTTTTCGATGATACCGCTTAGCAACTGCTGTGCCCTGATCGCCTTCGCCGTTGCGGCCATCAGCGCCTTTGCGCAAGTCACGACCTCTCAGTACGACAATCAGCGCACGGGCGCAACCCTCCATGAGAAGACCCTGACTGTACAGAACGTCAACGTGAGACAGTTCGGCAAACTCGGCGCATTCAAAGTCGACGGCCCCGTCTACGCGCAGCCCTTGTTCCTTCCCGCAGTCGAAGTTCCCCTGCAAGGCGTACACGACTTACTCTTGGTCGCCACCGAGCACGACAGCGTCTACGGGTTCGATGCGAATCGACCAGGCGACCCGCCCCTTTGGCAGGTTAGCCTGCTCGACAAAGCGCGTGGCTCGGTGCCTGTTTCCGAGGATGACGCCCAATGCCCGTTTATTCGCCCCGAAGTCGGCATCACCTCCACACCCGTAATCGATCTTCAAACCGGTACGCTTTATGTGCTCGCTCGCACCAAGATCCGCCACGCCGCCAGCGCCGACGAATATTTTCAGCACCTCCACGCGCTGGCGATCACTACCGGCGTCGAAAAATTCGGCGGTCCAAAACTGATCTCTGCCTCGGTGCCCGGCAAAGGCGCGGGCACAGCCAACGGGCAAGTCGCATTCAATCCGTTAAAGCAGAATCCGCGCGCCGCCCTGCTGCTTGCAAACAGTGCGGTCTATCTCACATGGGCTTCGTCGTGCGACGTAGATCCATACCACGGCTGGGTCATGGCTTACGATCCGCAAACGCTGGCGCAAAGGGCGGTTTTGAACGTCAACCCTGATGGCGGCGAAGCCGGCATCTGGGCGAGCGACACCGGTCCCGCCGCCGACGCCGAGGGCAACATCTATGTCCCGACTGGGAACGGTACATTCGATGCCGCCTCGGGTGGCCGCGACTATGGCGACTCGGTGCTTAAGCTGGCTCTGGAAGGCCCTTCGCTTTCGATCCACGACTACTTCACGCCCCACGATCAAGGGCAACTCAGCAACGCGGATTCAGACGTTGGTTCCAGTGGACCACTGCTCCTGCCCGATCAACCCGGACCCCATCGTCATCTACTACTGCAGCCGACCAAGGGTTCCGTGATCTACGTGATCGACCGTGACCAGATGGGTAAGTTTCGTCCCGATGGTGACGCAGTTGTAGATGAAGTACGAATGGCAGGCGGCGGTTACGGTGCAATGGCATACTGGAATGGCCACGCCTTCTTCGCTGCCAGCGACGACTGCCTGCGCGACTACTCCATTAAGAATGGACACCTCGCGCTGAACGCGTCCTCCGCAACGAAGTTCGCGAATCCCGGCGCCACGCCGTCTGTCTCCGCCGACGGCAAAAAGAATGCAATCGTCTGGGCGGTCGCGACCAAGACATGGAATGGTCCCGACAACAAACCCGCGGTCCTGTACGCGTTCGATGCCGCCAAACTCGGCCAACCCATCTACAGCTCAGAACAGAATAGCCAACGCGATCGCGCGGCCGTGGCAACTCGTTTCGTCATCCCTGTGGTCGTCAACGGGCGCGTCTACTTCGGTACCAGAACCGAAGTCGAGGTCTACGGCTTGCTGAAATAGCCTCTGAACCCGTAGACCCTGGCTCCGTTCGCCGTATACTAGCCCCTGAATGTCTTCCTTCCCGTCGAGTCTCGAAGTGGGCACGACCATTGGGGATTACCAGATCGTCTCCGTAATCGGGCGCGGCGGCATGGGAAAAGTATTCAAGGTTCGCAACGTCCTCTCCGACCGCGTAGAGGCAATGAAGGTCCTGCTGCCCGATCTGGATCCTCGTCCCGACCAAGTGGAACGTTTCCTTCGGGAAATCAAAGTGGTCGCAGGCCTCGAGCATCCCGGAATCGCGGCGCTCCGAACAGCCCTCCGGGTTGACACTCAGATTCTGATGATCATGGAATACGTGGAAGGAAATTCTCTGCAACATTTCCTTGGACGAGGCCGAATCGAAGTCGCGCCGGCGGTGCATTTGACGAAGCAGCTGCTGGAGGCGCTCAGCTATGCCCATGGGCGGGGAGTCGTACATCGCGACGTCAAGCCGTCGAATATCCTGATTGGGCCCGGCGGCCGGATGAAACTCACCGACTTTGGCATCGCCAGCCGTCACGGAGACCCGAAACTCACCGCCGCGGGCACGGCCGTCGGCTCGCTTCATTACATGTCTCCCGAGCAAATGAGGGCGGAGCCCATCGATGCGCGCTCCGATCTGTACTCTGTGGGTGTGACCCTCTATGAGATGGTCATTGGACAGACGCCGGTTCAAGGCGACAGCTTCTATTCGATCTTGAGGGCGCATCTCGAGGAAAAGCCTCGTCCGGCGATCGAACTGGTTCCGGGAATCACGCCAGAGCTTTCCCAGATTATCGACCGGTCGCTCGAAAAGATGCCCGCAGCCCGCTTCCAGAATGCGGATGAGTTTCACACCGCCTTAAGCGATCTCGACGCGGGAAGTCGAGAGGCTGCGGCGGCGACTGCGATCATGGCGGGACGTGCGGTCTCCGACACTCCGATCCCAGCAGACTTGCGTACTACCAATGCATCCGGCCGCTCCGAGTCCACCCTGCTACCCGGAAGAGTCCCGACCGAGACGGGTTCAAAAGTCTGGGACCCGGCTGTACTCGAAAATGTTCGTAAGAATCTTGCCGTCTATGTAGGCCCAATGGCTAAAGTTTTTGTGAGTCGCGCCGCCAAAAATGCACGCGCTTTGGAAGATATGTATCAAGTTTTGGCGTTGGAGATTTCTTCTCCCGCCGACCGCGAGAAATTTCTTCGCTCCAAGCCCCTTTGAGCTTCCATTACGGCTGCGATTCCAGCATGCGGATGGCCTTCACCAGACTGAGGTACATTCGGTTGAAGGACTGGGCCAACTGCGAAATCTCGTCGGCCCCCTTGACCTCAAGTTCGGGAACACTCAGATCACCCTTGCTGATCTGATCCGCGGCTTTGGAAAGGCGCGTGACTGGACGAATCACAATCAGCACAATGGCCAAGTCCAGCAGAAGCAGCGTCGCCAGCGAAACTCCTACCAGCGAAAACATTAGGCGTCGAAAAGCGCGATCCGCGATGCCCAATGGCACCGACATCGGGACAGAGATGATCTGCGCACCGACCGTGTCGCCCATTTTCCAGTCAAATCCATTGTTCTTGCCGTAAATCCTGACCAGCGCCACCGGGGCCTGCCGCCAAGTGTTGTGACACTCCAGGCAAGGGCCTCCCGCCACGATCGGCTTGGCCAAAAACAGAGCCCGCCCTGACGGCGTATCGCGCTCGCCAGAGAATTCTTTTTGCTCTGGATGGGTGCGGAAAATCTGGATGACGTCCGATTCCCAATCCACCGCCCGGTCGCGCAGGTTGGTGGGATTCAGCGTAGCCTCTTTGTATATGTAATCGGGATAATCAACGTGGAGATAATTGAAGGCCTCCGTTGCGGCGTAGGCGGGAACAGTCTGCGCCAGGAAAGTGTTGACCTGGGTCTGGTGCTGTTGCAATAGGGGACCGACCTGCTTGGAGGTGTAAGTGCGCATCGCGCTGGCCGATCCCATCATGAGCCGGGCTTGCTGCAAGACCTGTTCGTGAGCGGTCTGCTCGAGGAAATCCCGCGCGAAATATGCAGCCGCCGCCATTCCCGAGCCGAAGACGAGGATCAGTATTACGTTGAATTTAACCAGGAGACGCATAGGGCGCGATTATAACGAGAGCGGAAGCCAACTTCCACGGCCTCGAGACCTCGGCTAACTTCGCTTCCCGGACAGCGTCTATACTCCGAGACCGTGCCACCCCTCGACGGAGGATTCATGCAATCCAACTCAGCCCTGCACTTTGCGTTCTTTCTCGCTACTACTTTCTCGCTCGTTGTCTTCACCGCGGCTCAATCCAAAACCCCAGCTCACCCAAAAGACTCCGATCTAGTCACCCGTATTCAACGAGTAGAAAACGGCATCCCGCCCATCCCACTCAGCGCCACCGAACCACAGTTGCAACTCAACCTCGAGAAACTGATGCAGCTTTATAAAGTCCCGGGCCTTAGCGTCGCCGTAATGGACAATTTCAAAGTCGCATGGGCCAAGGGCTACGGCGTCACCGAAGCTGGCGGAAACAATCCGGTGACGGTCCACACTTTTTTTCAAGCCGGCTCGATCAGCAAGCCTGTAGCCGCAACCGGAGCGCTCTCCCTGGTCGAGCACGGACAGCTTTCACTCGACGAAAACGTCAACCGGAAACTGAAGTCGTGGCAGGTACCCGACAACGAGTTCACCAAAGAAGAAAAAGTAACGCTGCGCCGCATCTTGAGTCATAGTGCGGGCCTCACCGTGCACGGATTCCCCGGATACGAAGTTGGTTCGCCGATCCCGAATCTGGTGCAGATTTTTAATGGCGAAGCTCCCGCAAACACCGCTGCGATCCGCGTGGATTTCGTTCCCGGAACAAAATTTCGCTACTCCGGCGGCGGCGTCACCATCGAACAGCAATTGGTAACCGATGTGGCGGGAAAACCGTTTCCGCAGTTCATGCGCGAAACCGTGCTCGACAAAATCGGCATGGCTGACAGCACCTACGAGCAACCGCTTCCGCCCGCGCGCGCTGTCATGGCAGCCACAGCGACCCACTCCGATGGCATGCCTGTCGCCGGCAAATGGCACATCTATCCGGAAATGGCCGCCGCCGGATTGTGGACCACCGCCACCGACTTGGCAAAGTTCGCCATCGAAATCGCCCTCTCGAAACAAGGCAAGGCCAACCACGTTCTGTCGCAGGCGACAACCCGCGAAATGTTGAAGCCGCAAATCGAGCAGGTCGGTCTCGGTTTCTTTCTCGCCGGCCACAAAAATCCGGAAGAATTCGGCCACAACGGCGCTGATGAGGGCTTTCAGGCGCTTCTGATCATGTTTGCCGACTCCGGCAAAGGCGTCGCCATCATGGCCAACTCCGATAACGGCATTACTATCGCGAATTACCTGACCCAAAGCGTGGCCCAAGAATACGGATGGAACTACACTCCCGAGCCCCCGTCCGCTGCCGAACTGCTCATGTTGGTTGCCGCTTCCAAGGGTCCGCAAGCTGTCATGACCAGATATTCAGAACTGAAAATGGCGGGACCGTCGTCGGTCTATAAGCTGGATGAAAACACACTGATCGGACCGGGATACCACTTCCTCTCCGCCGGAAAGACTGACGCCGCCCTTCAGATATTTCAATTGGAAGTGCAGGAGTATCCAAAATTCTGGAACGCCTACGATAGCCTGGCCGAAGCTTTCGCCATTGCGGGACAAAAAGAACAGGCCATTGAGAATTACCAGAAATCCGTCGAACTGAACCCGCAGAACCAGGGCGGCATCGACGCACTGAAGAAACTCCAGGAACAGAAATAAGTGCCGAAGGCAACGGAACACCGGCGTTTCGATGTACAGTAATTCGCCAGGACGAGAATCCCATGGCATCGAACAACGCAGTGGAAAACGATCTGCCTGCCTTACCTTTCGACACCTGGAAAGACACGCTGGCCACGCTACACATGTGGACCCAGGTGGTCGGAAAAGTTCGTCTCAAATTATGTCCGCTGGTGAATCATTTTTGGAACGTCGCCTTCTACTTGACCGCTCGCGGATTGACTAGTTCAGCCATGCCGTACCAGCGGGGAGCAATCTGGGGCACTTTTGAAGTCCAGTTTGATTTCATCGACCACCAGCTCTCGGTCGAATCCAGCAACGGCCACAGAGTCGAAATCGCGCTCAAGGCAGAGAGTGTCGCTGAGTTCTACAAAACGTTTATGGCTGCGCTTGCCGAACTCGGCGTAATCGTGAAGATCTGGACGACTCCGTGCGAGATCCCCGACCCCATACCATTTGAGCAGGATCAGATTCACGCCGCATACGATCCCGAAGCCGTGAACAAATTCTGGCGCATCCTGGTCTGGGTCGACCAGGTATTCAAGGAATTCCGTGCAGGATTTCTAGGGAAAGTCAGTCCCGTACACTTTTTCTGGGGAAGTTTCGATCTGGCTGTAACTCGCTTCTCCGGTCGAAGAGCGCCGGAGCGACCGGGAGCCGACTCCATCACGCGAGAAGCGTACTCTCACGAAGTCAGCAGTGCCGGATTCTGGCCCGGAGGCGGCGATATCCAGGGGCCGGCCTTCTATTCCTACGCTGCCCCTGAACCTTCCGGCTTCGCACAACAGCATGTTCGCCCTGCCGCAGCGTTCTATCATCCGCAATTGAAAGAGTTCTTGCTCATGTACGACGACGTGCGCGCCTCCCCTTCCCCAGAAGCCGCGTTAATGGAGTTTCTTCAGAGCACCTATGCGGCAGCCGCCGATTTAGGTAAATGGGATCGGCGCGCGCTGGAACGCTAAACACCAGGGTTTCCCGTATTGCCGTTATCCAGAAGTTTCGCGATCGATTCCACTCCTAAGCGAGACCGAAGGCATCGACCCGTGGCCCTGGTCTCGCAGGCGACGTCGCCACAGTACGGCATACGCTTGGGGCGCTAAAGGCCTAGGCCTAGGCGCTTGAGGAGGTTGGTGTAGCGTCGATCCCGGCGAAGGGTGTCCCTTTGAGGGTCGACGTTTAGGTACGCCATCCATTCGGCGCGAGATTGATAGCCTTCTTCGAGAGCGGCAAACGCGTCGTCAGTCCGGCTGCTTTGGCCCTGGCGCGAGCACAAGCTCTTGCGGGGGACGACGCCACCTCAGCCAACCCTATGGCTTCTGTCGGTTGTTCTCTTCGACGATGGTGTCCGCCCAGACCTGGCGCGCATTAGGGCGGCCTTGACGACCACCTCGCCTCGCTGCTCGATGAACACTACTAGGTTACGGTCGCAATCTCGGCTCTACGAAGGGCCCTCGGCGAAACCCCTGCAAGCCCCAAGTGGATCGTTACCATCCCAGGCCGCGGCTACAGTTTCGTCGCGATACGATCCGCCAACTGCCGAAACAAGTCCCCCAATGGGCCCCCCACCACCGCGCCCACTTCTCCCAACTTCTTCCATTTCTCCCACTCTTCCCCCTCTTGACAAGCTTACCTGGAAAAGCATATTGTAGGCGAACAAAAGGCGAATCTCCTATGACTTCCCTTCCCTTGCTTGCGCCCTCCGACAAGCCCAAGCTGATCGGAATCGCGCGTTTGGCATCGGAGGGCGCATCCCTCCGCGAGGGTCACGACGTCGAGTACTTCACTCTTGCTTCCAAGTCACTGCTGAACCGATGCGTCAGCAATCGGCAAATGCCGTTTACTTGGACCATCAATCCCTATCGCGGCTGCGAATTCGGATGCCGATATTGCTACGCGCGCTACACCCACGAATTTATGGAAATGCGCGATGCCATGGAGTTTGAACAGAAGATCTACGTCAAGCAGCACGCCGCAGGTCTGCTCCGCCACGAACTGCGTCGCGTCAAGGCCAGCGAAGCCATCGCGTTAGGCACTGCCACCGATCCTTACCAGCCCGCGGAACGGCGCTACGAGGTTACCCACGGTATCCTGGAGGAGTTCGCGCTTCATCGCGGCTTCGAGCTTGGCATTGTCACCAAGTCGAACCTTGTGGTCCGAGACCTCGACTTGCTCAAGGAAGTAGCAAGCGCGAACAAACTCTCCATCCACATTACGGTCACTACTCTCAACGTAGAACTCGCACGGATTCTCGAGCCTCGCGCACCGAGACCTGACCTTCGCCTCGACGCCGTACGCGCGCTTGCCCAAGCGGGCTTGCGGGTGGGCATCAGTTGCTCGCCCGTGATCCCGGGAATGACCGACTCGCCGAAAGATCTCGAGAGTCTGATCCGCGCGGCTGCGGACGCAGGCGCCGACTACGTTTTCGCCAACCCGCTTTTTCTGAAGCCATGCTCGGCGGCAGTCTTCCTTCCGTTCCTTGACCAGAATTTCCCGCATCTCGCCGAGAACTACCGCCAGCGTTACCACGACCGCGACTTCCTCCCGCCCGCATACAGCAAGCGCCTCTCGCACTTGATCGCGCATCTCCGCGAGAAATACAAAATCACCCGTGCCCGCCGCCCCGCCTACGCGACCAAGTGGCCGGTCCAGGCGTTCGATGAGCAGTTGAATTTGTTCTGAACATGAACATTTTTCCATTTTGCATTTCGTGCGACGATTGTCGGCCGCAAAAGACCGTTTCCAATTGCACATTCACGAAAATGCCTCAATGCGTCAATCCTTTATAATCTTCCTGATCCCATGGCTACTGCTTTTCCACCTGCCGGACAGCCCTCCGCAGAGCGTGTTCCCTTCGGCGTGCGTCTGCAGAGATTCTGGCGCCGCGTCACGGAAGGTCTCGAGGTCAGCCAACTTTGGTCTCAGTTCGAGTCGGAGGCGCGCAGCAGCTACAGACTGTATTCGCGCGACGTGGAAGCGAAGACCCCTGAAGGTCTGACCAGGCGTGGAAGACGATTGCACGTCATCAAGGAGTTTTTCTGGGCCGTATTCGAAAAGCTCTCGCCGGCGCGCCGCGTCTTGCTGCTCTTTGCTCTCATTCTCCTCGTCATTCCGCATGGCGGCTTCGAGCACAGCGGAAAAAACGACGTCTACGCGGTTGAATTTGATCCCCATTTCTGGGCGGCATTGCTGTTGCTCCTGCTGCTTATGCTCGAGATCGCCGATCGCGTGGTCATGAAGCGAGACCTCCAGATCGCACGTGAGATACAAACATGGCTCTTGCCCGGCGCGCCTCCTCAGATTCCGGGATTGACCATCGCCTATTCCACACGTCCGGCGAACACCGTCGCTGGCGATTATTACGATGTCTTCCCGCGACCCGGCCGAACCAATGATGAAAACCGCGTGGTCCTCGCCGTGGCTGACGTAGCAGGTAAGAGCATCCCCGCAGCCATGCTCATGGCTACATTTCAGGCCAGTCTCAAGACTCTTTCCACCGCGCAGGTAGCGTTGCCCGAACTTGCGGCCAACATGAACCGTTACGCATGCAGCAACAGCCAAGGCGGTCTGCGCTTCACCACCGCGTTCCTCGCGGAATACGATCCTGTCCGCCGGACCGTTCATTACATCAACGCCGGCCACAACAATCCCATCCTGCGCCGCGCGAGTGGACCGATTGAGAGACTCGATGTTGGTGGCCTCCCGTTCGGCATTCTGCCGGAAGCGAAATACGAAGCCGCGACCGTAACCTTGGCCCAGGCCGATTGGTTGATCATTTTCACCGATGGATTAATAGAAGCTGAAAATGCCCGCCAGGAAGAATACGGCGAGGCTCGCCTGCTCAGCGCGCTCGAATCGGGGAAATTGGTCGAACCCGCCGAACTGCTCAAGCACCTCATGGCTGAAGTGGATCTCTTCGTCGGCAACACGCCCCAGCACGACGATGTCACTTGCATGTTGCTGAAATCCCAGAGCGTCTAGATCCGATCGAGACTTCACAAATTGCTTTCGGTGTAGCTGGCCAACCGCTCCGGTGACGTCAAGCATCCGACCCAGAACGGGACGAGTAGGATTTCGAGAAGCAAAGAAAGCGAAGTCGCAATTGGCGGCTAGGCATGTGCGGCCGGCGTTTCGGCGCACAGGGCGCGTGAACGGATCGCCTTTGGTGATTTGGATAGCGACCCCGGGAGCGGGAAAAGTTAAGTTATTCATGGCCCTCGAATTCAACTTAGATTCATGGGGTTTGCTTTCGTCACTTGGGTTGCCTTTCCTGCATGGGACAGATCCCCCAAACGACCGTACCCAGTCCGGAAAATAATCGGGCGGGCCGGGGGATAGCTTTAGCTGGCGAGTCACGACCGGCTCGGCCATTGTCCGGTAGCGTCAGCGGAACGGTTGCGGATCAAAGTGGAGCGGTCGTCGCCGGAGCCCAGGTAAGGCTAACTGGCGAGGATCAATCCCCAAGCCAAGAGGTACTCTCCGGCGACGATGGGCAATTCTCCTTCGCCAACGTCGCTGCTGGACCCTTCCCGCTCACAATTGCCTCGGCTTGATTCGCAACCCAAACATCCTCCGGCATCCTGCATTCAGGCCAGAACAACATTGTCCTAGGGGCGTCGCCAGGACTGGCGACCCGGCTGGCGTGACCAACGACCTGCCAAGTACGGGAGATATTTTTTCTTTCTCCGCAACGAATACGGCCGGAGCTGTGTAGAGCGCGGACGGAATGTCCAGGCACGGGAGATGTCAGGTTCAACGAAGAAGGGATTGGGTTCGCGGTCCCATGAGATTCGTGGTGCGGGAGAAAAGAGCATCTATTGTACGTTTTCTTTCCTGCGACCGGGACGCACTGAGCAAAAGATTGAAGCGCAAAGTTCGCGAAGGAAGGCCGCCAAGAACGCGAAGAAAAACTCTTTCCGCAGGCATGCGATCGCGGATCCGCGGCGGACCCGGCCGCAACCACGCATTCCCTGTGCTGAGGGTCTTCAGTTGAGAGTTACGCCGAGAGACAAAGCAACCTGGCTGGCGACTTTCTGGGCCTGACCGAAATCTTGAGAGAGCTGGCGTGCTTCTGTGTAGGCTTTTTCTGCTTCTGCATTTCTGCCGGCCTGTCGCAACGCGCCGGCCAGCAGCAGGAGTCCGACATCGGTGGGAGCGACATTCATGGCATGAGACAGTTGTGCGATGGCTCGAACCGAATCGCCAGCGCGTTGCGCGAGCAGGCCGGTACCGACCAATGCGCCGGGATCGTCTGGACGGAGATGGAGCGCCGCGTCATACGCCTGGCTCGCTGCCTGCCAGTCCTTGGCCTGGGAGTATGCAGAGGCAATCTGATCCCATGCGGCGGTCTGCTCGTCGGGATTGTTGGAGGCTTGCAGGGTGCGCTTGTACTGCTCGATCGCGCCTTGCACATGGCCGTTCTGCTGTTCGTAGGCGCCGAGGCTCAGAAACTGCGATGCGGGATAGTCGTGAAATTGTTCTGCTGCGCGAAACTCCGGAATGGCCTCATCCGCGCGGCTCTGCTCGGCCAGCACCATCGCGAGGTTGACGTGAGCCATGTAGTTGCGCTGCGTGACACTCAGCGTGTATCTCCACAGAGTCTCGCCGTCGTGCCAGTGACCGAGTTGGCGATAGGTGCCAAGCCCCATCGCAAGCAGAACCGCAACCGCGGGAACAGCCAGCCAGGTCTTGGAAATGTTCGCCTGGGCGGCTAGATCCCAAACAATCCAGACGACTGCGATAAAAATCCCCAACTGGGGCAGGTACATGTAGCGATCGGCCATGGCCTGTTCGCCGACCTGAATCAGTCCGATCACGGGAACTAAGGTTCCGAGAAACCAGAACCAGCCCATGGCGAGATAGCGCCGGTCGCGCCAGTGGATGGTTAGAGCCGTTACCACGAAAAGTGCTGCTGCCGAAACCGCGATTTGCCAGGTTGCCAGCGAATTGCCGGGATGTGGGTACAACGGGGCCAACCGCGCCGGCCAAAATGTGGCCGCAAGATAACGGGCATAAGCAACCATGCAGTTTTCAATCCGAACCAGGATTGAGTAGTCCGCCAGGTTGTGGACGGCATGGGCAGAGCGTTGTGCGATGACCGTAATGACCGCGCTGATCGCGGCGAGCATGAAGAGCGGCGTCTTCTCCAGAATCAGCGAGGAGAGAGAACGGCCCCCGCCCCACCCGTTCTTTTTCAGATTCTGGTCTTTGCTCTGGTTTCCTTTGTTCAGGGCTGCGTCGCTTGGAGTCTGCTGATCGGGAATCAGTCTCTTCAAGGGCCAGTAATCCCACAACAACAGCGCGAAAGGCAATGGGATGATTTGCGGCTTGGCCATCAACCCGAGGGCGAAACACGTTAGCGTAAGAACGTACGGTGAGGTCCGTCCAGAGCGCGCGTACTTCGAATAAAAACGGAGAGCCAGCAGGCAGAAGAACATGCTGAGGACGTTCTTGCGCTCCGCCGCCCAAGCCACCGATTCAACATTCAGCGGATGGAGGGCGAACAGGCCGGCAACCATAAGGCTGGGCCACATCAGGCCGGTGGCTGCCTCCAGAATGAGAAATATCAAAACCGCATTGGAGGCGTGGAGCAACAGACTTACGTAATGATGTCCAGTGGGGTTCAGTCCAAAGAGTTGACAATCGAGGGCATGCGAAATCCACGTCAAGGGATGCCAGTTTCCCTGCTCGAAGGTGGAAAACGACCAACTGATGGCGTCCCAGCTAAGTCCACCTTGAATGTGGGCATTTTTCGCAATGTAGGGAGAATCGTCAAAGAAGACGAAGCCGTTGTGGGCAACCGGGTTATAGAAGGCAAGGGAAATCGCGACGAGGATCAGAGAGAGGATGACTCGTTGTTTTTGCCTGGAGGCGGTGCCGCCGGATTGCGGGGCAGCGGCCCTTTGTCTCTTCGCGGTAATCGAAGGCAAGCGGCGACTCCTTGGCGATGAAGGCCGATTATAATTAGTTCGGATGCCGGTACTCGGAGGGAATAGGGCGAGGCTGGGTACTTTTGTCATTCCCGATCTGAAACCAAATCCGGGGCGCGTTGGGAGTGGAGTGGAGGTTCGCACGCTCGGTTCGGTGGGCACGTAAAAGTGGCGAAGGCTTCCGCAAGAGCGAGCGCCCTGCGCGATCCAATGGGGGAAGCCTTGCCCGAAAGATGGACGGGCCAGACCGGTAGACAGGAAATGTCATAGGAAAGTCGAATTTTGGCAAAAGCTCTTTTTCCGGGCGTAAACGGAATCAAAGTAATGCTCCCGAATTCCTCAGCGTAGGCGACCTTTTCCGCGGCTCCAAAGCCATTGCGTGGGGAAATGCGGTTATGCCAAACTGGCGCGCAGGGAGGACACCTGCTCAAAATCTCCGGCAACCAGAAGCGGCAATCCCGCACTCGGCCTACGGTGCGGATCGCCATTCTCTTTCCCTTGCCGGCATTTCGTCCCGGGGAAGCGCAAGAGAGGGCTCATCAGTCGTTCCTTATTGTCGCCCCGGCGTTTGTTCCAAGCTGACAGGAATTGTCAGTCGGGCCGACACATTATGCTACTTCTAGGGATATCGGGACAGGCCCCAGAGACTGAAGTTTACGTTTCCGTTGAAAATAGGGATCTTTCCGAAGGGCCACCCGTAACCAAGGTACCTAGTGGCTTTGGCGAGGCAAGTGCAAATATCGTGACAACTGAGTCATTCGTGACCAGCAGATTCTAAAAACAAACAAAAGTATCGAGAGGAAAACAATAGAGATGCGTAAACAAAAGGGTTTTTCACTAATCGAGCTGCTGATCGTGGTGGCAATCATCCTGATCATTGCAGCTATCGCAATTCCGAACTTGCTGCGCGCCCGCATGGCGGCCAATGAGTCGTCTGCTGTCGGCTCCATTCGCAGCATCAACACTGCGGAAGTGATGTACAACACCACTTACCCGGCGACTGGCTTTGCTGCTACGTTACCCATTCTGGGTTCAGCGGCGGGGGCAACTTGCACTCCGTCCTCGACAAATGCCTGCCTGATTGACAGCGTGTTGAGCCTTGGTATCAAGAGCGGCTACACCTTCACCTCCGGTGCCACCGGCGGTCCTCCGGCCGTATCGTACTTTGCGAACGGCAAGCCAGTCACGCTGAACCAAACCGGCATCCGCGCCTTCTGCTCTTTCGAAGATGCGGTGGTTCGCGCAGATCCAGCGGGCGTGGGCGCCACGACCGCAGCTACCTGCGCGGCGTTTACCCCGCTCAACTAAGAAGTGGGTTGAAGTTGGCAAAGTACCTGGGGGAGGGTACGAGCCTGGGAGCAGCGAACGCGAGTTCGCTGCTCTTTTGTTTTTCCTGCAATTTCTGCGCGGTGCGCATTCGTCGCCTTCAGCGGTGACATTTTCTGTCGGACTTGTAAGGCATCATGCAAATCGGGCCCTCCGATTCGCCATCCCGCCTCGGCTAACCCACTGATTCGCAGAGTATTAAGTTAATTACTAATGTTTCCGGAGCGCGCAACGGACATGGTACTGAAACTGCTACTCAATTACCGACCGATGAATACGAACAAACCATCGCGAGGAGCAAGGCTTATGCGTTCGGCAAAGGGATTCTCGCTTATCGAGTTGCTGATCGTGGTGGCGATTATTCTTATCATCGCCGCGATCGCGATTCCCAACCTGCTGCAAGCCAAGATAGCGGCCAACGAATCGTCCGCAGCCGCTGGGCTGCATGTCCTTCAGACCGCAGAAGTCGCCTACAACACCGCCTATCCGGCCGTTGGTTTTGCCGATGGCATAGCACAGTTGGGCGGGGTGGCTCCGTGCACTCCAGCCTCAACCGCGGCATGCCTTGTCGATAATGTGCTGGCCACGGCAATCCCTGGCAGTGGGGGCAAGAGCGGCTACCTCTATCAGGCAACCGGCAACAAGGGCGGGGGATCCACCTTCAACACTGGTTATGTCGTGGGGGCAGCGCCCATCGCCTTCCCTTCCAGTGGAAACCGTGATTTCTGCTCCACCAGCGATGTGACTCTGCATGCGAAAATGGGCACCGCAGGCGACCTGCCGGTCACCACGGAAGTCGCCTGTGTCGCATTCCCTGTGGCTCCATAACGACTGGGTCACCGCACCGAATTGAGAATTCCTTAGCCTGGCTGTTTTCTCTGGTCCAAAGCGTCCGCTACTGATTTCGCTTTTGACTAATAGTGACTCTCGTAACCGGCAGGGTGATCTTCTATGGCTGTATCTTGCTTATAATATTTTCCGGAAATACTCTTCGGTAGTCCCTGAGCACAATGGCCGCGATTGAAATTCTTGGTTTGGAAAAAACCTACATGGTGGGCTTCTGGCGCAAGCGCCCGAAGCGGGCCTTGCAGCCGCTTCATCTTACCGTCGAGGAGGGAGAGATCTTTGGCTTCCTCGGCCCCAATGGCGCCGGCAAAACTACGACTTTGAAAATGCTGATGGGCCTGGTGTTCCCGACTGCCGGGACGGCTCGCATTTTGGGCCACGAATGGACCGATCCCGAAATAAAAGCGCAGATCGGCTTCCTGCCTGAGCAGCCTTATTTCTACGACTACCTGACCGCCCACGAACTGCTGGACTACTATGGACAGCTCTCGGGAGTTCCCGCCAAAGATCGCAACCGCCGCGTGGAAGAAGTATTGCAGCGCGTGGGCCTTACCGACATCAGAGGGCTGCAGTTGCGCAAGTTCTCCAAAGGCATGCTGCAGCGCGCCGGAATCGCGCAAGCCATCCTCCACAACCCCAAGCTAGTTTTCTTCGACGAGCCGATGTCGGGCCTCGATCCCCTGGGTCGCCGAGAAGTTCGAGACCTGATGGAGCAGCTCAAGCAGGAAGGTAAAACAGTATTCTTCTCGACTCACATTCTGTCGGACGCTGAAGCCCTGTGCGATCGTGTCGCCATCATTCACAAGGGGGAATTGCGCGGCGTTGGTGCGGTGGAAGATTTGACCTCTACGGTTCAGGGCAAGGTGGAAGTCATCTGGCAAGGCACGCAAATTCCGGCCTCGATGAAGATCCTGGGCGCGGAATGCCACGTCACGGGAGACACGGTCCGCGCCGTACTTCCCGAGAACCAGCAGGACGCAGCCATCGACGCGCTGCGCCGCGAGCGCATCCGCCTGATCGCGATCACTCCGCTGCGCACTTCGCTTGAAGCTTATTTTGTCGAGAAGTTACAGCAATCCCCAACCACCGCGGGGAAGACGTGGGGTACCGCAGTATGATCCCGCGCATGGTTCATATCGCGTCTAACACTTTTCGCGAAGCCGTGCGCGACCGCGTCCTCTACAACCTGATCGCCTTCGCTCTGCTGCTTTCGGGCGCAGCCATTTTTGTCGGCCAGATTTCCATCGAGATCGAGCGGTTGGTAGTCATCAACCTTGGCCTCACGGCAGTGTCGCTCTTCGGCGTAGTGATCGCCATCTTCATCGGAATCGGGCTGGTCTCGAAAGAAATCGAGAAGCGCACGCTCTATACCGTCCTCTCGCGTCCTGTGCGCCGCTGGGAGTTTATCGTCGGCAAGTTCCTGGGCTTGGCCGGAACCCTGGCGGTGAACACGTTCTTCATGGCCATTGGAGTGTTCGGCGCGCTGCTCTACGTTGCGCATAAGTTCTCCAAGCCCGACGCGCTGATCCTGGTGGCGCTGTATTTTATCGTCCTCGAGTTTCTGATTATTTGTTCGCTGGCTCTGCTGTTTTCGTCTTTCTCCTCGCCGCTACTCTCCGCGGTATTCGCGTTCTTGCTGTTCGTGATCGGAAGCTTCTCCGACGACCTGCGCGGATTCGCCGCCCTGACTCACGGCATCACCCGCTGGTTTGCCACGGCCGCGGCCTATCTGGTGCCTAATTTCTCGGCGCTTAACGTGATCAGCGCGGTCGCGCATCAGCAGCCGATGGGCTCGCATCTGATCCTGCAGAACACGCTTTATGCCTTGTTCTATACGGCGATGGCCCTGAGCGGTGCAGTCTTGATCTTCGAGCGCAGGAACCTGAAATGACGGCGCCGCAGCGCACCACCGCCATCGCAGCCGCTTGCCTGGCCGTGTCGATGAGCGCTTGCGTTCTTCTGTTGCGGAGCATTGACCGAATCCGCCCCAAAGCCACCATCGAGGACGTCCTCTACATCAGCTCGCCGAAGATGGTGAAGCGCGCCAGCCTGGGCTTCGACGGCTTGATGGCGTGCATTTACTGGACGCGCACGGTCCAGTATTTCGGCCACCGCCACTTCGACCGCGCGCGCACCTTCAACGAACTGGCTCCGCTGCTTGAGATCACCACCACTCTGGATCCGCACCTGCTTCCCGCCTACGGGTTCGGCGCCAGCTTCCTGGCCCCCCAACCGCCGGGGGGCGCCGGCGAACCGGAGCGCGCCATCCGGCTCATGGAGTATGGCATCGAGCACAATCCCGACAACTGGCACCTCTATTACGATCTCGGTTTCGTCTACTACACCGAGCTCAAAGATTACCGCAACGCGGCTGCGGTCTTTGAGCGCGGCTCGAAGGTTCCCAACGCGCATCCCTTCATGAAGATCATGGCCGCCCAGATGGCCATGCACGCCGGCGATTTCGCCACCGCCCGCATGTTATGGACCGCCACCTACGAATCGAGTAGCGAATCCATTATCCGGCAGAACGCCCTCGAACACCTGCGCGCACTCAAGGTGGACGAAGACGTCACCAACCTGGAATCCGCGGTCGCACGTTTCGCTAAGCGCACGGGAAGTCCACCCGTCAGCATGCCGGAACTCGTGATGGCTGAACATTTACCAGGCTTCCCCGTCGATCCTGACGGTAATCCATACCAGCTGACACTGGATGGCCAGGTCCAAGTGCAAAACCCGGACGATTTCCCCTTCATCACCAAGGGCTTGCCTCCCGCATACAAACCTCCCCCGCCCAGGTTCCACACCCAGAACTAGCAGCACAACTGCGCGCTTCTCGTATCATGATTGGGCGTTTGTGATTTTTATCGCATGGATTCGCTTCCACAAATTAGCGTGCTGCAAACCGCGTGGCAATGGTGGAGGTATGCTGCCGCCTTCGAGGGATACTTCCCCGCGACCAGCCGACTCTTCGGAGTGCTGTGGGAGTTCGCGCGCGATTCCACTCCGGAGCGTTTGCGGCAACGCTACGGCGATGCCGACTACGACTGGGATTACCGCGTCAACACTACCAGCGGCGCCGTGGGATGGCGCGACCGGCTGCTGGGCATGTTCCATTCTTCGTACCAGCCCACAGAGCCGGCAGCATTTCACGAGATGCTCAACACTCTGGAGCAATACCCGGCGGGCGATCAGAACGGGCTCGACCTCCGCGATTATACCTTCGTCGACCTGGGCTCTGGTAAAGGACGTACGCTGCTGATGGCGTCCGACTATCCTTTTCGGCGCATCGTTGGTATAGAACTGTTGTCGTCTTTGCACCTGATCGCGCAGCAGAACCTCGATCAATATAAGAGCGAATCGCAGAAATGTTTCCTGCTCGAATCGATCTGCGCGGACGCCACTGCTTTCAGTTTTCCCGATGGCCCGCTCGTGCTTTATCTCTTCAACCCGCTACCAGAGTCGGGATTGCGCCGAGTGCGTTTGAATCTGGAACGGACCGTGCGCGCTCATCCCAGACCAGTGTACGTTCTCTATCATAATCCGCTGCTGGAACATGTTTTCGCCGAGAGCACGGTGTTCCGGAAGATCGTAGGGGCGCTTCAGTACTCCGTGTTTTGTAGTGGTTAATGGCTGGTGGTGAATCTTGAATATAACAAAGGAGTTAGCCGGCATCGACCTCCCCTCCCCGCGATGCAATGACAAGTTCCTTTCTCACCGCTTACAATCGACTGTGGAATCCCCCGTAGGAGCTTGCTTCGTGTTTCCCTCCCGAGTTCACGCGAGGGTCTGACAAGTTGCTAGGTACCTGGCGAAAATCCATCAAAATGCGCATCCGTTTGCACAGCGATATTGCCGCTCTTTGCCTGACCGCGATTCTCCTACCCTCGGCCGGCCTGGCGGCTGACGTCAAAACGGTGGCGGCGGCGATTGATACTCATTACAACCATCTGCATTCGCTGCAAGCTGAGTTTGTTGAGACGTATCGGGGCTCTGGAATGGAACGGACCGAGTCGGGCACGCTCTGGCTAAAAAAACCCGGCAAGATGCGGTGGGAGTACCGTTCTCCCAGAGCGAAGTTGTTTGTCAGCGATGGGAAAGATGCGTGGTTTTACGTTCCCGACGATCGGCAAGCGCGAAAGACTTCGGCAAAGAAGTTGGAAGACATTCGCTCACCATTGGCATTCTTGCTCGGTAAGACAAAGCTCGAGAAGGAGTTGCAAGGATTATCTCTAGCTCGCGACAAAGAGCCGCTGCAACCGGGAAACATCGTCCTGCGCGGGGTGCCGCAGGGACTGTCGGATCGAATAAGCGAGATATTGATCGAGGTTACGCCAGAGCACCAGATTGCGCGGATTGTCATTCAGGAAGCAGATGGTCCCTCCACGGAATACCGCTTCGGGGAGATGAAGGAAGATGCGCCGATGAAGGATGCGGAATTCCAGTTCAAGGTTCCGGCGGGAACCGAGACGGTAGAAGGGGGCCTCGGCCCTTAGGTTCGTGTTACTAGGGTACTGGAAAGGACGGTTTTGTACCTGCCCGGTGTCTTAGAATGGTATGAGGGAATGTTAGACTAAGCGGGGCAGCGGTAAAAAAAGTCGGAAAATGGCTGAATTTGTAATAAAAATCGCGGACGATCGCGGGCGCGTCCAGCAGCACATCGAGCAAGGCTATTCGGAAGCCGAGGTGAGAGACCGCTTTTCGCAGCAAGGCTATCTCGTTTACTGGGTCAAGCCTCAGGGAATGCTGACGTCTGGGGTTTCGCTGCGTCGCCGCCGGAAACTGAAGCAAAACACGTTTCTGGTGTTCAACCAGCAGTTCTTAACTCTGATCCGCGCCGGCCTGCCGATCTTGAATTCACTCGAACTTTTGGTCAAGCGCCAGAAAAACCCGCAATTACGTCAACTTCTGGAAAACGTCAGGGACCGCGTCAAAGGCGGGGAGATGCTCTCTGACGCGTTCGCGGCCCAAGGAGTCGTCCCCAAGATCTACACCACGACGTTGATGGCCGGCGAGAAGAGCGGCAACATGGACGAGGTCTTGACGCGCTACATCGGCTTCCAGCGGCTGGCGATGACTTTTCGCAAGAAGCTTTTTGTATCGCTGATTTATCCCACGTTGCTGGTCACCGTGGTCTTGATTATGGTGGCGTTCTTGTTCACCTACGTGGTGCCAAAGTTTGCAGATCTGTTCAACAGTCTGGATGCGAAGCTTCCCGCGATCACGGTGTTCATGCTTGCGGTCGGCCAAAATGCGCAGAAGTATGCTCCGTATTTGTTCGTCGTGCTGGTTGTCTCAGGATTTGTGCTGTGGCGCTGGAAGGATTCGGATAGCGGCGCGGACCGCATTGACCGCGTGATCTTGAGCACCCCACTGTTGGGCGACATCCGGTTGAAGCACCAGATAGCGAGTTTTTCGCGGATGCTTTCGACCCTGTTGCAGGGCGGCCTGCCACTAGTGCCGGCAATGGAAACAGCAGGCTCCTCAATGAGCAGCCGACGCATCTTAAAGGGTGTGATGCGAGCGGGGGTTCGGGTACGCGAGGGACAAGGACTCGCCCCCAGCCTGGAAGAGCAGAAAATTTTCCCGGAACTGGCGGTGGAAATGATCGAGGTGGGCGAATCCACCGGAGCTCTGCCGGCCATGCTGAATTCGGTAGCAGAATTTTACGAGGAAGATGTGCAGACGGCCCTGGGAGCGTCGATGGCGCTGATTGAACCGCTGATTCTAATTGTGATGGCGATCTTCGTGGGCGGAGTGCTCATCTCGCTGTATTTGCCGATCTTCACTTTGGGAGTGCATTAAGCGGGCGCAGGCGCAGGTAAGAGAATGGCAACAGCTGACAAAAAATCGTTGTTCGTCAACGGTGGGAACGGAGGGCCAATCAGCCCCACCGGCAATCCCCTCACCGACCTCGAGCGGGCGCAGGATGTGGCCCGGCGTTACCGCTGCGACTTCGTCGACCTGAGCGGCTTCGAACTACATCACGAGCTGTTCAAGAAAATTCCGGTAGAGCTGATGTTCCGGTACAACTTCGTGCCGTTGGAAGAGACTGCCGATGGCAAGCTCGCCATCGCCATCGCCGATCCCAGCCAATTGATGATGATCGACGAAATCAGCCTGCTGTTGAAGCAACGCATCATCACCAAAGTTTCGACGCTGAAGCAGATTTCGGACATTCTCAAAAAAACCGAGCAGTCGCAGCGAGTGCTGGAAGAGGCCAGCGAAGGCTTCCAGATTATTCGCGAAGACGAGAATACCGGCGCCGAAGAGACGCTGTCGATCGACAAGCTGACAGCGACGGGCGATACCAGCCCGATCATCCGGCTCGTCGATACCACCATCTTCACTGCGCTGCAACGGCGCGCTTCGGATATTCACATCGAGACCCGCGATGATTCGGTGGTCATCAAGTTTCGTATCGACGGCGTGCTCACGCAAGCCATGCCACCCATTGGCAAAGAGCACCATTCCACGGTAATTTCGCGCATCAAGGTCATGAGCGAACTCGACATTTCCGAGCGCCGCGTGCCCCAGGACGGACGGTTCCGGGTGAAATACAACGGGCGCGCCATCGACTTCCGCGTTTCGATCATGCCGTCGATTCACGGCGAAGACGCGGTTCTCCGTGTGCTCGACAAAGAGTCGATGAGCGAGAAGTTCCGCTCTTTGACGCTCGACGTGGTTGGTTTCGACGAAGACGATCTGCGCAAATTCCGGCGCTACATCAAAGAGCCCTACGGCATGGTGTTGGTCACAGGGCCGACCGGTAGCGGTAAAACGACTACTCTTTACGCCGCGGTCAATGAGATTAAGACTGACGAAGATAAGATCATCACGATTGAAGACCCGGTCGAATACCAGCTTCGCGGCATCACGCAGATTCCGGTGAATGAGAAAAAAGGACTGACGTTCGCTCGCGGACTGCGATCGATTCTGCGTCACGATCCCGACAAAATCATGGTCGGCGAAATCCGCGACACGGAGACCGCGCAAATTGCGATTCAGTCGGCCCTCACCGGACACCTGGTCTTCACCACCGTGCACGCCAACAACGTTGTCGACGTGATCGGACGTTTCCTGAACATGGGCGTCGAGCCCTACAATTTTGTCTCGGCTTTGAACTGCATTCTAGCGCAACGTTTGGTGCGCTTGATTTGCGAGTCGTGCCGCACCGAGGTGCACTATGCGCCTGACGTTTTGGAAGCCAGCGGGCTCGATCCGGCACAGTGGGGCAAAGTTCCGCTCTATGAAGGTCCGGGATGCATTGAGTGCGCTGGCACGGGATTTCGCGGACGAACCGCCATTCACGAACTGCTGGATTTAAGTGATCGCGTCCGCGAAATGATTCTCGCCAAGAAGCCGACGTCCGAGATCCGCCGCGCTGCCCGGGACGAGGGCATGCGCTTCCTGCGCGAGTCGGCGCTGGACAAAGTGCGACTAGGGATGACTACATTGAAAGAGATCAACAAGGTCACCTTCATCGAGGCCATGCGGTAAATCGTAGCGACGCCTGTCGATCCGGCCCAAATTGCGAGGGCAAGTGCCTTCGGGACAGCCATCAAGATGCCGGCGCTAGATTTCTCAAGTGCCCTTTCAGCTATTGCATTTGTTGATGTTTCGAGTTCTGATTTATAGAAGTTCGTTTTCAAAGCCGTACCCGGGAAAATGAGTTCAACTTCAAACATACCAAAGCCTAAACTGGCTTGCGAAATTGCCGCCGACCGCGTGCTGGCGGGCCGCTTTGCCGACAACGGCGGCGGCCTGGAAGCGTCAGCGGCTCGCGAATTGGCGCCGGGCAGCGTAGTTCCCGACCTGGTGGAAGGCAATCTTCGGCAACCAGACGCAGTGCGCGCGGGGATTGAAGCGGCGTTGGGCGGCGTGGCCGGACGCTCCAAAGATGTGATTGCCATCGTGCCCGATGCCGCGGTTCGCGTGCTGCTGGTGGAATTCGACACTTTGCCTTCCGATCACGACGAGGCACTCGCCGTGGTGCGGTTCCGGGTGAAGAAGTCGCTGCCCTTTGACATGGACAAGGCGAAAGTCTCGTACCACGCACAAAAGTTCGGCGGTGAAGTGCGGGTGGTGGCGGCGGTAGCAATGGCCAGCGTAATCGACGACTACGAAGCCGCGTTTCGGGCTGCCGGATACAATCCTGGCGTCGTGCTGCCCTCCACGCTCGCGGCGCTCGGCGTAGCTGATGCCAAGCGGCCGACGCTGGTCATTAAGGTGGATGCACACACAACCAGTATTGCGATTCTGAACGAAGATCAGCTGCAACTGTTCCGCACGCTCGAGAATACGCGTGGAGTTACGATTACGGGCGAGCAATTAGCAGAAGAAGTTTATCCTTCTGTGGTTTTTTTCCAGGATACATACCGCCTCAACATCGAACGAATTTATATTGCAGGCCTGCCCGAGTCGGGTGGTGCGGCTCCGGCCTTGCGTGCGCAGACCGGTGCGGAAGTGCAGGACCTTGTGGCTTCCTCGCAACTGGGGGCGTCCGCAGGAGGCTCAGTACCACGCTGGAGGATGGCAGGAGTAGTAGGAGCGCTCCTTTCCTAGCTTCAAGTTAACCAAAGATTATGCGTCTCGACATCAATCTCGCAAGCCAGCCCTACGAAGATGCGCGACAGTTCTGGATGCGTTGGGGCACAGCTGTGGGCGCGCTGGCGCTGCTTACTCTTTTACTGCTTGCGCTGGACATTGCGGGATGGATCAATGCCCGGCGTGACCGGGCGGCGATCGCGGAAAAGAACGCGATGATTGCCAATCGCGACGAGCTGCGCACAAATGCCGAGAAGATCCTGAGCTTGCCGCAAAACCGGAGCACGCGAGATCAGTCGCAGTATCTGAACGAACTGATCGAGCGCAAGGCGTTTTCGTGGACGCGGGTGCTGGAAAGCCTGGAGAAGGTGATGCCGCCGCGGGTGCACTTGGAAGCGATTACTCCCCAACTCGATGAAGACAATCAGCTCGGCCTGAAAATGACGGTGGCCGGCGATTCGCGGGATCGGGCTCTTGAACTGGCGCGCCGCATGGAGGAATCTCAGCGCTTCTCGCAGACACAAGTCAAGGCCGGGCATTTTGCACAGTCCACCACCGGCGACAACGAGGAGTTCGAAATAGTCGCGATCTACATTCCGGAGCCGCCGACACCTGCCACCGAGACGCCAAAGATTCAGATGAAATCGAAGGCCCCCACGATGCCGAATACGACCCGGCCACCAGGGAGCAAGCGATAATGCCGGACCTTCGACAAACCCGGAGGAACCTGAAGGTCGCCCTCGCGGTCATGGTGGCCGTCGATCTGGTGGCAGCGATTGTGTACTTTTCGCCACTTGTCGGCTCGACGGAATCGCGCCGGCAGGAAATGAATGAGCTTCAGTTCGAGCTCACGACGAAAACGCGGCAAGTGGCGCCGCTCAAGGATCTTCCCCAAAAAGTTGTGCTGGCAAGCCAACAGATCAACAACTTCTATAAAAAGCGTTTCCCTACTCAGCAGTCGCAGATCCTGACCGAGATCGGCAAACTCGCCGTCGCAAATGGTGTGTCGATTGAACAGGAAAAATACAGCATCAAGGACGCGGAAGTGGGCGGGCTGGAACCGGAGCTGATGGAAGTGGGCCTCTCGGGCAACTATACTTCCCTGGCACGATTCATCAATGCCGTGGAACGCGACGAGATGTTTTTCATCATCGATAGCGTCACGCTAGGCGGTCAGGCGAACCGGCCAGTGCGGCTGGACATGAAGCTGGAGACATATCTGAAAGCGGGATCGTAGTGCAACTGGGACTTGAGAACAAGAAGAAGGCGACTTGGGCGGCCGTGCTTGTTGTGCTGGCGCTTGTCGGCTCGGCATGGGAGTTCATTCCCATGTTTACGGGATCTTCGACGCCAGCTTCAAGTGCCCAGGCGGCGGCTCCTCTAATCACACATCCGACGACCCGACCCGGGAAAAAGTCTGGGAAGAAACCGCGCGTCGAGAATCTTGATCCGACCCTGAAGCTGGACTTGCTGGCGTCCAGCGAAAAGACCCAGTACGAAGGAAACGGAAGAAACATATTTGTATCGCAGGCAGAAACCGTGGTCATCCCTCATCCCATGACTCCTGGAACCGACGGGCCGCAAGCGGGAAGCACCTACGTTACTCCGACGCCGCCGCAGGCACCTCCCATTCCGCTGAAGTTTTATGGCTTTGCCAGCCGCCCTGGCGAGCCGAAGAAAATTTTTCTCAAGCTGAATGAGGACGTATTTGTGGCAGGGGAAGGAGAGATCGTGGACCGGCGCTACAAAGTGGTCCACATTTCACCCACGTCAGTTCAGATTCAGGACGTGGTGAACAGCGGCCCGCCGCAGACCATCCCGCTGACGCAGGGATAAGCGAGGTTTTAAAGTTTCGAGTTTTCAAGGTTTCAAGTTTCGAAGTTTCAAGGTTTCAAAACGTCAAGTTGCTCTCGCGGATCGGCCGAGGTTTCGGGGATCGGGCCGAGGCGAAACTTTGAAAACCTCTGAAACTTTGAAACCTATTCTCTTCCCAATGACTTCGAATTCACAGACGAGGCGCGGCACGGGACGGCGTGAAGGCGGCTACGTCATGATGGCGCTGCTCTTAGCGGTTGCCCTGCTGATCATGTTTGCGGCAGTGATCGTGCCTTCGATTACATTCGACATCAAGCGTGATCGCGAAGAAGAACTGATTCATCGGGGCACGCAGTATTCGCGTGCCATCCGCGCCTATTACAAGAAGTTCGGCCGCTATCCGACGAAGATTGAAGATCTCGAAAGCGCCAATAACCTTCGATTCCTGCGCAAACGCTACAAGGATCCCGTCACCGGGCAGGATTTCAAGCTGCTGCACTTCGGCGAGGTGAAGCTGACCCTCAGCGGTGGGATCGGAGGCGGCAGCATCCCCGGCGCAACGCCGGTCAGCGGAATGAACGGCGGGCCGACTGGCGGGCCCACCGGCTCCGGAGGGTTTTCCCAGCCATCGACATTTGGTGGCAGCGGAGGATTCGGGGGAAACTCCAGTTCTTCCTTTGGACAGAATCAGCAGAACGGGGCCAATACGGCGACAGGTGCGGACGCCTCGCAGCCCGGGGCGCAGGCTTCTCCAAACGGATCTGGAACAAATTCGACAGGAACTGCCTCGGACGACAGCAACAGCAGTTCCGGGGATAAACTCTCCGGCGTGGTTTTCGGCGGTGGCCCCATCGTGGGAGTTGCCAGCAGCAGTAAGAAAGACACGATTCGCGAGTTCAATCATAAGAAGAAATACAACGACTGGCAGTTTATTTACGACCCGGCCATGGACCGCGGCGGTCTGATTACAACTCCGAACCAACCGCAAATGATGGGATTCGGCCAATCCAATGGGACACTGAGTCCACAGAACGGACAAAGCGGTAGTGGGCAGAACGGGACCGGTTTTGGCAACAGCTTCGGTACATCCCCGACGGGGATGCAGAACAATCCGAATCAACCTACGAGTGGCGGGTTCGGCACGTCGAACCCGCCGAGCAATCCGCCGCAGCAGCAATAGGCGGGGCGTGCGACCATTTCATCTGCCTTAAACGCACAACGACCTCATCATCCTGATGAGGTCGTTTGTCTTTCGCTTAGAATTTCGTGTGGCGCCTCTCGGCAAAAAGGCGCGCAACGGCGCTCGGCCCATAAAGACCAGTTACACGCTGAACGAAGATCCGCATCCGCAGGTGCTTTTCACGTTCGGATTCTCAAACTTGAAGCCTGCGCCCTCGAGCGTCTCGACGTAGTCGACGATGCAACCATTCAGATACATGACCGAAGTCGCGTCGACGAACACCTTGAGTCCGTCCATTTCGAAGGTCTTGTCCATCATTCCGGAGCCGTTTTCAAATTGCATCGAATAGGAGAAACCCGAGCATCCGCCACCTACAACTCCGATGCGCAAGCCGGCGGGGACGGGGGTCTGCTGGCCCATGATCTCTTTCACCTTGGTGACAGCATTCGGGGTAAGAGTAACGGGCGCGGTCTTCTTGGTTACTTCGGGGACGGTTGTGGTGGCCATTCGTATCTCCTTGGCTTTAAAGCTGTTCGATTATACCAGATGAAATTTCCCCAGGACTGCTTATCTGTGGAAACCACCCGCTCGATTGGATGCGCCCTGACCTCGGGAAGTCGCATTCTTCCTGTTTTCGTAACAGGTTCCGAACAAAGGGATTAATTGAGTACCAGAACTTGCCAACGGGGCTATAATCATGCCGTTAGGGCCTTCCCCGGGACTGAATGCGGGGTTCTGCGCACCTCGGTCACGAAGTGGAAAGCCGCTGCACTTAGGTTTGACCCTGCCGAGGTGGCTTATGACGCTGACTCTAGTGACGGTTGTATTCGGAATTTTCGCCGTAGGTCTGATCGTCCTCCTGATTTACAAGAGCACTCTCACGATGCACGAAGATGAGCAACTCTTTCTGGATGATGCCAATTCGCACATGCAGGAAGAGCAGACGGAATTGTTGACGAAGGTCAACCGCCTTACGATTCCGGTCAGAGTGTTCACCATTGGTTCCGGTGTATTTCTGCTGGTGCTTGTGGCCATGCTGATCTACCAAAAGCTGAACGAAGTTCAGTAGCGGCGAGAGTTGCGCGCTTTTGGCCAACCTGTTGGCGCCGCGAAATGCGAAACGGTTCAAGGCTCCATCGCGCCGAGCTTTCCTTGTCCGCAGGGCAAGCGAACGGTGAGGTACTGTTTCATCCTCCTGTGTCCCGGACTCTCTGGTTCGTAAACTCGATCGGACGAATGCTCCCGCCCTTATCTTTAATCTTTGTCGAATCTTTGTCGTTAATCTTTCTTGTCGGATAGAAACTCGAAACAACTAGCGCAAGCGGCAGGAATCTTTGCGATCTAATCCGGAACCCAGCGTTCACGACACATTGTGAACGATGCTCATAGGATCCGAATAAGGCTTGGAAACAATGCTCGTTGTCGGATAAATTGATCTCGGCAAAAGCGCGGGGCAACTTTTGCTGTCCAAGCAGATTCCTACGGCGGGAGTACTTCACCCATGCACACAGCGACTGCGGAAGTGATTCCCGACCCCGCGTCTCCGCAAGATCAACCGAAGACCCAACCGGAACCACCCAAACACCAAAACGCGCGCCTGAAGCGACTGGGTTTCTGGATCGCAATTACCGCCTCTGTTCTGATTGTCAGCCTAATTCTGCTTCTGAAGACGCGGAGCAACTCTCCCACGAGTGGAAAAGCAGCGCAATTAACCGTCCGCGTTCCTGCCCAAGTTCTACGGCTTAAGGGAACAACCGAAGCGGTGCAATCGCGATCCGTACTTGCGCCTCTGCTCGCAGGCCAGCAGGTTCCCACACTTACCATCGTCCGGATGATTCCTGCTGGGACCCGCGTCAAACAGGGAGATCTGTTGGTGGAATTTGACCGGCAGGCCCAGGTGCGGGACTTTATCGACAAGCAAGCCGAATACGGAAAGCTGGTAGACCAGGTCGCCGAAGAGCAGGCTAAGGAAAGTGCGGCACGGGCAAAGGATGAGACCGAACTCAAACAGGCCGAGGACAATCTTCGCAAGACGGAATTGGAAATACAGAAGGCGGAAATCGTATCGCGCATCGATGCGGAAAAAAACCAGGAAAACCTCGACGAAGCCAAAGCCACCTATGGGCAACTTCGTGAAACCTTTGACCTGAAACGCAAAGCCGCGCAGGCGGCGATTCGCATCCTGGAGATTCAACGCGATCGCACGCAGCAGACCATGTTGCACGCTCAAGCCAATGCCGACCTCATGCAAATCCGTTCTCCCCTCGACGGAGTGGTCGTGCTGAACACTATCTGGAAGCAGGGGACCATGGGAGAGGTGCAGGAAGGAGACCAAGTGCGTCCGGGCGTGCCTTTCATGCAGGTCGTAAATCCGGCGACCATGCAGGTGCGCGTGATGGCGAACCAGCAAGACTTCCCAAGCTTGCAGGTCGGGCAAACGGCAAAAGTGCGGCTCGATGCCTATCCGGATCTGGTATTCGCGGCCAAACTCGACCAACTGGCACCCATCGGCGAAGGCGGAGACTTTTCCGATAAACTTCGCTCCTTCGTGGTCATTGTGTCGATCGCAGGGAATGATCCGAAGCTGATGCCCGACCTTTCTGCCGCCGTCGACGTGGAGGTCGCGAAACAGGGCGCCAAATCGACAGCGGCCCAAAGTGCAACGCAGAGTCAGGATGGTGGTTCCTGATGTTACAGACCTTCCATCAACTTTCGTTTCGGCACAAGCTCACGATCCTCGCGATCGTGCTGGTGGCAGGGAGCGGCGTGGTATGGGGAGCAGCGCACTTGGGAAAGCGGACGCCCACTGTTCCCGCCATCGCAGTGAAACGCGGCGAATTTCTTGACTCGACACAATTTCGCGGCGAAGTGAAGGCCATGAAATCGGTCACGATCAGCGCACCCTCGGAAGCGGGCGACTTACGAATCGTCAAAGTTTCTCCGGAGGGAACGACAGTAAAAGCGAGCGATGTGATCGTTGAATTCGACAAGACCAAGACCGAACAGGATCTGGCGCAGTTCCGTTCCGCCCTCAAGTCGGCAGAAGCGGAGATCGGACAGGCCCGCGCCCAGGCTCGCCTCGCCGAAGAGGAAGACAAGACCGCCGTGTTGAAAGCCGGTTACGACGTGGAGGCTGCCAAGCTCGAGGCCAGCAAGCAGGAAATCGTTTCGAAGATTGAGGGCGAAGAAGCAAAGCTGAAGCTGGCCGACGCTGAGCAGAAGCTCCGCGAGGCCGAAGCGAAACAGAAATCCGACCAGATTCTCCACAAGGCGACAATTGAAAGCAAGGAACAAGCCAGCAAGAAAGCTGCATATGACGCGGAGCGAGCGGAACGCGCTTTGACGCAAATGACTTTGCGCGCGCCTTCAGCGGGAACCATCAGCTTGTTGCAGCACTGGGCAGGCTCAAACATGGTCACTTACCGGCCGGGCGATCAAGCTTGGCCAGGAGCTGCGATCGCGGAACTGCCCGATGCGACGACGCTGAGGATTTCGGCGCGCGTCGACGAAACAGAACGAGGACGGCTCGCATCGAAGCAGCCCGTGACAGTGCAATTGAATGCCATCCCCGACCGTCAATTCACCGGACACATCGAGCAGATCGGCGCCATCGCGAGCATGGATTTCTCCAGCGGCTGGCCCATCACTCGCAACTTTATTCTTGAGATCGTTCTCGATCAGACTGATCCGCGATTCAAGCCCGGCCTCACAGGCCAGGTGACGGTGATCGTTGACCGAGTGCCAGACGCACTCATCATTCCCACACAGGCAATGTTTCAGAAATCGGGGCAGAATGTGGTGTATGTCTGGCGAGGATCGCAGTTTGAGGAGCGTCCGATTGAAATCGGAAGAAGAAGTGGCGATAAGATCATGGTCGCCAAGGGCGTCGGACCCGGAGAACAAGTGGCGCTGAGAGACCCTACCTCGAAAGAGTAGACGGAGTTGTGATGAGAAGCCAGCGTGCCATCACGTGGGCGGTAGTTGCCGTTGTTCTCTGCGCTGTGGTTGGCGTGGTCGCAGCCGTGCGCCGCGGCTCGCCCGCAGCAACCGGAGACGACATTCCCACCGGCCTTGCGAAACGCGGCGACCTCGACATGAAGGTCTACGTAAACGGCGAATTGCGCGCCAGCCATTCCGAGATGCTCACGGCGCCTCCGATTGGCGGAGGGGCGCTGCAGATCACGCATTTACTGCATACGGGGACCGCCGTAAAAAAGGGCGATCTCGTGATGGAATTCGATCCCAGCGAGCAGCGCTACAAGCTGGATCAGAATCGTTCCGAGTTGATGCAGGCTGACCAGGAAATCACCAAGGCTCGCGCCGACGCGGCAGTCGTGGCTGCACAGGACAAGGTCGCACTGCTCAAAGCAAGGTTCGACGTAAGGCGGGCCGAATTAGACGTGCTAAAGAACGAACTAGTCAGCTCGATCGATGCCCGCAAGAACGATCTCGCTTTGGAACAGGCCAAGCGGGTACTCGCGGAACTGGAGCAAGACGTGAAATCCCGCAGCGCATCGGGAGAGGCCACCATCTCGCTGGCAGAGGAAAAACGCAATAAGGCAAAGCTGGCGATGGACCAGGCGCAGGACAACATCAACAAGATGCGGGTGACTGCTCCCATGGACGGTTTGGTGGCGCTGGAAAAAAACGAGGGTGCGGCAGGTGGATTTTTTTTCAGCGGCATGTCGCTGCCCGAATATCACGAAGGAGATCAAGTCGAACCCGGCAGATCGGTGGGCCAGGTTATCGATCCGAAAGGAATGGAATTGGTTGCTAAAGTTGGTGAACTGGAGCGGAACAACATCAAAGAAGGACAGCTTGTCGACCTGCAGCTCGATGCGCTCCCCGGAAGCACATTTCACGGGACGGTGAAAACCGTCGGCGGGAACAACGCCCGCAGATTCTGGGAAGATGATTCCAGCAGCAAATTCGAGATTTCCGTCACGCTCGCGACGACCGACGCGCAGATGAGGCCAGGCCTGACGGCCCATGTCTTCATTAATAGCGATCCGCAAAAAAACGTGATCTACGCGCCACGCCAGGCACTGTTCTTAAAAGAAAATAAGCGCATTGTGTACGTGCGCAATGGCAATAGCTTTGAGCCGCGAGAGGTGAAAATTCAGGCACAGAATGAAAGCCGCGCCGCCATCGCAGGCATCAGTGCCGGCACCGAAATCGCTTTGGTCGACCCCACTGCTCCGAGGAAGGCAGCGAGTTCTAACGCGCCGCCACTTGGTGGCGGAGGAGGTGCTCCGTAATGGCGACTGTCGCATCTGCTTCCAACGGATTGTTGCACGGCTACCGGCAGTGGCTTCCCGATTTGCAATTGGGATTGCAGAATTTGCTGCTGCATCGCCTACGCTCTCTACTGACAATGCTTGGCATGATTTTTGGAGTCGCGGCGGTGGTCTCGATGCTCTCCATCGGCGCGGGTGCCAGGCAGAAAGTCATGGCTCTGATTGAGCAGATGGGTGTCCATAACCTGATTGTGGAGGCCAAGGAAACGACAGAATGGCAAGCCCATCAGAAGATTCGCAAGATTTCGGCCGGGCTCTCGTTCCAGGATTATCGCGTGATCCGTGATGATGTTCCCGAGATCGTCGCCGCGACTCCGCGGAAACGGATGACGCCTTCGAAGACGATTCCTAAATCGCAACAGGATCCGCCCACGGTATACGGAGTCAATCCTGACTATCTGAAGATCTCTGGATTGCACGTGCTGGAAGGACGATTCTTTACCGAAAACGAAGAAACTCGTGGCGCACCAGTGACTGTCTTAGGCGCGGCAGCCCACTCCAGCTTGTTCGGATCAGCGGATCCCGTCGGCCAGTATGTGAAGGCCAATGAAACCTGGTTCCGCGTGATCGGAGTAGCTTCCCCGCAGCTCAGCTCTCAAACGGAGGTGGCGGGCGTGCCCACGCAAGATCTCAACAACATTATGTACGTCCCACTGAACTCGGCGATCCTGCGACTAGAGGATAACTACAGCGACGTGCGCGATGAGATCGACGGAATTTACCTGAACATTCGCGACAACGCAGATATGGCCTCCGTGGCGCAGGTTGTGCGGGCGATTCTGGATTCGTCGCATCATTCCGCTGGAGATTTCAGCGTCATTGTGCCGGCTGAGTTACTCGCTGAACAGAAGCGGACCGAACGCTTGTTCAACGCCGTTATGGTTGCGATCGCCTCGATTTCGCTGCTGGTAGGCGGCATCGGAATCATGAATATCATGCTCGCCAGCATTCTGGAGCGAACGCGCGAGATTGGAGTTCGTCGGGCCGTGGGGGCACGGCAGTCGGACATCATCCGCCAGTTTGTGGTCGAGGCCATGCTGATTTCTTTTGTAGGCGGAAGCTTCGGCATTATGTTCGGTTTCGTGATGTCACGCTTGATCGCGTGGCTTGCGGGATGGTCGACCATTGTAACGCTCAGTTCCATCCTGCTCGCGTTCATCGTCTCGATTACGGTCGGACTCGTTTTCGGAATCTATCCTGCCGTCAAAGCGGCGCGCCTGGATCCAGTGGAAGCAATC
>Ga0210406_10000712_pt1 | contig 43702 bp, 33 predicted proteins | sample IncBWC30MmetaG_FD_155454 | JGI IMG/M metagenome (GOLD analysis project Ga0210406, IMG submission 155454) | Forest soil microbial communities from Barre Woods Harvard Forest LTER site, Petersham, Massachusetts, United States - Inc-BW-C-30-M | ecosystem: Environmental > Terrestrial > Soil >...
TGCTATTGGGACTCATGTGCAACGGCATTGCGCAGGCGCAATCGCCGGTACCGAAAGAGCTGTCGATACCGAAAGAGCTCGAGGGTTGGCAAGCTTGGGTGCAGGACGGGCACGAGTTTAGGCACTGCCCATTCTTTGCGAATACCGATGGCGGTGGCGAAGGCAATCGAATTTGTGCGTGGCCGGGTCGGCTGAGCCTGGAACTTAATCAAAGCGGCGGGCGCTTTACGCAGACCTGGGTGAGCTACGCGGAGGGGTGGATACCTCTTCCCGGGAACCAGGAATATTGGCCGACGGCAGTGACTGCCAATGGCCTCGTTGCGGCGGTGGTTGCGCGTGACGGCATCCCCCAAATTCGGGTATCCGAAGGCACCTTCGCAATTGCGGGAAACTTTGCTTGGGCGAGGCGGCCCGAATCCTTGCCCGTTCCGGCGCAGACCGGATTGGTGTCGCTAAGCCTGGACGGCCGCAAGGTCGAGCAAGCAGAACGGCCCGATAGTGCAGTTTGGCTTGGCAAGCGACACGAAGCGGAAGTAGCTCAACACATGGACATACAAGTCTATCGGCTGCTGAGCGACGGAATTCCCGCGACGTTGAACACGCATTTGAATCTGCAAGTTGCCGGCGATGCCCGTGAGGAGGTGCTGTCCGCAGTCTTGCCGCAAGGGTTTGAAGCGATGTCGATTGAGAGTGAACTTCCGGCGCACATCGGTACAGATGGGCGTTTGCGCCTACAAGTGCGGGCGGGCAGCTGGACGGTGGAGGTCGTGGCGCGAAATGCAGGGGACTTGGGGAAAATAAGCATCGCTGATGGCCAAGGCTCATGGCCGAAGCAGGAGGTGTGGAGTTACCGGGCGGACGACCGCTTGCGGGTTGCGGCGTTGGAAGGCGGAGAGGGTATCGATCCGACGCAGGCAAACGTGCCTCAGGAGTGGAGAAAATACCCCAGTTACCGAGTTGCATCAGGCGGCGTTCTGCAGATCACTGAACGCAGTCGCGGCATGTCGCCACAGGAAGTCAATCACTTGGGCTTGCAGCGCGAGCTGTATTTGGATTTCGCGCATCAAGGATTTACGGTCATTGATCAGATTTCGGGCCAGATGCGTAACGGTTGGCGTCTGGATATGCGCGCGCCCTATCGGCTCATGCGCGCATCCATCCCGGCCGACAATTTGCTCATTACCGAGACCAACGGGGCACTGACGGGTGTGGAGTTGAGGGCTCCTCAGTTGAGTCTGGCGACCGTAGCGCGAATTGCGGCGACTGGCGGCACCATGCCCGCGACGGGATGGAGCGAGCGTTTTGACCACGTGGCTGGTGTACTGAATCTACCGCCCGGGCACCGCTTGTTCGCCGCGTTCGGTGCCGACAGCGCACCTGACTCATGGATCGAGCGTTGGGGATTGCTGGATCTTTTCTTGTTGTCCTTCACTACTGTGATCGCATGGCGGGTGTTCGGTTGGATTTATGCGGTTGTCACAGTTGTCACGATTGCCTTGGTGCATCAAGAAAATCAGCTGCTGGTGTGGTTGATACTGTTCGTTTTGTTGGCCTCCGTGTCGATGCGAGCAGCGCCGGCGGGCTGGCCGCGATCGGTGGCAACGTGGGCGCGAAACGTCCTGGTCGCGGCGCTGGTCGTGACGGCGGTCCCATTTTCAATTGCCCAGATACGTTTCGCGTTGTACCCACAGCTTGCCGATCCTGCTGGTGTTGTGCTCCTCGACAACGCGGGCGCGGCGCTGTCGACAACGCATCGGATGATGGCACCGTCAGCAAGGCAGGTGCCGGCACCTGAGGCGGCCTCGCTGCAGGCGCCACCGAATTTCGTACCGCCACCGCAGCTCCAGGAAGTGGTTGTGACAGGTGGCAGGCGGCAGCCAGAATCAAGCATTTCAATTCAGTCACCCACGGAACGATTTGCGCCGGGCACCTTGGTGCAAGCCGGTCCCGGTGTGCCGAATTGGCGTTACGCTGCGTACTCGTTCAATTGGAGCGGCCCGGTCGATACGGCACAAACGGTAAATTTCGTCATTTTACGCCCGTGGCTGGTGGGTGCCTGGCGCGTTCTCAGCGTTGCGCTACTCGCGGTATTATTCGCCCGATTGATTCGCGATAACCTGGAGTTGAAAGCTGGGTGGCAACGATTGCTGTCCGTGCGCGGTTCTGCAGCCGCATTGTCCGCTGTTTTGTTCGCTTGTACGCTGCTTTGCACTCCAGGTCACGCCTATAGCACCCCTGATACGGATCTGCTCAAAGATCTGAAGGCCCGGTTGTCCCGGCCTCCCAAGTGCGTTCCGAATTGCGCCGAGATCATGTCCGCGCGCATTGTGCTGACGCCGTCAACTCTCGAGGCCGGATTTGAAGTTGCCGCCTTGAGTTCCGTGGCGGTGGCGTTGCCCTCGGCGGGCCAGCGATTTGACCCGGATGCAATTGCCGTGGACGGCCTGCCTGTGGCCGGTGTGTATCGGGACAGCGATCAGCAGATTTGGATCGCATTGAAGCCCGGCGCGCATACGGTCAAATTGAGCGGTCGCTTGCCGGCTGTTGATTCGATCCAACTGCTCTTTCCGCAAGTGCCTCGTGTGATTGCGGTGAGCGGCGACGGTTGGGACGTTTCGGGCGTCAACGCAGGTAGGTTGTTGGGAAATACGATCGAACTGTTACGGCGTCGTGTTGCGGGCCACGATACCGACACCGCGCAAGGCACCGCGCAAATTGCGCCCTACGTGCGGGTACGCCGTGAATTTTCACTCGATTTGGATTGGTCGTTGCAGACGACCGTGGAGCGGCTCGCGCCTGAAAAGGGCGGCTTCACGCTCGAGGTTCCATTGCTCCAGGGTGAATCCGTTCTCACCAACGGAATCGAGACGAAGAACGGAACCAGAGTATTGGCCGGTTTCGATTCCGGCGCGGATGAATTTAGCTGGCGCTCGGGTCTGTCGCACACTGACACCTTGACGTTGACCGCAGCCAAGGACAAGCCGTGGAGCGAGGTGTGGATATTCAGCGTAAGCCCCCTGTGGCAGGTTGCATTTGCAGGCGTGCCGGCGGTCATGCCGGAAAATCTTCAATCCAAGGATTGGACCTTTGAGTACTTCCCGCGCGCGGGAGAGACATTGTCTCTCAAGATTTCCCGACCTCCCGCTGCGAAAGGTCGCACATTGGCGATCGACAATGTGGGGATTGAGTCGATTGTGGGCAAGCGCTCGACCAACGAGATTCTGCAGTTCGGCTATCGCAGCACGCGAGGTGATCGGCACAGTGTGATGCTGCCGCCGGCGATTCGTGTGACCGCAGTCACCGTAGATGGGGTAACTGTCCCCGTGCAAATGGAAAAAGGCGAGCTGCCGCTTGCGTTACTGCCGGGCGCGCATCGTGTCGAAATTAAATGGCAATCGGAGGAGGGGGCGAGGGCGTTTACGCGTCTGTCGCACGTGGACTTGCAAGTACCCAGCAGCAACGTCAGTACGACGGTGCGTCTGCCCGCCGACCGCTGGGTGCTGTACGCAGGTGGAAGCGGTATTGGGCCTGCAATATTGTATTGGGGCGAGCTGATCGTGTTTCTCTTGCTCGCGGTTATTTTAGGCCGGGCACCTCGCGCGCCATTGCGTAGCCACGAATGGTTAATCCTTGGATTGGGCTTAAGTACCTTTTCCTGGTCAGCACTGCTGCTATTCGCGGTCTGGATTTACGCCATGCGCTGGCGAGAGGAAATGGGGGTGCAGCAGTTGAGCGCGATAAAATTCAACCTGCTGCAGGTCATGTTAATTGTGTTGTCGCTCGCCGCCGTAATTTCGCTGATTGCGGCCATTCCGTTTGGGTTGCTGGCAAACCCTGATATGCGTGTCGCCGGTTTGGGCCAGCAGGCCAACGAATTGAATTGGTTCAATGACCAGGCGCCCGGCGTATTGCCGAGCCCGTGGGTGCTGTCAATATCGTTGTGGTGGTATAAGACAGCGATGTTGTTGTGGGCGCTGTGGCTGGCTTTCGCGCTCGTGCGCTGGCTGCCTATCGCATGGAAGGCGCTGGGCGTCGGAGGCTTTTGGCGGAATGCGCCGCGCGCTGCCAGGCCCCCTCCCGCAGTAAGCGAGTGATTCGCACCGATGGCCATGCGTAGCACCGGGCTCGGCGCACATCCCGTTGGCAATTTGCATCGGCGCCTGACTCTGTAATCACACCGCAATGCGCATGTAATCTGCGCCGCCAACTATCAGCCTCGACTCACGCAATACCCAAAGGCGGTGGGGCTCAGTGCGTGGGTATACTGGCTGTTTGGTGTGCGGATAACCTGGGGTTTGAAATGGCAAAACGTAGCAAAGGTTCATTGCGTGGGACTCGGGCACAATCGCCTGGCGGGCCTGTCGGTCGAAGCAAACGATCATTGGCGGCTCCCGTTTTCGCGCAACCTGAACCGACTCCCGACCCATCGATATTCAAGATCAAGCATCCGTCGGACGCCGCCGCTTACAAGCTGATTGATGAGCTCAATGCGGAACACAAGATCGTGCCGCTGCCGTTCCCGCTGCCCAGGGGGGCACCACAGAACCTCAATTGAAATCTTACGCAAGTCTTCGGCGGGAATGCAGCCGCGATTTCACGAATCCAGGGCAACGGTCAGATTGTGTTTCATGCGACAGGCGATTGCGGGAGCACGCGCGGGCCCACTACGCAAAACGAAGTCACCGACAAAATGATCGGAGACTTCACGGAAGCGGCACCCGCAGAAGTCCCGCAGTTCGCGCTGTTGCTCGGTGATGTCGTCTATAACTTTGGCGAGACCGAATATTACTATGATCAATTCTACGAGCCGTATCGAAACTATCCAGCGCCCGTGCTTGCGGCTGCCGGAAACCACGATGGTATGGTTTCGCCGCTCGCGCATGCGACCAGTCTCGCCGCCTACCTGCGGAATTTCTGCGCGGACCCTGCCGGTGGCTACACCATAACACCGGAGGCAGGCGGCCTTTCCCGGACGGCGCAAATCCAGCCCGGCGTGTTCTTCACCTTCGATGCGCCGTTCGTTCGCATCCTTGTCTTTTACAGCAACACGCTCGAGGACCCCGGCGTGATTGCCGACAGCAACATCGGCAAGGCGCAAATTGACTATCTGACAGCCGCACTCGCGAGGGTTAAACAAGAGGGTTTCGCCGGTGCCCTGCTGTTCGTCCATCATCATCCTCCCTATGCAGTCGGCGGCCAGCACGCCTCGAGCGTGCAGATGCGCGCACAAATGGACGCGGTGTGCGCCAAGGCCGGTATTTGGCCGCACGCCGTGCTCGCCGGCCACGTGCACAATTATCAACGCTTTACCCGCCATCGCTCCGACGGCACTGATATTCCGTACGTCAATTGCGGAAATGGCGGCCACAACGTGCAGAAGCTCCAGCCGGCCGGCGGCATGACGCTGCGCACGCCACAAGTGTTTCAAGCCAAGACCGCTACCGACGATGCGGTGACATTTGAGAACTATGACGACATGAATTATGGGTACCTGCGCGTCATCGTCACCGCAGCGCAGTTGCGCATCGAATACCATCCGGCAAGCGACAGCGTGGCTGTCAAGACGCCCGACGACAGCATCACGATAGATGTGAAAAGCCGGCGACAGACCATCTATTCGGCCAAAGATCTCGGCTTGCCGGCGCGTGCGCAAGAGATCCGGGATCTCCATAAGTCCAATCCGCCTGGGCCTGCCAATCCCAGGACGAAGCGCGATCGCGGCGGCTGACCGCACGATAGCCTGCTGGTCCAGGGTCTCATTTTGTAGTTGCCGGCAACGAATTTTGAGTATGCTGTATCCGCATTTGTACGCGCTGGCGTGTGAATAGGAAGTGAGAGTTGGCATGGTCGAAGTAACATTTATCAGTTTTTCTGGGAAGGCCAGCACGGTCGACGTACCCGTTGGTACGACGCTGATGCGTGCCGCCACCGACAACCGGGTGCCAGGCATTGATGGAGATTGCGGCGGCAACTGTGCCTGCGCCACCTGTCATGTCTACATCGATCCAAAGTGGACGGCCCGGGTAGGCGCGCGCAATGAAACCGAGGAGGGGATGCTCAACGCCGTCGATGAGCTGCGCAGCAATTCTCGGCTCGCGTGCCAGATCACCCTGACGGAGGCCCTGGACGGCCTTGTCGTCAGCACACCTGAAGCGCAGCATTGAACCCGCCGCACGGCCTGGGAGGTGCACTGTGAATTCCATGGACTCTGTTGAGGTAGCCGCCATTCGCACTGCCGCGCAGCTGCGCGCTGCCCGACTACCGCTCGAGGAACTGAATCCTGCTGATCCGCAGGGCTTCGTCGACGATACCGTGGGGTATGTCTTCGAGCGGCTGCGCCGTGAAGATCCCGTCCATCGTTCGCACAGCCCAATACCGGGCATTGACACCTACTGGTCGGTGACGCGCTACCGGGACATCATGCAGGTCGACACCAGTCACGGCATCTATTCGTCGGAGGGTGGCATCACGCTGATGGACTTCCCACCGGGCGATGAACAGAAGCTGCCGATGTTCATCGCAATGGATCCTCCCAAGCACGATGAACAGCGCAAGGCGGTCGGGCCGATTGTGGCAACGGCGAATCTCAATAACTGGCAGGATCTTATACGCGAGCGAACGGGCAAGGTACTCGACAGTCTGCCCCGCGATGAAACATTCAATTGGGTGGAAAAGGTCTCGATCGAGCTGACCACTTACATGCTTGCTACCCTCTTTGACTTCCCGCTGGAAGATCGTCGTCTGCTGACGCACTGGTCGGATATGGCCACTTCCAACAAGCTGACCAATCCGGATGCGCCCGATCCGGAAGTACGCATGGCCGAATTGCACAAGATGCTGCAGTATTTCACCCGGCTGTGGAACGAGCGTATCAATGCGCCGCCCCGCAGCGACCTCGTATCGATGCTGGCCCACGGGCCCGCGACGAGGAACATGGGGCCCGCCGAGTACATGGGAAACCTGGTATTGCTGATCGTTGGGGGCAACGACACCACGCGCAATTCAATGACGGGCGGATTGCTGGCCTTGCACGAGAATCCGGAGGAAATGGCCAAGCTGCGCGCCAATCCGGCGCTGGTGGAGAGCCTGGTGCCCGAAATCATCCGCTGGCAGACGCCGCTGGCTTACATGCGGCGAAGCGCGCTGGTCGATACCGAATTGGGTGGCAAGCAGATTCGGAAGGGCGACAAACTGGCGATGTGGTACCTGTCGGGCAACCGAGATGAGTCGGCGATTCCTGAGCCGAACCGATTCATCGTGGACCGTGAGCGGCCGCGGCAGCATCTGTCCTTTGGCTTCGGCATCCACCGCTGCGTCGGCAACCGACTTGCCGAGCTGCAGTTGAAGATTCTCTGGGAAGAGATTCTGCGTCGTTTTGAGGTGATTGAAGTCGTGGGCAAGCCGACGCGCATTCGATCGGCATTCGTACGTGGGTTCAGCCATCTTCCGGTGCGGATTCCCGGCTGACGCGTAGCGCCGTCCGCTCCAAACGGCAGTGAAGCGGCGTTCATTTGCTCGAGCATTCCGCGTACAGTGTTCCATCGGAGTCATCTCTCAACGAGAGCCAACCATCAGAGGAGGATCAATATGGAACACGCACAGCTCATACAGGCCGCGGCCAGCATCGCCGGTGGAATGGCGGCGGCTCACTACGACAAGTTCAGCGGGCTGGTGGCAACCCGAATAACGGACATCGCTGAGACCGCGGTGAAGATCGCGAGGGCAATCGACGCCGAAGCTCGTAAGCAGCCCTAGGGGGCCCGTGGTAGGCCGGCAATCTTGGAATTTGGGAACAGTGAAGCCGGCGAATGCCGCTCACATTCATCCAACCAGAGAGACAACCATTGCGATGGTCAGCAAAGCCATCGTGGTAAGCAAAACGTTGTGCGCCCAGCGGGCAATCGATCCAAGCATGTTCAAACTCCCGTAAACCTCAAAATGTCGCAGCCTGGGAGTGGCTACAGTTCCAGACAGCTGATATGGGTGCAATTGTCGGCAGTTCAACCCCGGCGCCGGCGGTGGCTTAACAGCGAATTCGCTGGGAATTAGGCGCTTTTGGCGTCAAACGAATTATTTAGAGGGTGGGGTTATATTATGTCTCGTCAGGCCGGGACTCATCGATCCAAGCAGTGCCGGCAACCGCTCAGACCACCTGGTAGCCGTGTCATACGCATGGGCCAGCTGCAAGCATGCCAGTTCGGCGTGAATCGGGCCCACGATTTGAATGCCGATCGGCAACCCGCCATTGCCGAATCCGGCGGGCGCGGCGAGGGCGGGGCAACCGCTCATGGTGACGGGGAGCACGACTTTCATCCATTCGTGGTAAGTCTGCATTTTCTTGCCCGCGATTTCTTGCGGCCAATGAAGATCGACGTCGAATGGAAATAATTGCGCGGTCGGCAGGATCAAGTAATCATATTTTTCGAAAAGACGTCGCGTCGCTTGATACCAGGCTGTGCGAACGGCAGACGCGGCGTAAATATCAAACGCCGTGAGTTTCAGTCCGCTCTCAACCTCGAAGATTGCTTCCGGTTTCAGCAGTGCGCGCATTGCCGGATCCTTGTAATAAGGAAGCAGGCTCCCGCCGGATTGCCACGCGCGCAACTTCAACCATGCTTGCCAGACCGATTCGATCGGATAGTCTGGTTGAGCATGCTCCACGATGCAGCCCATCGACTCGAAAACCTTGAGCGCACGCGTGCAAACGTCCAGTACACCCGGTTCAAACGGCAGGTAGCCTTGGAAGTCTCCCAACCATGCGATCCGCTTGCCTTTGAGATCGGATTCCAACGGTCGTTGAAATACACCTGCATCACCGATCGTGGACAACGGCGCCCGAGCGTCGTAACCGGCCTGCACCGAAAGGAGCATCGCCAAGTCCGGAACATTGCGCGCCATGGGGCCGACGACGCCCATCGATGGAAACCAACCGTCCTGCGTGTCGGTCGGCACGAGTCCCATGCTGGTTCGGAAGCCGAATACATTATTCCAGCCGGCCGGGTTGCGAAGGCTTCCGCCAAAATCGCTGCCGTCCGCGACCGGGAGCATGCGCAGCGCAAGAGAGACAGCGGCACCGCCGCTGCTACCGCCGGCCGAACGAGATTGATCGTAGGCATTGCGCGTCGGTCCATAGACCGAGTTATAGGTGTGCGAACCCAAGCCGAATTCGGGCGTATTCGTCTTACCGATGATGATGCCGCCGGCTTTTCGCAGCCGCTCCACCATGATGCCATCCGCATCCGGTACGAAGTCTTTGAAGATTGGCGATCCCATGGTCATGCGGATGCCTTTGACGGGCATCAAGTCCTTTACGGCCAGCGGGAAGCCATGCAGCGGGCCCATCAAACCACCCCGGGCGACCTGCCTATCGCGCTCCTCGGACTGAGCGAGCAACGAAGCGCGATCCTGCAAATCGACAATGGCGTTGACGCGCGGATTCATTGTCTCAATGTGGTTGAGATACCCGGTCATGACTTCCACGCAGGAAACTTGCCGAGCCCGAATGGCATCGGCAAGTGCCAGTGCGTCCATCATCACAATGCCGGACGGCCGAGCCACGGACGAAGGGCCTGCAAGTGATGGCACCGTCACGAGCGGTCTACTTGACCGTTGCTGCGCCGGCCTTGCAAACCACTTCGTCTTGCGACCCTGTGCCGCCCGAGCAGCCGATCGCCCCGATGATTTTTCCTGCTTCGATGAGGGGGATTCCGCCGCGCGAGGCAATCACGCCATCGAGCGTGAGGGTGTAGTAATTCTGTTTCAGCTGGATATTGTCCTCAAAGACCCGGGTCTCGCGCCGGAAGCTGACGGCTGTGCGCGCTTTATGCTCTGAAACGGCGATCGATGCCAGCTGCGCACCGTCCATACGTTGGAAGGCGACCAGATTGGTCCCCGAGTCCACGACGGCGACGTTGAGTTTCCAATGGTGCTTCTTCGCCTCGCTTACCGCCGCAGCGATGACACTCTCCGCCCGATCGAGCGAGATCGGAGCCCCATAAGGGACATCGAAGGGCATGCTGTCGGGAATGGTATCAAGGGGATTTGCCGGCGCGGGCGTCTGTGCCTCGCTGGAAATGCCGGTGCAAAAGCCGGTTGCGGCAAGCGCAAGAGTCAGAATCTGAAAACGCATCGAAGTTCTCCTCTCCATGAAAGTCACAAGATATCGTTCGCGATGCCGATTGCGGCAAACGCAATAAGTTCACTCCGAAGTCGGTAAGGCCTGCCGCATCTCCCAATCGTTGGCGCGCTCGAGCCGCGCAAGGCTTGTCGAATGGAGCGGGATACTGCGAGCCGACGACCGCCGGCACAACCTTTGGATCAATTCGCTTCGGCATGGGTGATCCCCGCGACACCGTTGGCTCGTTCGCCGATCGTAATTCGCCATAAAAGACGTTGATAGCCCTGATAGCCGCCACTGGCGGTATGCAATAGACAGCGATTGTCCCACAGTGTCAGGAGGCCCGGCGACCAGCGGTGCCGATACACGAACTCCGGTCTGCTCTGATGATCGAACAGCTCAGTCAAAAGTTCTGTGGCGTCGGCTTCGCTCATGCCGTCGATACCGATGGTGTAGCCCAAGTTTACGAACAGTGCCGGGCGCCCGGTTTCAGGATGGCTCCTCACGATCGGATGCAGCTGCGTCGCCATGGCGCGTTCCGAATAGCGGATAGCCATCGAGCGGCCCTTGTCGCGCTCTCCGTACACGCCGGCGGGGGAATAGCTGCGGCGGGCCGAGTGAATGCCTTGCAAGTGCCCAATTCTGGCCTTCATCTTTTCCGAAAGCGAGTCGTAAGCGGCATACTGGTCGGCGAACAGCGTGTCGCCGCCAACCGGCGGGATGACTTTGCCATAGAGCAGGGTGCCGGCGGGCGGTGACTGAAGAAAGCTCCAGTCCGAGTGCCATGCTTCGGCAAACACGGGAGTGGTCTCGTGGGCTTCGCGGCGCACTTCGACGACCCGCGGATGACCTGAGATTGGAGCGATGAAAGGATCGTCGCCGTCAGGACCAAGCGCCGCGGCAAATCGCTCCAAATCGGAAATGCCCAGCTCTTGGTCGCAGATGCCGATGACCAGATGCTCGAGCCAGGCCTGACGAATGGCTTCTATTTCAGCCGGCGATTGCGGATGCGAAAGATCCACGCCGCGTATCAGCGCGCCGCAACCAACCGCGGAAGGCTCTACGCGAAGCGTCATCAAGGCTTGCTCCTGACCTGCCCGCGATGATCGTCCGCCGTGAATGCGGCGTCAAGCGCTCAGCTGGAAACACGTTGCGCAGGATCGCCACTCTTGCACATACCGCTGTACAGGACTTGGTCCTTGACCGTTATAGTGCCGAATCCCGATGGTCTATCAATCTCGTACCGGAATATCGAGCCGCTGCGGTTGACTGAGAAAGAGATCTGAGTGCTGGAGATGGTGGCGGGCAGCGATTCGTTGCTGCCAAGCGCTACTCTTTGCATCTGCTGATCAACAAGGATTTCAAATGACCGCTTCTCGTGACCCGCTCCGTGGGATTGCCAGACGCACGAGAGCGCGACTTCGGCGGACCGCAGTGGCTGGACGAGCGTAAGAGCGACGCTTGCCACGAAAATGAATGCGCCGAGCCTTGGCATCGTAACTCCTTCCATGTTCCGGACACTCTAACCTAACGCTGCCCGCCAAGGCAGCCATTCGAGCGGAGCGCCGAGCTTCGTCGTTGCCTGCTCCAGCAGCCGGCGGGCCTCATCGCCGGATGCCAGTGCCGTGCAGCCCATCCGAGCGGACCAAGCGCTCCAGCGTTCGACCACGGTTTCGTGATGGCCGCCGGCGGTGTGAATCTCATGAGCGGGGGCCAGCAAACGCGCTTGGAGCTCTTTGCAGCCGGCACCGGTGGCTCGTACCGGAGACGTCGTGCGCTCAACCCGGTGCAGAAGATCCGCGGCCGCAGCGGACAGCCCGCGTAGCTGCCATTCATCGCGCGCGCCGGCCACGGACAATAGCGCCGGCCAAAGATCGGAATGGACGAACGTATCCTTGCCGGCCAGAAGCTTCGTGAGCGTGACCTGCGGATGGTCCGACAACGCCGAGAGAATCGAGAATATCAGATGCGATTTCGGATGGCTCCACCAGGATGCGCGCAGAGACTCACCGGTAACAATGCCGACAACACTGGGAACGAGCTTGTCCTGCTTCAGGAGCAGGCCGTAGTGCGATAGTGCTGCATATACCGATCCCGCAGAGTCGCCGTTGGAATTCCCGGCGGCGTGATGCGAGCTCGACATGGTATTGCTGACCATCAAGGTCTTTAGCGCGCCAGAGTTGCGCCGGCCAGCCTGCCGACGGCCCCCAATGTCGTCTGCGCGGCGTTCAAGCCGAGACGAAAATCGGCATCGTTGTAAGTTGCATATACATCGGAGGGCTGGTGCCATTGCGGGTCCCATCCGGCGCCGATCTCTCGTCCACGCTCGTTCTCGCGCACGCTGATGGCGGGCACCAGATCCATGAAGGGCGTGCTGTCGGTGTTCGTCATGTGCGGGCCAACCGCCGCCGGATAGTCGGTGGCATAGGCTTCGTTTGCGGTGTAAAGGGCCCAAGCCAATTTCTGCGCACCTTCCGCCGCCTTGGCGAGTGACTGAAATTCAATGTTGACATCCGCTTCCGGCCGCTGCTCCGGAGGTATGCTGCCATCAGCGCGAGGCATGCCGTGATCGAACAGCATCATGTCGTGCTGAACCATACCCAGCCACCGGGGTTCCGGGTAGCGCCCCGAACCCGCCGGTTCTTCCTTGCCCTGAAGTGCGGCGCGCTGATCAACGTACGCCCGAGCGCCATTGAGCCCGGTTTCCTCGTTGTTCCAAAGCGCGAATCGAATCGACCGCTCGGTCTTGACGTCGGGTGCGGACATGATGCGTGCCAATTCCATGACCAATGCCGTTCCCGAGCCGTCATCGTTGGCCGCCTCTCCCCATCCGTGGCCATCCATATGGGCACCGACGATGTACATTTCATCCGGGTGCGTTGCCCCGATCTTCGTGCAATAGACTTCTTCGCGCGCACCGGGCTCAGTGGGTTGGGAATTCAACGCACGCAGCTTCGGATCCGGCTGCAGCATGGGATCTACATTGACGCCGGTATGGGTCCGTGTGCCGCGGTAGCGCCCGCCGCCGACTGTCGTATCTGCGTTTTGTGCGATGGGCGGTCCGCTCGGGCGCTTCGCCTCGGTGGGGAAATAGGTGTACTTGATGCGTGCGATGTTGGAACAACCGTAGCCCTTCAGCTGCGCCTCGATCCAATCCACTGCGGCGCGATTTCGGTCCGTTCCCTGGCGGCGGTCGCCGAATTGCGTGAGACCCTTGATGGTCGCCTTGTATCGCTGCAGGTCGAGGCGCTCAACCAGAGCTCTGATCGGATCCGCCTGCTTCGCCGCGGTCTCGTCGGCTGCCGTCACCGATGACGCCGGTATGGCCGCCAATACGATGACGAGCACTATCGCCGCTGTATTTCGAAACATGATCCCTCCTTTTAGGTGCGGCATAGTCTACACGCGAGGCTGCATCTACCATAACGCACGGCGCGCAGTCATTGAGCCGGAAAGCCGGTGTTACTTGTCCAACAACGCTACCACTGCGGCGCGTGCGCTCGGCGAATGCAACGGCAGTGCGAGCACATCACCGGGCCGCGCCCACTCGAGAGCCAATCGGGCCGCCTCCAGTTCGCTGTCCCGGACCGGGAGTGCGGATTCGGCCAGTCCTTGACGCAACAGTTCGCCGCGAATGATCAGCGGTATTTCACCCGGTGCACGGCCACGCAGATGCGCTTCGTCTTCCTTTACGACGACGAGCTCGGGTTTGAAGCGGGCGGCGACGCGCGCCAGCTCCGCGATATCGGCGTCCTGACGGTTGCCGGCGTGACCTAAAAGCAATCCAAGGCGCCCTTTGCCGGCACGCAATTGATTCGCCACTGACAGAAATCCGCGCAGCCCATCGGGATTGTGGGCGTAATCAACCAGTACCTGCGCTCCGTTGTATTCGAAGCGCATCATGCGGCCGGGATTGTCACTCAATCTGGCGCCGAACCGCGCGAACACCCCTGAGATGGTCGCCGCAGAAATACCCAGCGTCATCGCAGCCAGTGCCGCGGCGGCGAGATTGGCCACGTTGTATGCGGCGATCCCACCGATCGACAAGGGCATGGCGGAAACAGGGCCGAGATCGTACTCGACGCCCCGTTGATGCAAGGACAGGCGCCCCTGACGCACGCCGCAGGTCGATGTTCCTTGGGAACGATAATCACGCAAATGTTCCTGGTCCGCGTCAGACGCAAACCAGGCAAGCGCCGGACTGCGCCCATAACGCCGTGCAAGTTCGCCGGCTTTCATCCGCAGCAACGCGTCGTCGGCATTCAAGACCAGCCGGCCGCTTGCCGCTACGATCGCGGCAACGCTTAGCTTCACGTCTGCCAGTCCCGACAAGTCATCGATGCCGTATTCACCGAAATGATCGGAGCTGACATTCGTAACCACGGCGGTGTCGGCGTGCGCGATGGCGAGTCCCCGTCTGAGGATGCCGCCGCGCGCGGCTTCCAAAATTGCGGCTTGCGTGCGCCGATCACGCAGCACCATTCGAGCGCCGGCAGGTCCAGAGTAGTCGCCGACGGCCAGCGCCTCTTCTGCGACGAACACGCCGTCGGTGCAGTTGTAGCCCGCTTTCCAGCCGTGGGCACTCGCGCAAGCGGCGATCAACCGAACGGTCGTCGTTTTTCCATTGGAACCGGTGACGATGGCGGTCGGGATACCCGCCAGTTCATTCCACGGGACTTCGTCGGCACTCGGCAAGCTGCTGAGTGAAAAGCTGCGACTGCCCACGCCTGCTCCCAGGGTCACCTCCGTGTCGTCGACCACGCTTGGCAGCGCCTTGGCGACGGCGACGTTCAGCAACGCACGCAGTTGAGGATCGCTTTCCTGTGTCGCCAACCGCTGAAAACGCGCCAGCGCGGCTGCTTCCTCAATGACCGGCGCAAATTCCGCGGCCGGATTCGTCCCCGGCCCGACGCCCTCCAATGCAGCGGCGATGAGCGCATCGTTGAGCCCCCTCCAGCGCCGAGGGTCGCGCTCCACGAGCGCTGCGCACAGCGCCCACTCATTGACTTCGGTCGCCAGCAGCAATTGATCGCTCGGTGCCGAAATGGCCAGCAACACGCCGTTCGCGTGCCGGCGTGCGACGGACTGTCGATCGACCCAGTTGAGTGCTGCGCCTGCACGCTCGACTCGGCTGCGCCAGCCCGTGAGCAGCGCGTCGTCGACGGCTATGCTCAAGACGTCGAGCACCGCGCCGGTCGATGCGAAGAACAGATTACCGCCCGTCAAGCGCCTGGAGTCTGCGAAGGGCAATTGGATCGGCGTGTTCAGTCGTCGCTCTCCGGTGCCAACCGTACACCGCGCTCGTCTCGGATGAGCGCGTCGAGATTGAATTCCGGATTGGCGGCTGCCGCCTCGATTCTAGGATCGAATTTCGGTTCGGAGGGGCGCGGGCGCGAGGCGGGCGCCCCGGCGACCTTGACCGCCGCACCTGTGGGCTTGAACTTCGTGATCTGTTTCCAAGAGCGTACCAAGGCGTCGGCGAAAATCAGCAGCAGATCACCCGATTCCCCCATGCGCAGCGCCGCCTCGATCGCCATCTGCTCGTCCGGAATGATGGAAATTATATTTTCCGCCACACCGGCGGCGCGCAGCGCCTGAGCTTGAATACGCGGCACCTCATCCGAAGCCCGGTTGCGCAAATTGTCATCGCGCCGGCAAATGTACTGATCGAAACGGCCGGCGACAGCCTTGGCGATCGCCACCAAGTCCTCATCGCGCCGATCGCCGGGACCCGCCAGCACCACGATCCGTCGTCCGGTGACATCCATGCGTTGCGCCAAGTCAGCCATCATGCCGACCGCGTGCGCGTTGTGCCCATAGTCGAACAGAACCTTGAAGGGATGCTCGTCGAACACATTCATGCGCCCGGGCGCCTGGAAGAATGTGGAATCGAATGTGCGCAGACCCTGACGGATGGCATCGAGTTTGATCCCCAGCGAAAACGCCATGCCCGCTGCGAACATCGCGTTTTGTACATTGTGCGTCGCCCGGCCTTCGAGTGTTGCCGGAATCAGGTGCGTCCACAGCAGCGGAATGTGGCCGCCGCGATCGTACAGCGTGATCATCTGGCCGTTGACGCCGGCCTCGAGCGCACAGGCCCGGCCGCCGGCGCGGATATGCTCGCGCACCAGCGAGTGATGGGGATTCATCGTCACATAGCAGATGTTCTTCGCCTCGGTGTGGCCCGCCATTTTGAGAACGAGAGGATCATCCGCGTTCAGCACCGCACAGTCGGTCGCCACCTCGACGACAATGCGCTTCAGTTCGCTCAACTGCTCCAAGGTGTCGATGCCTTTGAGGCCCAGATGGTCGGCTTGTATATTCAACACGCCACCGACATTAACTTCATTCACGCCCATGCCGGCGCGCAGCAAACCGCCGCGCGCGGTCTCGAGGATGGCGATGTCAATTTGCGGATCGGCCAGCACCATGCGCGCCGACACCGGGCCGGTCATATCCCCTTGCACCGTGCGTTGGCCGTCGATGTAGACACCGTCCGTCGTCGTCAATCCGGGCGTGTAGCCGGCCATTTTCGTGATGTGCGAGAGCATTCGCGCGGTGGTGGTCTTGCCATTGGTGCCGGTGATGGCGGCGATCGGTACGCGCGCCGACGCGCCGGCCGGAAACAGCATGTCGATGACCGGCGCGGCAACGTCGCGCGGCGTTCCCTCGCTCGGCGCCACGTGCATCCGAAAGCCGGGGGCCGCATTGACTTCACAGATTCCGCCGCCGATGGTGCGGTAGCTCTCGGTGATGTCCTTCGACAGGAAATCCACCCCGCCCACGTCCAAACCGATGGCGCGCACCGCGCGCTCCGCCATTTCTCGATTGTCGGGGTGGATCACATCGGTAACGTCGGTGGCGGTGCCACCGGTGGACAGATTTGCCGTGGAACGCAGCAGCACGAGGTGCCCCTTGTCCGGTATCGAATCAGGCTCAAGGTCCGCCTTCTCGAGCATTTTTTTGGCTTGTGCGTCCAGTTCCAGCCGGGTCAAGACCTTTTCATGGCCCACGCCGCGTCGCGGGTCCTGATTCACGAGCTCGATCAGCTGCGCGATCGTATGTTCGCCGTCGCCGACGACATGGCCGGGAGTACGCCGCGTTGCCGCAACCAGATCGCCGTTCACCACCAACAGGCGATGATCGTCTCCCTCAAGGTAGGTCTCGACGATCACCGACCGCGCGTGTTCGCGTGCCACTGCGTAGCCTTGCGCGACCTCCGCCTCGGTGGTGAGCAGAACGGAAATGCCGCGACCGTGGTTGCCGTTGTAGGGCTTCGTCACGACCGGAAATCCGATGCGTTTCGCCGCACGGATTGCCTGCGCTTCGCTTTGCACCAATTCTTGTTTCGGCACCGGCAGTCCCAGGAGTGCCAGAATCTTGTTGGTCTCTTCTTTGTCGCTGGCCAACTCCACCGCGATGTGCGAGGTGCTGCTGGTCACGGTGGCCTGGATTCTCCGCTGATACTTGCCGTGACCCAACTGCACCAGCGATTGTTCGTTGAGCCGAAGCCAGGGAATGCCGCGCTGTTCGGCGGCGCGCACCAGCGAGGACGTCGAGGGGCCCAATGCACGCCGCTGTGCGAATCGGATGAATTCGTCACGCGCCTCATGCCAGTTCCAGTCATCGGGAACGGACTCGGCGGGGCGAATCGGAGCCGGCAGCAGCGAACAGAGCAGCCGGACTCCCAACTCCCCGGCGGCGATGCCTTCGTCGCGCTGTGCGTATTCGTAGACCACGGTGTAAACGCCGGGCGGGCCTGCGCTGCGCGTCTTGCCGAAAGTGACCTCTTCGCCCGCTATGTTTTGCAGCTCAATGGCGACATGCTCGAGCACGTGTCCCAACCAAGTGCCTTCATCCTCGCGCATGCGTCGAAAGAATCCCCCAGGCTCTCGATATGAGCAGCCGTGTTGCGCGAGGCCCGGCAAGGCATTGGCCAATGCGTCGACAAATTCTCCACCCAGCTTGCCCGTGGGCCATGCCTCGAGGGCCCCGAGATCGAGGTCGAGGCGGATAACAGGGAAGCGCGCGTACAGGGAAGGGCCGACGTAGACGGAACGGTCGAGAATTCGCATGGATACTCCGCAGCCCGGTAACGTGGAGATCAGTCTTTGATGTTGGTGAGTCCGCCGGCCGATGCCACGCGTGTGTGCAGGTTGAAGGTCGCCCCCGCAACCAAGATGTGCAAACGTAGTCCGAGCACGCATACCGGCTGGCCCTCGTTCACCTCGCTGATGGACGAGAAGCTGACCTCGGAGGCATCCACGATCGTCACGCCGCCGCTGCCCTGGACTTCGATGGTTTCGTCCGGTCCTATAAAGGCCGCCGTGTCCTCATCCAGACCGATGCCGATCGAAAATGGATTGTAGGCGAGGGCGGTAATCAGGCGTCCCAGACGGTCGCGCTGGCGAAAGTGCTGGTCGATGATGAATCGATTCGTCAGCCCCAAGCCCGGCGCGAGCCGGACGCTGCCCGAAATCACCGCCGAACCTTCGTCGCCAAATGCGATCATGTGCTCGCTCAAGATGCTCGCCCCGGCGCTGGTTCCACCGACAGTGACGCCATGAGCATTGCGTGCACGAATGAGTTTTGCGACAGGCGTGCCGCCGAGCAAAGTCGTCACGCGCAGTTGATTGCCGCCGGTAAAGAATATTCCGGTCGCCTGCTCGAGGCGCTTCAGCCGCCCCGGCTCCTGGCAATCGCGGCGGGTATCAAAGTCCATCACGGCAACCTCCGCCGCGCCGATCTCTTTGAAGAGCTTCTCGTAGCGGGGACCGGTCTCGTGCATGCGGCTCGCGGTGGGGATGACGACGATGTTCGCCTCCGCGCCGCCGGAAACGCGTACGAAGCGCTCGAGGATATGGCAGTTATTTTCCTTATTCTCTGCACCGCCGATCGGCACGATCCAACCGCGCGTCTCGCCTTCCGGAATCTTACTGGGCATTATCTGCAACGTCTCCTTGAAGCGCTGATGTCAACGATGTCGCACTGGGATACCTTTGTCGTGCGCACGAATGATGACCTGTTCCGCGGCGTCTGTCGTGGCCGGGCATGGATCGCACGAGGAAAGGTGTAAACAAGGGGTTTGAAACTACATTAAGTTATCATTCTAACTAGTAAGTGTAACATGTTGTATTTAAAGTATATTCACTCGAGATTCAGATGAGCCGTGACCTGTGAGGAGACCGACGCGTGATGACTGACCAGCTCGTAGCGATCTATTCGAGCCGCGGCGCTGCGGCTTATTTCGGCGAAGCGGTGACCACGATCGAACATAGTCTGCAAGCTGCACATTTCGCACAAGCGTCGAACGCCGCCGACGCGCTGGTGATCGCAGCGCTGCTGCATGATATCGGCCACTTGATTGAGCCGGCGCCGGAGGATTTCGCAGACTGGCGAAAAGACGCCCGCCACGAGGTGAGCGGCAGCCGATGGTTGGCAACATACTTTGGCCCCGAGGTTTGCGAGCCGGTGCGCTTGCACGTCCCCGCCAAACGCTATCTGTGCGCGACCGATTCGACTTTCATGGCCGGCTTGAGTGCGGCCTCCATCCATACGCTGAAGCTGCAAGGCGGACCGATGTCCGGCGCCGAGATGATCGCATTCGAGGCAGAACCGTTCCATCAAGATGCAGTGCTGCTCAGGCGCTGGGACGATCAGGGCAAAATCGCAGGACTTCGGGCGCCTGGTTTTTCGCACTACCGGGCGCTCATCGAGCGGCTTTCAACTTAGACTTTGGGCTTAAAACAGTTTACCGTCGATGATATATAACGGGGGCAGGGCGCAATGGCGTTGGCAGAGGATGTCATCCTTGAGACGCATGGTCTGGTCAAGGAGTTCAACGGGTTCGTTGCGGTGGATGGCGTTTCGGTGCGCGTTCGGCAGCGGGAAATCCATGCGCTGATCGGCCCCAATGGCGCCGGCAAGACGACGTTTTTCAATTTGCTGACCAAGTTTCTGCAGCCAACCTCGGGCACCATTTTTTATCGCGGCCGAAACATCACCCGGGAAAAGCCGGCTGATATCGCGCGTCACGGCATTGTTCGATCCTTTCAGATCTGTGCGGTGTTCCCCCACCTGTCGGTGCTGGAGAATGTGCGCGTGGCTCTGCAACGCAAGCTCGGTACCTCATTTTATTTCTGGCGTTCGGAAAAAAGCCTCAAGAACCTCGATGGCCGGGCGATGCAATTGCTGGCGGAGGTTCATCTTGAATCTTGGGCGCGTACCCTGGCGGCCGATCTGCCCTACGGGCGCAAGCGCGCTCTGGAACTGGCTACCACGCTGGCGCTCGAGCCGGAATTGATGCTCCTCGATGAACCCACCCAAGGCATGGGCCACGAGGATGTTTCGCACGTAACACAGCTGATCAAACAGGTCTCCGCCAACCGCACAGTGCTCATGGTCGAACACAACATGAGTGTCGTTGCGTCGATCGCCGATACCATTTCTGTTCTGCAGCGGGGCCGAGTGATCGCCGCAGGTCCTTATGCCGAGGTCTCCAAGAACCCTCAGGTAGTCGAGGCATACATGGGCGCGTCGAGCGGCGACCTCTCCGGAGCGGTCTGATGGGCCGCGAGATGCTGAAGATTACCAATCTGCAGGCGTGGTACGGTGAATCACACATCCTTCACGGCGTGGAATTCGCCGTGCACGAGGGCGAGGTCGTGACGCTTTTGGGCCGCAATGGCGCCGGACGAACCACAACGCTGCGCGCAATCATGGGGCTCGTCGGATCACGTACCGGCTCGGTGCTGATCAATGGGATCGAGGCGGTGGGGCTGGCGCCGCATAAAATCGCACGCTTGGGATTGGGCTATTGCCCAGAGGAACGGGGCATCTTTGCGGCATTGTCGACCGAAGAGAACCTGTTGTTGCCGCCGCGGCTGAAGGGCGCGGGGGGGATGCAGCTCGAAGAGATTTACGATATTTTTCCGAACCTGCTCGAGCGCGCCGCCAGTCCCGGCACACGCCTTTCCGGCGGAGAACAGCAGATGCTTGCGGTGGCGCGTATCTTGCGTACCGGTGCACGTTTGCTGCTGTTGGATGAGATTTCCGAAGGTCTGGCTCCGGTCATCGTGCAGAAGCTGGGTGCGGTAATCCGCACCTTGAGGCAGAAAGGCTTTACTGTGGTGCTGGTCGAGCAGAATTTCCGATTCGCGGCGCCGCTGGCGGACCGGTTCTATGTGATGGAGCATGGCAAGATCGTCAAGCAGTTCGGACAGTCCGAGCTCGCCTCGCAGATGGGATTGCTACAGGAATTTTTAGGCGTTTGAACCAACATGACCAAGGATAACGTATGACGCGCAAATCAAAATTCGTGGCCCTCGGTGCGCTGCTTGGCCTGTATGTATGCTCCCAAGCAAACGCCGCCGCCGATCAAGTGGTCATCGGCGACATCGACGACATGTCGGGCGTCTATTCGGACGTCATGGGCCAGGCCGGCATCGATGTCATCAATATGGCGATCGCCGACTTCGGGGGCACCGTTCTCGGCAAGAAGATCACCGTGCTCAGCGTGGATCATCAGAACAAACCCGATATCGGCGCGTCCAAGTTCCGCGAGTGGGCCGATCAGAACGGCTTGACCCTCGTGCTCGGCGGATCGAACACCGGCGTGAGCATTGCCATGTCCAAGGTTGCGGCGGCTAAAAAGATTCCCTTTATCGCCATCGGCGCCGGCGGCGCCTCGCTTACGGGCGCGGATTGCACGCCCTATACCATTCACTACGCCTACGATACGACCGCGCTCGGCAATGGAACGGCCAGCGCCATCATCAAAGAGGGCGGCAAGACCTGGTTCTTCATTACCGCCGATTACGCCTTCGGCACGCAGTTGCAAGACGCGGCGACCAAGGTGGTGCTGGCCAACGGCGGCAAAGTATTGGGCGCCGTTCGTGCCCCGCTGGGCACGACCGATTATTCCTCGTTCCTGTTGCAGGCTCAAGCCTCGGGCGCGCAAGTGCTGGGGCTGGCGAACGCGGGTACAGATTTCTCAAACTCGCTCAAGGCGGCCAACGAATTCGGCATCACCAAGACCATGAAGCCCGCGGCGCTGCTCGCATTTCTCACGGACATTCACGCCGCGACGTTGCAAACCGCACAGGGTCTGTACTTGACCACCGGATTCTACTGGGACCTGAATGACCAGACGCGCGCGTTCGGCAAACGCTTCTTTGCCAAGGTGAACCGGATGCCGACGATGGATCAGGCCGCTGTCTACTCCGCCACGATGCAGTACTTGAATGCGGTCAAGGCAGTGGGTTCGACCGAATCGGACAAGGTGATGGCGCAGCTGAAGAAGACCAAGATCAACGACTTCTTTGCCAAAGACGGCTACATTCGAGAAGACGGCCTGATGGTCCACACCATGTACGTCATGAAGGTCAAGACACCCGCGGAATCGAAGTATCCTTGGGACTACTACAAGGTCGTCAAAGTCATGACGGGCGAGGAGGCCGACGGCGCGCAGCCCGACCCGGCCTGTCCAATGGTCAAGAAGTAGCCCGGGAAGTTGAGCCCCGATAAGCGCCACGTTTCGCGAATGATGGTCTTTGATCCGTGACCACCGTCTTCGGTGTGCCGTTGCCTGCGATCCTGGGCCAGCTCATGCTCGGACTGGTCAATGGATCGTTCTACGCACTCTTGAGCCTTGGACTGGCGGTGATTTTTGGCCTGCTGGGAGTCGTTAATTTCGCGCATGGGGCCTTCTACATGCTTGGTGCGTTTGCAGCCTACTTCGGCTTGCAAGTGCTGGGGATCAACTACTGGTGGGCGCTGCTGCTCGCGCCGCTGGCAGTGGGGCTCTTGGGCGTTCTCATCGAGCGCTTGTTGTTGCGGCATCTGTATCAAGTCGAACCGGTATATGGATTGCTCTTGACGTTCGGCATTGCGCTGATCGCCGAGGGCATCATGCGCAGCCTGTTTGGTGCCTCGGGCAAGTCCTATCCGGTGCCGGCGCTCCTGCAGGGAGGCTTCAACCTCGGATTCATGATGTTGCCCATCTATCGCGCGTGGGTCGTGCTGGCGTCGGTGACGGTGTGCGGCCTGACCTGGTTCCTGATCGAGCGCACTCACCTGGGCGCGAGGCTGCGAGCGGCGACCGAGAACGCGCGACTGGTGCAGGCATTCGGCATCAACGTGCCGTTGATGGTGATGTGTACCTACGGTGCAGGGGTTGCGCTCGCGGCACTCGCAGGCGTGCTGGCGGCGCCGGTGGTTCAAGTCAGCCCCCTGATGGGTTCATCGCTGGTGATCGTCGTGTTTGCGGTGGTGGTGATCGGCGGCATGGGATCGATCGTCGGCGCCATCGTCAGCGGTCTGGTGCTTGGACTCATCGAAGGTCTGACCAAAGTCGTCTATCCGGAAGCCTCGAACATCGTCGTGTTCGTCATCATGGCCGTGGTGCTGATCTGGCGGCCTGCCGGTCTGTTCGGCAAAGAGCAATAAATGCGCGCCCAAATCGCGGTTTACGTCGTCCTGGCGGCTCTGGCATTGATCGCGCCATTCATGGGGCTTTATCCGGTATTTCTGATGAAGCTGCTGTGCTTTGCGATGTTCGCCTGCGCGTTCAATTTATTGCTGGGCTTCACCAAGATGCTGTCGTTCGGCCACGCAGCCTATTTCGGGGCGTCAGCCTACATTACCGGATGGCTCGTGACGGTTCACGGTTGGGGAACCATCGAGGGGATTCTCGGCGGCGTCGCGGTGTCGATGCTGCTCGGTATCGTGATTGGTGCGATCGCCGTGCGCCGGCAGGGAATTTATTTTGCGATGATCACGCTGGCGCTGGCCCAGGTCGTGTACTTCGTGTGCCTGCAAGCGCAGTTCACGGGGGGCGAGAACGGCCTGCAGGGCATCCCTCGCGGCAGCGTCTTTGGGCTGCTGGGCCTCGGCAACGATAGGACAATGTACTACTTCGTGCTCGCCGTGTTTGTCGCGGTGTTCTTTTTCATCCGCCGCATCGTTCACTCGCCCTTCGGCCAGGTGCTCAAAGCCATTCGCGCGAACGAGCCGCGCGCCGTCTCGTTGGGATACAAGGTCGATCGCTATAAACTCACCGCGTTTGTGCTCTCGGCGAGTCTGGCTGGATTGGCCGGCTCTCTCAAAGCATTGGTGCTCGGTTTCGCCACGCTCTCGGATGTGAGCCAAGGAAATTCCGGTGAGGTCATTCTGATGACTCTGCTCGGGGGCAGCGGTACTTTTTTGGGGCCGGTAGTGGGCGCCAATGTCGTGGTCGCGCTGCAGGAGTACCTCTCCGACTTGGTGGGCTCATGGGTCTCGGTGATCATCGGCGCCATCTTTGTCGTGTGCGTGTTGCTCTTCAGGCGTGGCTTCGTCGGGGAAGTCCAGCGCCGATTCGCGCCGCGCGCCGAATAGTCATCCTGCGCCGTCATCCGGCCCCGTCACCGGCGCCGTCATCCGGCCCGTGCGGCCTCCAGACCATGCCCCTTCGGTCCCGCTTCGCGGCGCCACAACAGCACCGCCGATAAAAGCGCCGTGAGACTCAGCAGGAAGAAGAACCACAACATGACCGAGTAGCCGGACGGGTTTTGCGATCCAGCGCCCGCCCAATCCGCGAGCCGGCCGGCAGCGAGATTGGACGCTGCCATGGCGAGTGCCTGAATCAGCGTGATGAGACCGAGCGCCGTCCCCAAACGGCGCGGCTCGACAATCAGCGTCGTGGCCGGCCAGATGACTGCCGGTACCAGCGAGAAGCTGATGCCCATCAGGGCGGTTGAGACCCAAAGATTCAAATTCGTCAGCCCCAGCACCACGAAAGTGAGCGGCAGGAGCAAGGTGCCGAGCATCAGCATCAGTGCCCGGTAGCCCAGCTTGTCGGCCAGCAGGCCAAAAAAGGGCGTCGCGAAGATCGCTGTGAAGAACACCCAGCTATTGGTCACGCCTGCCTGCTGCAGGTTGAGCCCCTTGGCGTGCTGGAAATACTCGATGGCATAGGTCGTTCGGAAAGGAAAGAACACCGCAGCGTAAAGCACGTGTAGCGCGAGAATGTACCAGTAGGAAAGATCGAAGTTCAAAAGCTGCCGCCACTTCATCGGCTCGGTGAGCGACGCCGGCGTGTGCAGACGGCGATGGCGGTCGAGCCAGTAAAATAATGCCGCCGCGATCAGGCCCGTCCCGGTGATTGCCGTGCCCAACCAAAGCGGCGGCTGCCAGCCGCGTTCATAGAGGGGACGCGCCCACGCGGTCGAGGTATCTACGGCGTAGGAACCGACGCGGGCAAGGCTCAGGTAGAGCGCGGTGGCGAGTGCGACGCCGTTGCGCGGAAACCATTGCGCCAGTGCCGCGACCAGGGCGATGAAGATCGCACCCTCGCTGATGCCGAAGATGAAGCGGCCGACGACCATGAGCGCGTATGGTGAGCCGATGGCGGTGAGGGCCGCGCCGAGGACACCGATGGCCGCCGACCAAAATGCAACGCGGGCGGCTCCGCAACGATCGATCAGAAGGCCGCTGAGGAGTGCGAGAGCCACATTGGGGATGCTGATGACGCCATTCAGCATACCGAGTTGCGACTGGCTGAATCCTCGCTGCCGGTGCAGCAGATCGGCGATCGGCCCGATGACGTCGTCCTCGTAGTAGCTGCTCGACACGGCGATTGCTGCGAGCGCCAGAACCCACCAGCGCATCCGCAAGGGACCGCTGTCGCGGCTCACTGGAATCGTGCGCCTTGCCGGGCAAGTTCCTGATGGACTGCACCAATGTTCAGTTGATCGAGCGCCTCATCGCGTTGGATGGAGATGGCAGCCGCCACCCCCGCACCCTGACCGCTGACCGTGCAGCACATCATGTTGCGCGCGGAGGCGTGCGCTATCTTGTCGCCGCCGATGCACCGTCCGGCGACCAGAAGATTGCGGACATCTTTGGGCACGAGCGCGCGGTACGGGACTTGCCAGTAGCGGCCGGTGGTCGGAAGAATCAATATTCCGTAGCCGTCGATGAACTCCGGAAAAATACCGATGGCGTCGTCGAAGCGGCCCTGTTCACGCACATCGTTGGCAGTGAGATTGTACAGCGCGTCTATCTTGCGCGTGTCGCGGATGCCGAGCGTCATTCCGAAATTGCGCAGCTTTGCCTGCTCGCACCCCGGCATGAAACCACGCAGTGCCTCCAGGGCGTAGATCGCCTCGCGTCTGCCGCGCATCTCACCGAGGGTGAGATCCGACGGATCGGTGCCGTCGATTTCCGGCAGGTGCACGAGATTCAGGTAGGTCAGGTCGCCTTGGTCGGTGACCGACCCCCATGTGCCGGCGATGGTGTGCAGATTCGGCGGAATGATGCCGGCGGCGAGAGCCTGCTGGAACGGCTTGCGCAGGAAGGGTGAGAACAGCTTGTCCTCTTTGCCCGTGGTTTCGTAATCCCATTCCCCGTTGCCGGACCAATCCGCGTAGGTCTGCGGGTCTGCCTTGACCGCATCGATGAATCGTCTCTTGTTGACGCCGCTCATCGAAAACATCACTGAGGCGGACATCATTTCCTTCTTCGGTAGCTTGTGCACCGGTGCCCCGGCCCGAAATGCGATGTCGGCATCGCCGGTGGCGTCGATCACTCGTTTTGCCAGGATGGCCTCGCGGCCGGCCTTGCTTTCGGTGATGACACCGCAAATGGCGCCATTCTCCATGATCGGCGCCACGCACAGGCGATGCAGCAGGGGTGCGATGCCCGCTTCCTGCACGAGCACATCGGCCACCCACTTGAACATCTCGGCGTCGAGCGCATGACTCAACGATTGCGGCTCCGGCATGGCAGCGCCCATGGCGGTTGCGCGCTTTTCCAATTCAATGCCGATACCTTCACAATCGACGGTGTGTTCGTGGCGATACCAAGCAAAGCCCTCTACACCCACCTGCGTGATATTGCCGCCAAAGCAGCCGTTGCGATCGATCAAGGCGGTGCGCGCGCCGGCGCGGGCCGCGGCGAGCGCTGCCGCGAGACCACCCGGACCGCTGCCGACGACGAGTACATCGGTCTCGAGAATCACATCAATCGTCCGCGCGGCTTCATTGATTTTCTTCATTGCGGCCGATCATCGCTTCGATGGATGTGCACTTGCAACGTATTTTAGCGGCGCTTCACTTTTTATTTAATCCGGCTCTTGTAATCACCTTGCAACGTAGTGTGCGTAAAAAACGAATTGCGGCACAGCCGCGCAGGGATGGGCGATGTTTTCCATGCATCGCCTGGGATTTCTTTGGGCTTCTCGATGGCCATGAGAAGGCGTATTCATTATTTCGTTCGTGATTGCTTTCACGAAGCCGTTGGGAGACTGTTTTGCAGAACAACCAGAAACTCGCTTGCGCAATCGCAGCGGTGCTCAGCACTTGTGCCGGGCTGTCCCGTGCAGCCACCGATGCCGACACCTCGGGAATCGAGGAAATCACCGTGACCGCACAGCGGCGCGCGGAAAATCTGCAGGACGTGCCGATCACGATTCAAGCTATCACCGGCGCACAACTGAGCCAGCTCAGCATCACGAACTTCGACGACATCATCAAATATCTTCCCAACGTCACGTTCGGCACCAATGGCCCGGGCATGGGCGATATCTTCATTCGTGGCTTGAGCGCCGGATCCGTCGGCGGCCAATCGACGGCGACATTCGCTCCGTTCCCGAACGTCGCCTTGTATCTTGATGACCAGTCCCTGCAGTTCCCGGCCCGCAACCTGGACGTCTATATGGTGGACATGGAACGCGTCGAGGTGCTCGAGGGCCCGCAGGGTACATTGTTCGGCGGCGGCGCCCAGGCCGGCGTCATTCGCTACATCACCAACAAACCGAAGCTCAACGTGACGGAGGGCAATGTTGAAGCCGGCTACGGCGTGACCGCACACGGCGATCCGAACAGCAGCGTCAATGCGACCCTCAATGTTCCGTTGATTGAGAATACCCTTGCGGTTCGCGCCGTAATCTACAGTGACCGGCGCGGTGGCTACATCGACAATGTGCAAAGCAACTTCACGCGCAGCAATAACGATCTCGGGAACTTTTACGGCGGTGTAAAACCGGCGCCCAGCGGCTTGTGCCCCAATGGCTTACCGACGAGTTCGGGCTTTTGCGTGCCTGGGTCGAACGTGGTCGGCAACAACAACGCCTTGGCGGGGCGGGCGACCAACCCGGTGACGTACAGCGGCATTCGTGCATCGGCTTTGTACCAGATCAACCCCGATTGGGACGTGCTCATCACCCAGAGCTACCAGAACATGGAAGCCGACGGAGAGTTCACTCAATACCCGGTCGGTTCCGACGGACAGGTATTGGGACGCGACCAAGTGACGGCCTTCAGCCCGGCGGTCAACAAGGACAAGTTCGAGAACACGTCCTGGACGGTCAACGGCAAGATCGGAGACTTGAAAGCCGTGTACACGGGCGGCTATCTGGTTCGCCATATTGACCAGACCAACGACTATTCCAACTATACCCGCAGCGCCTACGGCTTCTATTACACCTGCAGCGGCGGCACGGGCGGAGGCTTCGGTTCTCCGGGCAGCGGTCCTGGCGTACCCGCTGGCGGCGCGGTGCCGACCTGCTATTCGCCGGTGACTTCTTGGCATGATGTGGTGCAGAACACTCACCAAAGTCACGAGTTCCGATTGAGCACGCCGGACGATTGGCGGGCCCGCGGGATTGTCGGGGCTTACTGGGAGGACTTCGAGATCCTCGACAACATGAACTTTCTGTACAAGACCATCCCGTCGTGCACTGCGGCCAATCTTGCGGTTGCGACGGCGGGCGGCGCACCTTGTGTCGCGAACGTGGGTCCGGCGGCCGGGTCGACGGCAACGTATCCCGGTGTACGCAATGACAACGTGGCATTCGGTGAGGACGTGCAGCGCGGCTACCGGCAGACCGCGGCATTCGGCTCGGTTGACTATGACCTGATTCCGAAGGTCCTCACGTTGACGGCCGGGACCCGTTACTACCACTACAGCGAGTTCGAGACCGGATCGAAGTACACCACCCCTGTGTCTTGCACCAACATCGCCAATGGCCTGTGCACGGGCGGGGAAACCAACATCAATGCAGAGAATGAGAACACCACGTTCAGCGGCTTCAAGAGCCGGGCCAATATCACCTGGCACATCACGACGGACGCCATGGTGTACTACACCTGGTCCCAGGGTTTTCGTCCGGGCGGCTTCAATCGCACCATTGCCACCAAGGCGAATCTGAACTCCGTGGCGCCGAAGGATCCGCAATACGCATCGCCCTTGAGCTACGCGCCCGATTCGCTGACCAACAACGAGATCGGCTGGAAGACCGAGTGGTTTGATCACCGGCTGCAGTTCAACGGGTCGGTATATCGCATGGATTGGAAGAATGTGCAGTTCAGCCTGTTCGACCCGACCATCCTCGGCAACACCACCTTCGTCGTCAATGGCCCGGACTACCGGATCACGGGCGTAGAGCTGCAATTGGTCGCTCGGGTTACCGAGGGCCTCACGCTGCAGGGATCGAGTTCCTGGAACAGCGCGGATCAGACTTCCGCGCCCTGTTTGCTGAGCAACATCCCGTCTTCTCCGACGTTCGGCCAGTGCATCACGCAGGTCAAGAATCAGTCATTTCCGAACCCCTTCGGCCAGCTAAACACGCGGCCGGCCTTTTCGCCTCCCTTGGAGTTCAACTTGCGGGGGCGCTACGATTGGTCGATGAATGACTACAAGGCGTGGGTCATGTTCGGCGGCAGCCACATTGCCCACCAGTCCAACCAGCCGGCGAGCTACCTGGACGGCAATACCGAGACGATTCCGACCACCACGCACCTACGCTACGACCAGCCGGGCTACACGACGTACGACGGTTCAGTCGGCGTGGCGAAGGATAACTGGACGGCGCAGGTCTATGGTCAGAATCTGTCTGATTCGAATGCCAGTGTGTTTACGTCCTCGGCGCAGTTCATCAAGTCTGAAGTGCCCTTGCGTCCCCGGGTCCTGGGGATCAAGTTCGGTTATAAATTCTAAGAACCGGCGTCGCCCGACGTAGAATGAAAGGCGGGCAACGGGCCTGCCTTTCTTCATGGGACTTATGGTCGCGACCGCCAATTCAATCGCATCGCGCGTGGAGCTGGAAGTTCACCGCATCAGAGAACTTCTGAAGCAGCGGCGGTTCGAGGCGAGCCTGCAGGCTGCCGAAGGCTTGGCGGGAGAGACGCCCGAAAACCGCGACGTCCTGTATCTGATGGCAAAGAGCCAGCGCTTCCTCAACAAAATCCCCGAGGCACTCTCGACGCTGGAGCGCCTTCAACAACATCATCCGGCATTCAGCCGCTTGTATCAGGAGCGTGGCCATTGCTGGGTCGCCTTGAAAAATGCGCCGCAGGCCATCGACGCTTTCTTGAGGGCCGTTAATATCAACACGGCGCTGCCGGCAAGTTGGAGCATGCTCGAGGGCCTGTATCGAATGAGCGGCCAGATCGAAAACGCCGGGACGGCGGCGGCCCATGTGGCGACTCTGAAACGCCTCCCGCCGGAGGTCGTGAATGCCACAGGCCTGTTTGCGGATGGCGATTTGTCGCTTGCGGAGAGCATGGTCCGCGCCTATCTGCTGAAGCACGGCAACCACATCGAAGCGATGCGGCTGCTTGCCAGAATCGGCATCGAGCGTGGCGTCCTCGATGATGCCGAACTGCTGCTGGAGGCTGTGCTCGAACTCGAACCGGACTATCGGGCGGCCCGCCACGATTATGCTCGCGCGCTGCTCGAGCGGCACAAGTACGCTCGTGCGCGTCAGGAATTGGAAACGCTGCTGAAGCTCGAGCCGCAGAACAGGCAGTTCAAGGCGCTTTACGCGAGCACGATCGTGGGTCTCGGGGAGCACGAGAGGGCGATTGAGTTGTATCGCGAACTCCTGATCGATGCGCCGCAGACGTCCGATCTGCATCTATCGATCGCGCATTCACTGAAGACGCTGGGTAGACAACAGGAATCCATCGAGTCCTACCATGCCGCCGCGGCCGCCCGACCCAATTTCGGCGACGCTTACTGGAGTCTTGCCAACCTGAAGACTTATCGCTTCACGAGCGATGAGATCGCCCGCATGCAGGCCGGCGAATCTGCACCGAGCGTCGCGCTGGTTGATCGCTACCATTTGTGTTTCGCGCTCGGCAAGGCCTTCGAGGACCGCCATGACTATGAGCAGTCGTATCGCTACTACGAGAAGGGCAACTCGCTCAAGAGATCCGAAAGCCGGTATCGGCCCGAGATTCTCGAGACCAACACCGCCATGCAGCGCGAGGTCTGCAACCGCGAGTTCTTCGCGCGGCGCACGAAGTTTGGGGCCAAAAACCCCGATCCGATCTTCATCTTGGGATTGCCCCGGGCAGGATCCACGCTGCTGGAGCAGATCCTCGCCTCGCATTCAGAGGTCGAGGGCACCCAGGAGCTTGCCGACATTCCGCGTATGGCGAACGAACTGCAAGGCCGCGAGCCGGACATGACCAATCCGCGCTATCCCGGCATCCTGGCGCAGATGAGCGCCGAGGATTTTTTGCGGATGGGCGAGAAATACTTGTACGACACGCGCATCTACCGTACCGGCAAGCCCTTCTTCATCGATAAGATGCCGAACAACTTCCGGCATATCGGCCTGATCCATTTGATGCTGCCGAACGCAAAGATCATCGATGCGCGGCGAGAACCTATGGCTTGCTGCTTCGGCAATCTGAAACAGCTGTTCGCCAATGGTCAGGAGTTCACCTACAGCATCGACGATATCGCGCGGTACTACCGAACGTATCTCGATTTGATGGGGCACTGGGATGAGGTGCTGCCGGCTCGGGTATTGCGGGTCTGGCATGAGGATGTCGTAGACGACCTCGAAGTCAATGTACGCCGGATTCTGGATTTCTGCGGACTTCAATTCGAGCCCAAGTGCGTCGATTTCCACAAAACCGAGCGCAGCGTGCGCACCGCAAGTTCAGAGCAAGTGCGCCAGCCGATTTTTCGCGAGGGACTCGACCAGTGGAAGCACTACGAACGCTGGCTTGCGCCCCTCAAGGACGCGCTGGGTGATGCGCTGGTTCGATACCGACAGGTATGACGACCGCCATTTTGCGCAAAAAATAGATTGCCGACAAACCGATCAATATCATGCCCACGATGCTCGCGCCGTATGCGCTTGCCGTGAAGACCTGCAGCCAGTTGAGTTGCACCAATCCGAAATTGCGCCACACCAAGAGCGCGCAGCTCCCGAGATATCCGGAGGCATCGGCAACATAAATCAAGAATCCTGCCGTCCCCACGGTACCGCTCGCCGCGATCAGGCGATCGAAGAGCATGGCGTTGAAGGGTACATAAGCCATGTACAGTCCCGCACCGCTCAAGATCATCCACGCCAGCGGTGACAGCAGTCCTGCCTGAAAGGCCAGTGTCGACAGACCCAGCAGCAACAGGCCGGCGAATACGACGCCGTGGATGACCAGCAGCGCCTTCACGTTGTCGCGCACCACGATGATGACACCCAACACGGCCAAGGAGAGCACGGCAACCGGCAGTTCACTGGCCGTGAACACGGCCGCAGCATGTCCAAACCCCAGCGCGGTCCAGATTTCCGCGGCAAAGTTGTCACGAAAGTCCCGGATGGCCGTCGTCAGCACATACGCGAGCACGAGAAGCGCAATGCCCATCCCGTAGCGGCGAAGGAAACGCATGCGCGCGGCCGCGTCCATGGGCGCGCGGCGTACCCGTTCGGCCTCATCGCGAGGGTTCGGCGGCGGCAATTGAGAAAGCCCCCAGACGGACAATCCCAGCAGCGGAAAAAACACCGCGCCCGCGGCCGCCGGCATCCAAAACGGGCTGATGTGCCATACATCCATCAGCAGTTTGCCGACCGACTTCACGGCCCCTGAGGAGACAATGAAGCTTGCGCACAGTATCGCGCCGAGCACCTCAGAGGTGCGCCGCCCCTCCATGAAGCCGAAGACCAGTCCCCAGATCAGCCCCAACGGCAAACCGTTCAAAAACATGGCAAACACATTCCAGGGTGCAGGCACCACCGCAAATAACAGGAGCGCCAGCCACGACATGAAAATCAGCGCGAGAATGGCGGTCGCGCGCCGGTCCGGCGTCACTTCCGCAATGAACTTTACGCCGATCATTTTTGAAGCGGCATAGCCCAGCACCTGCGCGAGCACCAATGCAATCTTGTAGTCGAGGGCGAAATGCCATCCGGGAACGGAGCTGTAGATCGCGACGGAAAATGGCTTGCGGAATGCATACATCGAAAAGTAAGCCGCAAAACCTGCCAGCCCCGCGAAGGCGCTGAAAAGGACCGGGTTGGCTCTTTCGAGCGCTTGATGAAGCCTGCCGTTCACACAGCGAGTTTATCCTGATTGCCTGCCGCATGTTTTCGGGCGGCGACAGACCTGCCACACATCTGTCATGATTTTGTAATTAACTAACGGACTCTTCAAGGCGTGCCAACGATGCGTGACATGGGTTCTCAATCTGCCATCCCCGGCGCGTTTGACCTTGCGGTTGTCGGTGCGGGAATCATTGGCCTGGCGTGCGCACGCGCCGCGGCGCTCAAAGGATTGCGCGTCGTGGTCATTGACCGTGACGCCCAATCAAGCGGCGCATCGGTGCGCAACTTCGGATTCATCAACGTGACGGGCCAAGAACGCGGTACGGCGTGGACCCGTGCGCGGCGCACTTGCGCGATATGGGAACAAGTGGCACAGGAAGCGGGTATTGCCATTCTGCAGCGCGGCCTATGGATGACGACGCGCCGGCCCGAAGCAGTGGCGATTCTCGAGTCGTTTCTCGAGACGGAAATGGGCGAGGGATGCACGCTGTTGAGCCGCGCCGCCGCACGAGCATGCTGTCCTGAGCTGGTGAATGAGCAAGTACAGGCCGTGCTCCGCAGCTCAGTCGATCTTCGCGTCGAATCCCGGGAGGCAATCCCGAAAATCGCCGCGTGGTTGGCGCAGCGCTGGGGCGTCGAGTTCCTGCGTCAGACCGCCGTGCTGTCGGTCGCGCCGCCCCTGCTCGAGACTTCGCGGGGCGTGGTGCAGGCCGGTGCGGTGGTGGTATGCCCCGGAGACGATATTTTCTCGCTTTACCCGAAGCGGATTGCCGGCTACGGGGTGTCCCGCTGCAAGCTGCAAATGCTGCGGCTTGCGGATCCTGGCTTCCGTTTGCCGGGCGCGTTGATGTCGGACCTCGGGTTGCTGCGGTATGCCGGCTACTCTGCGCTGGCGGAGTCGGCGCCGCTGCGTGCACGGCTCGAGGCGGAGCAAGGCGAGCATCTGAAGCACGGGATTCATCTCATCGTGGTGCAAAGCGCCGACGGCAGTCTCATCGTGGGTGACAGCCATCACTACGCCGCCACTCCGGATTGTTTTGCCGATGATCGTATCGATCGACTCATTCTCGACGAATTTGCCGCAGCGACCGGCCGGTCGCCGCCTGCCGTTCGCGAGCGTTGGATAGGCACCTATGCCGCGGCCTCCGATCGCACGATGTTCATCGATGCCCCAACGTGCGACGTACGCATCGTAATGATTACCAGCGGTTCCGGCGCATCGACCGGATTCGCGATCGGTGAGGAAGTCGTGGCGGATCTTTTTGGTGGAGCGCGGGCTGATGGCGATACGCGATCGTTTCGATCTGGTCATCTTTGATTGGGCGGGGACCATGGTGGACTTCGGTTGCCATGCGCCGGTCATTGCGCTGCGCGAAGCCTTTGCGCTTAGAGGAGTTGCCATCAGCGATGCGCAGGCACGTCGCGACATGGGCAAGGCCAAAGCCGATCATGTACGCGCTCTACTGACGGATGCCGCGATTGCCAAGTCGTGGTCCGAAGCCTGTGGGATCGCGCCGTGCGACGAAGATGTCCGAAAGCTCATGATGGACTTGGGCCCCCTGATGCGCGATCAGGCGGCGCGCGCCGCGCGCCTCATCGACGGTGCCGCCGTTGCAGTCGAAGCGCTGCGGGCAGAAGGCGTCAAGGTGGGTTCATCGACCGGCTATACGCGCGACATGATGGCGCCCGTGCTGCGCCAAGCGGCAGCGCAAGGCTACGTGCCCGATCATGTCGTTTGTTCCGGCGAGACGCCTGCCGGACGGCCGACGCCGCTCATGATCTACAAGGCGTGTGCAGATCTCGGGGTGTGGCCTCTATCGCGGGTCGTGAAAGTAGACGATACCGATGTCGGCGTCGCGGAGGGCCGGGCCGCGGGGTGCTTCACGGTCGGCATTGCGGCATCGGGCAACGGCGTGGGCCTGTCTCAGGAAGCCTTGTTCGCGCTGCCCGCCGCCGATCGCACGGCGCGCATCGCGGCTGCGGAAAAATCCTTGCTTGCCGCAGGTGCACACGTGGTCATCGACACGGTTGCCCAGTTGATGGCTGCGCTTCGATCAGCATCCTAACGCGGCATGCAACGAGCCGAGCTGGCCTTTGGATTGCGATTTTCCCCGCATTGAGGGTTTTGCTGCGGTGCGCAAAATATGGGTTGGCCAAGGTTGCGGTTTGGCCGCGAGTCGGCCACCATCAAAAATGACTATCAAGACCCGAGAATGGATGAAGAATTGCGCCTGAAATTTGCGTACCGCCAAGCGCCGCTCATCGCAGCGCTGATCGCCGGGACGGCCATGCAAGTACAGGCCGCTGATTACCAGGTCTACGTGACCAATGAAAGGTCCGGGGACGTGACGGTCATTAACGGCAGCGATTTCAGCGTTGCCGCGACCATTCCGGTGGGTAAGCGGCCGCGCGGTATTCACCTCAGTCCTGACGGCAAAACTGTCTACGTTGCGTTGAGCGGCACCCCGATTGAAGCGCCCCCGCAGATCGACGCGAACGGCAATCCGGTATTCGAAAAGAAAAAGGGCGGTGATGACGATGCTAATGCAGACAAGGCCGCGGATGGCATCGGTGTACTGAATGTTGCAACCCGGAAGCTGACCGGCAAGCTCAATGCGGGATCGGATCCTGAAGAATTTGCGCTGAGCAAGGATGGGCGCCACATCTATATTTCCAACGAGGATACCAAGACCGCGAGTGTCATCAATATTGCCGCCGCGAAGCTCGAGCACATCATTCCGGTGGGGCAGGAGCCGGAAGGTGTGACCACCACGCCCGACGGCAAGCAGTTCTACGTCACCTGCGAAGCCGGCGGCGACATCTATGTCGTTGATACCGCATCCTATTCAGCGGTGACGCATTTCAAAGTGAACGGGCGACCGCGCAGCGTGGCGTTTCTGTCCTCGGGCGCAATCGGGTTCATTCCATCGGAATCAGTCGGCGAGCTGAATGTCATCGACGCGGTCAATGCGAAGGTGCTGAAGACAATTACCTTGCCGGCCGGCTCCCGCCCGATGCGGGTGAAATTGTCACCCGACGAAAACAGACTGTACGTCAGCAATGGGCGCGCAGGGACGATTTCCGTATTCGATGCGCACCGCTATGAATTGCTGGACACCATCAAGGTGGGAACGCGTCCATGGGGAATCGGGGTATCGCCCGACGGGAAGTTTCTTTTCACGGCCAATGGGCCTTCCAACGATGTGTCCGTCGTCGATTTGCAGACGAACAAAGAAGTGAGCCGCATCAAGGCTGGGGCGAGCCCCTGGGGCATCGCCATCACTTCCCGATGATGAAAACTCCCTGCTCGGTGATGCTGCGGGTGAATCCTTCCTTGAAGGCTCGTGCGCGCAGCACCGTTGGGTGGGTCAGCCTGATCGGCTTTTCATAGCGCATATCCGAGGTGCCCGGTACGGTGCCGTCCAGCGTATAGCGTATGTCGGTCCCGGGTTCGCTCACCGTCAATGAAATCTCGACGGGTGCGCGGAAGGTCCCTGCCTGCGGCGACATTGCCGGGGGCGGCAGCACCGCTCGCCCCGGCATGGCGTTGATCCATTCGTTCAGGAGGTTTACGCCTTTTTGATCGATGGTTTCGCGCGCCAGCGGCGGCATCTTGATATCACCGATGGTGTTTACGCGCATGTATGCAATCGAACGCCAAATGTCATGCGGTGAGATGACTCGGGGGCGGTCGATGCCTTGATCGATCAATACCGGTCCGTCGATGAGGGCTTGGTCGGCAAGCGGCGTGTCATAGCGTGCGTCGAAATTCGCCACCGTGCCGCCGGGACGATGACACTGCGAGCAGTTCGCATCGAGATATGATCGCGCCCTGTCTTCCAGCGTCCGCGAGGTGTCATCGGCGGCAGCGAGCTTTGCAAAGGATGGCAAATCCTGGTCTTTGATGGCCGGCGCAAACAGACCAAGATGATTCCAGGTCCGCAGCTGGTTGTCGGAAACCCCTGAAGGATAGGTGAAGACCCTGTTCATCTGCCGGGTTTTCACGCCGAGCACGCCGCCGGCATTTGCCGTGTGGCAGGTCAGGCAGTCTTGCCTGCTCGGGTAGTACCAGGTTTGCGGATGGACTTCTCCACGGTCTGCCCTCACCGGAATGTCTTCAGTCTGACTGCCGGCGAGCAAGTCGGCATCGCTGCCGTCGGCTCTCCACTTGTATACCGCGCCGTAAACGCCACCGGCTGAATCGCAGACCAGTAAACGCGTCTCCAACCTCCGTTTGGCCTTCGGGTCGGCGGCGTCTACTCCCAAGTCAAAATTCTTTACGAACACGGTGCCTGGGGGAAACCGCCATTCACCACCGGGGGAAAAAGTTATTTTTCCGCCCGGCAAGGCAATCCAGCGTGATTTATCGGCGCCGTCCGACCAAAAAGCCTCGATGAGCTCGTAGGGAATCAGCCCGGTATTCGGGATGCGCCTTGCGGTATCGCTGAAGACCCCGGTTTGGGAGAGAAGTGCGGGGATCTTGCCGTCCGCCAACGGTGGCATCTGCAGGTAAGGCTCCGTCGGAATGCGCGAGACGAGACCATACGGAGCCGGCGGCGTGCAGCCGATGAGGGCCAGCAGGCATAGCGCGAGAGTTGTTCTTGCCGCAGGCTTCAATCGGTACGTGCTCCTTGACCCGATATAGTAACGGATCAGTTGTCGTGATCAGCCCCTTGTCGCGAGGCGCCCATGAAACCCAGCTTGCCCATCCTCTTGAGCGTGAACGGCGGATATGTCGATGCCGCCGGCTATCTTGCGCTGCATGGTTTGTTCAGCACCCACGTGACGGGAAATTTCGTCACGCTGAGCGCCGCATGGGTGCTGGGAACCAGCGGCGCGCTCGTCAAACTGCTGGCGCTTCCGGTGTTCTGCATCGTGGTGTTCGGTGTCCGGCTTCTCAGCTTGACTCTGGTGGCCAAACGTCTGCCCGCATTTCGGACCGTGCTCGGCTTGAAGGTGGCTTTGCTGACTTTGGGAGCCGCGCTCGCGATTGGATTCGGTCCATTCGACAACGGCGACGGCTGGGCGGCGCTGCTCACAGGCTTGGCCCTCGTTGCGGCGATGGCGATTCAGAATGCCATCCACAGAATTCACATGGGTGCCTTGCCGCCGACCACCATCATGACGGGCAATACCATCCAGATCATGATCGATCTTGCAGACCTGTGGCGTGGGGCTCCGGCAGAGGCTCGCGCGGCGATCCAGTCGCGGTTTTTGCGCATGGCCGCCGGCGTCGCCGCCTTCGCCGCGGGCTGTGCCGCCGCCGCACTGGTCTACGCCCACCAGGGCCTCTGGTGTTTTGTGATTCCGCCGCTGATCGCGGCGTGGACGCTGTGGCTCGGAGAGTCAATAATAGTGTCCGAACAACAATGACGTCCGAACAAGCAATGGGGGCATGATGAAATCGATATTCGCGATGGCCGCGATTCTTTCCTTCGGTGTCGCCGCGCTGGATTCCAGCCGCGCCGAAGAGACACCCGCGGCTCATGCCGCCGCCGACTACGCCGATACGTCCGTGTGGCTGTGCAGGCCCGGTCGCCAGGATGCCTGTACGGCTTCTCAGGATGCGACGATCGTCGCCGTGGACGGTTCCTTGAGGCACGAGACTTTTCACCCGGCAAAGAATCCCCCCATCGATTGCTTTTACGTCTATCCCACGGTGTCCAACGAGCCGGGCGGCAATTCCGACCTGACGATCACGGGCGCGGAAAAGTTGGTGGTGGATGCGCAATTTGCCCGCTTTGCATCCAAGTGCCGTCTGTTCGCACCGATGTATCGTCAAGTTACGTTGACTGCACTGCGCGCGATGATCGCCGGAAAGCCCCTGCCGATGGATCGCGACTTGGCGTACCACGATGTTCTCGCGGCATGGAACTACTATCTCGCGCACGACAACATGGGCCGCGGCGTCGTGCTCGTGGGACATAGCCAGGGATCTGGCGTCCTGACGCGGTTGATCAAGGAAGAAATCGACGGCAAACCCGCACAGGGCAAGTTGATTTCCGCGATTTTGATGGGAACCAGCCTGCCGGTGCCGACCGGCGCCGATGTGGGCGGCGCATTCCAGCATATTCCCGTCTGCCGTTCGAATGCTCAGACCGGTTGCGTCATTGCGTTCGCGGACTTCCGCGCCAATGTGCCGCCGCCGGCCAACACGCGTTTTGGCAAAGCCCCCGAGGGCATGCAGGCGGTTTGCGCCAATCCGGCCGCTCTTCGCGGCGGTTCCGGGATGCTCGATGCCTATCTGTCCGCGGGCCGGATTTCCACCGGTTCCGACGGCCCTCGAGAACCGTTCGACTGGACTCAGCCTGCCAAGCCTGTCGACACCTCGTTCGTCAAAGTACCCGGCTTGTTGAGTGCGGCCTGCGTCACGGATGAACACGGTTCCTATCTCGCCGTGACGGTTCATCCGACCGCGAATGGTGCACGCACCAATGACATTTCCGGTGATGTGGTCGTGAACGGACAAGTTCTGCAGGACTGGGGTCTGCATTTGATCGATGCCAACCTCACGATGGGCAACCTGATTGCCATCGTCGGCGATGAGACCAAGGCCTACCTGAAGGCGAAGAAATAATGCGGCTGCCGCGCGCCGGGCTTGGAATCATAGTGGCTGCGTGCGCCCTGGGGCTGATGGGAGTCGACGCGCCGCCCGACTATTCGATCGAAGCCATACGCTATGGCGTTTCACCCGGAATTCCCGTCGGCGCCTTGGTGGTGGGCGGTCCAAAAGACGAAAAGGTCGACGTCGACTTCGTCGTCTGGCTGGTTCGCGGCGGCGGCCGCAACATCCTTTTTGACAGCGGCTTTCACCGCGAGCGCTGGTTCAAGCAATGGACCATCACCGACTACCTGCGGCCCGATGAGGCGTTGCGCCAAGCCGGCGTGAAACCCGAAGACGTCACCGATATCGTCATCAGTCATGCGCACTGGGATCACATGGGCGGCATCGACCTGTTTCCCAAGGCGACGGTGTGGATCCAGAAGGATGAGTTTCGCTACTACACCGGAGATGCCTGGCAGGCGGGCGGCCAACACGGCGGCATAGATCCCGATGATGTGCAGCAGTTGGTCAGGCTCAACACCGAAGGACGGCTGCGCTTGGTGGACGGCGATAATGTGGAGATCATTCCGGGCATTCACGCCTACGTCGGGTCCCGGCACACATTCGCATCCCAATATCTGCGCGTCGATGGCAAGCTGCCCTATGTGCTTGCATCGGACAACGTGTATTTTTACCGCAACTTGAGCGAGCACAAGGCGAGCGCGACGTTCAGCGATGCGGACCACGCGGCGAACATCAAGGCTCAAGAGCGCATGATTGAACTCGCCGGCTCGGTCGAGCGTGTGGTTCCGGGTCACGATGCGCTGCAATTTCAAAAATTTCCGACCCAAGGACGCGTCGCGAAGATCAAGTAGGGAAGGGTTGACCGCGATTCGCGTGATCTGCCCTAACCGGCGCGTGAAACTCGATCGAGCGCCGCCTGAAAGGTCGGTGCGCGCTCCGCGCCCGTAAACCGCGGCCATATCTTCGAGAGCAGCAGGGCAGGTTGTTCACGTAGGTCGCAGAGAATGAGCTTTGTGCCCTCGCCGTGGGCCTGCCGGACAAAAGCTTCCAGGGCGCTCGCGCCGCTGGAATCAATGTAGGGCACCAGCTCCATCCGCAGAATGATGGTATTGGGCGAACGGCCGGTCCGGCGCAGCGTGTCCAGCATTTCACGGGCGACGCCGAAGAACATCGGGCCGGCAAAGCGAAACACCTCCACCCCTTTCGGCAACGAGGCTCGCTGCGTGGGATCATCCAGGCTCAGTTCATCGGGGAGCAGTCCGGCGGTATCGCTCATCCGTGCCATGAAAAGGAGCGAGGCGAGGGTGACGCCCACACCAATGGCGACGGTGAGATCGACCAGCACGGTCAGCCCGAAGGTCAGCAATAACAAGGCGCGGTCCCCCGCCTCCATCTGCAGCAAGGTCTTGAAGCGTTCCACCTCGCTCATCCCCCATGCGACCACGAGCAGGATGGCTGCCAGTGCGGCCATGGGCACGTGGGAAATCAACTTTCCGGCCACCAGCAAGAAGATCAGCAGAAACACAGCGTGGAAGATACCGGCCAGCGGCGTACGTCCACCCGCGCGAATATTGGTGGCGGTTCTGGCGATGGCGCCGGTCGCCGGCAGGCCGCCGAACAGGGCAGAGGCAATGTTCGCAACGCCTTGTGCGACGAGTTCCTGGCCGGAACGATGGCTGTAGCCGGTCATGCCGTCGGCCACCGTCGCCGACAACAATGCTTCCATACCGGCCAGAAAGGCGATGGTGAACGCCGCCGGCAGCAGGTGCTGAACCAATGCGAACGATATGTCCGGCATGTGCGGTGCCGGCATCCCCGTGGGCATCGCCGGAAAGCGATCGCCTACCGTGGCGACGGGCAGATGCAGCAGCACCACCGCCAGAGAGGCGACGAGCAGCGCAATGAGGAAGCCCGGCAGCTGCGGCGCGAGTCTCCTGAGGAGCACGATCATGGCCAGCGTGGCACCGCCCACGCCGAGTGCATAGAGGTTGATGGAATTGAGCGCGCTTAAGTAAGCGGCCCACTTCGGTATGAACTCCGCGGGCAACTTGCCGGTGGTGAGACCCAGGAAATCTCCCACCTGGCTCGAGGCAATGATGACCGCGATGCCGGCCGTGAACCCCGTGACCACCGGCATCGGAATGAAGCGAATCAGGCCGCCGATGCCGGCGTAGCCGGCCGCGATGAGAATGAATCCCGCCAGCAGGGTGGCCAACACCAATCCGGCGTAGCCGTGTGCCGCGATGATACCGGCGACAATGACCACAAACGCGCCCGTCGGGCCGCCGATCTGCACGCGCGAACCGCCGAGGAAGGAAATCAGGAATCCTGCGATGACGGCGGTGACCAAGCCTTGATTGGGCGATGCACCGCTGGCAATTCCCAAGGCCATCGCGAGGGGCAGCGCCACGATGGCAACGGTCAATCCTGCCAGAGCATCCGGGCGCCAGTATTTCTTGATCGCGCCTTCGCGCCAAACAATGAGCAGCTTCGGTGTAAACGCCTGCCAATAGCGAGGTGCTGGACGCTGCGCCACTGTTAGAGCTGCGCCACTGTTAGAGCGACGCCACTGTTAGAGCGACGCCAGCGCGCGCGCTTGCTCGGCCGCCCACGCGCTGAATCCGGCGCTGAGGACGCCGATCGCGAAAAACATCGCGGCGAACAGCTTCTCGCGCCTCACCAGATGGGTCGAGTCCATCGGGGCGATCAGGAAGGGTTCGCCATGCGTGGTTTCGCCGATACAGCTGGTGCGAACGATGGATGACTGTAACGCGTGCGTCTGGGACTCGGCCGCAGCTGCGCGGCGCGCTGCCTCCCATTCCGCGGCATCGATCTTGCCGTCGTGATTCTGGTCAAAGCGCGCCAGCAGTGCCGGCTGGTCCGATTTCCACTGGCGCAGCAGCGCAGCGGCCGCCGCATCGCCGGTCTCGATATCTGAATTGGAACGCAGTTCGCCGGCCACCGACAGTTGATCGCCGACGCAGAGCATCCGCTCGGTGTATCGATAGTCCTGACTTTCCATGAATCCATGGCGTTCGTTCGGCAGCCCGGAAGGCGAGGGGGAGTCACCGTACCAGACATCGTGCTTGGTCGGCGTGATTTCGGCATTGACCGGTCCCACCAGGCACTCGCCGTCGGCATCCGCCAGGACAAAGGGAACGATGCTGCTCGCGCTGTCGATCGAGCGCCACGTCGTCTCTCCCTTGGCGTTGCGCTGTTTCTCTTCGACGCTATAGCTCCACCAGACGCAGGGCCGCGAACTCAAGGGTGCCACCGTGGCATCGCCAGGGGCCGCCTTGGCGCTCCCGAAGACCTTGACGTAGCCTTGAGCCGCCGAGCGAATCTTGACGAGAGGAGTGTCTTCGAGGTACCGATCGCGGCGGATGCTGGCCGCGAACTTATAAAGCGCCCAGCACGCGACCGCGCCCAGCAGCCCGGCCGCGAGCCAGTAATGTTGTATCGTTGAATTTCCCACGCTGTGCCAGATCCATGATCAGCGGACGGCGAACAGTGCCTTGACGTCTACGTCCGACTTCTGTTCGCCCAAGAATTCCAGCAGTTTGGCGGGATGAAAATCTCCGAAGCTCGCCACCAGTGTATCGGGAAAGGTCTGCAGCCGGACGTTGTTGGCGTTCACCGAATCATTGTAGATCTCGCGCCGATCGGCAATGGCTGTCTCCAACCCGCTGATTCGCGCCTG